>Ga0155558_114_pt1 | contig 203607 bp, 188 predicted proteins | sample RifCSPhighO2_12_FD_107215 | JGI IMG/M metagenome (GOLD analysis project Ga0155558, IMG submission 107215) | Gammaproteobacteria bacterium RIFCSPHIGHO2_12_FULL_35_23
CGCATCAGGCGTCCTTGCTACTTGTTCTTCAAATAAATCATTGATCGTCTTCTCTCTTGGATAAGCTATATCTGTTTTATTCCAATCAACAATTAATTGTTTATATTCATCTTTTTTTAGAATTTGAATATCTTTTATTTTAGTTTCTTCATTTCCTACAAACGCTTCAAGAATATTTATGTAATGTTTAGTCAAACGTTCTATAGTACTTTTTTCAAAAAGACTTACTGCATAATTAACTGAGCCTTTTAATTCATTTTCATTATCATTTATAAAAATACTTAAATCAAATTTTGCAACTTTGTAGAACTCTTCCAACGGAATTAGTTTAAATAAATCCATTTGATTAGATTTAGCCTCACCAAATCCTTGAACACTAAACATTACTTGGAATATTGGATGGCGACTGGAATTTTGCTCTACTTTTAAAATTTCAATTAGCTTTTCAAATGGCATATCCTGATGGTCATGAGCCTCTACCATTTTATTATGAGTAACTACAGTAAAATCTTGAATACTAATATTACTGTTAATTTTTCCTCTTAGCACTAAATCGTTAACGAAAAATCCAATCAGATTTTCTATTTGCTGAAAATTTCTATTTGCAGCTGGTGTACCAATTACAATATCATCCTGACCAGTATATTTACTAAGTAAAATATAAAAGCCTGCTAATAATATTGTATACAAAGTTGTACCATTTTTTTGAGCCATTACTCTTAAATCATTAGATAACTTTTTGTCTAATTTGAAAAAAACATCATCGCCATGATAGTTAATTTTATTAGGTCTAATTTTGTCTGTTAGTAAATTTAAAGTTTCATATCCAACTAATTCATTTTGCCAGTAACTTACTTGTCGCTTTAGTTCATTTCCATTTAAATAATTTCTTTGCCAAGTAGAAAAATCTTTATATTGAATGGTAAGATTATTTAAATTTAACTCAATTTCGTTATTATAATAATCATAAAAAGATTGTAATTCTCTTAAGAAAACATCTAATGACCAACCATCAAATACAATATGGTGAATATTGATTAGTACATAAATTTTACTATCTATATAGTAAATAGTAACTTTAATTGGGTAAGCATTTTCCAAATAAAATATGTGGTTGACATCTTGTTTTAATCTAGCTTTAAATTCGGCTTCTTCTAAAATTACTTCTTCTATTTCTAAAGGTTTATTTAGTACTTGTTGATAACCTTTTCCATATTTATCTTGTTTTATAATTGTTCTTAAAATTTCATGGCGGTTAACTATATTTGTGAGACTATTTTTAAATGCGGTAATATTAACATTATTATTTAACTCTAAGGCTGTTGGAACATTATACGCATTTGTCCCTTCCTCGAAGCGATCAATAAACCACAATCGTTCCTGCGCAAAAGATAAAACTCCTTGATTATCATCTTGCCTATTAATATAGACTTCCATCTTAGTTGTAAAAAAATTTTCAAAATTTTCTATTATTCTATATTTAAATAAGTCTGATATGATAATTGATTTCCCTGTTAAGCTGCTCATTCTATGAGCAAGCTGCATAGCTAAAATGGAATTTCCTCCAATTCTAAAAAAATCATCTCTTATTCCAACTTTTTCTAGTCCTAATACCTCTTGCCAGATTTTACATAACTCAGATTCAATTTCATTTCTTGGTCCTATATAATTTTCAAAATGAGTCAGCTTAATATTTAATAAGGCTTTTCTATCTAGTTTGCCATTAATTGTTAATGGCAATGCCTCTAAATGAATTAGTCTACTTGGCACCATATATTCAGCTAATTGGCTTTCCAAATATTGTCGTATTTCTTCTTCATTTAATTTCACTTCCGATACATAGTATCCAATGAGGTATTTAGTTTCTTCTCTTTCATGAACTATAACCGCACTTTGCTTTACTCCAGGATAATTTAATAGTTTGTTTTCTATCTCTCCTAGTTCTATCCTGTATCCTCTTAATTTCACCTGAAAATCATTACGGCCTATGTATTCTAAATTACCATCTGCGAGCCATCTTACTAAATCTCCAGTTTTATATAGCCTTGTGTAGTCCCTCTTCTTATCTTCTTTTGTAGCTAAATGGTTATTAATAAATCTTTCAGCCGTTAGCTCTGGTCGATTTAAATATCCTCGTGCTAACCCTATTCCACCTATATACAATTCTCCAACTACCCCTACTGGAACAGGATTTAAATAAGTATCTAAAACATAAACTTGCATATTCCTAATAGGTTTACCAATCATTATAAAAGAAGTTTTAAGCTCAGTAACTGTACTCCATACACTACACTCTGTAGGACCATATTCATTATATAATGTTACTTTAGGCAAGACTCTTAAATGCTCTTCAACCAGGTTAGATGAGCAACTTTCTCCGGCAACAATGACACAACGTAGTTTTCTGGATTCCTTTATAGATTGTTCTTTAATTAGCACCCCATAAAATATTGGTGTACATATAAAATGACTGATCTTATTCTTCTGAATATAAATTCCTATATTTTTAGTATCATGAATTAAATTTTTTTCAGGAATATAAAGTGTACCGCCAGATAATATTGTCCAAAAAAGTCCTGCAACTGAGCTATCAAAAACAATTGGTGATAGAAATAAAAATCTCTTTAATTTTATATGCTTATAATAATGTAATCGTGTGTAAGTTGAATTTAGTACGCCCTTATGTTCAATCATTACCCCTTTAGGCTTACCAGTAGTTCCTGAAGTATAAATGACATAAGCTAGGTCTTTCTGTTTTATTTCTATATTGAGGTTAGTATTTTCTTCTTGCAAACAACTTATTTCATCAACTGCAATTAAATTTATATTCGGCGCTATTTCTTTAAGTTTTGGCTCAATATAATCTTGGGTTATAATAAAGGAGATTGCGGTATCCTCTAATATAAATCTTATTCGCTCATTTGGATATTCAGGATCCATTGGTACATAAGCACCTCCAGCCTTTAATATTCCTAATATTCCTATTACCATTTCCAAGCTTTTTTCAACACATAAACCAATTAGTGTGTCATGTTTAAGCTCATTTTCTGTTTTTATTTTATAAGTTTGTCTTATTTTTCTTGCTAATTGATTAGATCTTTCATTTAATTCTTGATACGTTAATGTATTACCATTAAAAAACAAAGCTATATCGGTTGGATTTTTAGCGACTCTTTCTTCAAAAAGTTGAACTATAGTCTTTTGAGCCTTAACCCGCTGCCTTGATTGTTTACTCAGATCTAAAATTAATGAGCATTCTTGCTCATTAAAACAACTTATTTTATTTAATGGCGTATAGATATTAATAATTAATTCATTTAAAATGTTTTCAAAGTGTCTAGCCATTTGCTTGAGAATTTCAGATGAAAATTTATCTTTTCGACCAATAAGCTGAATAAAAATTCCATCTTTTTCATCATAGCGTAATATTAAGTCTGAAGATCCACTTTGTTCACAGACCTCATGAGTTAATGAATAAGATTTTTGAGTTAATGATAATCCCTTCAAAAAACCGGCCTGTGCAATTGAAGCAGACAAAGTTAACTCATCTTTTAATCTTACAGCTAAGTCAAGAATGCTTAAGAAATAGTTTTCCCTTTTTTGCTCACTTTTGTGATCAACCTTTTCTTTTTCTAGCAAATTAGAAAAAGTATTATTGCCATCATAAGCAAAAAGAAGCATGTTTAAAAAAGTCCCTTTGATATTTTGATATCCACCTCGTCTGGTGCTAAAAGGATAAGCTATTACAAAACGCTCTTGGTTTGAATATTTATTAATTAAAATTCCATAGGCTACTTTTAAAATATTAAATGTTGAGTAATTATACTGCTGACTAAACTTTTTTATTTTTTGATAAAGTAGGTTATTAAGTTGATAAGGTATTAAAATTACTCCGTTATCATCTCCATGCCTAGTATTAATAGAAAAATCTATTGATAGAGAATAATTTTTTAATTCTTCTATTGCAGATTCAATATCTGTTTTCTCAATTTGGCTGCGCTCCCATTTTAAATAGGCCTCTAGATCTATAATACTTTCAGTATCAATTTCAGATAGTAGCTTTGGATTATGATAGTATTTTTCAATTTGTTCTGCATGTTTTGCATACTGCACCCCATCAACAATCAAATGATGAAAATTAAGTAATAATGTATAGAAAGAAGTCTCTTGATTGTAAATAATAGTAAAACGAAATAATGGCCCATTTTCTATATCAAAAGGCTCAGTAATATATTTTTTTAAAATATGATCATGTTCTGTAGTATTACTTACAGAAAACAATCGACTATTTTCTTTTATCTTGGAGTGTATAATTTGCTCTAAATTACCATTATTTTCTTTAAACGTACTTCTTAAATTATAATTACTATTTATCAACATTTGCAGAGTAATTCTTAACTTATCTAAATCTAGAGTTTGATCATGACAAGTCACTCCATAAACATGATAACGTGACTGTAATTCTGGACTTAATTTTTGAGCTTCTATCCAGAATATTTTTGAATACTCACTTGCTTGTAAAATTTTTTCTAGCATTATTATTCCTTACGCATTAGTCAGTTGGTATTAAAGTCATATTTTTAAAAATTAAGACAAAAATATTTAAATATTTAGACTTTAGATAAATTGAATATCTAAAAAATTTAATTGAAAGTTTAGGGAAAGAAGGTGGCAACAAAATTCTTTTTATATTTTTAATTAACATTAATAAATTCTTTTTATTTATAAGAAAGTAAGAAAAATATAAATAAAACTAAAAATAAATTCAACTTTTAAATGACATGACCTGGTTTTGGTGGACACAAAACACCATAATTTAGAATAAAAATTTGAATAATCTGACCTGATTTTAGTGGACACTAAATTTTAAATTAGAAGTTTATAAAGTTTTTTGCTGACAATAAGAGTTATCAGTACCATAAAAATTAATTAATAATTTTTAAATTCTTTGCTTAAATGAATTTGTTTCATTCTATCCTAGGATCGGTTAATTCTTTGAAGTAATCCCTTAAATTATATCCTACTCCATTTCTTCCTCTCCTTTGCAATTTATATGCGCTTGCCGTAGACTATCTCTTTCTAATACACTTTACTTATTAAGAATTTTGTGTAAAAATTGGCCTGCTTATAATAATATAAAAAGGATAAACATATGCCTGTAACTATAGCTGCTTTATTTTCAACCTCAAAAATCGAATACGCTAGCCTTCAAATTCGTACTTTAAAAAAACCAATAGAAACACTTTTGCAAAAACGAAATCCTAAAGTTCGTGTTGTTTTTACTAGCAGCTTAAGGGAACTATTCTCTGAGGAAAGAGAATATACACGCATATTAACTGAGAGAGGTGATGAGCGGCAAAATAGATTAATTAATGATATATTAAGCAGTTTTCCTATTGATGAAATAACACTTTATTTTGCCACACGTAAAGAAATAGAAGAGTTCTATAAAACACTAATTGATTTTGCTTTAGCAAAACCCGAAGACTATACTGGATTATTACGTAAATTAAATAGCATGTTAGTTAGTGATTATCCTAATCCTTGCTATGGTCTATTTACTTCATCAAATCCTATGAGGCAAATCCTTGAACTACTTAAGGCAAGAATACAGCATAGAATAGAGTATGATAAAAAAGTAAACGTCACAGTTGCAAGAAGCTTATATAAGACAGTTTGTGAGAAGTACTCTTTAATTGGCCAATATACTGAGGCATTACGAGAAAAAGCTAAATTTGAAGAAAAACTCTTATATGCAGGTGATGGAATGCAATATCATGCGCGTAAAAACAAATACTTAAGAGATCAAGAAGAACCTATTGATGTTGTTGGACATGGACAATGGCGTGATGAAATAAAAGCACACTATGATGATTACTATAAATATCATAGCATTGCAAAAACAATCAATGCCACCTTAACAGAAATCAACCTCCAGATAGCTGCGCTAAAACGCGATATTGATATTAACCCTGATGTTCAAGGTGTATATAATGCTTATGCACTTTTAATTCAAGAGTATCAAGTTGATAGACCTACATATACCAATCAAATGGATAGTATTGAAGCTAGAATAATGTTGGTAACCGATCCAGATCGTTTATTAGCATTTATAACTACTTATTTCGCTGATCAACAAGATACCATTACTTATAAAGTTGGTGAAGAATTTGGAGTAGCAGCAAGAACTGAGCCAAGAGCTAGTTTAAGAGCATAATTTGCAATACATTAATTGATTTTGAAAATATAAAAATTAGATGTGTGATTCATAGACATCCTTTCAATGAACCATGAGGACGTTGCCAATTATAAAAAAATTGCCATTATGCTAATTCTTCCCTCAACTTTTCAAAGTTAGATAAATCAGCAATAGCATAAAATTCCTCAAGGTCTGTTTTTTTTGGGATCACTCTACCTTACCATTCAAATGAAGAGATCCAGGCTTATTTGGCCTGAATTTTATTCCTAAACTCATTAATTTCTGTTGAACACCTTCAGCAAAAAACTCCAACCCTCTATCAGGCTGAATTCGTTGCACAGGAAAAGGAAATTGCTCTATCACTAAATCAAGAAAAAGGAGCGTATTATCTTATTTTAATTATTAAATCTATTTAAACCATAAAAATTTACTTATAAAATATTTTTACTGTAAAATCCCTGTATTTTCTTATAGTTAACTATTTTTCTTAAACTTAATTATTAAAAATAGATTTTACAGGCAAAAATGTCTTACAAGCGATTAACCCTAGTTACTTTTTTTCAAATTCTCATTTTTAGCTAAACTTAAGATAAAAATAAGAATGAACATCCTAATTTAATTAATTTAGAGTTTTTATAATCAAAAAAATATAACTATATGATTTTACATATAAAAAAATATTCTCAGGCTATGCTATAATTAACTTGAACAATAAAGGGAGGTAGCAAGGGATGGCTAAGATTCTTATTGTTGAAGATGAGCCTATAGCTCAGAGCGTAATGAAAATTCTACTAACGTCTAAATTAGGACATCAAGTAAAAGTTGCAAGTAGCGGGATGGAAGCCTTAGAAAAAGCAACTAAAGATGTAGACTTTATTCTAATGGATATTGGCTTACCTGATTGGGGCAATGAAGGTGGAGTTAAAGCTACTAAAAAAATTCGTGCTAAAGGTGGCCATTTCGCAAAAATTCCAATTATCGCTCTTACAGCAAATGAAGACAAAGAGTTAATATTAAAAATGATTGAAGCAGGCGCTGATGATTATCTAAATAAACCAGCCAATCAAAAACAGCTAGCTGAAATTATTGCTGAATTTACTCAACATCCTCATGCAGCTTAATTAGTATTAGGCGATACATTCTATAAAATAGGAGCCTTACAGCTCTTACTAGTTTATTTTATTGTTTTTTTCATATAAAAATTAAAAAGAGCATGGTTTTAATTTAAGGAATAGATGTGGGTTTATCTGTCTATAAAAAAAAGCGTAGCTTTAAAGTAACTCCTGAACCTAAAGGAAAAATTATTCGTAATAATACACATCTTTTTATAATACAAAAACATGATGCCTCTCACCTACACTATGACTTTCGCCTTGCAATAAATGGTGTATTAAAAAGCTGGGCTGTTCCAAAGGGTCCATGCCTTGATCCAAGCGTTAAACGTTTAGCTGTTGAAGTTGAAGATCATCCACTTGATTATGCTAACTTTGAGGGTGTTATACCTCAGGAAAAATACGGTGGTGGAACTGTTATGGTTTGGGATCGAGGGACTTGGGAGTCTGAAGAAAATTTAGCTAGAGCTTATAAAAAAGGAATCATGCTTTTTACTTTACAAGGAAAAAAATTGCAAGGAGCTTGGCATTTAATTAGAACTAATCGACAAAGCGATAAGCCTCAATGGTTATTATTTAAAGGTAAAGATAAATTCAGTAAAGATCTATCAAATTATGATATTACTCTTAAAAAACCTAGCAGTGTTTTGACTGGAAAAAGCTTGCAAGAAATAGAAAATTCAACAATAAATCTTTCAAAAAAATTCAGCGCTAAATTAGCTACTTTTTCTAACAATAAAAACTCTTTAAGTAAATTTTTAACTCATCCAGACAAGTTATTGTATATACATAAAAAAATAACTAAATTAGATTTAGCCAGTTATTATTATACGGTTGCAGAAAAATTACTACCTTTCATCAAAAATAGACCTGTTACTTTAGTTCGTTGCCCTGCTCCAGGTACAACAAAATGTTTCTATCAAAAAAACTGGTTGCAAGGCATGTCAAAAGATATTACTACTACAGTAAAAACCAGCAAGGGTTCGAGTCAGTATATTATGATAAATAATAAATCTAGTTTAATTGCTGCTGCTCAATTAGATATTTTAGAGATACACCCTTGGCTTTCTAAAAAAGACAAATTAAATTACCCTGATATGTTAATATTTGATTTGGATCCCAGCCCAGAAATCCCCTGGACTAAATTAGTTTCAGCTGCTTTTTTAATTAAAAATTTTTTTACCTCTTTACACTTAAAAAGTTTTATTAAATCAACTGGTAAAAAGGGGTTGCATATTGTTATCCCTATTACACGTAAAAATGATTTTAAATTAATTAAACATTACACAAAAAAAATTGCTGGGAAACTTTCAGTGCAATTTCCTGATCTCTTTACTTTTAATTTAAAAAAGGAAAAGCGCAAAGGTAGAATTTTTATTGATTATTTAAGAAATGGATATGGAGCAACAGCTATTGCACCTTTTTCTCCTCGGTCTAATATCAATGCCACTATTGCAGTTCCTATCAGTTGGGAAAAGTTAAAAAAATCAAAAAAAACTATTCTCTACACTGTCAAAACTATTAATAAATATTTGAAAGACTATCCGAATGATCCTTGGGAGGAGTTTTTAAAAATTAGACAATCTGTAAATAATAAACTTTTAGATAACTTATAGCTTATACTGAATTGATGAGCTTTAAAGCTTTCTATTTTAATAAATTCTCGTTGTAATATCGCTAAAATTATTAATGATAAAACCATAGATGTCTTTTTTCGTGAGAGCTCAAGAGGAGTGTCAATAAAAGGTTTAAGCGATCTAATAAGTATTCCTGTTACCATACTAGCCACTTATACTTCCTACACAGGAACAAAGTGATAAACTAATAATCCTAACGAGCTAAATGTAAAACAGATTACGTTTTAATATCTTGATTGTAATTTGGATCAATCACTGCCTCCATAGCTTCTGGCCAAGTTAGATATTGAGGTAGCCCATCATTAATATCATACCAAGGTGATTTAGAGCTAACAAAAATATTGGCTATGGGTCTAATACCAGGATCTTGATCTAAACCACCCAAAGGAATACCTAAGATATCAGGTCTATCTCTATACAGACTAATTAAGTTTGACCCACAAACAGAACAAAAAGTTTTGATGACATTTTCTGATGAGTTATAACTTGCAACAAACTCTTCACCACTTAACCAACAGAAATCTTTAGCATTCAATGAAGCTCTGGTTCTAAAAGCAGCGCCATGCCATCGCCTACATTTACTACAATGACAATTTATAGATTGATCCTAATTCACCATTAATTCCATAAGAAATTTTTTCACAAAGACATCTGCCAGTTAATTTCATGATAATCTCTCAAAAAAACTGTTGATAATATTTTAAATATAATTAGGTTTATATTAAAATAGAATTATATTTTTACTAGCCCCTGAACAAATATGATACGAGTTAACAAAAAATATTTAGTTGATAAACAATATAGAACTGCCGACAACTTTAAAATCCGCTCAAATTTACATCGCTATGGTATCAATAAAACACCATTCTGGCCATGGGTCAGAGACAAGTATCCTATATTCCCTGGTAATAAAATTTTAGAAGTTGGTTGTGGGTTAGGTACTTTTTGGAAAGAGGTTTATCAGACTATCCCAAAAACTTGTGAAATTACTTTATCGGATATCTCACCAGGCATGATAACGGCCTCTCAAGAAACATTAAAAGAATATCTATTGTCCAAACCTATTTTAAATTTTGAAGTTACTGATATTGAAAACTTATCTTATCCAGCAGCTCATTTTGATTTAATTATTGCACATTTTATGTTGTATCATGCAGATTCTCCAGAAAAAGCCTTGTTAGAAATCAAAAAGGTTTTAAAAGAAAATGGTCATGTAGGCATAATGTTACCCAGTAAGAATAATATGCAGAAATTATTTGATCTACTGACAATAGAAAATCCCATACAGGCACAAAACTTCTCCTCTGAAATTGCTTTGAGTGTTTTACCTAATTATTTTTCAACTATTCAAACTTATAGTAATGAAAATATGCTGCAAATTGATAGTACTGAAGCAATTGTTAATTATATTAAAACCCTATCGACTATGGATCAAAAATCAAAAGCATTTTATAAGTACTGCAAAACCCTATTAGAGAAGTACATTCAACAGGAGGGTTTTTTATTGCTACCTATCCAGCAGCTCCTATTTGTTGTCTCTTGTTAATTATTTTTTTATAGAGGAAAAAAAATAAAGACAAATAAAATTTTTGAGGTAATATTAGCGCATGTAAAAAATATGACCTTTGAGAAGTGATACGTTATTGGCCACACAACCTGTTGAAAATAATACAAAATCCCTCCCATCAGAGGGCTTTCATCGTGGCTTAAAGGGTCGTCACATTCAGTTAATTGCTCTGGGCGGTATTATTGGCTCTTGCTACTTCCTTGGGACGGGTGAAGTAGTGGCACAAGTAGGTCCTGCTGCGTTTTTTGCTTATATTCTTGGTGGTTTAATTATTTATTTAACTATGCTCTGTATGGGAGAACTTGCTGTAGCAATTCCCATCTCAGGATCATTTGTCACTTATGCAGCAGATTTTATTTCTCCTGCTTTTGCCTGCGGAGTAGGTTGGTCTTATTGGATAAACTGGGTAATTTATATACCAGCAGAATGTGTTGCTGGTGGCATCATTATGGCGATGTTTACTGGGGTCAGTGGTTATCTCTGGGCAGTTTGCTTTGGACTATTAGTAACTTTTGTTAATATTTTAAGGGTTAGTATTTTTGGGGAAATAGAATTTTGGTTGGCTCTAATTAAAGTTTCAGCATTGATTGGCTTCACTTTTCTTTCTATTTTTATTTTCTTTGGCATTATACATGGCAATGAACCAGCAAAAATAATCGGTGACAAATTTTTATTACATCAAGGAGGGTTGCTTCCAAATGGATGGTTAAGCCTCTTAACAGCTATGGTTCTATTACTAGTCAATTATCAAGGCTCAGAGATTATAGGACTAGCTGCAGGTGAATCACAAGATCCTGCCGTAGTTATCCCTAAAGCTATAAGAAATGTAACCTTTCGTATTCTTTGTTTGTATATCATTCCTACTTTGTTTTTAGTTACTATATTCCCTTGGCAAAAAGCGGGACTATCGAATTCTGTATTTGCTGAGGCACTAAGCTATTATGGAATAAAGTGGGCGGGTGGTATCATTAGTTTCGTAACCCTAACTGCAGCCTTATCTTGTGCAAATTCTGGCTACTATAGTACTGTACGAGCTTTACGAGCGCTGGCTCGTGAAGGTATGGCTCCTCGTTTTTTTGTTAAATTGAATAAACATGGGATACCACAAAATGCCGTATTTTTTACTTTATTGTCGATTTGGTTAGTAATATTAGCCGGCTATTTTTTTGGAGAAACCTCCCTTTACATTGCGCTACTTCTGATTTCTGGATTTACCGGAACTATTTCATGGATAGCACTTTGCTGGGCACAAATTAATTTTCGTAAACGATTGCATAAAAGTGGCTACTCTACTAAAGATTTGAAATACCGAACTCCTGGATCACCTTATACAGGTGTCCTTGCAATTATTTTAATGGTTTTTTCATTAGCCATGTTAGCTTTTGATAAAAATCCTGCTTATAAAATTTCATTTGCTATTGGCTGTATTAGCTTGATAGTCCCTATTGTAGTTTATAAAATTCTTATTGTCCGTAAATCTCATCAAGTTGCACAAGAATCGAATGATCGATTAAAATTTGAAGATATTTTCCCGGCTTAAAGATCAAATTAATTTTCTAGTTCCTCCCAACGCTGATATAGTTTTTTAAGATCTATTTCAAACTCTGCTAACTCAGAAGTTTTTTGTTTAATTTCTTCTTGAGAACATTGATAGAACTGTGGAGAAAGAATAATATCCTGCAATATTTTTAATTGTTTTTCGAGTTCATTAATTTTTTGAGGAAGCAATTCTAATTCTTTCTGCTCTTTATAGGATAATTTTTTAGTCTTACTTTTTGGAGAGACTTTTTCAGAACTAATAGTTGTTGACTTCATTTCAATCAGTTTTTTAGGGGACGGCCTTTGCTTTAACCAATCGTTATAACCTCCAATATACTCTCCTACTTGACCATCACCCTCTAATACTAAGGTACTAGTAACAATATGATTTAAAAAAGCACGATCGTGACTGACCAGCAGTAAAGTACCAGAATAATTTAATAACTGTTCTTCCAATAACTCTAAAGTTTCTACATCTAAGTCATTAGTCGGTTCATCCATCACTAATACATTAAATGATTTAGTAAAAAGCTTAGCAAGTAACAATCTATTTCTTTCTCCTCCTGATAAAGCTCGAATTGGTGTACGAGCTCTTTCTGGCGCAAAGAGAAAATCTTGAAGATAACTTACAATATGTTTAGGCTGATTGTTGATTATAATCATATCATTACCCTCGCCTACTACCTCAATGACAGTAGAATTTTCATCTAGCTGGCTTCTAATTTGGTCATAATAAGCGATATTCAAATGAGTACCCTGTTTACTCAAGCCCCCAGTTGGTTTAAGTTCACCCAAAATTATTTTTAATAAAGTAGTTTTTCCTGATCCATTAGGGCCAATAATCCCTATTTTATCGCCTCGCATAATAGTGGTAGAAAATTTTTTTAAAATAAAAATATTATTATATTGATAAGAGGTATTAATTAATTCAAATACAATCCTACCAGATTCATTGATTGACTGATGAGTAAATTTTATCAATCCCATACGCTGTCTACGTTGTTTTCTTTCCTCACGCATTTTTTCTAATGCTTTGACTCTACCTTCATTTCTGGTTCGTCTTGCTTTTATTCCTTGTCTTATCCAAGCTTCCTCTTGAGCTAACTTCTTATCAAATAAGGTCTCCTGCTTTTGTTCAGCTACAAGACTACTACTTTTATGTTTTAAGAAATCTTGATAATCAGCTGACCAGCTGCTTAACTCACCGTTATCTAATTCAACAATTCTGGAAGCTAGTGTTTGCATGAAAGTTCTGTCATGACTAATAAATAAAAGAGTTTTTTTAGAATTAAGAAGAAATTTTTCTACCCATTCTATCGATTCAATATCAAGATGATTTGTCGGTTCATCAAGTAATAAAATATCAGGGTCATTAATTAAAACTTTAGCTAATAAAACTCTTCGTTTTAATCCACCTGATAAAGTTTCTATCCGATGTTTTGCATGAAGATTTGTTTGAGTTAAAATTTTAGTAATTTTTTGTGCAATATTCCAACCCGAAAGTCTGTCAATTTCCTGATAAAGCTGATTTGATTTAGTTAGTAATTTTGCATCAAAATCAATTGCCAACTGCTGGTTAAGCTGCTCATATTCAGCTAATAGAGCTCCCAAATTCCCTAATCCACTCGCAACAATTTCATAAACTGTGCCCTCAAAATGTTGAGGAATTTCTTGAGGTAAATAAGCAAGGTTAATGCTCTGCTGGCGCTCAACAACCCCACTATCTGGAGAAACACTACCTTTAATTATTTTAAGTAGGGTCGATTTACCCATACCGTTTCGACCAATAATACAAATTCTTTCGCCTTTATCAATTTTAAGATTAACTTTATCGAGCAATGGTTTTTGGCCATAACTTATAGATACTTGTTGTAAATTAATTAATGACATGTTGAACTGTTATTAAAAATATAGTTGTAATTGAGCTGCATAAATATTTAAAGTTTTATTTTTTCCATTATCATCTGGCCTCGCAAGACCAAAAATATAGTTAAACATTAGCTCTACATGCTGATTTAAATACCAATTTAAACCAGCCGTATAATCTGTTTCTTTACCACCCTGAATATCATTATCATTTAAATCTAAAGTACTATAGCGTACTGCTATTTGCCATGCCCCATAACTATGCTTAATAGGGGTGATACCTATAAAATATCCTGTAGGATAATTATAAAGCATCGATTCACCTGTTAAGAAATAATTAGCTGTAGCATAAAATCCTGAAAAACTAAGTGTTGAAAGATTTTGCGTTCGTTCAACCCAACTTTTAAAATACTCACCTTGAGCTTCAAAAGAATGATAAACAGAAGCAAATTCTAAATTGCCTAAATAATAATTGCGAGCCTGAGTAATGGTACCAGTATCAACTAAAGTTCCTTTATTTAATGGTTGAACCTCTGGCATAGCTGAAAAACTTACTTGCTGATCGTTATCTGTACCTTGCTGCCATAAAGAGCCACCAATATCTAAGACATGACCATTTGAATGCCAAGGAGAATAAACAGCCCGTAAAGTCTCACCAATTGGCGTTGTTCCTTTTGTATGACTACCAATCCTAGGTCCAAAAACAGCAAGCGAAACAGAAAACACCTTCGTATTCGCATTAAGCCCTACACCCATATTATAAGAAGTAGAAAAAGCTAATACAGGCAGTGCAAATTGTAAAAAAGTTAAGGCATTATCAGAAGCACTATTTTCTAAACCAAAATAAGGCGATGATTGACCTATTTGTAGGTTTGCGTGCGACCAGGTATAACCTACGTATAAGTTCTTTATTTTCTTAAGGTAAAGTGCTGCAGCATCATAGGAAAAACCATAAATCCCTTGATAATAATACCCTGATAAATAAAATTTTGCCATAGGAATGTTGGTTCCACCTGGTAAGCTGTTGCTGCCATTGATTGAAGCAATATCAGCTTTTAATAAAAAATTCATAGCAGCCTCAAACGTTCCAGCATCATTTTGGTAAATTAAGCCGTCATTAGGTATATAACGAAAATGCACCTGTGGTTTAGAACCAGAATTTGCCGAGTGTGGGAAAGACTCTGTTAAAGCACCTACTTTAATCATGGCCAATAAAAAAACAATCCCTAAGGGTAGTGTAGAGACTTTAAAATTCATTGGTTAGTAAATTCCTAAATTACTTAACTATTTTGATTATACGAAGAATAATCTCATAATAAAAGCTTTCTTGGCGTAACTACCTTTTAGATCTCTATAGTTTTTTAGCAACTGTCAGAATTTCCTTTGTTGTTTTTTCTGAAAACTTTGAGCCGTCTAGTCCATATTGACCCAAAACTATAAATCCATTTCTAGTTAACATTTTTGGTTTATTTGTATTCTTTTGCAAAGAAAAATAATCATAAGATATGATACGCCCATTCTTTTTTTCGCATGGCTTTCTCAAAACCAGTTTTGGTAAGATGACCCACTGCATTGGCTCTCGAAGTTCTTTTGCAGTATAAATTTGTAAAGCAAACTTTCCTTTGAGTGTTTATAGTTATAACAGCATCAAAATAGCCTATCTGTAGGGTACGCATATCACCTTCTAATAATTTCACCTTTATTTTTTCTTTTCGTGCCCTACTCTTGGCGATTTTTAATAAATTAAGACTAAAGACCCAGTTACTTTGTAGCCGTGTTTTGCTAGCCAGAAAACCTGTGAACCTGTTCCACAGGTAAGATCTAGAACTGTCTTAGCCTTATACTTTTTAAGTATTTTTTCTACAGAATAATTGCTTGAATTTTGATTACTACTCAGTACATCAAAGTATTCAGATAATTTGCTATATTCAAGTGGAAGACTCATAGTTTGACCTTAATTTATTCGACAGGTGCTTGGTTATAAAGAGAATCCTATCTTAAGTACTGATATACTGTAAACATATGGATTTACACCTGACCTAACGTTTACTATAAAAGTTGCAGTTCATTAAGTAAGTGTTATGCTTATTAATTATTTAATCACTTGAGAGATTTGTATGCGTTTAGTAAAAGTCTTTTTGTTTTTATCTCTAACCCTCTTGAGTTGCCAATTATTTGCCCAGAGTAATCCTGCTTTGTCTAATACTATTAAAATTGGCGCATTATATAACATGTCAGGAAATCTGGCTGGTTTTGGAATTCCTTCTGCAAAAGGCGCAGAATTAGCAGTTAACCTTATTAATCAGCAAGGCGGTATTTTAGGTAAACCCGTTGAGTTAGTCTTAGAAGATGCGAGCTCAGATGTCACTATTGCAAAAAATAAAGCTCAACTTTTGGCTAGTAATAACCAAATCCCCATTTCAATTGGTTTAAACAGCACTGACATGGTGATGGCTATCATGCCTCCTATAGATAAGGCAGGTAAAATTTTTCTAACCTCAGGCTCTACTTCTGAAACCTTATTAAACTATTATCCACAATCCCTATTTTTTGTACCTTTTAGTGATTCCTCTCAAGCTCGTGCGGCAGCAGAATTTGCTGGGTTACAATTAGATGCAAAAACAGCCTTAGTTATTTATGATAAAAATAGCGAATATACCAATGATTTAGAAAGTACTTTTTCTAGTAGCTTTACTCATCACGATGGGAAAATTCTAGGTGAAATTGGCTATACTACAGGTGATTATCTTTTGACAGAAATAATGGCTAGTATTAAGCCTCTTTTTAATCAAGCCAATGTAATTTATTTAGCAAGTGGTCCCGTGGAAGCTCCTTTTCAAATTAATACACTTCGCTCCGCAGGATATAAAGGTCCAATTATTGGACCAGATAGTTTTGCTAACCCTATGTTAATCAAAGAAGCTGGCCGTTCTTCAAATAACGTTTATTTTACCTCACACGCTTATCTTGATCCTACCACACCTAATAAACAAACCCTTGCTTTTATGCAGCAGTATAAACAAGCTTATGGTGACTATCCTTATTCGCCCTTTTCTGCTTTAGGCTATGATGCTGTATTTTTAGCAGCTAAAGCTATTACTATAGCAAATAGCATAGATCCAAATAAAGTTAAGCAAGCTCTTTTATCTATTAATAATTACGAGGGCGCTACAGGTAGCATTAGTTATAATACTGGTAACCACATTCCCACTAAGACTGTTTATATCATTGGTATTAATAATGGTGCTTATACATTAAGCGCTTTACTTATTATCAAACCAAAAGATAAAAGTAGTGAAATTTAAATCTTAAAAACAAACCAACATTTAAATATTACTTTGGTCTAACTAAAAAAATGTAGGCATTCAGCATAAAAAATAATGAAATCAAAAAAATAGCTGGCATAATCCAAACCGCTTTAATATGTAAAAGCCCCAACAGTAAAGTCATTAATACAGGCATTGCCATTGCTATAAAGCTCATCACTGCTGAACCATTGGCTTTATCTTCAGTTTGTGTAATAGCAAGAGACAAACCAGTACTAGATAACATGGGATGAGCTAAACATAATAAAAACATGGGTCCTAACAAAGTAAATAATGTAACATAATGACAAACAAAAAATATTAACATCACAACGGAGGCTATCAATTCTAATAAAAAAGCAATTTTTAAAACAAAAAAAGAGTTAAACCTTATTAACCAAATAGTAACAAAAGATCCGAAAAATGTACCAATAAATGGAATTAATCCTAATATTCCATAGGTCGCTGGGGCAATATGTAAAAAATGAATGCCTATAAAAGGGCCCTCTGCACCAAACGTATAAATACAGGCGCTTGAAAAACCAGCACAAATTGCACAACCTACGAGTTTTCTATTTAAAAAACTTTTACCATAATTTTTAATAATATATCGATATCGAAATGCAAAAAGATCCTTATTGCCAATAGTCTCAGGTAACCTTATAGTCGGATATAACAAAAATAAGCCATAGCATAATAGAAAATAAAAACAAGCTTGCCAATGAATATACTGTGTTAACACCCCCCCTATTGCAATTGCCACGCCAGGCACAATGGCAAAAGCAAACATCAAAAAACTAGTAATCCGTCTAGCGTCTTCAGGAAAATAAAAATCATTAATTATAGTAAAGCATATTGCCAAACCAGCACTGGCCCCTATTGCTTCTAATAAGCGACCTATAATTAATAAATGAAAGGACTCTACTGGCGATGATAAAATACTAAAAATGGAGCCCATGGTTGCTATACCAATTCCGATAAAAAGCGCGGGCTTTCTTCCTAATCGATTAGCAATGGGGCCATAAACTAACTGGCCTATTGCATAGCCTAGTAAAAAGCTGGTTACGGTTAACTGCGTAGTTCCTATGCTAATATGAAAATATGCTGAAATTTCTGGTAAAGCAGGTGTCATTAAAATTGCACCCATAGCAGCAAATGCACTCAATAACATCAAACTTACAATATGCGGTTCTTTACTATTAATTAAATGAGCAGGTCGAGTAGTTTTTTTCATCATTCAATAATCCCTTAAGTATTTAGTAAGCTACTTTTCGCGTCTCCAAGAAGTAGTATTATTTTTATCTTCAAGTACTATTCCTATTTTTTGCAGCTTATCTCGTAAATGATCTGCTTCTTTCCAATCTTTGTTTTGACGAGCCTCATTTCTTAACTGAATTAGTTTTTCAATTTCTACCACATCAATCTCAGTTTTGGTAATATCTTGAAAAAAATATTCTGGCTCTGCTTGTAATAAACCTAACACACCACCTAAATATTTTAATAATCCTGCCAAAGCTTGTGCTTGATTTAAATCAACCTCTTTTAACTTATTAATATCTTTTGCCAATGTAAATAAAACAGTAATTGCCTCCGAAGTATTAAAATCATCATCCATAGCTGTCTTAAAAGCTTGTTCATAAGCAGAATCTTTCAAAGGCGTAGCACATTTGATATTGCGTAATGCTGTGTAAAGCTTTATTAAAGACTCTGCTGCTTGATTTAGATTTTCATTGCTATAATTAATCGGTTTGCGATAATGAGTAACCAGCATAAAAAAGCGTAATTGTTCTGCTGAGTAATGTTGCAATACATCTTTTACTAAGAAAAAATTATTAAGAGATTTTGACATTTTTTCATTATCGACTTGTAAGTAACCCACATGCATCCAGTAGTTAACAAATTTTTCATTGTTGTATGCTTCAGTTTGAGCTATTTCGTTTTCATGATGAGGAAATTTTAAATCCATTCCACCACCATGAATATCGATGTGTTTATGCAAACAATCCATTGACATGGCTGAACATTCAATATGCCAACCTGGACGACCTTCTCCCCAAGGAGAATTCCAACTAGGCTCACCTGGTTTTGCCGTTTTCCACAGTACAAAATCTAAGGGATCCCGCTTTGATTTATCAACTTCAATTCTAGCACCAGCTTGTAAATCTGCTAAATTCCGATGTGAAAGCTTACCATACTCAGCAAATTTATTGACGGCATACATCACATCACCATTAGTAGCAATATAAGCGAACCCTTTATCTAACAATACAGCAATAATCTGTTGCATTGTTTGAACATAGTCAGTAGCCTTAGGTTGGATATCAGGTAGTAAAACGTTAAGCTCATTTAAATCATGGTGCAATGCTTTAATGAATCGATCCGTGAGAGCTTGGTAATCTTCATTATTTTCTTGTGCGCGTTTGATAATCTTATCGTCAATATCTGTTATATTTTGCACATAATACAGGTTATATCCAGCATATCTCAAATATCTCGCTACCACATCAAATACTATCATGAGACGAGCATGGCCTATATGGCAATAGTCATAGACCGTCATTCCACAAACATACATACTAACTTCATTAGCTCTGATAGGCTTAAAAATTTCTTTTTCTTTCGTTAAACTATTATAAATTTTTAATGGCACAGCTCGATTTCTCCTGCTTTTCTTAAGCGACTACAGATTTCCTCTTTATTTAATAGCGAATAGATCACTGCCATCTCTGGACCATGCTTCTCACCTGTTAAAGCAACACGCAAGGGCATAAATAGCTGTTTGCCTTTTACATTTAATTGATTGCTTAAGAGAGAATAAACTTCTTGAGGATTAATACCATTTTTAAAAGCATTTTCAGCAATTTCAAAAAATTCTTTGCCTGCTTCCTTGAGCACTTGCAGTTCTTTTTCAAAAGAAACTTTTTCAAAAAATATTCTGGCCCAATGTTCAGCTTCACTTGGGAAAGTAAAGTTGGCTCGCATACCCATAAAAAATTCACGCTGTAAATTTTTTGGTACTATCTGCTGAATTGTAGGTCCTACCCAATGCCAAAAATCAGCTTCAGTTAACATTTGTACAGCAAGTTTTTGCCAATAGATTAATTGAGATTCGTCATATCTAGCTGGAGATTTGCTTAAAGACGATTCTTGAAAAAGCTGCGCTAAGCGCTTTAAGTCCATAAAGCTATTATCTTCATAGTAATGCCCTAACCTTGCTAAATAATTAACAACAGCAAGTGGTAAAAAACCCATTTCACGAAGTTCTTTAATACTGCGACTACCATTACGTTTAGAAAGCGGTGCCCCATCAGCACCTAAAATTAAAGAAATATGTGCATATTGAGGATGTGATAAACTCAAGGCTTGAAAAATCATTACCTGTCTAGGAGTATTGGTTAAATGATCTTCACCACGTAAAACATGCGTAATACCCATTAATGCATCATCAATAGCATTACAAAACATGAACGAAGCTCCATCATTCGATCGCTTAATGATAAAATCACCTATATCACTAGAATGGTATTTTTGCTTACCTTTAACCAAATCATCAAATTCAATAATCGTATTATCAGGAATACGAAATCGTAAACTAGGTATTAGGCCTGCTGCTAATTTCTTTTCTATCTCTGCTTGCGTTAAAGAGCGGCAGGTACCTGCATATCTGGGCGCAAGTCCTCTAGCCCGTTGCAATTTTCGACTCAAAGCCAATTGTTCTTCACTACAAAAACAAGGGTAAGCCTGTTTATTTTTAATCAATTCTTCATAATAATGATTATAAATAGCACTACGTTGTGATTGCCAATAAGGTGCCTGTTCACCACCAACTTCTGGTCCTTCTTGCCAATAAATGCCTAACCAATTTAAATCCGTTTGTAATGCTTCAGCAAACTCTAATTTTGAACGTTCTTCGTCCGTATCCTCCATTCGTAGTAAAAAGCAACCCTGCTTATTACCAGCAAGTAACACATTGAATAAAGCTGTCCTAGCATTACCTAAGTGAATAAATCCTGTGGGGCTTGGCGCAAATCTTGTTTTCATTGTTTAAATTAACTCAAATATAAAACACTTATCATAACTAAAATTAAGCCTTTTTTCATCTTCATTTACAATAACTCAATGAAAATATTGTCATTAGTTTTAAGTCTCGCTATTATCTACTGCTAATGAGCAAGACCTTTTTTATATCTGACTTACATTTAGAAGAATCAAAACCGATTATCATCGAGCTTTTTCTCGATTTTTTACAACAAACAGCTCCTGGGGCAAAAGCCTTATACATTTTAGGAGATTTATTTGAGGTTTGGATTGGAGATGATGAATTAACCCCACTGCAACTACAAGTTAGTCAAGCCTTAAAGCAACTTTCAAATCGAGGTATTCCCATTTATTTTATCCATGGAAATCGTGATTTTTTACTCGGTAAAACCTATGCTCAATTAGCCGGCATGACGCTTTTACCTGATCCTACGCTAATAAATTTATATGGCAAACAAGCTTTGCTTATGCATGGCGATACACTTTGTATTGAAGATGTAAAATATCAAGCTTTCCGAAAGAAAGCCCGTAATAGATTTAACCAATGGCTATTTTTAACTTTACCCATTAAATTACGAAAGAAGATTGCTAATGGACTCAGGGCCAAGAGCCAAAAATATACAAGTCAGACTGAACCTATTATTATGGACGTAACAAGCCAAGCAGTGGAGCAAGCATTTCAATCAACAGGGGTCAATTTAATCATTCACGGTCATACTCATCGACCGGCTATTCACCGTTGGCATGAAAAAATTAGGGTTGTTTTACCTATGTGGCATACGCAAGGGGGATATCTAGAATATCAAGATTCTCAGCAATTTTTTTTAAATTATTTTGATAATAATGGCTATAATAGGCTTACTTAGGTTAGGAAACGAATTATGTTGAAACGCTTATTACTAATTGGATCATTTTTTGGTAGTTTTTTATTTCCCGTGTTACTTAATGCACTTACTTTTACTTTACCCTCATCAGGTAATGACATAATTGGTCAAATTCAGTACGTTCATTCTGAAAAAGGTGAAAATATTTACGATGTTGCACGTAAATATGATATTGGTTTTTATGAAATGATTGAAGCTAACCCAGGAATTAATAGACATAGCCCGATAGCTCCCGAAGAAACTATTACCATTCCGACTGAATATATTTTGCCCAACGTGCAGAGAACTGGTATTGTCATTAATCTGCCTGAGCTTAGACTCTATTATTACCCCACTGGTCAAAATATAGTGGTAACAGAGCCTATTGCTATTGGTCGCTACGATTGGTTAACCCCTACTTTAGAAACTGCTATTATTGAAAAAATTAAAAACCCTTACTGGCATGTACCAAAAACAATTAAAGCTGCGGCTGCTAAAAAAGGTATTTATTGGCCTGACGTAGTACCCCCTGGTCCTAAAAATCCTTTAGGATCTTATGCTCTACGATTAGGTAAAAGAGAATATTTAATTCATGGTACTAATAATCCTACTTCTATTGGTAAAAGGGCCAGTTCCGGTTGTATGCGCATGTATCCTGAAAGCATTGAAGCCCTATTCAATCTCGTACCGATAGGCACGACTGTTAAAATTGTTAATGAATTCTATAAAGTTGGTTGGAACAATGGAGTACTCTATCTTGAAATTCATGAACCCCTACAAGAACTAGCACAATCAAAGATAGAACAAACTAGCCTGATCACTAATACAATTGATCAGGTTACTGCGGGTAGCAATGCTCATATAGATTGGTCAGTTGTTAATAAAGAAATTGAGAGGCCTAGTGGTATTCCTATTCCTATCAGTTCCCAAGTTAGCGGTTCAACTCAGTCCTATATTGAAGCAGCTCAACCTTCAAATTCCACTACGCCAGAAGAAGAACCAGTTCATGAACAAGAAGGTTATTCTTATTAATTTGTAACTATCTGCTAAAATTGATAAAAATTTGTACAAATTAGCCCTGTTAACTAATTGTAAGTAAACACTTCTTAGGTGTGTTTTACCCCATTTTTGGTCATTATTTGTAGTATATTTACTGCACATTCCTGTAAGATATTTGATATTTTTTATACAACTTATTGTATTTTTTAGCCATTTTGCAAATTTCTTGTTCTATTTCCTGTTGAAACCTGTATAATATGACAAAATTTTGACTATGGATAAAAATCAATCACTTGTGAGGTAACATGAAAAAACTCTTCCATACACTATTCCCAATAGCTTGGTTTATCGTGTTGGTTAGCGGATTGCTAGCTGCTTCAGCTACTGGCCAAGCTACATCGCAAGCAGCTCCTAATGTCTCAATAGATACCATAAGGGATATCACCTCTCAAACCTCTTCTTTAGACCCTAAGGTCTTACAACTGGCTTTATTAGCCTATGAACACGCAAGATTACAAGGTTTAGACAAGCAACAAATTTTGACCATTATTAATTACCAGCAGCCTTCCATTGATAAGCGGCTTTGGGTAATTAATTTAAATGACGACAAGGTACTTTATAATACTTATGTCGCCCACGGTAAAAATAGTGGCGATAACTATGCTGATGAGTTTTCTAACTCTCCTAAAAGTCAAGAAAGCAGTATTGGAGTTTATGTAACAGGCAATACCTATTATGGTAATGATGGCTATTCTTTACATCTTATAGGGCTTGATAGCGGCTTTAATAGTAATGCCTACTCAAGATCTATTGTTATGCATGGTGCCTGGTATGTAAGCCAATCTTTTATTGATCAGTATGGCAGATTAGGTCGTAGCTGGGGTTGCCCGGCTATTGATAAGACTATTGAGCCACAAGTAGTCAATACAATCAAAAATGGAACTGTAATATTTGCCTACTATCCTGAAAAAAACTGGTTAGATAATTCTAAATATTTAAAGCCAATTAATGTATAATAGACAAGTTATCACAAGGATGTGGCCTTATTTTTTAGATAATCTAAATTTATAATTTATCTAAGATTGCTAAGGACATTTGCAATGCTAGCCATTATTTTAATCGTTTTTTTATAACAAATAAATTTAATAAATTGTATTGGTTATCGTCTACAGATTTGATCTGCTAAATAAGCAACTGAAGCGGCATAATAAGTAGAATTATTATAACGCAGTAGTACTCTAAAATTATTAAAAACTAAAAATGCTGGCCCGCCATCGGGATAAATAACTGAAGCTTCTAAATCCTGAGTAGGTAATTGATAACCTGGTTGAGGCTCCACACCCAATTGTGTCCAATAAGAGATTGGCTTTTGTATTGAAAGTCCAATTAGACCTTGATCAAAATTATCGGGCAGATTAACAGCAATACCCCAAGGCTGACCTGCCTGCCAACCATTCTGTTGTAAGTAATTAGCAATAGAAGCTAAGGCATCGGGCAAACTTTTCCAAATATCTTTTTTGCCATCATTATCATAATCTACCGCATATTTAAACCAACTAGAAGGTAAAAACTGACCATGGCCAGAGGCTCCTGCCCATTCTCCTTTAAAATCTGCTATAGAAACATGCCCTTCATTTAAAATTTGTAAAGCATCTAATAATTCTTGCCTATAAAACTCATAACGATCACTCCCATAAGCTAAAGTAGCTAAAGAGTGAATCACTGAAAAACTTCCTAAATAATTACCATAACTTGTTTCAATTCCCCAAATTGCGGCAACAAAACAAGGATCCACCTGATAACTATCGCCTAAATCAGTAAATAACTGGTTATTAGCTTGGAACTTATTTTGACCAATTTTTATTCTATAGGGATCAATTCTGGTTTTTCGATACTCTAAAAAGGTTAATCGTCTTTCTGGTTGAGTCTTTTTTAGATTTAGTTGAACCTTACCCGGTTCCATATTTGCAAATAATTGATCAAAAAGCTCCGGTCGAACTCCTTCTGACAGTGCTTGCTCACGTAAGTCAGCAACCCAGGAAGTCCAACTTTGTGTTTGACTAGGAATGTCAGCATAGAGAATACTGGTAAAAAAACAGAGTATTAATATAAATAATCGAATGCATCCTTTCATTAGCCACTTCCTTATAAGCCTTAAGAAGCTTCTATTATAAGAAAGGCTTACTTAAAAAGGAATACAAAATGCAACAATATTAACTATTCTGCAATCCAATGCTGTAAAGTTTCTATGATTTTTTCAGCCTGGTCTTTGCTTGAAATATTAAACTTTGATTTTTGCATGAACTGATCATTTCGTTTCTGATAGCGGCGAATAGAATATTTGTCAGGACCGTAGGCCTGTTTTTTAGGGTCCCATTCCTGATAACGATACATTAAAGTGGCCCAAGCCCCTTTAGTTAATACAACTTTATCAAGCTGCTTAACTTTTAATATACCATCTTCAGTAAAATCAATAGTTAGTTCATCAACTGTACTTGCCATGGCCTTTCCCCATCAAAATTGGTTGATATTACAAGCATCTTTCATAAAAGCAAAGCTTTTTAAAAAATACTATTCTTTTTTTGAAAAATCATGAAAATTAATTATATTAGCCTGCTTAGTAATAATATCAGGCTTTTCTTTTTCATCAACAGGGAGCGCCTCATCTCCTACGATAACAATTTTTTTACTAAATTGCTTTTGTAGTTGGGCCTGATAATAATTAAACTTATAAATTCGTTTTAAACAAAACCTGCCTGCATTATTTTTTATAGGCACAACTTTTATTAGCGTGACTGTATCATCCAACAAATCAACTTGGTTTATTTTACAATAATCTTTTGCCAATCTCACTGCCAGCTCTTTAATATGTGCGAATCGATACCAACTTATTGCAAAGAGTATAATTAATAACAATAAAATTAAAGATAAATTCATATTATTTCTTGTTTGTTTTAGTTGGAAATAAAGGACCGTTAAATGCCTTATTTTGTAACCAACTGATAAATGAATCCGTATGTAAATAAAATTGAGACTTTTGCAACCAGCTCGCTTGTTGCCATGAACTATTTGTCAACAATAAAGTTACTATCATTAGCAAAGCAATACTTTCTATAACTCCCAATAAACCACCTATTAACCTTCCACCAAAAGTTTTTTCTGTATCTGCCATAATTATTTTACAAATTAAATTAATAATCATGCTTAATAAAATACCAGCAATTAATATAGATAAAAAAGCTATCAATAAAGCATAATCAGGATTATGAACATAAATGTGTAAGTAATTAGCTAAGATTTGCGAATAAAAAACAGAACCAATAATAATCAACAGTAGTAGTAATAAGGCGATCAGCTGCCTAATAAATCCTCTTTTAATTCCTACTAAAAGGAACCAAACTATGACTATTAAGAATACATAATCAAGAAAATTTAAATTATTCACGATGTTTTTTAACATATTAGTCCAACTTTGTAGCTTGAAATGAGTGTACATAACCTGAAAGATTAAAAGTTTTTTCAATCGTGTCAAGCATGGTCTTAGCTTGTGCTTGTTGCAAAAATGGTCCTACATAAACTCGATACATAAGCTGCCCGTTTACTACTTTCTCATAAGAAAAAGCAGCGTATCCTTTGCTCCTAAGCATCTTAATCACCTGGTTAGTTTTAGCCGGATCAGGAAAACTACCTAATTGAATAACCCAAGCTTTATTCATAGCTGTCGCCACAGAAAGATTGTTTTCAACATTTTTTTCAGTCTCAATATTGGAGCTATCAAAATTTATTTTGCGAATATGGAGTTTAGGCAACACAGAACTAAGTGCTGACTGAGTAATATAAACAGGCTTCTGCTCACCTTGATTTAATTGATTGACTACCGGCGAATAGTCAGGGGAACTATCATTATCTACGGTTACAGCACTGGCATTTATCGAAGCGCTTTGATTGGTCTCATTTGAATTTAGCAAAGCCAAATGTTTTAATTTTAATAATCTACTTTTTGATAATAGATGATGAAGTGAATGCTTAGGTACTTTAATCAAATTGGATTCTTGAAAATTGTTATCTTCAGGTAAAGAAGCTGCTTGTGAACTCATTTCTGCATTCACAGGTAAAGGTGCATTATTAGTTTGCTGCTGATTTATATTTCTTGAGCTATTACTAACGGTGACTGAATTATTATTCACTACACTCCCCTCTACCGTAACATGATTGGCATTTAAAGTTGTATTAGTGTTAGTATTATTAGTCGAAGTAAGCGGTGTAAATCCTGCAATAACAGCACTATTTTGCTCAGCAGTTAAAGGTGTAACCACAGGCTGCTCCGGGGCAGAAGGAATTGTTTGGCTAGGGCCACCGATACCCGTATAATGTAAATGACCAAAAGGAACTGGTAAGAATATTACCGCCAAAGCAATAATAATAACCGCAATAAATAAACGTCTTTTTAACCCAGAATCCAAATACTCTACTCCATTAAATAAGGTATGATGTCGCCCACTACTATAAACGAACCAAATACAACTACCAAATCATTCACGTCGGCTTTTTCTAAAATAGTTTGGTAAGCTGTTTTAATATTAGCGCTTTTATAATAACAATCTATACTGGATTGTCTAAACATTTGCTCTAATTGTAAAAAGTTTGTTCCTTTAGGCAATCCTGATAATTCAATTAAATGCCATTCGTTGATCTCAGCTGCCATAATATTTAGCATAGTTTTGATATCTTTATTCTCTTTTACCCCAAAAATTGCAAATATTTTAGTAGGTTTTGGCTGTAAAACCCTGATAATTTCGAGTAAATTTTGAACACCTTGTGGGTTGTGAGCTACATCAAGCAACCATTGACAATGTTTTTTAAGAAATTGACATCGCCCTGGAACCGATAAGTTTTTTAGCATTTCTTGTGCTAATAGCGGTGTAAGTTTTGTAGGAAAGACTATGTTAAAAGCAGTAAAAGCAATGGCTACATTTCTTAATAACAAATGTGGTTTAGGTAAAGCCGTTAACTTACACTGTTTAAATTCGTAATTCCAAGACGACAGTCTATCATAAACACGATAGTCTTTATTAATAAAAAAGCCCTTTGCTTGTTGAGTGTTAATTGCAATGTAAATGACTCGGGGTGGTAAATCATCGCCCACCACTACGCATCCCTGTGGTCGAATTAAGGCTACTTTTTCTTTCGCAATTAATTCTCTAGTATTACCTAATACTTCACAATGATCGTAATCAATATTGGTGATTACTACTAAATCATTATCAATAATATTAGTAATGTCTAATCGTCCTCCAATCCCCACTTCCAATACCAGTAAATCCAATTTTTGCTGAGTTAAAAATAATAATCCAGCTAAATTGATATATTGAAAATAATTCAATTTTATTTCTTTTGCAGCCTGATGAACTTGATTCAGTGCTACACAAAAATCTTCATCCGTAATAGGAATATTATTTACTCTAATTCGTTCATTTATTTTTACTAGATGCGGAGAGGTTAAAGTGCCAATATTTAAATTAGCTGCTTTGCTTAAAGCTTCTAAACAACCGACTACCGACCCCTTACCATTAGTACCAGTAATAACTATAGTAAAGCAACTAGGTTTTATCAGCCCCAAACGGGATTGGATTATTTTAGCATTATGAAAGGTTACTTCTGGATTTTGTTGAAAAATAGTAGTCGGTAAATAACTTAACCATTCTGATAATAATGTATACATTTTTTAAAATTCAGTTGAATTATTAACAATAGGCTTGTTTGTTAATTTTGATAAAAGCATAGCAATTTGAACCCTCATATTGTTACGTTCAACAATCATATCAATTGCCCCGTGCTCTAATAAAAATTCACTTCGTTGAAACCCTTCAGGTAATGTTTCTCTAACTGTTTGCACAATTACTCTTGGACCAGCAAAACCAATTAATGCTTTTGGCTCAGCAATTACTATATCTCCTAACATAGCAAGACTAGCAGATACTCCACCCATAGTAGGATTAGTTAACACAGAAATAAATGGTAACCCTTTATCATTTAATTTTTTTAAAGCCGCACTGGTTTTTGCCATTTGAAATAAAGAAATAAGTCCTTCTTGCATTCTAGCACCGCCTGTTGCAGAAAAACAAATTAAAGAGCATTGTTCATTAATAGCTGCATTAACCCCTTGAACAAATCGCTCTCCTACCGCAGCTCCCATAGAACCGCCAATAAATTTATATTCAAAAACACTGGTAACAATCTCTAATCCCAATAACTTACCTCTTGCCACAACAAGTGCTTCTCTTTCACCACTTTGTTTAATTGCACCAGCAATTCTATCTTTATACTTTTTAGTATCTCTAAATTTTAATTTATCGACTGCCTGTATCTCAGTACCAATTTCTCTAAAAGTATCTGTATCTAAAAACTTTATTAATCTTGGTCTAGCATTAATATACATATGATGTCGGCATTTAGGACATACATAAAGATTGCTTTCTAGATCTGCATGATAAAGGATAGACTTACAAGCTTCACACTTTGTCCAGAGACCTTCTGGGATATTCTTTTTTAAAGAAGAGTCTGTACGTATTTTTGAGGGAAGTAATTTTTTAAACCAGCTCATTATTAATCCATACCCCTTATAAGAGAATCATAAAGATCATAGCTTAAGAAAAGAATTTGCTAAAGTATTTTCAGGTAATTTAATTGACTCAGGATAGTCCACTTTCATAAGATATAAGCCTTCAGCAGGCGCCGTAATAGCTGCTTTGCCTCTATCTTTATGCTCTAAAAGCTCAAGGGTCCACAAAGGAGATTTTTTACCTTCACCTATTTCAAAAAGAACCCCTACAATGTTTCTAACCATATGGTGCAAAAATCCATCGGCACTGATATGAAGGCTGATCATATCTTGCCTATTGGTTAATTTTACTTCATAAATGGTTTTTACGGGTGATTTAGCCTGGCAATCGGGACCACGAAATGAGGAAAAATCATGCTTTCCTAATAAATAATTAAGTCCTAGCTGCATAGCAGCTACATCAAGTTTAGGTAAATGCCAGGCCATGTGCTGGTCTAATAATGCTGAGCGCACAGAGTTATTGTAAATTAAATAATAATAATGACGTCTTATTGCTAAAAAACGTGCATGAAAATCAGTGTCTACAAACTCAACCCAATGCACAGCAATATCTCTAGGTAAGTTACTATTAATACCTAATAACCAAGCTCGTTTATTGCGGTTTGCTTGTGTGTCAAAATGTACCACCTGCCCTAAAGCATGCACACCTTTATCTGTTCTGCCAGCACAAATAGTCGTAATAGGCTCATTAGCAACTTTACTAATAGCTGCCTCTAACTCACCTTGAACGGTTCTTAAGTTACTTTGCAGTTGCCAACCAATAAACTCTTTACCGTTATATTCGATGCCTAGTACTATTCTCATAAAATTAATGTTAAGGTCTAGACATAGAAATTTCTAACAGCAAGCGCTGCGCCTCTGTTTTTTGAGCTTCATTGCCCCCTAACTTTACATCTTCTAAGATTTTTTTAGCACTAATAAAGTCTTCCATATCAATATAGGCTCTAGCTAAATCAAGCTTACTGGCATAAAGATCCTCACCTGAAATTGAAGCAATTTCTTTATCTAACAATACACTAGCTGAACTTGCAATAAGTGCTGCTTTTTTTCTTTGTCTGTATCGTCCATACATAAATCCTGCAGCAATAAAAATAACTAATAAAACTACTGCGAGAATAATGAATTCAAGTGGAGTTAACTCATTAAATGAAAAGAAATCATTCAATTCAACTAATAATCTATTAGAATAAATACTAGGGAAACGAGTAACTAAATGTGCCCAATGACAGGATTCTTTACTACAAAGTAAGTCTTTTTGAGTTTTAATAAGCAATAGCTGGGTAAAGGTTGGTAAAGCCCTAGCTTGTAAATGCGCTTGTTTTAATTTTTTACTTTCAATTTGCTGAAGAACAGTTAATTCTTTAACTTGAATAGTGTTAGTATTTTGTAATAATTGATTTTGCTGTGTAAGCTGTTGAATTTGTTGGTTAAGATTAGTAACCTGTTGATTTAGCTGATTTAAAGCCTGGCCTTGTTGTGCTATATTAGCAGTTAAAGCAGTAATTTGTTGTAATAATTGTTCTATTTTTTGATGCTGCTGATCAATAATTTTTTGATTAATACTATTAGGATCAGCATTAATAAAATTTGCTGTGAGCAAAACAAAACAAGTAATTAAAAATAAAAATAACTTTTTCAATTAATATTCTCCCTGTTTAATAATATACATTTAAAATTTATATCCTATTATAGGTTATTAGTTTTTCGGCAATTTGAATTGCGTTTAAAGCAGCTCCTTTACGTAAATTATCAGAAACTACCCACATATTTATACCCTGCTCACAAGCCAAATTTTTTCGTAAACGGCCCACAAAAACAGCATCATTTCCTTCAGCTTCTGTAATTTGCGTTGGATAACTGCCCTCAGATTTATATGGTTGATAAATTACTCCCGGTGCGCTCATTAATAATTGCTCAGCCTGAGTAAGTGAAATAGGTTGTTTAGTTTCTATATGCACAGCCATAGCATGACCTACCATCACTGGCACTCGAACAGTTGTTGGATTAACTAATACAGTTTGATCAGCAAGTATTTTTTGAGTTTCCCAAACCATTTTCATTTCTTCAAAAGTAAAACCATTTTCTTGTCTTTGATCGATCTCAGGTAAAACATTGAATGCAATTTGTTTTTTAAATACTTGGTGCGGAATAGCTTTATTATTAATCACTGCTTTTGTTTGTTCTATTAACTCTAACATAGCCTCTCGACCTTGACCTGAAACAGACTGATAAGTTGCTACATTAATAGTTTTAATTCCTACTGCATCATAGATAGGTTTAATTGCAACTATCATTTGTATAGTAGAACAGTTGGGATTACTGATAATTCTACTCGCTGTTTTTTCCAACAGATGTCCATTCACTTCTGTGACAATAAGCGGAACCTCATCTTGATATCTAAAAGCAGCAGAATTATCAATGACAAAACAATTACTGGCAACTGCAAGCGGTGCATACTCAGTAGCAATTTCTTTCCCTATAGAAAAAATAGCAATATTTGCCTTTTTAAAATCAAAATCTTCTAAATTAACAACCGGTAAGGTTTCGCCTTGAAAACTGATAGTACGCCCAGCAGAATTTTTACTTGCTACTAAATAAAGCTTATCAATTGGAAATTGTCGTTGCGCTAAAATAGTTAAGGCTACTTCACCTACCGCTCCTGTAGCCCCGACAATAGCTAAATTGATTTTTCTCATAAACTGCTCAATATATTTTCATTTTGTATTTTAAATAAGAGATTATGGCAATATTTTACCTGCTAAGGATCTAATATTGATTGCTGAAGTATAATATATCTATTGTTATAAACAAAGAAACTTAAGTTTACAAATCATCTTTATAAACTTAAGTTAGTATTGTGGCCTAATAAATAATAGTCAATTAATTTTCAAGATTTAGATGTGCAGGATATTTCTCTCCTTTTGCTATGCCAAATGGAAATAAACTATCTAAAAGTTTCACTTCTTCAGCTGAAAGCGTTACTTTTAAAGCACCAAAGTTCTCTTCTAAATAACTTATTCTTTTAGTACCAGGAATCGGCACAATATAATTACCCTTTGCCAACAGCCAGGCTAATGATAACTGTGCTAACGTGCATTGCTTTGCGTGAGCAATTTCTTGCAACTTTACAGTCAATTTATTATTTTCTTTTAGGTTTTCTTCTTGGAATCTAGGTAATACTCTTCGAAAATCATCAGCAGGTAATTCCTTTATATTAGTAATTGTGCCAGTTAAAAAGCCTCTGCCTAATGGACTATAAGGCACAAATCCTATTTCTAATTCTTCACAAAGTGGTAAAATTTCTTTTTCAGGCTCACGCTGCCATAAAGAATACTCGGTTTCAACACTAGTAATAGGTACAACTTTTACTGCTCGTTTTAATGTTTCTGGTTTTATTTCTGAGATACCAACGCAACGAATTTTTCCGCTTTTGATTAAATCTGCCATAGCAGACATGGATTCTTCAACTGGCACATTAGGATCCACTCGATGTAAATAATAAAGATCAATAGTGTCCACCCCTAATCTTCTAAGACTCGCTTCACAAGCTTTTTTAATATAAGCAGGTGAACCATCGATAGCATAACCCTCACCTTGTTGTACAAACCCCATTTTTGTAGCTAGAATTATTTTTTCACGTCGACCTGTTATTGCTTTGCCTATTAATTCTTCATTATGTCCCCAACCATACATATCAGCGGTATCAATTAAAGTAACTCCCAGATCCAGGGCTCGATGAATAGTTTTAATAGATTCAACTTCATTGGGCCTATTACCATATGCTGAAGACATACCCATGCAACCTAAACCCATTGCTGACACTACTAATCCGTTTTTACCTAAAGTTCTTGTTTTCATTATTGTTTCCTCTTTCAGTTAAATATTATTTAATCTTAAAACTCATTATAATATTAATTTTTATTGTTACAATTGATAAAAATTGTTATAATAAGTTAGTTTAATTAAACTGAAATGGTTATGAAAAACTTACCACCTCTTTACGCCTTACGAGCTTTTGAAGCAACCAGTCGGCATTTAAGTGCCAAACAGGCCGCTGTGGAACTTTTTGTAACGCCAGCTGCTATTAGCCATCAAATTAAGGCTTTGGAATCATTTTTGGGAGTACAGCTCTTTACACGATTAAACAGACAGTTGTTATTAACAAACGCCGGCCAGAAATATGCTGCTAGTATTCAAGGAATTTTTAATCATCTGATTACTGAAACCAAAAAATTAAAAGCAAACACTCAATCATTTCTTACAATTAGTGTAGAGCCTGCTTTTGCAATGTATTGGCTTATTCCTCGTTTGCATAAATTTAAACAGTTCGCACCTACTATAGAATTAAGAATATTATCGAGCTACGATATTATTGATTTTAAATCAAGCTCCATCGATGCTGGAATACGCTGGGGAAAAGGCCAATATCCTGGTTTATCTTCATTGCTACTTTTTCGAAATGAAGTTTATCCAGTTTGCAGCCCAACATTACTAAAAATACCACTTCATAATCCTAATAAATTAAAACACTACACCTTACTTCACGAAACTGCAGCAATTGCCGAACCAGATTATCCAGATTGGCAAACCTGGCTCAAAGCAGTGGATGCTAGCGAAGTCGACTCAACAAGCGGTTTATTTTTTGAAACCGGATATTTACTTATTCAAGCTGCTTTAGACGGTCAAGGGGTAGCATTAGAACGAGCAGCTTTGGTCGAACCTGCTATTAAAACCGGCCGTTTAATTAAAGCTTTTAATTTTAGTATTACTGAATCTTTAGGTGGTTACTATTTGGTTTTTCCTGATAAAGCTTACGACAATCCTAAAATTAATATATTCCATGACTGGTTAAAAAAAGAACTTATTTAGATTTGCTAAAAATATAATTAAAACAATTTGTTATAGTACAATGCTATATTAATTGACAAAAATTAAATCAACTTATACTATTTCCGCATCAATAATAATTAAAAGAGAACAGTATGCCTGAATTAGTCAGTATAGTTATTGACTCTGTGGAAATTCAAAAAAGAGAGTTTGCTGCTATTACTTCTGGGCAAGTTAATGCTATGTGGGAACACATTATAGCCAAAGGTTTATTCGCCAAGTGGTTAACCAGTGAAAACATCCCTGAAGCATTTTCTAGAGCCCTAGAGGATCAGTACAGTGAAACCTATGTCAGTACAACAGGTGAACATAGGCCCTATATAAGACCAGAAACCCTTCAAAGAATCCGCTGGATGATTCATTATTCAAGCCTACATCAAGAATATAAAAGAGAAGTACAATTTACTCTTTCTACTATTGACGATAACAGAATAGATCTCTTTAATATTTTTAATGGAATTAACGCGGGCATTTATCCCTTTACTATTCTTTATTTAAATAATCTTATTGATGAATTTTTGGATTATCAAGATTTTATCTTTTCTAACTATGTCCTACAAAATATAAAAATTAAAATAAAAAACTCAGTTACAGTTTCCTGGCTACGCAGGATTGTAGAAAAAAGAAGAAGTCTGGCTGAGACTCTCTCATCTCAATCTATTACCTTAACCGACTGTAATGTAGAACTTTCCAATATAAACGAAGCTGAAGAGGTGGCTCAGCTAATTAAATTTCTCAGCCCCAAACAGCATATAATCTCAACCCCAATTACTGCTGCAGCAGCTGGGGATGGCAATTATACAAATTATTTTGCCTTACAAATTGAACTTACAGAAAACAAATTAATTTTTCAGAGCCTTTCTCATGAAAACAATATCAACCATTCAATTATTATCAATCCAGAAGGATTTATTTTTTTAAATAAAGTTTATAAAGCATTAGCCCCTGATCAACCCTTTAATTTTATTTTTAAGTCCTGCTTTCTAGATGATAGTTTTTTTCATCATTTACCTGAAGCTATTATCTTAGATGAAGAGAAAATTAATACCTTAGCAAATGCCACAGAAGAATTATCAGTTTGTAATCATGAATTCACTCCACTACAGCAGATAGCACTAGAAGCGCTTTTAAGAAATTCAACTAAATTAAAAAGGCTTGTTTTAACCAGCTGTTATTTAACCGATGCCAATATAGCCACTATTATTGAAACTTTAGATAAAAATCTAAATATTACCTATTTAAATTTACGAGGGAATAACTTTACTACTGCGGGCATGACTCAATTAATGAATCATTTAATTGAAAAAAATTTCAATCTCTGTAACTTTTATACTGATCTTTTCGAGGACGACATAGCTGAAAAAATAGAGCACATTTTATATCGCAATAATAATTTCAAAAGACTAACAACCAGCAAAGATAGAATTATTGGGTTAATAACAGATACTAATCTTGTTTATACGAATGAAGCAATCAATTTATTAATGACTTATTACTCTACAGCTCTTGGCTTAAAAAAATATTACTATCCTGACACAGCTGAATTACCTCAGAAACTTAAATATTTTATTGCTGATACGGTTAATCGATGGCTTGAAGAAGTCGCAGAAATTCCAAGAGAATACTTACTTCGTTGTAACTTATTATTAACAAGATTACCCTCTGACAAATTTCCTGAAATTAAACTTTTGTTTGTAATTCTTAAATTAAAAAAAGCATCTGAATTTATTTGCGTAGAAAGCTTACTAGATGTCACACTTTATCAAGAGTCCTATGAGATCAGATCTAATCCTCTTTATCGTGACAATGCTGCTGTTATCAGCCGATGGCAAGAATTTATTGCCGCAACTATGCGAGTATTAGCTTATCAAACAACAGAGTATTCTGATGATTCAATAGCTTGTTTTTTATATTGTTATGAATTTATTAAAAGACTAACCCCTGCAAGTCCTTTCACGGGAATTAATGAAGTAAAGGTGACTATGCAGCTTACTATTGACAGATGGATTATTACAGCTCCTAGCCTACAAGAAAAATTAGTACGCTGTATAAATTTGTTAACTAAACTACCAAAAGAGAAGAGATTGGAAGAGTTGTTTGATGGTCTCAGCCAAGCCGTGATTAATTTAATTGCGCAAACACTAGCAGAAGAAATGACTGATGATCTTCTTAGGCTTTACCAAACTGCCCGTCAAATTATATTTGCAAAGGGCCTCTATTATTACTCAGCAGAACTGCTAAGAGTAATCTATAATCGACTACAACCCCCTGCTCCTTCAGCTCCCCCTAATACATTCCTTGTTGGCCGTACTGTTGCGGCCGCGGCTGCAGCTGCAGCTACAACCGCAAGACCTAGTGATTTAAATTTAAGTCAGCAATCAATGTTAATAGCTTTAGCTATTAGGATTATCAACGATTTTATTGATAGTCGTGAAATAGAAGGCGAGGAAAATTTAATAAGTGCAATTATAGAAAATGAACTAATGCAAAATTTCATGTGTTATTTTATAGATCAAATGTTAAAACAAGTTACAGAAGAATTACAAGCCATTAATTTTGACCCAATGAATTATATTGAGCCCCTGGCTGGAACCGGGGGTGGTGGTAGCGCAGAGAAAAGTACAGGCAGTAGTTTTATAAGTGCTGCTAAACTACATAAAAATTTAACTACTTTACGTCTATGGTTAGCTCATTTAACCCCAGCTTTGTATAATAGCATAAAATTACAGCTTTTTTGTTTAAGCTTACAAGACAGAGCAATCAAAACAATTGCTAACACTCTAACTGTTAGATTTTTACAAGAAGTTAAAATAACTGACCCGATAGTACCATTCCTTACAAAATTAAGCACCAGTACAATAATCAGTGCAACTAGTGAAACAATTTTAGCTAATCTTGAAGAGCTTTATAATTATATTGATTCCTATAAATTACAAGGCGCTAGTCACACAGGCAGAGCTGTCTCTGGATTTTTTGAAAGATCTGATCGTTATACTAGCAGAACAGCTATTTATCAGGAACTATCTAATCAGTTAAGATTAATTGTCTTTGAATGCAGGCAGCACCCACACTGTAGCCTTGCTACTCCCTTCTACAAAAAGGCTAGATTAATGGGCTGCTAATGAAGAAGAGGCAACCAATATCTTTTCCTGCCACTCTAAAATAGCTTCTGAAAATGCTGTCGGATTAATTTCTTGGGCAAAATGTAAAGCCGCCCCAATATCAGCAATAGTTAATTTGGGCAAATGATCTCTAGCCCATGCAACAGTAGCAATGGTCGTATTATAACCAGGTACACCATAAATCATTAATTTTGGAACACTTGAATGCTCAAGCTTATGGGAATAATCGCGCATTAAATTGGTGACTTCTTGTGGCTCTGAACCAGTTGGTAGCTCGTGTAAATATTGCATTAAGGGTTGTCTATTTTTTGTTTCAGCTAAAGCAGCCCTAAAAATTTCAACTCCTTCTTTAGGCATATCTTTTAAAATTGCTCGCGGCAATAAACTATCAATAAAATAATCTGTATTAGCAATTTTACTTTTATACTCAGCTTGATTAACAATTGCCACTAACTCTTGCATAGGTAATGATAACATACTCCAGTCTAATACTGGACGTATATAAGACTCATAAAAGATCAATCCTTTAACATTATTTTGATGGGTCATCGCATAAGTAAAGCCAGCTAATGAACCCCATGCATGTAAAACCAAAGTAATATTTTTTAAATTTAATGCTTCAATAAAGCCTGTTAAATAATTGACATGATCAGTAATGCTATAAGTAATATCGGGTTTATCAGATTTGCCTAAGCCGATAAGATCAACAGCAATGCATCGACCTTTATGATTCATTAACTCAATTACTTTTCGCCAAATATAACTTGAAGTGGGTATACCATGAACAAATAAAATAGGATCACCCATCCCTGATTCTAGATAATGCATTTTTGAGTTAAAGACAGTAACAAATTTTGATTCTGTGGGTATCTTATTCAAGGAGAAATCCCCCTATTTAACCCTGTACTTATAAAAATTGTAGCAGATTCTAAAATCTTTTTTGGAAAAAGGAAAAATATTTCTGAATAAACAATAAAAATAATTTAAATTAGTTAAAAAACTTTTTTAACTGCTTAATATTTGGCTGGTAGCTTTAATTAGTGCATAAAATATTATAAGTATTTCAATGTATTAGTAAAATGTTTGTAATAAGCTTAATAAATATGCTCTTATTTGTTGCATTTTTCTTATAAATCAAAAAATAACCTACCTATAGAAACCTTAGCAATAATACCAAGTTATTCATTTATATCATGTTTTAACGAAACACTAAAAGTTTACCATGAGATTGTGTCAAATCTTGAAAATCTCTAATAGCCACATAAAACATAATAGGCGAAATACTGGTACGAGCTTTTAAATCAGCTACTCGTTTCTGCCAACGTTCAATTAAATAGGCATTTTCAACAAACCATTGGGTCATTTTATTTTCAACACTCATATTTTTACCACGTTGGCTCAAAATACGAACAGTCAAAATTCTTTGCAAAAAGTCTAAATCATCACTAAATCCGGAACGTGCTAAAGCACTCCAATGATCAGTGACACTATAACAACTAATTTGTTCACGCAGCCAGCCCACTTCTAATTTATTATTAAGGGTAATATAGGTACTCGCTACTACCTCTAATGAAAGTTTACTATTTTTGGCAGCTTCAATAATATCTAATATTGAAAACATAGCCGGACAAATAGCAATTTTTTCAGCAAGTGCTTGGGGTATATTTTGTTTAACATAATTTTTCACTAAAGAATCAAATTTTTCTTTTTCCTCAGTATTTAATAAACCAGTTAAACTATCCCTTAATTTAAGGATAGCAGGTTTAAATTCATTAATAACAACTTCTATATCAATTTGTTCAAGTCTATTTTGTAATAGCCATCTAGTAGATCGTTTAATTAAACGATTAATTTGTCGCATCATGGCAAACTGGACATTTACTTTAACTTTTAGATCAAGCACTTCTATTTCTTTCCAAATAGTCTCTTTATCAAAAATATTTTGGGCTATAATAAATGATTTTAATATTCTAGAAATCGGCGCAACCGTCTCATCTTGTACACGTCTAACAAACGTAATACCCATCTGATTGATAACATTATTAACTATTTGCGTAGCAATAATTTCCCGTCTTAAACGATGGCCTTGCATCTCTGCAGCAAATTTTTTTCGTAACTGTATAGGAAACTCTAGTGCTAATATCTTTTGAAAATAAGCATCTTCTGGCAAATCTGATGCAAGTATTTGTTTTTTCAAGTAAGTTTTACTATAAGCAAATAATACGGCTAATTCAGGAGAGGTTAAGCCTTTATTTTCAGCCTTTCTTTCTAATAAAGATTTTTCTGAAGGTAAGTATTCAAGTTCACGATTTAAATATCCTTGATGCTCTAGCTCGCTAATAAGAGAGGCATATAAATCAACTAGACTACGTGAACGATCAGCCGTATTACTAATCGCTAAAGTTTGTTCATAATTGTTTCTTAATACTAAATACGCTACCTCATCAGTCATTTCGGCTAAAAGCTTATTACGTTGATTTTGAGTTAATTTGTCTTCCGATATAATTTTATCAAGTAAGATTTTTATATTAACTTCATGATCTGAACAATCAACGCCACCCGAGTTATCGATAAAATCAGTATAGACTTTACCGCCATTTAAAGCATACTCTACTCTTGCCAGCTGCGTGAACCCTAAATTACCCCCTTCTCCTACTACTTTACAACATAGTTCAGCTGCATTAATACGCACAGAGTCATTTGCTCTGTCACCTACATTAGTATTAAGCTCATTAATCGATTTAACGTAGGTTCCTATTCCACCATTCCAGAGTAAATCTACTTCCGCATGCAGAATAGTTGAAATCATTTCATTGGGAGTTAAGCTTTCACGCTTAATGCCAAACAGTTTTTTCATTTCAGGAGTTAGCATAATAGCCTTCATACTACGTGAAAAAACCCCTCCTCCTGTTGAGATAAGGTTTTTATCATAATCACCCCAACTCGAGCGTGGTAAGTCAAATAAGCGTTTGCGCTCATTATAGCTTATTTCTGGGTCTGGATTTGGATCAATAAAAATATCTTTATCATTAAAAGCTGCAACTAGCATAATACATTTTGACAATAGCATGCCATTACCAAAAACATCACCGCTCATATCACCGATACCTATCACACGAAATGGCGTAGCTTGAACATCAATGTCAAGCTCACGAAAATGTCTTTTTACTGACTCCCAAGCTCCTCTTGCTGTAATTCCCATTTTTTTATGGTCATAACCAGCTGACCCACCGGAAGCAAAAGCATCACCTAACCAAAAATTATATTCTTTTGAAATGGCATTGGCGATATCAGAAAACGTTGCTGTACCTTTATCTGCTGCAACCACCAAATAAGTATCATCTTCATCATAACGTACAACGTCTCGAGGTGGAGTGATATTTTCACCTACAATATTATCAGTTAAGTCAAGCATTGAACGAATAAAAGTTTGATAGCAACTAATAGCTTCTGCTACAGCTTCTTCTCTAGACATTTCAGACGTTATTTCTTTAGGAACAAATCCCCCTTTTGCTCCTAATGGCACAATTACAGCATTTTTAACTTGTTGCGCTTTCATTAGTCCTAAGATTTCTGTTCGAAAATCTTCACGCCTATCAGACCAACGCAAACCACCACGAGCTACTTTTTCTCCACGAAGATGCACAGCCTCAAAGCGAGTAGAATAAACAAATATTTCAAACATAGGGATGGGCAATGGTAACCCAGGAATAGACTTAGGCATTAATTTAAAGGCCAGAGCATTATGAGCAGCATTTTGATAATAGTTTGTTCTTACCGTTGCTTTCATAATAATTAAAAAATGTCTTAAAATTCTATCTTCAGCCAAGTTTTTAACTTCATCACAAGATTTTTCTATTATTTTTTGTAATTTTTTTTGTGTCTCTTTTGTGCCATGTTCTTTAGGATGAAAACGGGTATCAAAATATTGAATTAAAAGTTTAGTAATAGTAGCATTATTAATAAGTGTCTCGGCTATATAGCTTTGACTGAAAGTAAATCCCGTTTGCTGAAAATACTTAGTATAAGCACGCAATACCGCTACTTGTCGCCAATTTAAATCTGCTACAATAACCAACTGATTAAAACGATCATTTTCAGCAAGTTTTAACCAAACAGCAGCAAAAGCACTTTGGAAATTGTCTTTGGCTTTTTCAGCATCTAAAGTTTCAACATTTTTGGTTAATAACATATTAAAATCATTAATCCAAACACATTTATCCGGTTGAAAACAAACCTGATGAGGCTTTTCCCCTATTACCCTAAAGCCCATATTTTCCAAAATAGGTAAAGCATCCGATAAAGGAACAGCTGAATCCCGTTGATATACTTTGAATTTAAACGAATTATCGGTTCTATCTACTGACTGATAAAAATGCATGCCCAGTGGTCTTTCATCTGTCAAGTTTTCTATATGCTCGATATCATTGACCGCAGTTTTAGGGGTATAAGCTTCACGATAACTCGCTAAAAAAGAGTTTCTATATTTATTAAAATAAGCTACTCCTTTTTCTTCACCAAAAAAATCTATTAAAACATTATAAAGTTCATGCCGCCAAGACATGCCAACTTCTATTAAACGATGTTCAATTTCTTTAGCATCAATTTCCGCATTTTCATAACCAGATTCAATTCTTACCATAAAATGGATGCGCGCTAAAATTGATTCAGAAAATAAAATAGAATAAGTTACCTCTTCACCATGCAGCATTTCTCGCAAAATTTCTTCCATTTGCCTAGTAATTTCGGTATTAAAGCTCTCACGTGGCACAAAAACCAAACAAGAATAATAACGACCATAACTATCTTTACGCATGAATAAGCGAATTCGCTGTCTTTCTTGTAAATGGAAAATACCCATAGTAAGAACTAATAACTCTTCAGGTAAGGCCTGAAATAAGTCATCTCGGGGAAAAGTTTCTAAGATGTTTAATAATTTTTTACCAGCGTGACTATTTGGTACAAATCCAGATGATTGTAGTACTTTAGCAACTTTTAATCTCAAAAAAGGAATATGTTTCGGATTACTATTATAAGCTGAAGAGGTATAAAGACCAACAAACCGTCTTTCACCAATTACCTTGCCTTTACTATCAAACATCTTAACGCCGACATAATCTGTATAGCCGTTACGATGGATTGTTGACTTAGTGTTTGTTTTTGCAATAATTAAAATATGAGAAGATAAGGCCAAACGTCTTGCCTCAGGCGGCATTTCTGATAGATAACGCAAATGTTTCTTAGAGTCTTCTCTTAATACACCTGTTCCTGTTCTTGCTACAGCCTGCATAGTCATTTCGCCGTTAATTTCTATCATCTTATAATCACGACAACCCAAAAATATAAAGTTATCTTTCAACCATCTTAAAAAAGCTTTGGATTCAGTAATTTCGGCTGGATCTAAAGGTGGTGGCGACTGTTCTAATCCCATTAAGGACTGATCAAGACGATCAAGCATAAGCTGCCAATCAGAAACTGCGGCTGTAACATCACTTAACACTCTTATTAAGCATTCTTGTAAATTATCTAAAACTTGTTGATCTGTTTGCCGATCAATTTCTACATAAATTGGTGCATCAATCATACTGTTAGGAGTAGGCTTATCTCTTGGTAGCACTGCTTTAATGTGATAGTTTTTATCACGCTCCAACCGTATACCTCCTACATGAATAATATGATGGATAAGATATCCATGACGGTTAATTTCCATTCGTACTGAATCAACCAAAAAAGGCATATCGTCATGCACAATCAGCACTGCAGTATGAGTGGACTGCCAGTTATCTTCACTTAATGTAGGATTAAATACTTTGATCTTACATTCCCCGGGTTTTCTCTCATAAATGAACTTCCAATGTGAATACATAGCCCAATAGATATCATCTATTTTGCGTTCAGCTAAATCCTCATAGGAAACCATAGAAAAATAAGTTTTAGCAAAATTGATAAGAATCTCTACTTTCGAAGGAGCTGCATGCTTTTTTATAAATGAATAAAGTTTAGCTAAAATCTGTTGGCGACCTTTTTCAGCTTGTGTCATCATACTTCTCTATCTCATAAAATTATATAAATCAATCTCTTAAGTATATCTCAAAGTGACCTTTTTTTGAAGATAATATAGACCAGATCATATAAACTTGTAGAAAAAAGATTGATAAAGTATCATTTGCCACCTTTTATACAAGATGGATACTATTTTGAACAAGCAATTAGAAAAATTAGAAAAGAAATTACTCCATTATACGGGTAAAGCTATCGCTGACTACAAAATGATAGAAAGCAGAGACCGCGTGATGGTTTGTCTTTCTGGAGGCAAAGATTCTTATACTTTATTAACAATTTTACGGCATTTACAACAACGTACCCATCATAAATTTGAACTCTTTGCTTTTACCCTCGATCAAGCACAACCTGGCTGGGATGACACTGGGTTAAGAGCTTGGTTAACTGGAAAACAGATTCCTTTTGAGATTTTAAAAGAAGACACTTATTCAATTGTTACAGACAAAATACCTGAAGGAAAAACTTATTGTTCACTCTGCTCTAGATTAAGAAGAGGTATTATTTACAATTATGCTAAACGCCATGGCTTTAATAAGATAGCCCTAGGCCATCATCGAGATGATTTAATTACTACTCTCTTAATGTCTATTCTTTATAATGGTGAAATAAAGTCCATGCCTCCTAAGCTGTTAACTGACGATAAACAGCATATTGTTATTCGTCCTTTAGCCTATTGCCAAGAACAAGATATAGCCAGCTTTGCGCAATTAATGGGCTTTCCTATTATTCCGTGTAATCTTTGTGGCAACCAAGAAAATCTGGCCAGAAAACGAGTCAAACAACTAGTTTATAACCTAGCCGAACAAAACCCTAAAGTTCCAAGTAATATCCTTCATGCACTACAAAATATTAAACCCAGCCAACTGATGGATAAGCAACACTGGAATTTTAACGAGTTAGAAATTGAAAATGAAGAGCAGCCTGTTAAATTTTATAAATCAAAAGAAAAAATAGCAACAGAATGATTCTTAAGAAACCTATCATGAGTAAAAAATAGTTTTAATACTCGATACAATGGGTATAGTTAGTAATCATCTAAAAACATTAAAAAAAATTGGGGGACGATAGACATCACCAGACATTTCCCTAATAATCACACAGATAGTTATCTTAAAATAGAGTTATTAAATAATAAAACTGTTTACGAATAAATAAAGGCTATTACCCATATTTTTTATGCTATCTAGCAAGACTTTCCTGTTTTATCAAAAGAACAACCTGATATTAATATAACTATGCTATGCAATATAGTTATTATTACTGAGAAAATTTCAAATTCTACAGAAACGGATGTGAATCTCTCCGTTCATGTCTATTGAGGGTTAACTCAGACGTATTTATCTGTTTTATGACACTAATGATTGGTAGGTTTACTGAGATTAAGACAGATTTTTCACTGCGTTAGGTACACAACACTTGGGCAAGCACATGAAGTTTCTCTGCATGATCTGCTCACAGATAGGGAACATGTGAAACGGATATTCAGCATATCTAAACTTAAGCAGTTACTAACTTCTGGAAATTGAAAAAAGGTCAGGGGCTAGATTTGCAGCTTAATCACACTCACTAGAAAGCTATATAAATTTTCTATCTCAGAATAGTAGAATCAAGTGCTGCACACTTGATTCTTACAATTTTTCCATGGGCTTGTTATCTATTACAGTTTTGTTAAAGGCTTTTCAATACTTTTGCTTTTCTTTCAGCACCACCAGGAGGTGTAAAAGAATCAGTAACAACAACAAATGGGGATCTTTTACTGTGATTTGGTGGAAGACTGTCTACTGACGACGGCAAAGGCAAGTCATATGGAAAAGTTGAAGGAAGCCTCGATCGTGGCGTTGCAGTCGCTAATAACTCTTCCCGCACAGATTTATCGTCATATGACCTTTGCGCGGCCTCAAGAATTTCTAATATCTCTCTCATTCCAGAAAATAGTTTGGCTGCCTCTGTTCTCTTTAAAACCAAATAGCTCGTTTTTTTAAAGTTATTATTTGTCATATTTTTTCCTCTGTTGATAATTTGATGCTTAGGAAAAAAATAACATAATAATCTTAAGACAATATGACAATATTAAAAGAGGAAGTAAATTATAGCTTTTTCTTTTGCCTCCCGACAATTTTTAATAGGCAATTGATTTAAAAAGCAAAAAAATAGTTATGCTTTATTTTGAAAATAACACGTGCCCCTTAATCTTCGCTTAAAAAAAGAATTCATATAAATAAAGTGAACGAGCTTAAGGTTATTTTAGGCTAAACATTTCAATAGCATAAGCCCAAATTAAATTATTTTCCCCAAAAATAAAATCACCTTGTTTTCAAAGCAAAGAAAAACTGGCTATTAAACCACGTGCATCTTCGCCTATCCGATTAAACTTTCTAATACTTATTAAGGTTTCTGAATCATACTAATATTAACTTTCTAAACTAAGTCCGCCAAGCTTCAGTACCTCGTAAATAATTTGGTTGTAGATTTTCTACTGCTAACATATTATTAGCTAAATAAGCTTCTTTTGCTAAAGTTAATAAATCTTGTGCGTGAGGATAAAAATCTGCAACCATCTGCTGTGGGTTTATTGATGACAATAAATCAGTATGATAAACATTCCATGCATCTCCTACTACAAACCAAGGTGCATTTTGAATACGAACTTTGCTTGGTAAACACAATTGATCAGGCTGTATGGCTATTGCTAAATGATGTTTTATTTCATAAACCCCTAAGTAAATCTCTTCCATATGAGCATCTAAAGCAACAATTGTACATTTTGCCTGATATTGTCGATAAGCACCTTGAGCCATTGTGGCTAAAGTAGAAACTGGTATTACTGGTAGAGAATAAGCAAAAGCAAGGCCTTGAGCTATACTAATTCCGATTCTTAAACCAACAAAACTACCAGGTCCAACAGTAACCGCTATCGCATCTAGCTCAGATAATTTTAAAGAAGATTCTTTTAAAATCTGATCAATGAGAGGCAAAATTAGCTGCGCTTGTTTTCTGGGTTGTAATTCAAATTTAGAAATTAGTTGCTCATTGTTAAGTAAGCTTACCGAACAAGCCACTGTAGAAGTATCGATCCCCAAAATTTTCATATCTATTTTTTGAGCCCAACTTCTTTTAACTCATTCTCAGCATCTTCAAGATACTGCAACTTATCTTTAACTTTTACCCAGTCATCTGCATCTTTGGGTGGGTCTTTTCGCTCATTAATATTAGGCCATTTTTTTGCTAATTTAGCATTTAACTCAACAAACTTATGCAATTCTTCAGGTAGATCATCTTCTGACACAATAGCATCAACCGGACATTCTGGTTCACATAAAGCACAGTCAATACATTCTTCTGGATTGATAACTAAAGAATTAGGCCCTTCATAAAAGCAATCAACCGGGCAGACTTCGACACAATCAGTATATTTGCACTTGACACAGCTTTCTAATATTACAAAAGTCATTCAAATACCTATCAAATATGAAACACTTTAGACTGGCAGTAATTTTACCAGTTAATTTTTAAAATTCTATAAGATTAAATAAGATAAACTATAAATAGCTATTTGTAATTAAACAGGTATTCCACTATGAAATCTAAATAACGGATCAGGACTTGCAATTAATCCCTGTTCTATCTCTCTAAAATAAGCCACTCTGCTTGTGATCTCTGTTGAACTTAAGGAACTGGCAAGTTGCAAATAATCTTGAAAATGACGTTTTTCAGCTTCATAGAGTGATTGATAAAAATCTTGTAACTCAGGCTCTAAAAAAAGCGCTAAAGCTGCAAATCGCTCACAAGAGCGAGCCTCGATAAAAGCACCAATAATCAATAAATCTATTAACCGTTCAGGTTCTGAGTGCCTAGCCTCTTTTCTCAACTGTTCGGCATATCGGGCTGGAGGGAGTTTAAGATAGGCAACCCCTCTTTTTTGCATTAATTTTAACACTTTTTGAAAGTGTAATAATTCCTCTCTAGCTAAACGTGCCATTTTTTGTAACAATATTTCGCTATGAATATAGCAATGCATTAAATGCATTGCTGCAGCCGCTGCCTTTTTTTCACAATTGGCATGGTCAATTAATAAAATATCCTGCTGGTCTCTTGCGGCCGCTAACCATAAATTGGACGTTTTACAAGCAAGAAATTGATTTATTTCAAGAGTATTATGCATGTGACAAAAAGTTTGCTAAAATTTTAAATTGCTCATATATTGTATAATATGAGGTAAATTACAGAAAGTAACAAGTTGAGTCAATACATTATGGCAAAGAAAAAACCGCAAGAATTTCAAAGTATTCATCGGCATATTCCTCACATAGAAGCAGTAAGGACTGATATTCGGGTACATTGTCAAACTGAAACAATGCTAAGTGATTTATTGAAAGGTATTAGCCTTGAAGAAGAAGAATTTAATACGATTTTTGAATCTGAAATTCAGGAAGCTACAACCAAAAAGAAACGTAAAGGTAAGGCTGCAGCTTTACATATTCTGAGAGTTATCTTTGCGACTCACCTTAATTTATTATGGCATAAAGCACGTTTAGAAAACTTTCAACAAACAGTCAACACTGAAAAATTTCATCAACAAGAAATTATCCAGTTTAAACAAGCTAATCCAGAGGTTGCTAATCTATATATGGACTTTTCAAAAAAACTGTCCCCAGACTATGCGATAGACTTTTTAAATGATTTAGATAAAAGTAGTCAATCGGTAATGGCTAAACTCGATGAAATTACTGACGCCCATAATAAAAATGTCACTGAGTTTATAAAAAAATATAATACAATCATGGAAGATTTAACTAAAAAATTAAAAGCTCAAGGTGTTGCGATCAGTAATCCTGAGCTTCAAAAAGCGTTAAATATTTTAGGAGGGATAGTCTAATGGCCAAACCTATAACCGAATCTCCTTTCACTCCTGAGCAATTAAATGCCATTGAAAAAAATGCAAGAAAGCTTGGTGTAAAAGACCCGGTTGAACAAGCTCGAGTAGCTCGCGCTCTTGCTATTATTTATCATGGAGCTTTTCAAGAAGAAGGCGCAGTTGCACTAATTGTTGAAGCTTTAAAAAGTATGTCTGAACTCGTTACTTCAGTTGCTGCTAATGCACAGAAATTTTTAGCTACTATTGATGGAGTAGATGAAAAAATGGGTGCTGATAAAAGCTCTCTTGAGCGCACAGAAGCCCGTTTTCCTAGTCAACCTCCACCAGCGGCGCTGGCAGCTGCGGCTCAACAAGCTAAAGCAGAAAAAACACCCAGACCAGGCTAAAGTTCTTAAAAATAACTCATTCTGAATTTAAGTTATCTTCTAAGGCTTTTACCGAAGCTAGTGATTTATTGATATTTAGATAGGATGATAAAAACTCTGGGATTCTTCTTTCCAACCAATACTCCGCCTGCCAAGGCCATCGACCTGCTACAAATCCTACATGTCCACCTTGTGGACTAAGCTCAAGGGTTACATAATCAGAAAGCTCGCTTTCGTCAGGTACGGCATCTGGTGTCATAAAAGGGTCGTCTTCAGAGTGCAAAATTAGAGTAGGAACTCGAATCTCTTTTAAATAGTGACGACTGCTAGCACGTTGGTAGTAATCATACGCATTAGCAAAACCATGTACTGGTGCAGTATAGTTATTATCAAAATCAGAAAAACTTGTAGCTTTTTTAATTTTTTCTAAATCAAGTGGTATATAGCTATCTGTAGCAGAAAACTTATTAATCACATTGGTTGTCAATTGCTGTAATAAATAGCGAGAATAGAATCTTGAAAACCCCTTATTAAAACGGTTTAAAACTTTATTTAAGTCAAAAGGAACTGAAATAGCAATGGCAGCAGCTAAAGGGTTTTTTGAGCCGGTTTCACCTAACCATTTTAACAAAACATTCCCCCCTAAAGAATAACCGACACACCCAATAGGAGTATTGGGCTCTTTTTCTTTTAGGTGATAAATAAACTCTTTGATATCCATGGTTTCAGCCGCATGGTAAGAACAAGCTAGCCGGTTATGTTCTTCACTTGCACCACGAAAATGCATAAGTACCCCCCGCCAATTAGCCTGCTGAATGGCTTGTAAGGTCCCAAGCGCATAGGGAGAGTTAATCGATCCTCCTAAACCATGTAAAACCACAACAATAGGTGCAGTGGGATCAGTGTTTTCAATCCAATCCAAATCTAAAAAATCACCATCACTTAACTCAAATCGTTGCCTTTGCAATTTTAATTTAATTTTTGGCCGCGTTAAGGTAGGCCAAATAGTCTGCATATGAGCGTTTTTCAACCACCATGCGGGTTTAAATTTACTCTTTTTTTTCATCCATTTTTCCCTCTTTATTATTTTAGTATAGTTATTGCACAGCGTTGATTATTTTAAAAAATATTTAATAGAATTTTGTGCGAATAAGAAAACTTATACTAAAGTAATCTATTATGTTATAATAGAGCAATCATAAGGTTTAACAAGGAGGTTAAGACTATGATTCATGAAATAGAAATCAGTACATTATTTACACTAGGCTTTTTTGCCTTAACTGGGATTGTTCTGGGAGTAAGATATGTAGTACATATCTTTTCGGAAGTAACCTGTCTAACCCGGGGTATTAGTACTGGCAAAAAGGGCGATTATTACTGGTTAAATTTTCCACGTCCTAAATGAACCACAACCCTAAGTAGTCATATACTTAGGGTAATTTTTTCTTCTTACAATACTTGCTCATATCCCAAAAATTTTGAGAAAAATAATGTTATAGAGCCAATAGCTTAATCCCTATCTTTTATGATAACTTATCCACATGATAAGAGTATTTAGAGCCGTTAAAGCTATTACTTCCAAGCGTAAGCTGCAAAAAGAGCATAATGCAAAACTACTTATTGGCTGGAAAGAATGGTGTAGTTTACCCAATTTACATATTCCAGCTATCAAAGCCAAAATCGATACTGGTGCAAAAACTTCTTCTCTACATGCTTACAATATTGAACCTTTTCAACACGAAGGCAAACATTGGGTACGTTTCTCACTCCACCCTATTCAAAAAAATAATAAAATAAGTATTAGACGGTCAGCACCTATTTTTGATCAGCGTTACGTTACCAGCTCTTCAGGTCATAAAGAATTGCGTTATGTCATCAAAACAATTATTAAACTAGGCAAAAGACTATGGGAAATTGAGTTGACTCTTGCAAATCGTGAAAAAATGATGTTTAGAATGCTGCTTGGTAGAGACGCTTTAAAAGGTAAAGCAATTATTGATCCTATAGGCGCTCACAAGCAAAAAAAATTAAAGAATAAAATGCAAAAATTACTTTATACACGATAAAAAAGGAATCTCTATGAAAATCGCTATTTTAGCTAAAAACGCCAATCTTTATTCTCACAAGCGTCTCATTGAAGCGGGTGTTAATCGTGGACATGAAATAAAAATTATTAATACCCTACACTGCTATATTAATGTTTCAGAATCAAAACCTAGAGTTCATTATCGGGGCGGTGAAATCATTGGTCCTTTTGATGCTGTAATCCCTAGAATTGGTGTGTCCAATACTTTTTATGGCACTGCTGTACTACGTCAATTTGAAGCTATGCATGTTTGGCCTTTAAATGATTCTTTATCTATTGCCAGATCGCGGGATAAATTGCGTAGCCTTCAGCTTTTATCTCGTAAAGGTATTCCCATGCCTATCACTGGTTTCGCTAAATCTCCTCAAGATACAGAAGATTTAATTACCATGGTAGGTGGTCCGCCTTTAATCATTAAATTACTAGAAGGTACACAAGGTTGCGGCATTGTTTTAGCAGAAACTCGTAATGCAGCCCATAGTGTTATTAGTGCATTTAAACAACTTAATGCAAATATTTTAGTACAGGAATATATTAAAGAAGCAGCCGGCGGTGATATCCGCTGCCTTGTCGTGGGAGACCGTGTTGTAGCTGCTATGGCTAGACAAGCTAAAACTGGGGACTTTCGCTCTAATTTACATCGTGGTGGTATAGCTTTGCCAATTAAAATTACAGAACAAGAACGAAAAATGGCTATCACCGCTACAAGAGTCATGGGATTAAAAGTTTCTGGTGTAGATATTATTAGATCTACTCGAGGACCTTTAATTTTAGAAGTTAACTCATCGCCTGGCTTAGAAGGCATTGAAACAGCTACTGGCAAAGATATAGCCAGCATGATTATTAAATATTTAGAAAAAAATGCCAAGCCCTATAAAGTTGAAAAGAAAAATTCGTCGTTAAAAAATAATAAATAATCTTGATAATTGATATAAAGGTAGTTTTATTTTAATGGAAAAAATCTTAGTTAGTGCATGTTTATTAGGTGCCAAAGTCCGTTACAATGGGAGTGACTGTGCTCAGCACTCTTCTTTATTAGACCAGTGGTTAACTGAAGGAAGAATTATCACTGTTTGCCCTGAAGTAGCCGGTGGTTTAGCCACTCCAAGACCGCCTGCCGAGATTAGACACGGCAAAGTCTTTACTAAACAGGGAAAAGATGTTACCACCGCTTTTCATAAAGGCGCGGAAAAAGCTTTGACACTCATTCATCAACATCATATAAAAATTGCTTTGCTTAAGGCAAAAAGCCCTTCTTGTGGCAATACCGAAATTTATGACGGTACGTTTAGCGATACCAAAATTAGTGGTCAAGGCATTACAGCCCAATTATTAATAAAGCATGGTATTAAAGTATTTAATGAAACCCAATTAAATGAAGTTGCTTTATTTTTAGCTCAACTAGAAAATAAATTATCCTAGTTATTATATTTTAAAATAAAGGTACCCGTTAAAGTAGCATCCACTGAGGCTGTATTAGATCTAGCATAAAAAATTCCGCCTTCTTCGCTAGTAAATAATAGAGTGAAGTTTAAGCCGTTTTTACCTAACATAACTAAATGTGCTTGATTAACATGATAAGCATCTAAATTATAAAGATAACTTCCCTCACTAATAACGCTACTAAAGCGTTCATGTTTATATAACTTGTATTGACTGCCTAAAACAAATTTAGAGACTAGAGTTTTTCCTACCAACGATTGATAATTGTTGTTTGCTTTGGTTACCTGAATATACAGCGTTCGACCTAATAAACTTCCTGCAGCACCTGAGTGCTTTCCTAAAAAACTTGGTTCTATAGTGATAGCACCTGGTGAAGGAATAGGACGAGCACAACTAGCAATAAGACAAAAACTCATTAGACAGCAGATTAGACAGGTTATTTTTTTCATCATTCCTTTAGCCTTTTTTGAGATTCATGACTAAGCATCCCATTTTCTAAATAAAGAAATTTATTAAGTCGTTTAGCCAAAGTATGATTATGAGTTACTACTATAAAGCTGGTATTAATACTATTTTGCAGGGACAACATCACTTCTAAAACCACAAGTGCTGTATTTTGATCTAGATTGCCAGTTGGTTCGTCTGCTAATACACACTTAGGTTTAGTCACAAGCGCTCTGGCAATTGCAACTCGCTGTCTTTCTCCACCAGATAATTGTCCAGGCTTATGCGTTAAACGATTTGCTAGGCCAACCTGTTTTAATAATTCTGCAGCTCGCTCCTCTGCTTCTTGGTTGGAGACCCCTTGAATAAGCAGTGGTATAGCAGTATTTTCAAGTGCTGTAAATTCGGATAATAAGTGATGAAATTGATAGATAAACCCTAGTTTTTCATTGCGTAATTTACATTTTTGTTTTTCAGATAGCTGATTAATGTTTTCATTTTGCCAAAAGACTTGTCCATCACTTGGAGTATCCAGACCACTTAAAAGATGCAACAGAGTACTCTTACCCGAACCAGATTCTCCTAATATTGCAAGGGTTTCGCCTTGATTAATAGAAAAATTTATATCCTTCAATACTTCGATAAAATTACCACCTTCATTAAAATACTTTTTTAAATTAGTACAGGAAACAATGACACTACTCATAACGCAAAGCCTCCGCAGGTTGAACTTTAGAGGCCCGCCAAGCAGGATAAATAGTCGCTAATAAACTCATACCAAAAGCAATTGCAGCTATATTAGTCACATCACGCAACTGCAGTTGTGAAGGAAGAAAATCTACAAAATAAATATTCGAATTTAAAAATTGTACATTAAAGGTATTTTGAATCAAGTTAACAATCGCCGTAATATTTAATGATAAGATAACCCCACCTATTACACCTAACAAAGTTCCCATTGCTCCGATAATACCACCTTGGATAATAAAAATTTTCATGATTGTTGCTGGCGTGGCACCAAAAGTTCTTAAAATTGCAATATCAGCGGCCTTATCATTCACTCCCATCATTAAACTGGAAACCAAGTTAAAAGCAGCAACTGCAATAATTAATAATAAAATAAAAAACATCATTGTTTTTTCCATTTGCACTGCATGATAAAAAGCACCAAATTGCTGAGTCCAATCGGTTAAGGTATAGCGATCCCCTAATTGCTGTTGTAATTGCCACGCTACTTGCGACGCAGAAAATAAATCTTTAATACGTAATTGCAAGGAATTAATATTTTTACCAAGCATGAATAATGCTTGGGCACTCGATAAAGACATAAATGCATAAGCGTTATCAAATCCAAACCCTGATCCCACCCGAAAAACTCCAACTACTTTATATTGGCGAAAACGTGGTACTATCCCTACTGGGGTTACAATACCCGTAGGTGTTACTAAATCTACTGTATCACCTACAACGACTCCTAAATTAGCAGCAATGTCTGCACCTAAAATAATAGAGAATTTTTGAGTAGCAAGATCATTAAAAGAACCTTCTATCATTTTATTTTGTAAATTTAAAAAACTACCTTGATTAGTAGGAATAATCCCATCAATAATCACGGGACTAGTTGCGCCATCTTTAGTTAACAAGGCCTGTCCCGTCACAATAGGAACTACCGATGTAACAGATTTATTTTTTTTAATTTTTTTCTCTAGACGCTGCCAATGATCAATGACATTAGTAGAACTGTTAATGGTAATATGTGGTACTAAGATAAAAAGTTTTTCTCTAATCTGCTGATCAAACCCATTCATGACTGATAGTACTGTAATCAATACCATAACACCTAAAGCAATGCCTAACATAGACATTAAAGAAATAAAAGAGACAAAGCCACTACGTTTTTTAGCTCGTGTATAACGAAGCCCCACATACAGAGAAAACGGTTTAAACATGCTCTTTCCTTTTAAATAATCTATTATAGTTTTTTGTTGTTTGCATAGCGATTGTTTCAAAACTTTCATTTCTTAATTTAGCAATAAATTCTGCCACATACCGTACATAAGCAGGTTGATTAGGTTTACCACGCATCGGTTCAGGGGCTAAATAAGGTGAATCAGTTTCTATTAATAAGCGATCCAAGGGTACTTTACTAGCAACTTCTTGTACTTGAAAAGCTTTTTTAAACGTAACAATACCCGAAATAGAAATATAAAAACCCAGCTCTAAAGCAGCTTTAGCCATCTCCCAATTTTCAGTAAAACAATGCATAACCCCTTGCACTAAACTAGCTTTTTCTTCACGTAGCAACCTTAATGTATCCTCTACTGCCATTCTAGTATGAATAATCAAAGGTTTGTCAACCTGAAGGGCCACTCTAATCTGCAATCTAAAATTTTCTTGTTGCTGAGTTTTGGCGATAATATTATCTGCTGCTAAACGATAATAATCTAAACCCGTTTCGCCTATGGCAACAACCTTAGAATGTGTAGCTAACTGCAACATTTTTTCTGCATTAATTTGCTCATCTTCAGCATCAGTTGGATGAGCACCAACTGAACAATCAATTTGTGCATATTTTTCAGCAATAGCCAATACTGCCGGAAATTCATTTAAACGCACACCTACAGTAAGCATTTGCTGCACACCATTTTGAGTAGCTGCTAGAATAATTGCATCCAACTCCTTTTCATTTCCTAACCTATTCAAATGACAGTGAGAATCAACCAACATGGGTATTCTCCTTTGCTTCCAACAAAGCTTGCCATTTTATCAATAAATCTTCTAATAATAGCTGCGAATTAACGCTAACTTGACTTAATAATAAATTTCTTTTCTCTTGTGAATAATTAACATATTTACTCAAAAGATAAGGATTTAGTCGCTCACTTAATTTGCATAAAGAGTCAGTAAAATCAATATTTATTATAAAGTTATTGCTACCTGTTAAAGCTAATTGTAATAAATCAGTAAGCCAAGTTAACCAATGATTAAGCACCATTTCTAATGGAAACTCTTGCCATTTTGCAACTATTTCATGAAAGGCTATTCTTCCTTCTTGCCATGCTAACCACTCGGTAAACCACTGTCTGCGATACTCAAACTCTACAGACTCTTTAATTGCTAAAGCTTTAAGCGGTGAACCAAAAGCTAGTTTTAATAATACCTTAACCTCTTTTTTGTCTTCTATCTGCTCTATCAGCCAATGACTTGCTATTGCTTCTGCTGGCACATTAAATTTAATTTTGCTACAACGACTTTGTACCGTAGCTGGTAAGTTATGGGGCTGATTGGAAATTAAAATAATAATAGTATTACCAGCAGGCTCTTCTAATGTTTTCAATAAAGCATTAGCAGCTGCCTTATTCATCGCATCAGCTGGCGACAAGACAATAACTTTATATTTACTTACTTGTGGAGTCTTGGTAACTGACTCAATTAATTCACGAACTTGAGAAATCTTAATAATTTTACCTTCTTCCAGAGGTGTAATTAATTGATAATCAGGATGAGTTTTAGCTTGAAATAACTTACAAGACTGACAATTTAAACAAGCAAATCCCTGATTGTTGATCTTTTCACATAGCAAAATTTGTGATAAGACTGTAGCAAAGTTTAATTTACCCAGGCCTGATAAACCTACTAATAAATAAGCATGTGCAATTTTATTATTCAATAAACTTGCTTTAAAGACTTCCCACTGTTTAATTTGCCAAGGTAAAATAGTTTGCATCATTGTAGTAACGAATCAATTATCTCTGTAAGTTTAGTTTTTACTTGCACAAGGCTTTGGGTTGCATCAATCACTTGAAAACGGTCTGGCTCTGCTTTTGCTCTCACTAAATAACAACCTCGCGCTCGTTCAAAGAACTGTATCTGCTCAAGCTCAATTCGGTCAGCACTCACGCCTCGATGCTTGGCTCTTTGTGCGCCTAGCTTGGCCGGCGCATCTAATAAAATAGTTAAATTTGGCTTTAAATCACCTTGTACCCATTTTTCTAGCGCAGCAATAAACGCTTCGGGCATCCCTCGACCCGCCCCTTGATAGGCAAAACTTGCATCAGTAAAGCGATCACAAAGAATTAATTTATTATCCTTTAACGCTGGTTTAATAACTTGAGCTATATGCTGAGCTCTACTAGCAAACATTAATAATAATTCAGCCTCTTGTGTCATTGTTTCATTATAATGGGCTAACAACAGCTTACGTATTGCTTCTGCAATTTCTGTTCCACCTGGTTCACGAGTAACAAGAAAAGACTTCCCTTTTTCTTGTAAGTAAGCTTGTAAAAAGCCAATTGCTGTTGATTTACCTACTCCTTCTATACCTTCGATTGTAATAAACAATCCTTTATTTTTTTGTTTGTTTTGCTTGATTGATGCTACCATTATTTTGCTTTGCTCCCTGTGTAGGTTCAATTTGATACTTTTGAACCGCCGCGTTTTGTTCTACTAATGTTTTGGAAAATTCATGTCCACCTTCTTCACCTCTAGCCACAAAATATAAATAATCTGTCCGTGCTGGATGTAATGCTGCAAAAATAGCATTACCTCCTGGCATCGCTATGGGGGTAGGCGGCAAACCATAGTTAACATAAGTATTGTACGGACTTTTTATGTGTAAATCATTAGTCGTTAGCTTTCCTTTAAAATTTGGCAAAAGCCCATAAATAATCGTTGAATCAATTTGTAAAGGCATCCAAATTGCCAGTCTCTTGATAATAATACTAGCGATAATTGGCATCTCGGTTGGAATATTAGTTTCTTTTTCAATCATAGAAGCTACGATTAATGCCTGATAGCTTGTTTTATAAGGAAGATTTTGATCTCTTTTTAGCCATTCCTGGTTTAAATAAATCGTCATTACATTATAAGCTCGCTGCAAGATAGCAACATCCGGGGTATTTAAAGTAAAGAAATAAGTATTAGGAAATAATAGCCCCTCAGGAGAAGATTGTGTACTACCTAAAGCATGGGCTATTTGTTTTAAAGATTCTTGTGTTAAAGTATGTTTTACATAAGGATTAGCGGCTAACGCTACTAAAACTTGATAAATATTCCAGCCGTTTACAATGGTAAATTCATGCTGAACTACCTCTCCTCGTAATAGTTTAGTAACGATTATCAAAGGTGTGCTGCCTACTGGGAAAAAGTATTCCCCTGCCTGCAAACGATGTTCTGCATGATGAAGCTTAACTAATAATTTGAAATAAAATTCATTTTTAAGTGAACCCTTGGTTTTTAAGATTTGGATTAAATTGTTAATGGGCTCGCCTGGCTCTAATAGATATATAATGCCTTTTCCAGAAACAATACTTGTAGTTTCAAACTGATGCCACTTAATGAGTAACACTTCAAAAAATATAACGATAAGTAAAAGAAAACTGATGAATGTGGTTTGACGCTTATTCACATTTAATTAAATCTTTTGAAAACTAAACTACCGTTAGTACCACCAAATCCAAAAGAGTTGGAGATACAAACTTGAATAGGCATTTGTTGGGCTGCGTTAGGCACTAAATTAATATCACATCCCTCATCTGGATTATCTAAATTAATAGTAGGAGGTGCTATCTGATCTCTGATTGCCAAAATAGAAAAAATTGCCTCTACTGCACCTGCAGCACCTAATAAATGGCCTGTCATAGATTTAGTTGAACTCACAGCAAGTTGATAAGCATATTGACCAAATGCTGCCTTAATCGCTGCAACCTCATTTTCATCGCCAAGCTTCGTAGAAGTCGCATGAGCATTAATGTATTGAACTTCTGTCAGATTGATACCAGCATCTTCCAAAGCATTAGTCATAGCGAGCTGACCTCCTTCTGCTAAAGGAGCTGTTATATGAAAAGCATCTGCACTCATGCCAAAACCAGCCAACTCTGCATAGATTTTTGCACCACGTTCTTTAGCATGCTCATAAGACTCTAATACTAAAACCCCTGCGCCCTCCCCTAAGACAAAGCCATCTCGATCTTTATCCCAAGGTCGGCTTGCTTTTTCTGGTTCATCATTACGCGTAGAAAGTGCTCGCATCCCACAAAAACCGCCAATACCTAATTGACAAGTCGCCATTTCTGAGCCTCCAGCAATCATTACCTCAGCATCACCATAAGCAATCATTCTTGCCGCTTGCCCAATATTATGAGTTCCTGTTGTACAAGCAGTAACGATACTGATATTAGGCCCTTTGAAACCAAATTTAATAGAAATTTGGCCTGCAGCCATATTAATAATAGTTGCGGGAATAAAAAAAGGAGAAATTTTTCTAGGGCCTACTCTTTTTAAAATCTCTGTACTTTCTTGAATTAAAGGTAATCCCCCAATCCCAGATCCCACCGCAACACCTATACGATGAGCATTTTCACTGGTTACAGATATGCCTGAGTCGGCAATAGCCTGTGAAGCTGCGGCTAGGGCAAAATGAACAAACAGATCACTACGCCTAACCTCTTTAGGATTCATATAAAGTGTAGGATCAAAGTTTTTTACTTTACCACATATTTGAGCAGCAAAGCCTGATACATCACAATGATCGATTTTAGAGATTCCGCTACGCCCAGCTAAGATAGCTTGCCATGATTCTTCGACAGTGTTGCCCATAGGGGATATCATCCCCAAGCCAGTAACAACAATACGCTTATGTTTCAAGCTAACCTCTTCTTCTACGGCTATTAAACAATAAGTTTAACTAGCTTCTTTTATATGAGCATCAATATGATCAACTGCCTCTTGAATTGTAGAAATTTTTTCTGCTTCTTCATCAGGAATTTCTATTTCAAACTCTTCTTCTAAAGCCATAACAAGTTCGACGGTATCAAGAGAATCTGCACCAAGATCGTTGACAAAAGAAGCGCTATTCTTTATGTCTTCTACCTTCAGTCCTAATTGTTCAGCAACAATTTTCTTTACACGCTCTTCAACTGTGCTCATGCAATAACATCCTCTTTTTCTAGTAAAAACAAAGATGTTAGTTTAGTTAAAACACATAAAGTTGCAAGTTTTTTTTATTATTAAACTCGCCTTTTAAGGCATCAACATCCCACCATTAACGTGCAAGGTTTGTCCAGTTATATATCCTGCCATGGGTGAGGCTAAAAAAGCAACACATGAGGCTACTTCCTGTGGCTCGCCTATTCTAGCCATAGGAATATGATTTAAAATTGCTTCTACTTGTTTTTCATTTAAAGCTTTAGTCATATCAGTATCAATAAAGCCAGGTGCCACTACATTAGCAGTAATATTACGCGAAGCTACTTCCTGCGCTAAAGATTTAGTAAATCCTATGATACCTGCCTTGGCAGCAGCATAATTAGCTTGGCCAGGGTTACCAGAAACACCCACTACTGAACTAATATTAATTATTCTACCCCAGCGTGCTTTCAACATGTCGCGAAGACATAATTTTGTAAGCTTAAACGTACTTGATAAGTTAATATTGATTACTTCATCCCACTCATCTTCTTTCATTCGTAGTAGTAAATTATCACGAGTAACAGCCGCGTTATTAATTAAAATACTGATTTCTCCTGAGTTGGTTTTGATTTCTTCTAGTAAATGCGGCATCTTGTCAGGATTGTTTAAATTTAGAACTTTTCCAAAACCTTTTAAACCATTCTTAGTAAAATATTGTGCAATGCTTTCAGCACCTTCTGAACTTGTCGCAGTACCATAAACAGTAGCCCCATGTTCAGCAAGTGCTATAGCAATCGCTTTACCTATTCCCCGACTTGCACCAGTGACTAAAGCATTTTTACCTTGTAAAGACATTAATTCAGCTCCTCTGTACTTAAACTTAGCAACTCTTTTTCATCACTTAATGCAACAGGTTTTATAGTATTTGCAATACGCTTGGTCATGCCAGTTAAGACTTTACCAGGCCCACATTCAGCAATAATTGTAGTATTCATCGCGCCCATTTTTTCTATTATCTCTCGCCATCTCACTGGATTATAAAGCTGTCTAACCAACGCTTGTTTTATTTCTTTACCCAAAGTAACTAGCGCCACATCAACATTATTAATAATAGGAATCTTAGGGTTATTAAAATTAATTTTCATTAATAATGCCTCCATCTTTTCTGCAGCTGAATACATTAATAAACAATGAGAAGGTACACTAATAGGTAATTTAATTGCTTTGCCGCCACTTGTTTTAGCCAGCGCAATCGCTCTATCAATACCTTCAACATGGCCAGCTATAACAATTTGCCCCAAGGTATTAAAATTAGCTGGTGCAACAACTTGACCTTCTGCAACTTGCTGACAAATCTCTATCACCTTTTGATCTGATAATGATAAAATCGCTGCCATAGCACCAGTTCCTTCTTCTACAGCCTCTTGCATAAATAAAGCTCTTTGAGCAACCAATGCAACAGCTGTTTCAAAGTCAATGACCTCACTAGCTACTAATGCAGTATATTCCCCTAAACTATGCCCAGCTAAAAGATTTGGAACCTTTCCACCTTTTGCAAGCCAAACTGTCCATAAAGCAATACTAGCAACCAACAAAGCGGGCTGAGTATAAAGAGTTTGATTTAGTTTTTCTTCTGGATCTGTTAAAACAATTTCCAATAAATCATAATCCAAAATATGACTAGCTTTGGTAAACAGTGTTCCAACCTGCTCATTGTTTTTAATAAGCTCACTTAACATTCCTACTTTCTGCGAGCCTTGGCCGGGGAAAACAAATGCTAATTTATGACTCATCAATATACCCTTATTATTGACTAGGTTTTATTTTAAAATTTTAATAGCACACTGCCCCAAGTTAATCCGCCACCAAATGCTTCAAACAACAATGTCTGACCTGGTTTAATTTTTCCACACTTAACAGCTTCATGTAAAGCAAGTGGGATAGAAGCACTGGAAGTATTTGCATGTTTATCGACTGTTACAATTACTTTTGATTCAGAAATTTTTAAACGATTAATAATCATACTAATAATTCTAGAATTAGCTTGATGCGGAACAATCCAATCAATATCCACCAAAGTCATATTAGCTTGATGAAGAATTTCTAGAACTGCGCTGGCCAAACGTTCAACTGCCAATCGAAATACTTCCTTGCCCTGCATTTTTATAAACATAGTTTCAGCTTCTATTTGTGCAGAAGCTTTAATACCACTTGGTAAATATAGAATCTCTGCTTGTGTTCCATCAGAATAGAGCTTGCTTGCAATAATTCCTGGTATTGAGCTTGCACTAAGGATTACCGCACCTGCACCATCACCAAATAAAACACAGGTTGTTCTGTCTTCCCAATTGATAACTCGTGACATAGCCTCGCTGCCAACAACCAAAACATGCTTAGCTGAGCCGGCTTGAATAAATTTTTCAGCAACCGTAAGCGCATAGACAAAACCTGAACAAGCTGCACTAATATCAAAAGCAAAAGCATTATCAGCCTTAAGTTGTTTTTGTAATAAACAGGCACTACTTGGAAAAAGATATTCAGAAGAACAGGTTGCAATAATAATTAAATCTAATTTATCTGCTGTAATAGAGGCATTTTGTAAGGCCTGCCTTGCAGCTTTTTCTGCCATACTCACTACGGTATCTTGCGGGTTAGCAATATGCCGTGTTTTTATACCAGAACGTTCGACAATCCATTCATTAGTGGTATCAATTATTTTTTCTAGATCATAATTAGTTAATAGTCGTTCTGGTAAAAAACTTCCAAGACCAGTAATTTTTGCATAAGTCATGCATCCTCACTTTGCTTAAGCAATTTAGCAACTTCATCACTAATTAATTTTGGCACATTATATTCAATTTCCAACATAGCTCTTTCAATTGCTCGCATAAATCCCGAAACAGTTGTGCCGCCATGGCTTTTTATTACACTGCCACGCAAGCCAACAAAACTTGCGCCATTATAATTAGCAGGATTGATATCAACCCGTACTATTTTAAAAACGGGAGCAGCAATCAGCGCTAATAATTTTGTCCAGATATTCTTTTTTACTGCTTTATAAATCACGCTACGAATAAAATTGGCAAGTCCCTCAATGGATTTCAAAGCCACATTACCTGCAAATCCATCACAAACTATCACATCGGCCATATCAGAAAAAATATCATTTCCTTCAACATAGCCTATATAATTTATCTCTGAATTAGCGTGCAACATAACAGCTGCAGCCTTGATTTCTTCGTGGCCTTTTATTTCTTCTTCACCAATATTCAATAAAGCAACTCTAGGGCTTTTTATCCCCTCAATTGCTTTAGTCAGCACTGAACCCATTACTGCAAATTGAAACAAATGTTCCTCAGTTGCTTTAATGTTAGCACCTAAATCAAGCATGCGTACATAGCCTTCTTTATTACGTGCAGGTAACATACCAATGATAGCGGGTCGATCAATGCCGGGTAAGGTTTTTAAAACAAAGCGGGCTGTTGCAAGCAAAGCCCCTGTATTGCCAGCACTAACACAAGCTTGCGCAATATTCTCTTTAACTAAATTAATGGCTACTCGCATAGAAGAATCTTTTTTAAATCGTAAAGCAGTTGCCGGTGGTTCGTCCATCCCCACTATCTCTTCTGCATGAACTACTGTAATTCGATCATGGCTTTTCGCGCGACGACGCTGTAATTTTTTATTAATTACAGATTGTTGGCCAACTAAGATTAAATTAAGATTGGGATATTTTTTAAGCATCTCAATTGCTGCAGGCACAACAATATCAGCGCCTCTATCCCCTCCCATCGCATCCAATGCAATAGTTATCTCTTTCAAGACTTATTTACTCTTCATCATTCTCTAAATCAGCAGTTTTAACTATTTGTTTACCGCGATAATAACCACTTGCCGAAATATGATGACGCCGGTGTTTTTCTCCAGTCGTACTATCAACAGAAATAGCAACGCTAGTTAATGAATCATGCGCGCGACGCATTCCTCTTCTTGCTCTGGATTTACGACTTTTCTGTACAGCCATGATATAAGCTCCTATTCAATACTTTTTTTAAGGTTTGCAAGTTTAGCAAATGGTTTTCTAGTTGTCTCTTCTGAATTTAAATTTTGTTCACCAAATTGCCAAGAATTTGCTTTTATTTTACATGCTACCTGTGGGTGTATCCCGATGGTAGGTATGCACAATAAAAGCTCATCCTCAACTAATGAACTTAAATCAATCAACTCATCTGTAACAATTAAAGCTTCATAAGAAGCTGGTAATTCCTCAACCAATGTTTCGTTTTTTAATAATCCTAATGTAACACTTGTCTCAATTTTGAGATCAAAAGGTTGTAAGCAGCGCTGACAAGTAAGGGGTAAAATACTTTTAAACTCTGCTTTGATTACCTCAATACCTTGCTCAACAAATCCTTTTAATTCAACCTCAACCAACCCCTCAAGCTCTTCTACTTGACAGGCTTCTTGCAAGCGCTGCATTTTGCCTAAAGCCAGTTCTCCTTTTAAAAACAATCTACTTTGAGCAAATTTAAAAGGATCAATAGTTTTAGGTAGTTGCCTGTTAATCATAAGGCGAGAATTGTAGCCCGACTGCTTGAATTGTCAAAGGATTTTTGTCTTATTTCAGAGGCTTATAACATAAAAATCAAGTTTAAGTCGTTGCTAACCAAACTGGTAGCTCGGTAATATTATTAATGATATGTTTCACATTCGGTAGCTGTAGACGCTTGGTATCATGAGCACCATAACTAACTCCTAAGCCATCTATTTGGGCATTGGCAGCCATTTGCATATCATATTCTGTATCCCCTATCATTAAAGTCTGCTCAACTACCATACCTGTCTGATATAAAATGTTATAGAGCATGGCTGGATTAGGTTTTGAAGCCGCCTGATCAGCACTTTGAGTCATAAAAAAAGTATTTTTTAAATCAAGTATTTCCAAATCTTTTTTGAGATAATTACTATCTTTACTAGTAGCAATTGTCAATAAATACCCTTGCTCTTTTAATTTTACTAAGGTTTCTTTTACTCCCGTAAATAAGGTGGGAATCTCAGCTTCCGTGACAAGAAATTCCCTATAAGCTTTGATTAAATTAGCTTTTTTCATTGGAGTTAACCCTGGAAAACCGTGACTTAGTGCTTCATCAACGCTTAATCCAATAAACTGCTTAATGGTTTCTGCCTGAGGTATAGAAAGCCCTATTGCAACTGCAGCTTTTTGAACACATTTTACAATAAGCTCTGAAGAGTCATATAAAGTTCCATCCCAATCAAATACTAATAACTGATATTTCATGTTACTTCTCCAAATTCTGTAAAACCCGCTGCAAATCAATCTCTAATGGCGCTTGTATTAAAAAAGTTTTCCCTAAAGAAACTAAAGAAAATTCCAGTCTTGCAGCATGTAAAAATAACCTTTTTAAACCAATATGATGCATAAGTTTATTAAAGTCTTTATCGCCATATTTCTCATCTCCTGCCAAAGGATGCTGAGACTCTGCTGCATGGACTCTGATTTGATGAGTTCTACCTGTTTTAAGTGAAACCTCCATTAATGAAACAACACCAAAATTTTGAATAACTTTAAAATCAGTAATTGCTTCTTTTCCTGTTTCAACCACTTTGACCATTCGTTCACCAGACTGATTGATATTTTTATATAAGGGCAAAGAAACACGACAAGCCTCTGTTTTCCATCTACCTTTAGTGAGCGCCCAATAAATTTTCTTAATTTTATTACTACGAAATAAGTTCTGTAATTCAAGCAAAATGGTTCTATTTTTAGCAATCAATAAACAGCCGGATGTATCTCTATCTAGGCGATGTGCTAACTGCAAAAATTTTTGTTCTGGAAAAGTTTGTTGTAAAACCTCTATTACCCCATAGGCAATTCCACTACCGCTATGGGCTGCAAGCCCAGCAGGTTTATTAATGGCCAACAAGTGCTCATCTTCATAGATAATACGTTGCTTTAATAAATTGACCCAACGAATATCTGGTTTTAATTGAATTTTTTCAGCTTGTCTAAAGGGTGGAATACGCAACATATCGCCACTCTGCAATTTTTGTTCAGGTTTACAACGCTTTTTATTAACTCTAATATTACCTGTTCTAATATTTTTATAAATAAGGGACTTAGGTACGCTTTTAAAAGCTGTAAATAAAAAATTATCTAGTCTTTGACCATGTGCATTTTCAGAAACAGTTAGCATTTGTACTGATGGCTTAGAAATGACCATTTCATCATCTACTTATTTTAATTTGTCTATAATTTAATCAAAACTTAACAATCTTTAAAAAGTAAAGAAAAAGAAAGAAATCAATTAGATAAATAATTCCTGAAAAGTGTACTTTCAAATTGCCTCTACTGCAAATTGTTGTTATATTTTCCATACTTATAGCTGAGAGGATTAAAGAACCATCTCATAAAAGCTAAGTTAAAGACCTGATGTATTAGCGATTTGAATTTAAGTTTTCCTCCTAAAGATCAGGCATAGTAGTTAAAAGGAATTATTCAGCACTTTGGCACTAACTTTTTAACAGATAGGAAGCCGATAAATTTGAGACTGAATAATTGTATTTAAATTTTTTAATAATCTGGCGCAACTATATATCGCTAGTAACAGTTTTTGATGAATAAAGTTTTGTAATTTGTGAAACTGGTATGGAAAATAAATTAAATTTAGTATTATGAGTAACTTATGAAAAATAAAATTACTATTTTAATGCTAACTGAACATACTAAACAAAAACTAGAATAACTAGTGGCTAGTTACGCCCTAAATATGGGCAATAAAAAATGTCAACAATGTTATTTAATACCACGCATACTGAAGAATTGCGTGTCGTCGTTATCAATAAAAATCAACTTCAAGATTTATTACTAGAACAACCTGGCAAAGAGCAAAAAAAGGCAAATATCTATATGGGTCGTATTACCCGTATAGAGCCAAGCCTTGAAGCTGCTTTTGTCGATTATGGTCAGGAACGTCATGGTTTTCTACCCTTAAAGGAAATCGCTCCCTATTACTACCCGTCTCATATTGATCCTAATTCACACGCCAACATCAAAGATGTATTAAAAGAAGGTCAAGAAATTTTAATTCAGGTAGACAAAGAAGAGCGCGGTAATAAAGGGGCAGCCTTAAGTTCAGTAATCAGTTTAGCAGGTAGCTATTTAGTTCTTATGCCAAACAACCCTCGTGCTGGTGGTATTTCAAGACGTATTGAGGGTGAAAATCGAACAGAATTAAAAGAAACACTTAACCAGCTTCAAATACCTGAAGGCATGGGTGTTATTATTCGTACCGCCGGAATAGGTAAATCTGTTGAAGATCTACAATGGGATCTAAATTATCTAATTGCTCTTTGGGAGGCTATTCAAAAAGCTTGCACTAGTGGAACTGTTCCTTTTTTAGTCTATCAAGAAAGCGATATTATTTTTAGAGCTATTCGTGATTATTTAAGACCCGAGATCGATGAGATTATTGTTGATAATGAAGAAACCTATCACAAAATTCGCAAACATATTTCTTGGTTACACCCTGAGTTTGTAAGCCACGTTAATCTCTATACCAGCAATATACCACTTTTTGTGCGCTACCAAGTTGAAAGTCAAATCGATTTAGTTTTTCAACGTGAAATTAGCCTGCCCTCTGGTGGGTCTATTATTATTGATAGAACTGAAGCCTTAATTTCTATTGATATTAACTCAGCCCGCTCAACCAGAGGCATAGATATTGAAGAAACTGCTCTTAATACTAACCTTGAAGCAGCTGATGAAATTGCTAGACAGTTAAGGCTTCGAGACCTTGGTGGTTTAATTGTTATTGATTTTATTGACATGACTCCTATTCGTCATCAACGAGCGGTAGAAGACAGGTTAAGTCAAGTATTAAGTCATGACCGGGCTAGAATTCAAATTGGTCGCATTTCAAGATTTGGGCTCCTTGAAATGTCAAGACAACGTTTACGCTCATCTGTGGGTGAAACAACTCAAGAAGTTTGTCCAAGATGCCATGGTCGTGGTGCAATTCGCAGTGTTGAATCCCTAACTATTTCAGTTATGCGATTAATTGAAGAATATGCCGTGAAAGAACATGCGCACAAAATTTATGTACAGGTTCCTGTTGAAGTAGCTAGCTATCTCCTTAATGAAAAACGCACAGATATTTCTGTCTTAGAAAAATTACATAATATTGTAATTTTTGTAATGCCTAACCCGCATATGGAAACGCCGGCTGTTGAGATTAGCAGTATTAAAGCTTCTGATCAAAAATCACAACTACCTAGCCACAAACTTATTACTAAGCCGGAAGAAAAAGATCTTACTTCAACTTTAAGAAAATCTGAAGATGAAGTAAAAGATACTCCTGCCGTCAAAGATTTTATTCCTGAACAGCCTGCTCCACAAACCGTTGTCAGTAAACCAAAAGTTGGCTTTTTAACAAAATTAATTAAACAATTTTTTAGTGCTAGACCTGAAAAACAAACGCCACCACAAAAACAATCAAGACCACATCATACTAACCGACAAGACTATCGACAAGATCGCAATGATAGATCAAAACGTGACAGACAAAGAGGTGGGGCACCACGCCGCAACCGTCAGCAGTCTAATCAAAATAGACGTCAACAAACTGGTGGCTCACGTCATGATAGCTCTCGCTATGAAGGATCTCGTGATCGCGATCAAAATCGTAATCGTAACCGTAGAGATTTTGATCAAAAACATCATAGAGATAGAGATCATTCGTCTAATCAGCACGAAACAGTCCCCTCTTCTATTGAACAAGAAAAAAGATTTGTTGAGATACCAAATCCTATTACTCAACAAGCTATACCAAAACATAAACAGCCAGAAAGTGTTGTACAGACACCTAATATTTCTGAACAATCTTCTTATCCTGTTAAGCAATATGGTAACAAGGAAAACAACGGTCTTTATCAGCAGGTAGAAACGAGCCATAAAGCAGAGACAACACCTGTCTCTCAACCCATACAAAAAAGAGTTAAGCCTGAACCCCGTAAACCTACTGCTAAAAGCTATGAGCAATTAGATATGGTTGAAACTAAGTTTAAAGACTCCTCACAATCAAGCAAAGACTGATCAATATACCTAGACTTTTATACGCAAAGTTGACTTTTTATTAAGTTAAGCTTTGCGTATAAACTATTTAATTCTTTGCAGCATTTGCCATGCTTTACTTAAGTCTTCTTGGGTATCAATACCAATCCCTGGCGCTTCTTTGGCAATCTCAATATGAATTTTTTCTCCATACCATAGAACTCGCAACTGTTCTAAAGCCTCAAGTTTTTCCCAGGGCGTAGTTGGCCATTGAGCATATTGTTTTATAAAATTTGCCCTAAAAGCATAAATTCCTATATGTCGGTAATAACAATATTCTTTAGGTAGAGTTTTATCAACTGATTTAAAGCCATCTCTAAACCAAGGAATCACTGCTCGACTAAAATAAGTCGCTAATCCTTGTTCATTAAAAATTACTTTCACATTATTAGGATTAAAAATTTCTTCCTGGTTATGCATCACTTCACAGAGAGTTGCCATATTTACGTGATTTGGCCACTGTGCCACTAAATTTTTAACAAGCTGTTGAATTAAAATAGGGGGTAAAAAAGGCTCATCACCCTGTAAATTAACTACTATATCATCTGCTTCTAAATTAAGTTTAGCTACGCATTCAGCGATTCTTTCAGTTCCTGACTGATGAGAGCTGGCAGTCATCATAACTTTAGCATTAAACTTTTCTGCTACTGCTTTAATACGTTGGTCATCCGTAGCAATAATTACTTCATCACACTTTGCTTTGATTGCCTGCTCATAAGTGTGTTGAAGTACTGGTTTTCCAGCTAAATCACACAGCAGCTTGCCAGCCAGCCTGGTTGAATGATATCTAGCTGGAATAAAAATATAAACCCTCATCGATTCAGCTCTTCTAAAGACAACTTTCTAGCTTCTTCAGGAAGCATCACTGGAATATCATCACGAATTACATAAGCAAGCTTATCTGCTCTACAAATTAACTCCTGTTGTTCTTGTTTATAAATTAATCGGCCTTTACAAATAGGACAAACTAATATTTCTAATAATTTACCGTCCATAGAGGTCTCCTCAAGCTTAATTGCTGCAATGGTATCATAAACTAGGTTAAATCCTACTTTTGCCCATTAGAAATACTTAAAACTTTGTTTAAAAAAGTAAAAAATCATCTAAAATAGAGAGTAAGGATAATAATTAATGAATACGATGTTCAGTTTTTAAACACAGGGGTTTATAGTATGATGCGAGTTCTGTTAGTTGAAGATGATGACTTATTAGGAGATGGAGTAACCGCTGGATTAAAGCAATATGGTTACACTGTTGATTGGCTAAAGGACGGTCTTTCTGCAGAACAAGCCCTTAAAACAGAAGTTTTTGATGCAATCATTCTTGACATTGGTTTGCCCAAAAAAACAGGTTTGGAATTACTAGAAAGTATTCGCAACCAAGGAAATGTTACCCCTGTTTTAATTTTAACTGCCCGTGAAACTGTAGAAGATAGAATTAAAGGCTTAGATAGCGGTGCAGACGATTATTTAGTTAAACCCTTTGATCTTGATGAATTATGTGCACGGCTACGAGCTTTACAACGCCGTTTATCGTCACGTGCAACTCCTATTATTGAGCATGCTGGAATTAAGCTTGACCCAGCTTCTCATACAGTAACCTTCAATAACGAAGAAGTAAATCTTTCAAGACGAGAGTTTGCTTTACTCAATAAGTTATTAGAAAACGCTGGCCGTGTACTATCTCGCGAATACCTCACTCAAACACTTTATGGTTGGGATGATGATGTAGACAGTAACGCACTAGAAGTTCATATCCATAATCTACGAAAAAAATTTGGTACAGATTTAATTAGAACTATTCGAGGCGTTGGCTACATGGCTAACGAGTCCAATAGCAACAACGAAAATAAATGAACCATTCAATAAAGCGTTTCTTACTTTTTTACTTGTTGTTAAGTATCACACTAACCTCCTCTTTAACAACAATCGGTAACTATTTTTTAGATAATCGAACTCTACAACGCCATTTTGATGGTCAACTAACTCAAACGGTTTATTTTATTCGTGCATTAATTAGCTCTAATCCAACCCCTGCTTATTTACAACGATTACAAGAAAGCATTTCCGGTTTTACAACTAAAAATAAAAAAGGCCCTGTTCAACCTTTTCCTTTTGGAATTGACCGCATGCAATTTAGGGTATGGAATACTAACGGTCATTTATTATTACAAACACCACTGGCCCCAGACTTTGACATTCATAATCATAAACTTAACTATGGTTTCAGTACTATTACCATTGGTAAATCTACTTGGCGCGTGCTTTTAGCGCCAGCTAATTCTCAAAGTAAGTTTATCATTTTCATTGCCGAACATTATGAAGTTCGTTCTAGTCTTGCCCATGAATTAACATGGGGAAATCTTTTTATGTTGTTATGGAGTTATCCATTATTTGGCTTATTAATATGGCTTTCTATCGATAGGGGTTTATCAAGTTTAAGACGAATTACCACTAATATATCAACCCGTCATACTACCAACTTTGATACCGTGGACATTAGTGATGTACCACTAGAAGTTAAACCTATGGTTGAAGCACTCAATAAATTGTTTTTACGATTACATGAAACTTTTGAACGCAATAAAAGATTTTCTGCTGATGCGGCTCACGAACTTAGAACCCCTTTAGCTGCTTTAAGAACCCAGGCACAAGTCGCTTTACGAGCTCCAAATGATCAGGAACGAAAACTAGGTTTAACTAATGTAATTCTTGGTGTGGATCGTTGTACTCATATAGTACAGCAATTATTAACTTTAAGCAGACTAGCACCAGAAGCTGCTTTATCAGATATTAAAAGCTTTAATCTGTCAGTACTAGCTGCGGAAATAATAGCCCAACTAGCACCTGATGCTATTAAAAAGAATATTGATATTGAACTGACTCAAGAAACTAAACACGATATTTATTTACTAGGTAATGAAACGACTATCGGAATTTTAATTAGAAATTTAGCTGATAATGCAATTCGTTATACTCCTGAAAATGGTTCTGTAGTTGTAGGCCTAACAGAAGATGCTAACCAAACCACGATTTCTATCACCGATTCAGGCCCTGGTATACCCAAAGAATTACGTACTCGAGTATTTGAACGTTTTTATCGAGTATTAGGCACTAAAGCTTCAGGAAGCGGCCTAGGGCTTGCGATTGTGCAACAAATTTCAGAATTACATGATGCTCATATTTCTTTAGGCGCGCCTACCAACGGTAAAGGACTTGAAATTAAGGTGATTTTTCCTCATAAACAGTTTGATGAAGGTACTTATTGTGCAATTGAACCTTTATAATAAAGTCTTTAATTTAATATTTTATTTTTCAATATAAAGATCTGGAAATAAAGGAACACCCAGTTTAACTGCATATTGATCAAGATCTAAGATCCCTGCTCTTTTCAATATATCTTCATCTATAAAAAAGTTTCCCGTGAACTCTTTACTGTTTAATTTTAAAATTTCATAAGCAGCATCAGCAACAATAGCTGGCGTACGGCTTGCTTGATAAATTTGTTTTGGAAAATTTACCGCGATAGCTGCGGTAGCAATAGTGGTTTTCGGCCATAAAGAATTCACGGCAATACCTGCTTTTTTAAACTCTTCAGCCATCCCTAAAGTACACATACTCATACCATATTTAGACATAGTATAAGCTAGGTGCTCTTTAAACCATTTTGGTTTCATGCTAATGGGAGGCGATAAATTTAAAATATGTGGATTTTCAGATTTCATTAAAGAAGGTAAACATGCTTGGGAACAAGCAAACGTCGCACGCATATTTACAGACATCATTAAATCAAAACGTTTCATAGGCGTTTGTAAGGTAGGCGTTAAACTTATTGCACTAGCATTATTAATTAGAATATCTATACCACCAAACTGATCTATTGTTTCTTGAACAGCTGCCTGAATAGCAGCTTCGTCTCTCACATCTACTTGAATAGGTAATGCTTTATACCCTAAATCCTCAATTTCTTTAGCTACAGTATAAATTGTTCCTGGTAAACTAGGATGCGGCTCTGCTGTTTTAGCTGCAATGACGATATTAGCGCCTGCTTGTGCTAATTTTAAAGCAATTTCTCGACCAATTCCTCTACTTGCACCAGTGATAAATACTGTTTTGTTTAAGAAATGCTCTGTCATACAATATACCTCTTGACTCTTTTTAATCCGTTAATGAAATTGCCTTACTATAGCGATAAGAATAATTGATCTCAAGTATATATTTTATTTAGTTTCAAAAAATACTTATTATGATTAGCAAATTTTTTCTAGAATAATATTGCCAATTGAATAACCAGCACCAAAAGAGCAAAGAACTCCTATGTCTCCTATTTTAAGGTCTTCATTGTATTTATGAAAAGCAATAATACAACCAGGTGAACTTGTATTGGCATAATCATTTAAAATACTTGGCACAAGCCTTTCGTCAGAGAAGTTGCCTAATAATTTTTCAGTTACTAAGCGATTGATATTAGCATTTGCTTGATGCAACCAAAATCGTTTAATCTCCTTGACGGCAATGTTATTTTCAGCCAAATGATTAGCAATAAGTTCAGCAACCATGGGAATAATTTCTTTAAAAACCTTTCTACCCTGTTGCATAAAAAAATAATCTTTATTAAAAATATTGCTTGGTTGTTTAAAAACCTCTGACTCAGTTTTAGTTAAAAATCCAAAATTATTGCGAATGTTATTAGAAAACTCTGTCTTAGTTTTCGTTGCAATAATTTTATATGCACTAGAGCTCTTACAAGTTTGTCCGGTTTCAATAATAACAGCCGTACAGACATCCCCAAAAATAAAATGGCTATCTCTATCTTTAAAATTTAAGTGTGCACTACAAATTTCTGGCATTACTATCATAACTCGTTTTGCAATATCACTCTTAATAGTCGAATACGCTGTCTGTATTGCAAAAGTCGCTGAAGAGCAAGCAACGTTCATATCAAAAGCAAACCCACTAATCCCTAATTCTTTTTGAACTTCAATCGCTATGGCAGGATAAGGTCTTTGCAAATTTGAACAAGCTACTATGACTGCATCAATTTCATTTGCAGCTAGATTGGCTCTTATTAAAGCTTCTTTTGCAGCACAAACCGCCATCTCTGCTTGTAAAGATAATTCACTATCTGCACGCTTAGCTAAAATTGGCTGCATTATTTTAATATCCAAAATACTGGCTTTATTCATTACATAACGATTTTTTATACCTGAAGCCTTGAAAATAAACTCCTCATCTGATTCTTTTAAAGCTTCTATTTCATTATTGGCAATTGCCTGTGCATGAGTTGCGTTAAATTCAGCCACATAGTGATTAAAAGAAGAAACTAATTCGGTATTTGTTATAGACTCTGGAGGAGTAAATAAACCTGTTCCAGTAATAAGAATTTCATTCATTGTTCCACTCTTTTTTAGCTCTATTTTGATTGATAAATAGTCAGGCTTAATGATCGAACGGCTCATCGTAACAAGGTAAATCTAAATCAGCAAGCTTTTATTCAAAGGCAGAAACATCACCTTTTCCTTTTCGTATTATAACTGGCGTATCATTATAAAAATCTATAACACTCGTTAAAGATCTACTCCCAATTCCTCCATCAATAATAAGATCAACCCGCCCTTTAAGTCGCTGATAAATTAATTGGGGTTCCGCTAGAGGCTCTTTCTCATTGGATAGAATTAATGAAGTACTTAATAAAGGCTCACCTAATTCTATCAATAGTTGCTGCACAATTTCATTGTCAGGAATACGTAAACCTATTGATTTTCGTTTTGGATGTAATAGACGTTTGGGTACCTCATGAGTTGCTTTCAATAAAAAAGTATAAGGACCGGGAACATGCGCTTTTAATTGTCGAAAAACAGCCGTATCAGTAACTCGGGCATAGGTACCTAATTCTGACAAACTCTGGCAAATTAAAGTTAAGTAGTGTTTTTCATCAAGTTGACGAATTAGTTTAATTCTAGAAATAGCTTCTTTATTGCCTATACTGCAACCTAAAGCATAAGTTGAATCCGTAGGATAAACAATGACGCCACCTTGCTTTAAAACCAAAACAACTTCTTGCAGCAGTCGTTTTTGAGGATTATCAGGATGAATAGATAAAAATTTTGTCATATTTAGCCTCTAATAGCATTAAACCTGTATAATAACTAGATTAATAAATAAATTTTTTATAAAGTATGCATTAATTTGTCAGGAAGGTTAATACACCATGCAATTATTTTATGATTTTATTCCTATTATTGTCTTCTTTGTAGCCTATAAGCTATGGGGAATTTATGTAGCTACTGCAACAGCCATCATTGCTTCTTTAATTCAGGTGTTAAATTATCGATGGCGCTATAAAAAATTTGAAAAAATGCAGGTTATTACCTTAGCTATTATTATAGTTTTTGGTGGTGCTACTTTAATTCTTCATAACCCTATTTTCATAAAATGGAAGCCCACTATTCTTAATTGGGCCTTTGGGATTATTTTCTTAATAAGTCATTTTTTTGGTAAAAAACCAATAATTCGTTATATGATGGAGGCTAAAGTAAATTTACCAACTATTGTTTGGAGTCGTTTAAATCTTAGCTGGGTTGTTTTTTTCTTAACAATGGGCTTTATAAATTTATTTATCATTTATAACTTTAGTACAGAAGTTTGGGTTTATTTTAAATTATTTGGTATGCTTGGTTTAACCTTAGCTTTTGTCGTTATTCAAGCGGTTTATTTAGCGCGGCACGTTTCACCTGATCAAGTTAAGCTATAATGATGCATAATACGAAACGCATTGATTTAATACGTCAAAAATTACAAAATGCACTAAACCCAACCTTACTAGAAATTGCTGATGAAAGCTATTTACACAAAGGGCATATAGGTGCCAAATCAGGTGCAGGACATTTTGCCTTAACTATTACGGCCTCTCAATTAAATAACCTTTCAAAAGTTGCAGCTCATCAGCTGATTTATTCTGCTTTAGCAGATATGATCCCTACAGAAATTCATGCTCTAAAAATTAAGATTCAATCTTGAGGGTAGACTATGATTATTTGTCCTTGTGGTTCAAATAAAACATACGATCAATGCTGTGGCCCCTATATTACAAATCTTAAATCCGCACCCACTCCTGAAAGCCTAATGCGTTCACGTTATACAGCCTATACACAAGCAAACATTGACTATATTCAACGAACCATGCAAGGTAAGGCAGCGTTAAACTATAATCCAGAGGCTGCAAAAGTCTGGGCAAAAAACGCTCTATGGTTGGGACTTACCGTTATTGCTGCGCCAGAATTGACAACTCCAACCTTAGGGTGTGTTGAATTTTTTGCTAGATATCAACTACAAAAGCAGAAGTTTTTTATTCATGAAATAAGTGAATTTCACTTGCTCAATAATTGTTGGTATTATGTAAATGGGCAACAACAAACCCCTTTACGTAATAGTTTATGTCCTTGCCAATCTGGCAAAAAACTTAAGCATTGTTGTGGCAAGTAAAAAAAGGATATTTAATGAAACAAAAAACCATTGTTTTAACTGGCGGTGGCAGTGCTGGGCACGTTACTCCTAATATTGCACTAATTGAAAAACTTCGTGAGCAAAGCTGGCAAACTATTTATATAGGCAGCAAAGCTGGAATTGAACACCAATTAATTAAGCCTTTAGACATTGATTATTATTCAATTCCTGTCGGCAAACTAAGACGATATTTTAGTTGGCAAAATTTTCTTGATCCCTTTAAAGTTGGTTTAGGTATAGTAAAATGCTGTTATCTTTGTTTTAAATTAAAACCACAGGTTGTCTTTTCAAAAGGAGGATTTGTTGCCTTACCTGTCGTGATAGGTGCATGGGTAAATAAAATACCTATAATTGTCCACGAATCGGATTTAACACCGGGATTGGCTAATAAGCTTTGTTTTCCTTTTGCAAAAATAATTTGTATAACCTTTGCTGAAACTAAAAGTTACCTAAAATATCCTCAAAAAGCTGTCTTAACAGGTAGTCCCATACGCCCGCATCTACTCCAAGGTGATAAGCAGCGTGGCCTTACCTTTGCTAAGCTTTCTACAGACAAACCTGTTTTACTAATTATCTGCGGAAGTTTAGGCTCTAAATTAATTAATGAAATTATTCGATCTGCCTTAAATGAGTTATTAAAATACTTTGCTATTATTCATATTTGTGGCAAAGGTAACATAGATCAATCCTTAAATAATAACTCGAACTATCGTCAGTACGAATATATTAGTGATGAATTAGGAGATATTTTTGCCTGTAGCGATCTTGTTATTTCTAGATCTGGTGCTAATACTTTATATGAATTACTAACATTACAGAAACCACATATCTTAATTCCACTCTCTAAATTGGCGAGTCGAGGAGATCAAATTGTTAATGCAAACTATTTTAAAAAAATAGGCATGAGTATAGTATTGACTGAAGAAAACTTAAATCCTCAAACGTTACTTGAGACTGTCAATAACACCTACATGAATTTAGGCACTATTCAAAATAAACTTAAAGAATTTAAAAATTTAGACTCTATTAATATTATTTATCAAACTCTCACTAATCTTGTTAAATACTATTAATGTTTATAGTTTAGTACACTTTATTTATTACTAGGCATCACTTTCGGTAATAATACGCTTCAAATAAGGAACTAACAGTGCTGCAATACAGCCAACGACCACTGTTATGCCACCGAATAAAGCAAAAGCATGACTATAAAGCTGATCAGTCACAATAGGTAAGTTAGACTGTGGAGAACTTGTCATATCAGCCATATATTGCGACAAGGCGCCTGCAACTCCTGTAGCCAATTGCCAAATTCCCATCATCAGGCCTTCAAATTTCGGCGGCACTAATTCTCCTACCATTGCATAACCAATAGGTCCTACAAATAACTCACCAAAGGTTTGCAAAAAATAACTCAAGACTATCCACCAAGAACTAATATAACCTGCTTGATTATGAGTAGAAATGGCCAATATCAAAACTAAGTAGCCAAGCCCCATAAAAGTAACCCCTAAAGCAAATTTTCCTGGTGTTGAAAAATTTTTACCACGTTGATTCATCGACATCCAAAATAAAGTTAACAGTGGACCTAGGGTAATAATAAACAATGGATTAAGCGCAGAGTAAGAAGCCGCTGGAATAACATAAGAAAAAAACTGACGGTTAACATTGTCAGCAATAAAAATAGTTAACGCTGAAGGTGCAATACTATAAAGCGACCAAAACGCTACAGAAATAATCGTCAATATTAAAAAGGCCATTAGCTTTTTTCGGGAGTGTGTCGATTCTTGCCTAGCAATATAGATAACTAATGCGACACTAAATAGTCCTAATACTAACATTAAAATATTACTTAAATTTGCAAAATTTAATAAGGCTGCCGTTAAAGGAATTGAAACTAAAATCAAAAAAACACCCGTTATTTTAGAACTATGAGATCTTATAATTTTTCCTGGAGTTGCTTTAACATCATACTTTCTACTAAATCTATCCTGATAGATTAAAAAAACAATTAAAGTTAAAAATGTAAAGATGCCGCCAATAATAAACGTTGCGCCGTAGCCTAGATCATTTGCTAAGTAGCCTGATAAAGCTGCCGCAAAAAAACTTCCTACATTCATACCTATATAGGCAAGGGTAAATCCGCTATCACGTCTTGGGTCATTACTACCAAAAATACGCCCTAACAAAACAAACATGCAAGGCACCATAATACCTGTTGCAATAGTAAAAAAAGCAAGCCCCCAATAAAGTGCCATAACACTGGGGATACCCATGATAAACAGCCCTAATCCTGCCAAAACAATACTGAGAATAACTGCATGACGATACCCTAAATATTTTTCTCCCAAATACCCACCAAAAACTGAGGTTGCAAAAACTAAGGCGTTATAAGCCGCAGAAAGCGCATAGGCCTTGTCATCTGACATACCTAGCTGCCTAGTACAATATAAAACAAGCAGAGACAGGATTAAGCTAAAACCAACCATGCTAAGCAATTGTAAAAATGACATGATAAATACCCCAGCAGGATATTTATTTTGATTCATTGCTACAGATATGCTTTTTTTAGTCATTATTTTTCCTAATGCATTAATATTTAGCACTTTTTTACATAACTAGAGAAAATCTACTGCAGGATTAATTTTATATGCTCAGCAGCATATATTTGGAGCAATTTTGATCATCAACTAATTTCTTGTACTAATTCTTATCGAAAAGATAATATTGTTTAATAGTGATTGCAAGTCCTTGTTTAATTATTATTGCAGACAGAATCATTCTCCTTTACTCTTACTGATTTAAATTAGTACAAATTATGAAAATACCCTTTTATCATGTTGACGCATTTGCAGCTGGACCTTTTATGGGCAACCCAGCAACCGTTTGTTTGTTGCCAAAGTGGTTAGATGAAGCAACTTTACAAGCTATTGCAGCAGAATTCAATTTACGAGCCACTGCTTTTGTAGTGAAAAGTGCCGCTTCACATTATGAAATTCGCTGGTTTGATGCACATTCAGAAAAATCAAGTTGTGGTCACGCTACTTTAGCTGCAGCCCATATACTTTTAAATGAACTTAAAATAGAACAAAATATTATTAAATTTGTCAATTTTACTAATGAAATCACTGTTAACAAACAGGGCGCTGAAATAAGCTTAACCGCTAAAGCTATTGAAATGCGCTTCTCTCCTGCCCCTAAATTATTAAGTCAAACACTTAATATAATTGTTAAAGAAGCTTATCAAACTAATGAACAAACTATTTTAATTATTGATGATCCACAACGAATCAAAGAATTGACGCCTAGTTTTCATAAATTAGTTGATTTCGATAAGCGAGCTTTTATCGTTACAGCAGCCAGTAAAAAAGCTGATTTTGTATTTCGTTATTTCACTCCCAATGCAATCTTCAAAGAAGATCCAATTACTGGCACAGCACTTTATATTTTAACGCCTTATTGGGCAAAAAAGTTGAATAAACAAAAATTATTAGCAGAACAACTTTCAGCAAGAGGAAACCTTATTCCTACCGAATTTAACAAAAATTTAGTCACCATAAAAGGCCAAGCCTATCTTTTTGCAGAAGGTAAGTTTAACATTCCTGACTAGCGCATTATTAGTTTAATCAAACGATTTTTTTAATAAAAACTACTCTTATTTTCCCGTCCCTGCTCCTGCACTTATTGCAGCGCCAACTGAGGCTGCAGCCGCCTCTTCTTGAGCTAAACTTTGCAATCTTGCCCGCAATCCAGTTAAAACTTCTTTCAAAGATAAACGTCTTATACTAGTCGATGTAGGAAAAGCCACTCCTGAAACAGAGAGCTTAGGCGTTCCTTTTGCAGCTGCATAAAGATCTGCAGCAACTCGCCAGGCCCCAGCAGCAAAGCTCATTGCCCCAGTAACAGCATGAACACCCGCTTGTGCAGAAGTAGAATGCTCAACCTCAAGTACAGTGTTTTTAAATAAAATAGCATCAATGCTTGTCGCAAGCTGAATTCTCCAAAACTCTAAATTTATTTGATCTGCTTTATTTTGCATAAAATAAAGCATTAAGTTATGGTTAATACTTTCAAGGAGTATTGTTTGTTTAAACCCAAATTTAACCCCACCATCGCCAAGCCTTGCATCAGCCGTTCTTTCTACTGACGTTTTCCAAAGCTTAGCTGCTCGAGCTACTAATAAATAGCTACGTAATATCCCATCAATAAAAAGCCACAACGGATGAGCCTCTATATCTTTCTTAGAGAGTTCTACTAAACCTAAAAGCCCCGGTACAGTCACTGTAAGCCGATCACATCCTGCAACATATCTACCAATAACACTTACCATGGTTGAGGCAACCATATTAAATTTTTCATAAAGGCCAATGCCTGCCCCTACTTTAGCACTTTCTTCATTAGCGCTTGTCAATAGCTCAGCTAATTTAGCAAGGACTAAAGCTGAAAACTCCAGCCAATTATTATAAGTAGTTTCTCTAATAAAAGTTAAAATCTCATAAGCAAGGGCTGACTTAGCTGCTCTTAACGCGCCATCATCTAAAGGAGTTAAGGGACGTTCTTGATATAAATTATAAATTAGCTCAAAAATATCAAGAAGCAAAAGCTTAGGATAAGGTGTATCAGCTGACAATGAATTACTTAAGCTAATAGGCGCTACAGGAGCAACGAACGCAGCTCTCAATAAGAAACTAGAAGGCGCTCCTCCTTCGCCTCCACCAGAACTACCTCGTGTTAAACTATGATCATCTTCTTTGACCCCGCCAACTCCACCCGCTGACAAAGCTAACATTACACTTTTAGTCCCAATCCCTGGGCTTGCAGCAGCAGCTCCTACTCCACTTGCTACAGCGCCATCTCCCTCAAGTACTACGTGAACTAAATCAGCATCTACCACCCCTCCTTCCTCCTCTCTTTCGCCACCAGCTGCAGGTGTTGCTAAAGCAGGGGCAGGGGCAAGTCTAGCGCTAATAGCTCCCACTACAGCAACCCCTCCTGTTCTTCTCTCTTTTGTACTTGACTCATCTATCTCTCCTCCTGTTGGTACTAAAGGTGACATTGGAGCGGCGGGTTTAGATTTTTTATCAGCAGCTTTTTTTTTGGGCGGCATTGTTATTCTCACTCTTATTTAATTATAATTGCCGAAAATAAGAACAGATTTTAATTTAAACTGCAAGAAATTTTTAAAGCTAAACCCAATTAATATTGATAAAAAAATATTTTATTTAAAGAATTTTTCCGACAAATTGCTGCCTGATAATTAACTATGGGCTGAAAATTTTCAATTATCCAGTTTGCTGCTGCAATATTTTCATTTTTATAAATTTTCACAGTTTCTTTGATTGCTGCTAAATAATTTACTTCAAAATCTTGTAAAGGAAACGATAGACCCTCACCAACCGCTTTAATAAAAGCTTCTTTTTTTGTCCAAATTTTATAAAAAGCTTGACGCAAAACATCTTCCGTTAGGGTTTGCAATGCTTTAGCTTCATGGGCCGCAAAAAACCGCTTAGCAAGATCATAATATTCAACAACTCTTGTCTCATCCTCAACATCTATTCCAATCGACTCTTGATAAGTTACTGCATATAAAATTATATTATTTGAGTGAGTAACATTGAATTGAAGGTCAGGAAAATTTTCTAAATATAATTTTCCCTGTTGAGCAGCTGTAAACCTAAATTTAGTGGCCGGTATAGCAACATAATGAGAAAGAATAATTCTTAAATAAGCTCTTGCAATAATACATTGCTGCCTGTCTTTATCAAATTTAAATTTATTTGCACGCGTCTGCTCTTCTGGTGTTAATAATTGATATAATTTTGCAATTTCAGACAAATGTTTTGCAACATCTATATACCAAATATGCGTGTCATCTGCTTGTAGTGTAGTCTTTGCTGTAGCTAGTAACCAATCAATCATATTAGTGATAAAAAACTCTACATGCCATATAAACAGCTATGATAAACAAAACTAACGAATACAGATAACTAGCTAATTTTTCATTAATATGGTTAGAGGCACGCACACCTAATGGAGCAAAAATTAACGATAAAGGCACAATACAAATAAAAGCCAACCAATTTACAAAACCAATAGAAAAAGCCGGAAGATCAGTGGCATGCCAGCCAGTATAGATCATAATTAATGAACCAAATATCCCTACTGCTGTGCCACCTACCGCAGATAAAGCAACTGCTCTTTTATAAGGATAATTTAAAAGTTTTAAAAGAGGCACTGTAATAATCCCCCCTCCCACTCCCATTAAAACCGCACAAAAACCAGTAAAAATTGCAAAACTACTAAGAATTTTTTTATTTAAATTTTCTCGTTGTTGACTAGAATTAGTTTTATGCAGAGTAATTAAAATTGCCAATAATAAAAAAACCATAAATACAATTTGTAAAACATAAGATGAAATATAGCGAATTAAAATAGAGCCGACAATAGCACCCGCTATAATCATAGCAGTCCATAATCTTGCAATCTTCCGATCTATATTGCCAAGCTTAAACTGCTTCATAGCAGCAATCAGGGCTCCAGGAATAATTAATGCTAAGGAAGTACCTATCGCAGCGTGCATATTACTTTGTCCTGTAGGATTAAAGGCGGCAAAAAGAGAAATAAAGATAGGAATATAAAGAATTCCACCACCTAAACCAAAAAAACCTGCACAAAATCCGCCTAAACTACCAGTAACAATAAATGTAATTAAAAATATTAGTGTATGAGTCATGCACGCTCTTCCTAAAAAAATACCTAAGTAATATATACAGATCTTAACAACTAATCAATAAACCTTAACGGGCACTAATCAGGAAGGATTAAAGAGTCTAAAAAAATCCCATTGGCTTCAAATATCTCGCGAAGGTGCGCTAAGGCTTCAACCTGCATTTGCCTTACCCGCTCCCTGGTTAAACCTATCACCTCACCAATTTCCTCAAGTGTTTGCTTTTCATCATAATCACCTAAACCAAATCGTCGCATTAAGATATCTCGATACTTATCCTCCAGCTCATTAAGCCATCTATTTAAAAAATCCTTGAGATTTTCATTTCCTAATACAAATTCTGGATTAGAGCTAGGTTGATCAGGTACCACGTCTAATAAGGTCTGGCTTGAATCCTCATCAAGTGGTGTATCAAAGGACAAGGTAATATCATTAGCATTTAATATTTTCTTTACTTCACTTAAAGGTCTATCGATGAACTCTGCTATTTCCTCAGTAGAGGCTCTATGGCCAGAATCTTGCTCTAATTTACGTGCCGCTTTTAAATAAGTACTAAGCTCTTTGATCATATAAACCGGTACTCTCACTGTTCGCACCTGATTCATAATAGCTCGTTCAACAGTTTGTCTTATCCACCATGTTGCATAAGTAGAAAATCTAAATCCTAAATCAGGATTAAACTTCTCAACCGCATGAATTAGACCTAAATTACCTTCTTCAATTAAATCCAGAAAAGATAAACCACGATTAATATAACGTCTGGCAATTTTAACAACTAACCGTAGATTACCTTCAATTAAATGATTTCTAGCCTGTTTATCGCCTTGCTTGGCTAAGCTAGCATAATGAAACTCTTGTTCGGCTGTTAACACTGGTTTGTAACCAATATCATTTAAATACATAACCGTGGGATCAGTATTAAAATCTTTTGAGTAGCTAGATTCATACTCAATGTCAGATTCAATTTCATTTTCTAACTTCTCTTCCTGAAGATCTTTTTCATCAGGAGATGAGTCGAAATCCGTTCCACCCATAGTTATCACCCCATTGCCAATTGGGAAAACTAAAAAAACAATTTAAGTGTAGACTATTATTTGAAAAATTTATTGTTTTAAGCAATTTTAATAGGAAGTCAGATCCTTTATTTACAAGATAACCCATAAAGAACCCTTTTATTTGCAGGAAAATACTGTTATTAGACCCTAGCATTTGACCTCCTTGCGCTAAATTCCCTTATGGCTATTAAGATTTATTTAATCTAACCCTAAATATATCTTACTTTTTATGTAAATCTTAACAAGAAATTAATAAAAAAGGTATAAAATTTAACCTGTTTGCGATGTATTTATTCTATGGTATATTAATAACAATTAATATGGTCATATTTTAATCATCAGGATAATATGCAAAATGAATAATACAAAATCCTTACCTATTTGGCCGATGAGCTTATTAATTACAGGGAATGTACTCGGTGTTGGGGTATTAGCTTTACCTATAAAAACAGGGCTTAGTGGTTTTACTCTAGCTACAATTAGCATTATTGGTATATGGATGATGATGTGCTTTACAGCCTTAATCATTGCAAAACGCATACATCCTACTGATAATCTGCGCTTTGATATTCCTTCTTTTTTTAAGCAAGAAATTGGTAGCAAAATTAAATGGCTAGTCATTGTTGCTAACCTCATCATTCTTTATGGACTGATTACCGCCTACTTAAGCATGGTAGGCTCACTTGTTACCAATTTACTTCCTAAAATTTTGCATCCAAAATTTATTATAATTTTATATTTTATTATCTTATTATTTTTAATCAGCTACGGTATAAAAATACTACGTAGAAGCAACATGATTATCATCATATGTATTTGGGTAAGTTTTATTATTTTAATTCATTTTGCTAAAAAACCTTTTAATCCAGATTACTTAACCTACATGGATTGGCGCGCCTTACCATTTAGTTTGCCTGTTATCGTTTCGACTTTTCATTTTCACAATATTATTCCTACAGTTTGCTATCAACTTAATTTTCAATATAAAGCAATAAAACGAGCAATTATCCAGGGTACTTTGATTGGTTTATGTATTAATTTATTATGGATTACTTTAGTGCTAGGAGATTTACCAGTTCATGGTATAACTCATTTATCAATTATCTATGCTGCGGCTCATGGTGAACCAGCAACAGTTCCTCTAGCTCTTGATCTTCACTCTGATCTCTTTATTCTATTTAGCATGATCTTTGCATTATTTGCAGTAACCGCTTCTTATATGGCAAATGGCACGGGGCTTTTAAATTTTATTCGTGATTTAGTCAGCCACTTCTTTAAAACAGACAATACGCCGCTATGTTTTATTTTAGCCTTTGCTCCACCTTTAATTATTACTTTATTTGATCCAAGGATTTTTTTAAAAGCAATCAACTTAGTAGGCGGTGTTGGAGAAACCATTCTTTTCGGAATATTACCTGCCCTTATTTTATTAAAATCTATAAACGTATTAAAAACAGAATCTTCCAGTAAATCAGTCTATGGCTACTTAATTTTAACAGTCTCTTGTTTTATTTTAATTTTTGCTGTATTGCAGCAATTTTTACCAAGCAGTTATTAAACCCTATGCAGTTATGGAAAATAAGTTTATTTAAATTGTTATTAAGTTTAACATTTGCTGCCGCTTTAATCCCAGCTATGGCTAACCCTAATTCGTTTGGTTTTACCGCAAATCAACCACCTACTTTAGAGCCTGGTAAATCCTTGTGGATTTCTTTATATAACTGGGGTAAGCAGCATACCAATCAATTTACTCCCTTATGCTTAGAAAAAAGCTTTCGCTGTAGTGTTAATATTACTACTAATAAAAATTCGACTATTGCAACAACTTATATAACGTTTCAATTTTTTTCAGTTCAAATACCAAAAACTTATCAATTAACAGGCCAAGGATGGATAAATACCAGCCAAAAATATTAAATCTCCTTTGACAAATTGATAGAGATAGAGTTAAATGCCATTTTCTAATTTCAGTTAAAATATAGAAACTTTTGGCTAAAGTTTATTATTAAAGCGCCCGTAGCTCAGCTGGATAGAGTACTTGGCTTCGAACCAAGTGGTCGGGAGTTCGAATCTCTCCGGGCGCGCCAAATTCAGATTATTAAATCTTTTTCAGATCTTACGTCTTACAATATTCTATTTTTTAATTTAATAACCATTTAATTATTAATTTTTTATGGCTCATAATAACATAGGATGAAGTTTTATTCTTTCAATCAGCTGTATGTCTTCCGTAAGAAGCTCTGGCCTGATTTCGAAATCTTGATTAATAGTCTGAATAAAAGCTCTCTTGTTTCTCTATTAGATGATTAATCCAATCTAAATGTAAAGAGAAAGCCTCGGCAAAATTGTAATTAAGAGCTGGTCAGCTCTATCTTGTAAGTCTTTGTGATCAACATCAATACTACTTTAATTTATATTCAATAAATTAATTTTAGAGTTCAATGAACTCATCCCTTTTGATCAAATTTAGATGCGTTCACCATGAATTAAAATACATGTTAAGCATCTATAAAATTACTATGAAACAACAGTTTTTAGGTGCTTAACCTAGCCTTATCATCAATTATTTGCAGAGCTGTTGGCAATTTAGAAGCCGCGCAAGATTGAAAAAACGATGCAGAACACTCTGATACACTTATCAAAAGATTTGACCATTCTGATACCCAGTCTTTATTCAATCTTGGCCTAGGTTGATGTAAAATATCATCAAGTATGACATAGCTACGGTATGAAATTAGCATTGTCTCTAATAAATCACTAGCAATATAAGGTGGTCTATCCCACTGTACCAAATATGCATTTGTCTGCATAACTGTAAAAATTAGATGCAGTAAAGTTGTTCGAAATCGCTGCGAAGTATCACAACAAGATAATGCACCAGCTAAATCGCAAGCATAAATCCCATAACGGGCTAATAGCCTATCACCAGATTTTGCCAAAAGACCCAATATTTTTGCTATTTGAATAAAAAATTCCAGCGGCTGGAGGTAGTCAACTTTACCCTTAATATCATTTAGTGCATTAACAAAACTCAAAAAGATAGGAGAATTACTACCTTGATCACGTACTGCAACCAGTTGAATATCACGTTCATTATCTGTACTTCCAATATGCAGTAAAAAATCCATATCTGCCTGTAAGTCCATCCATGCAATTTGAGCCAAAATCCTAGGGCTAACATTGTTGGTGCTTAATCGTATTTTAACATCTTCAATACCAGGCATTTCTTGATCACGTAGCGCAATTCTCATCGACTGTTTATAAGTATAATCTTGCTCAGTATTAATAACTCGAGTTTTTGCTAAACGACTCTTAATATCTACTACCCATGCTAGTACAAATTGAATAACAAGGTTTCTTGATTCATAACAAGCACCAGGGTTACCAGTTAAAATAAAATTACTATATGCACAATCCATACTAGGTAATACAGCTTTAGGTCTAAATATAGGCGCATCACTATGATTAGACACGTAATTAATAGTAATTACCGATCTTGCTCTTGCTACAGCTGCAGTAAGCTGATTGTATGCAATGCGAATACCACTATGTGACATATTAGTATCAAATATGATCACCGTCATTTCTGGACCATGACATGATGTTAGTTGTCGAGTCGGTGACAAAGCTAACGCTTCTAGTGTACTGCATTTTGTATCTCTTTGTCGGTGCTGAATCCAATTCATTCGATGTGTACCCTTATACACTCGCATTGCTTGTTCGCCTTCATTGACACCATTAATCAAAATCATAATCTTAATTTCTCGTCCTTTCTGATCATTGTGAAAACTTCCCCAGGCACGATAATCAATTGGTGCTCGCGGTCCTAATTCATAGGCACGCCAATTTGCTATACGTATCGGTTCACCAAAATAAGCTGTGATTAATGTTAATAAAGTAGGATCAACAAATACTGACAAAACCTCTGTAGTAATAGCTGCTTCTGGATTAATTGCTCCATTAACACTAGCTTGGGCCAAAAATGGATCAGTATCCTTGCCGGAAAATATTTTATGATAAAATCTCTGCAGTTCAGTTGCTTGGTGCCAGAAATAACTAGGTAAAATTAAGACGCCATCACGTCTTAATTGTTGTAAGCAATAATTAAATCTGGAACCAATTATTGCCACTAATTGATCACGAAGCTTACTGTCTTCGGGTACTTCATAAGTAGCTCGTTTTTCTCGAGAAAATGTCTCTAGTGGTGCACTACCTAAACGTCTAGGCTGTGGATGCAAAAATTGTGTAATTAACAAACTTAAAATACTTGGTTGATATAATAACGAAATAGCAGGTGAAAAATCCCATAATAACTTTCTAGGTAATTGATCAGTATTATTAGTTCGTGCTTGAAAGATAATACGTAGAGCGCTTTTGCGACTGCAAAACCTAGAATCAACTGCATGCAATGTTCTGCGGTTATCAAAATGAACTTGTGCTCCAGTCTCAACTGTAATAGAAATATGTGGAGCAGTCATAACCGGCTTACCCACCAAAATTAAGTTATAGTGTGTCAAGGTTAATGCACCGCCTGTCCATGTTCGAGGAGAGGCCAAAGTAATTGACGTAGTATAAGGACTACCGCCTCCATCACGATGGTAAGTCATACCTGGCATGAATAATGTCTGCGTACCTTTGGGTACTGTTGTTAGCGATAAACAAGTTAGCATGGTGATATTAACATCTGGAATAGCACCACTATCCTGGCCTAATCGTAAATCACGTGCATAGATATTAGCAAATAAATTATTTACTGCGTGCATACCATAGCGCCTAGCATAATCTGTAAATTCAATATGCTTTTTGATACTTAGTTTTATATAGATTCGCCCATCGGGTGTAATTGCAGCAATATTACTTAATCGCAATGACATGTCGTCAGATTGGGCGAGTAGTCGCAAACTTAATTCCACTAAAAATTCTAATTCAGCTTCATTAAATACAGCTTCTTGATAACTTATACCTAGATTCGTATATAACTGTGGCATATCAATATAGTTTTAATTATTATTAAACATAGGATGATATAAGATTTTGCTTAAATTAATCTTAAAACTATTGGTACTTCTCTTAAATATCTTTGTTAATTATCGAGTCAATAAATGTTTTGCTATAATTGCACTAAGAAATTATTAACTCGCAACTGAGTTCTTATTTATTTCTAACAAATACTTAACACCTAACTTATTAAATTTTATCCTAAAAAGTAAAAAAACTTCATACTTATTAATTGCTATTATTTATAAGTAATTGATTTATAATAAAAATACTTACTGATAAAGAACAGGTCTCTATTATACAAATATAGCTGTGAAGTACTAGGTCAAATAGCTTTACCATTAAAATATAATCTGAACCAAAATAAAACTCTACTAACTTAACTCACAAATTAATCAAATTTTCTACTACTCTAAGTAATATCATAATTTTTCAGTCCTTAAAGCTGTCTTAAAAAGTTGTAAAGAATAAATTAAAAAATTTTAATTCATTCTTATTATTTTTAATTACAGCATAGCCTGGTTAATTAGTTATCAAGGCTAAAATGAAGAAGCTTGTTTAATAGCTTGTCAATTTAATCAAATCTAAGATAATATCAGATATCTTTACAAAGGAATCTGTAATGCTCTCAAGACGCCTCACCCCGATGCATATGTTGTTTTTAAGTATCAATGGTATTATTGGCTCTGCTTGGTTATTTGCTCCACTTTATGCTGCAAAAATTGCTGGATCTGCTGTTATACTTTCCTGGCTAATAGGTGGTATTGCCACCATTATCATTGCTTTCACTTTTGCAGAATTAAGTTCTATGCTTCCTATTGCAGGCGGCACTACTCGTTTTGCACAATTAAGCCAAGGAACCACCACTGGTTTTGTTATTAGCTGGGTATCTTGGCTATCTTGTGTAACCATGCCACCAATTGAAGTACAAGCTGTTTTACAATATCTCTCAACTTATGTGCCTTCATTAATCCATATAGTTAATCAAGTACCGATTTTAACATATTTTGGCTTAATTTGTGCTACTTTACTCATGCTAGTACTCAGTATAATTAATATTGCTAGTTTTCGAGGCTTTGTTGGTTTTAATTTTATAATTTTTTTCTTTAAAATTTTAGTTATCGTTTTAACCATTATAATGCTAATCAAAACTCGATTTACTTTTAGTAATTTTGCCGGCATACATTTTGATACGTCCATTAAACAATGGGAAGCTATTTTAAGCGCTGTGGCAACTGGCGGTATTGCTTTTGCTTTCACAGGCTTTAAACATGGTGTAGAACTAGCAGGTGAAACCACCAACCCTAAGATTTCTGTTCCACTTTCTATTGTCGGTTCGGTGGTTGCTTGTCTTATTTTATATTTAGGCTTACAAATTGCCTTTATAGGCTCTATAGATCCTAAAAGCTTAGTGAATGGCTGGCAACAGTTAGATTTTTCTCATGAAGCCGGGCCTTTTGTAGGAATTGCCATACTATTAGGTTTAGGATGGCTAGTAAAGTTATTATTAATAGATGCGGCTATTTCTCCATTAGGGGCGGGATTAATCTATGTCACTTCTACTGCAAGAATTATTTATGCTATGAGTGTTAATCACTACTTAAGCCCTATCTTATCACGGGTAAATAAAAATCACTTTCCTGTTTGGGCAATTTTTTTTAATTTTGTAGTTGGTATGTTTTTATTTCTTCCTCTTCCAGGCTGGCAAAATATGGTTAGCTTTTTAGTTTCTGCTGTCGTCATTTCTTATGCAATGGGACCTTTAGCACTTATTTCTTTACGAAAACAATTACCAGAGGCTAAACGCCCTATCCGTTTACCTTTTATTCATTTTACTTGTCTAGTAGCATTTTATTTTTGTAATTTAATTAGTTATTGGACTGGCTGGTCAACCATGTGGAAATTAGCTATTGCTATGCTTATAGGCTTAGTTGTTTACTTTATTGCGATTAAAAAACGCCAAACAGATAAAAAGGAATTAGGTCTTCAAGCACTTATTTGGCTTATTCCTTATTTAAGCGGATTAGTTTTAATTTCTTATCTTGGAAGTTATGGTGGTAAAAATATTATTACTTTTGGGTGGGATTTTTTAATTATTGCTCTCTTCACATTAGTTATCTATTGCTTAGCCCTTAAATTCCGCTTAAGTGAAGCAGCCACGAGACAGCAATTTGATCATTACAAAAACGAAAGACTGCTGTCCAATGATCTTGTTGCAGAGTCTTTATTATAATTCTTTTGTTTAAAATTATTTATTGTATTTTAGTGATAGTGTTAAAACAAATTCCGCTACCGGTTGATTAGGATCAACTGAGGGAACCGTAGCTATTATTTTAACAGGCCAATTAACTCGCTCGCCGGTTCGTATAGTTTCTTGAATTAATTGTCCTATAGCCTTACCATCCTGACAGGTAAAATAAACGTCGTCTTCTGGTCTACTTAAAAACTTAGCGTTAAAGTCTTTAAAAACCAAAGAAATATTTTTTCCTGTTTGCATAATTTGATAGAGTGCAATTAGCCCACCAGCACCATCTGCACCAATCGCCAAGGCTCCAAAATACATTGAATTTAAGTGATTCTTAGTTTCAAGTTTATAAGGAATTTTTACTGTACAAAACTCATTATTGGCTTCGACAATTTCAATTCCAGTATAACTCATCATAGGAATTTTATCTTCAATGAAACTACGAACTGTTTGCATTAATTTTTCATGAGAAGTTTTTAATTCAGCTGTCATATCTTTCTCTTATTTATCAATTTTTCTAGCAACGCCAGTTTTTATTGCGGCTTCTTTCACTGCTTTAGCAACAGCCGGAACCACTTTGGCATCAAAAACACTCGGAACAATATAATCTGGGCTTAGAAATGACTCATCAATTACATTGGCAATCGCATAAGCTGCTGCCAATTTCATAGGCTCATTAATATCAGAAGCCAAACAATCTAAAGCCCCACGGAATATACCAGGAAAACATAACACATTATTAATTTGATTAGGGTAATCACTGCGGCCCGTTGCTACAATCGTAGCATACTCTCTAGCTTCTTCTGGCATAATTTCTGGAGTAGGATTTGCCATAGCAAATACAATGGCACCTTTATTCATTTTTGCAACATCTGCTTTAGTTAAAACACCTGGGCCTGAAACACCTACAAAAACATCTGCGCCTTTAATAACATCCTTAATAGTGCCTTTTTCACCATAAGGATTAGTATTGTCTGCATACCAAGTCTTTACCTTATCTAGCCCTGCTCTACCTTTATAGATCACACCTTCATGATCACAACCAATAATATTTTTTATTCCAAACTGCAACAACATCTTAGTACAAGCAACCCCAGCAGCTCCAACACCAACTAAAACTAGTTTTATATCACCTGGCTTTTTCTTAACAACCTTTAGAGCATTAATCATTGCGGCCGTCAAAACCACTGCTGTTCCATGCTGATCATCATGGAATACAGGAATATTCAGTTCTTTTTTAAGACGTTCTTCTATTTCAAAACAGCGAGGAGAAGCAATATCTTCTAAATTAATACCCCCAAAACCGGTAGCAATATTTTTTACTGTAGCAACGATTTCATCTATATTCTTAGTACTCAAACAAATAGGAAAAGCATCAACATTGGCAAATTCTTTAAATAGCATTGCCTTACCTTCCATAACTGGCATTGCTGCAGCAGGACCAATATCTCCCAACCCTAAAACTGCTGTACCATCAGAAATAACAGCTACTGTATTTTTTTTAATTGATAATTTAAATACATCCTCAGGGTTTTTATGAATTGCCATACAAACTCTAGCAACACCCGGTGTATAGGCCATGGATAAATCATCTCTGGTTTTTAATGGGATTTTACTTTTTATTTCAATTTTACCACCCAGATGTAATAAAAAAGTTCGATCAGAAACATGAATAACACTAATACCTTTTAGTTGATCTACGGCATTCGTAATTTCTTCGGCATGCTCAGGACCCGATGTATAAATAGTAATATCACGAACTTGATAATCTTTATCAACTTTTGAAATATCAATCGCACCAATTTGACCACCAAGTTCTTCAATTTTCGCTGTCAAAGTTCCAAAGGCACTGGGCTGATTATTAATACGTACTCGCATGGTAATACTACCTGCAGCTGAGGCAGATTTACTTTTCATGGTTTGATCCTTATGGTTTTACCCATTAACAAAATTTATAGTATAGTCTATACCAAAAATATCAAATGACATAATTATTGCCAAGCTGGAACAGCTGCTCCATTTGGGAACAATTTTTCTACCTCACTAACCACTTGAGGCGAATGCATCACAGCAATCAGTTGTTTAAAAATTGTCTTATTCTGATCTTGTTTACGCACTACTATAATATTAGCATAGGGCGAATTAGGCCCCTCTCTAACTAAAGCTTGTATTAAAGTAAATCCTGCCTGTTTGACATAATCATTAGTAAGTGCTACCAAATCAGCATCCTTAAACTCTCTTGGTAATTGAGCTGCATCTAAAGTAATAATTTTTAATTGTTTTGGGTTATAAGCAATATCATAAATCGTTGCAGTAATAGTTTTGCCAGACTTTAATACAATCAAATTTGCTTTTTCTAACAGTAGCAAGGCTCGCGCTTCATTACTAGGATCATCAGGAATAGCAATAACCGCTTCATTAGACAACTGATCAAGACTAGTAATTTTACGTGAATACAACCCCATAGGATAAATAAATGTTTTGGCTATAGGAACTAACTGGTAGCCCCTTGCATGAATTTGTGAGTCTAAATAAGGAACATGTTGAAAGATATTAGCTTCTATATCACCGTTATTTAATGCTTCATTGGGTAAAATATAATCATCAAAAGTAACGATTTTTAAATTTAAATTATATTGTTGCTTGGCCACTTGTGCCGCAACTTGCATAACAACCTGCTGTGGGCCTGCTACAATACCAACTTTAAAAACTGCTGTCTGATTATTCATAAAAGGTAATGTCTGTCCAATAATACAACTCAAAAATAATAAGATAGCAACAAGAACTACTACCCGAACTTTTTTTAATTGCTTTGCTAAGTAGTCACCAAACATTTGAACAATCTGAACAATTATTATTAGTAATAGCACCGTTATTAGCATCACTGCTGGATTAAATTGTTGATAGCCATAATCAACAGCTAACTCACCAAGCCCTCCCCCCCCGACTACACCTGCCATAGCAGAATAACCAATTAAACTAATAACTGTTAAAGTGGCGCCCTGAATTAATCCACTTAAGGCTTCTGGTACTAACACCTTAGTAATGATTTGCGGATGGCTTGCCCCCATAGATTGTGCTGCTTCTATTACTCCAGTCGGCACCTTTGTCAAAGCAGCCTCACAGATTCTTGCATAAAAAGGAATAGCAGCAAGGGTTAAAGAAACAATTGCTGCATTAGTACCAATTGATGTTCCGATAATCAAACGAGTAAAAGGAATAATGGCAATCATTAAAATAATATAAGGAATAGATCTAGTTATATTAACTAAAAAATTTAAACCTTGATAAATAATTTTATTCTCAAAAATTTTATCTTTTTGAGTAATAAACAATAAAATGCCGAATATTAATCCAAATATAATACTTAAAAATCCTGACACAAATATCATATACAAAGTTTGGGCAACCGCCATCCACAAAATATTTAAAGGAAAATTAAGCATATCCCAGTATCTCCACCTTTAAATTTTGTGTCTCTAAGTATTTTAATGCTTGTAAAACCGCTTCTGGTTTGCCTCTAAATTCACAAATACTGACTCCAATTAAAGAGTTTTGAATAAACTCTAAATCTGCCTGAATAATATTTGCTATTACATTAAATTGTTGATACAAAGTAACCAATAAGGGCTCGTTCGTAGAACTACCTATAAATCCAATACGCACAATAGGGTTACTACAATCACTTGTAGGCTGCGGTTTAATTTTGTCGCGAATTGCTATTGGTAATTCTAAGTGCAAAACTGCTTGAGTTAACTTCTTAGTAACAATATGTACAGGCTGAATAAACAAATCAATCACTCTGCCCTGCTCTACAATTTTGCCCTGATCTAATACAGCTACTCGATCACAAATAGTTTTAATAACCGCCATTTCATGAGTAACGATTACCATTGTAAGATTTAACTTTTTATTAATTTCTTTAAGAAGTTTTAAAATAGAGTTTGTTGTTTCAGGATCTAATGCAGAAGTTGCCTCGTCCGATAACAACACGGTTGGCTCAGAAGCGAGTGCTCTTGCTATTGCTACTCGTTGTTTTTGTCCGCCACTTAAATCATCCGGGTAAGCATCTATTTTTTGACTTAAGTCTACTAATTCTAATAAGCCAAAAACTTTATCACGGATTATCTTTTTACTTAAATGACTTAATTCTAAAGGTAAAGCAACATTTTCAAAAACAGTTCTCGAAGAAAGTAAATTAAAGTGCTGAAAAATCATACCTATTTTTTGTCTAGCTTGGCGTAATTTATCTGTAGACAAATCAAGAAGATTAACGCCATTAATAATAATCTCTCCGCTAGTAGGTTTTTCCAGTAGATTCATACAGTGTACTAAGGTACTTTTCCCAGCACCGCTTCTACCAATAATACCAAAAATTTCACCTTGCGCGATGGTTAAATTAATATTCGTCAGCACAGAATTTATGATAGAGTTATCATCATAATTTTTAGTTAAATTCTTAACTTCGATCATTGCTCAGCAGTTCCAGCTAAAATTCCTTTTGCATGGTTATTAAAATCTTTAGCATCCATACTGCCTACTATTTGTTGATCCGGTAGCCAATTACCTGTTTTATCAAAAAACACAAAGCTAGGTGGTGCTACTACACCATATTGCTGAGCCAAAGCTTTGTCATCTACACTATTATCTGTAACATCCGCTCGTAATAAAACAAAATTAGATAAAGTCTTTTGGACTTGTAGATTTTGAAAAGTAGTTGCATCCATTTCTTTGCATGCCATACACCACTTAGCATAAAAATCTAACATAACTGGTTTACCTTTTGCCTTGGCCAGTACATTGTCCAGTTGAGTAACATTATTAACATAGATAAACTGAAGCCCGGTATCATTAGTTGCTTGATTGCTCATTAAGGGTTGAAAAGGATTAGTATTTCCTTTTGCTCCCCCAATAATCAGTAATACACCATAAATTAATAAGACCAAAGCTATTGCCCGACGCAAATGAATCAGCAATTTATCTGACTTAAGTTGCCAAAGCTCTCCTAAATATACTGCTACAATAATAAATAATGCACCTAATAACAATAAAGTTAGGGCACCTGGTAAAATCCTTGATAGCAAGTAAATAGCTATAAGAATCATCATAAAACCAAAAAGCTTCTTAACTCCTTCCATCCACGGACCACTTTTCGGTAAATATTTACCACCTAAGCAGCCTATGATTAGCAAGGGAATTCCCATTCCAATTCCTAAGGCAAATAAGGCTGAACCTCCTAACCAAACATTTCCTGTATTGGCAATAAAAACTAATACACCTATTAAAGGAGGCGTGACACAAGGAGACACTACTAAGGTAGCCAAAACACCCATCGCAGCAACTCCTAAATAAGAACCACCACCTTGATGACTACTGACATTCATTAATTTATTGCGCAATTTTTCCGGTAATTGCAATTCATATAACCCAAATAAAGATAAGGAAAGTGCAATAAATAATAAACTAAATAAAATAATTACCCAGGGCGTTTGTAAGGCCGCTTGAATATTTCCTCCAATTAAAGCAACAATAATACCTGCAACAGCATAGGTAATTGACATAGCTAATACATACACCAAGGACAATAGAAATGCTTTTTTAGGATTAATTTGCTTACCATGGCCTACAATAATACCAAATAAAATAGGTATCATTGGTAAAACACAAGGCGTAAAAGCCAACAGCAATCCAAAACCAATAAAAGTTAAAATAATTAACCACAAGCTCTGCTCAGCTAATAAATCAGCTATTTTACTTTGTCTTGAATCTTCGGTATCAATTCTAACAAAACCTTTAGTAAAATTGACCGTTACAACATGCTCTACAGGTGGATAGCAAACCCCTGCCATAGAGCAGCCTTGATACGTTAAATCAATTTTGACATCTTTACCTTTTGTCCCAGCAAGTGTTACTGGAATAGTTAAAAGATTAGTATAGGCTTCATATTTACCAAATACTGGGCTATTAACTAATTGGCTAGAAGGAAAATCAACTGCTTGTATAGAAACAGAACTTGGAGAAATGATTTTAAAAGTAATTCTATCACGATAAAGATAACTAGAAGGATCAATTTCCCAATGAAATAATACGGTATTATTTTCACCCATACCGGCAGTGACTTGAAACGCCTGCTCTAGTGGTACAGGTTTATTAAATGCAAACCCTATTATTGGAATCCATAATAACAATAAAATTATTATTTTTTTCATTACAATATTTCTCCCCCCTTAGTTTAAAGCGAACGTGTTAGACCACCATCAACACGAATATTTTGTCCAGTTATATAACCAGCGCCCTCTGAAAGTAGGAAAACTGCTGTTTTAGCAATCTCCTCGAGTTTGCCAGCACGCCGCATAGGAATTTTTTCTCGTGTCAAATTATCAATCTCATAACTTTCAATAAAGCCTGGTAGTAAATTATTCATACGAATACCATATTTTGCATAAGCGTCAGCATATAATTTAACATAACTTGCTAAAGCTGCTCGCATCGTAGAAGAAATCGGATAATTAGCCTCAGGCTCTATAGCAGCAAAAGTGGAAATATTAACAATTGCACCCTTTCCTTGTTTTAAAAAATGAGGGGTTATTAATCTGGCCAAACGAACCACATTCAAAAATACCAGCTCCATTCCCGCAACCCAATCTGTATCGGTAATATCAATGATTGCTCCTTGTGCAGGATGCCCTGTACTATTTACCACAGCATCAATTCGACCAAATTCATTTATCGTTTTGGATATTAACAATGTTAAATCTTCATTAGAGGTTACAGAACCTTTTATACTTACTGCTTTTAATTCTTGTGCTAATTCAGTTGCACCAGAAGGAGAAAACAATACTAATTCATAATGTTTGTTGCATAATTCACGAGCAATCGCCGCGCCCATTCCTTTACCTGCCCCAGTAACAATGGCCACTTTTTTATCAGTCATAACAACTCTTATGTTTAGATACCAACAACTTTGATCATACAGATTTACAGAATTTGTGCAACGGTCAATAAAGTTATTCTGAGCAAGAAAGCTCACCTAAAGGCATTGCTAGTCGGTACGTTAAATTAAGCTTTTGTAAAAACTGCTGATCATGAGAAATAACAATTAATGCACCGCGATAAACCTGTAATGCAAGCTCAAGATTAACTAAACTTTCAAAATCCAGGTGATTGGTAGGCTCATCTAATAAAATTAATTGTGGTGGTTGCAACGATAATAGCACACACGCTAAAAGCGCACGTAATCTTTCTCCACAACTTAACTGTCCAACCAATTTCAAAACCTCTTCCTCTTTAAATAAAAACCTTGCTAACTCAATTCTTGCTATAGTTTCATTAATTTCAGGGTTAAGTGTTTGAAAATTTGCTAACAGAGATTTTTGAAAATTAAATTCCCTTGCATACTGATCAATATAACAAACTCTTGAGTTACTTAAATAAATGTTGCCTTGTTGAGGCTATAATTTTCCTGCGATTAGTTTAATTAGAGAAGTTTTTCCTGAACCATTAGCACCAGTAATACCTAATCTAGTAGGTCCTTGTAATACAAAACTAAAATTATTAATTAAGGGCTTTAGCTTATCATAACAAAAACTAACTTCCTTAAATTTTACCAAAATTTTATTTTTAGAAAAATTAGTATTAGGCAGCTGCAAAATAAAATGAGCTGCTGATTCAACTTGCTCTTTAGCTTCAGTTAATAGTTGCTGGTGTTGTTTTAATAGCATAACGCTTTTTGTTGATACTTTATTTTGAGTTTTTTCGCTGCGACTTTGCATAGCATTTAAAACAATTTTTGATTGGCTACGATTTAATCTAGCATCTCGACCTTTAGCTTGTTTTTGTTCATGCTTTTCCCTTGTCAGCTGAATTAAACGTTCTGTTTGTTTTAGCTGTTTCAAAGCCTCTTCAAACTGTCTTTGCTTAGCTACTACCTCTTGCTGTTTTAATTTCTGATAGTGAGAAAATTTCCTCCATAAAAATTAATTCCTTTATTGGTTAACTCTATAGATTGATCCATAAGATTCAATAATTCTTCATCATGACTAATGATCAATAAGGAGCACTTTGATTCTCTGATCAAACTATATAAATATTGTCGACTTTCCTTATCTAAATTATTAGTCGGTTCATCTAAAAGAATAAGTTTTGGTGAGTTAAAAAAACTTTAGCTAAAAAAACCTTAGTTATCTCCCCCTCCACTATAGTTTGTAAAAGGTGCTGTTAACTCGATATTCCTTAATACAAGTTTTTCTAATTGTTGAGCAACCGTTCTTTCAATATGCCAATCTTCACCTATTACTTCAAAATTCTTTTCATTAATACTACCTTCGAAAATGTTTTTCAAAGCTTGTAATTTCTGCTCAATACCAAATAATTGAGCTATGGTTTGTGATTGATAATAAACTAAATCTTGCGGTAAATAACTTAACTCATCTCTAACGATCACTTCACCTAAAGTGGGCTGAATTGCATGTGTAATGATTTTTAATAGCGTGGTTTTTCCTATTCCATTAACTCCAATCAGTGCAGCTTTACGCATTATTAAAGTTAAATTCAAATCCTGATAAAGCAATTGATTATTAGGTGTTATATAAGATAAGTGCTTGAAACTAATTTGCGAATCTGACATATAATTAAAACTCTTGTAAATCAGTTAATTACTGGTATACCCAGCCCAAACAGAAGAGTTTTAATTATTCACTGGTAGCTCACCTCTTAGCTATAAATTTGGTTAAAATTAACCCATATTATAAAAAAAAGCAAGAATTTTGATAAATTAACTGGTTTTTTTGTAGACATGAAAAGAAAAACTCGTACAATGCGAATTGCTATAGTCATGTTTTATCGGAACCCTTTCTTATTTCTGTTAGCGAGTCTGATCTTCATTGAATAAGCATTTTTTACAATTTTAATAGTTTAAGGAGTTGTTGATGAACCAATCAAAAATTTACGTAGGTAACCTTACTTATGGCACTACTCAAAATGAACTTGAAACAGTCTTCAAACAGTTTGGCACTGTGGCTGAAGTAAAGTTAATTATTGATCGTGTTACTGAACGTTCAAAAGGGTTTGCCTTCGTCACTTTTGAGCAAGCACAATCAGCACAAAATGCCCTGTCATTACATGGTACTGATCTTAATGGCCGAACAATCAAAGTTAGTTTAGCAAAAGAAGATGGCGGTAACCGTCGTAGTGGTGGTGGTAATAATGGTGGCGGCAGATTTAGAAATGATCGTCACGGTGATCGCAACGATCGTCGCTGGGAATAAGAAACAATAATCTATTAAGATCAATTTGTTTTTATTGTTAATATCCGCAATAATATTTTAATAATTATTGCGGGTATTATATGAGTGCTAACTTAAATAAAATCGGTGTCTTATTAATTAATCTAGGCACACCTGAAAAACCAACGTCTAAAGCGATTAGAAAATACCTAGCTGAATTCTTATCTGATCCCTTAGTTGTTAGACTACCTCGTTTTCTTTGGTTAATTATTCTTTATAGTCTCATTCTACCTTTTAGACCTAATCAAATAAAAAAGTTTTACGAAAAAATCTGGGCAAAAGAAGGGTCACCTCTCTTAGTTTATTCAAATCAACTCACAAAGAAATTGCAGCAAAAATTAGGTACCGGTTATCAAATCGAGCTAGCGATGCGTTATGGTAATCCAAACATAAAAAATGAGCTTATTAAGCTTAATCATTGTAGCTCAATACTAGTAATTCCTTTATTTCCACAATATTCGTCTACTACTACGCAATCTATTATTGCAAAAGTTTCAACACTTTCTAAAAAATTAGCTATACTTAATTTGCATTGCTTGAATTCTTACGCCACGCACCCATTGTATATTTCTGCCTTAGCCGATAGCCTGCATCAATATTGGCAGCGCAAAGGTCGGGCCAAAAAACTTTTGATTTCTTTTCATGGTATTCCGGTAAAGTATTTACAACAAGGAGATCCTTATTTGGCAGAATGTGAAGCTACTGTTAATGCCCTAGTTAAAGCACTATCATTAACTGAGACAGACTATCAACTCTGTTTTCAATCTCGCTTTGGCCGCACAAAATGGTTAGCACCTTATCTTGATAAAGTATTGATTGATCTTGCACAGGCTGGCATAACTGAAGTCGATGTAATTTGTCCAGGCTTTGCCGTTGATTGCTTAGAAACTTTGGAAGAAATTGATAGTCGGTATAAAAAACTTTATCTAAAGTCAGGCGGTAAAAGCTTACACTACATTCCTGCTCTCAATGCCAATGAAGAACAAATAAACCTATTTTATGATATAGTTAAATCAATTAATAAAAATTAACTGCTAAATTTAACTATTGTGAACTATTTAATCCCACTAACGCTAACATCGCTTCAACCAATTGTTCTGTTCTGACCAGCTCTTGATTAATATTGTTTAGTTGTTGTTTCAATGTCAATTGATTAGCAGTTTTGATAGTATTACGTAACTGTGTTAATAGCGCTTGTTGCTTTGCTCTCAAGCCTGTTAGTTTAGACTCTTGCAACATAATTAACTTACCAAAATTTTCTTGTACTGATAAAAAAACTTGATCATAACCAGCTAATTCAGATTGTTGATTTGAAATAATTTGCTGTCGCAATACAGCATTATTACCTGCAGCTTGAAGTTTAGAAGCAAAATCCGTTAGTTCTTGTTGAGCCTCGTAATAACGCTGGCCTTGTGCTATTTGTAAATTAAAATAATCATTTAACACTTGTTTTACTACTTCTGCATTCATACAAGTTTGACTCGCAGCAGGTAGCTCTCCTGCACTACATTTTTCTAAATTATTTTTTAAGACATCTTGATGGGCTAAAAGATACTGATACTCTGAATACTGATGACAGCCAGAAAGTAATAAAGTAACTAATCCTAATAAAAAAAATCTTTTAAATAACAACATTTCCAGCTCCCGTGTCAGTTGCAGCCATTACTGCTAAATAATGGAGCAAAGGAATTGCAATCAAAACTATTCCTAAGATTGCCCAAAAAATTATAGTCCCAAGCGGGGATTCTTGAGGATTTTGCTTGTGCCGTAAATAACGCATAAAGGCGCTCATTAATAATAATCCCCCTAATATAAAGCTTGCAGCATCTAATGCATAACGCAAAAAAATAATAGGCCCTAAAGCATCTTGTGCAACGCCCCCCAAGCTTTGAGCAGAGGCACTTGCTGCCAGCAAATTAATACTTACAATAAAGGTAAAAAAGATTGTTTTAATTATTTTCATTTTTTACTGCTCCAAGCTCAGTTTTCTAGTAAATAAACTAATTAACTACTTGTTTATAATAAATTATTTAGAGCTAGATTATATAAGCATTTTTTGTTTTTCCAAAGCTAATTTTTTAATAATTACAGGGGCTTGGTTTAACAAGGAATTGACTAGCCAGCAAAACCGCTCTACATTTAGAGTCTCATTTAAAAGAATAAATCAGGATCTTTAATGACCACCGGTTTACGCATTTGTTTAGCACAAATAAATTTCAAAGTCGCTGATATTTCTGGAAATTTAAAAAAAATCCTAACTGCAATTAAAGAAGCACAAACACAGGCTGACCTAATTATATTTCCAGAGCTTACTTTGACTAGCTACCCACCTGAAGATTTATTATTACGGCAAGACTTTTATCATTATATCGAGCAAGCTTTAGCCACGGTTTGTCAAAATACTAACCAAATTGATGTTCTGATAGGCTATCCTAAGCAAATTAATAATACTGTTTATAATACTATTGCCTGGATTCAACAGGGCAAAATTATTGCTGAATACTTTAAACAAAAACTTCCTAATTATGGTGTTTTTGATGAAAAACGTTATTTTCAAACGGGTAATTCCCCAACTATAGTAGATTTTAAAGGCTATAAAATTGGCTTAGCCATTTGTGAAGATTTATGGTTTTCTGAACCTATACGGTTGGCTAAAAATGTAGGAGCCGAATTAATTATTAGCCCTAATGCTTCGCCCTTTTCAGTCGGTAAAAAAGAAAAAAGGCTTGCTGTCCTAAAAAAACGTATTAACGAAACCAAACTTCCCATTATTTATGTTAATCATATCGGTGGACAAGATGACCTTCTTTTTGATGGCAGCTCTTTTGTGCTTAACTCTGAAGCTGAGGTTTGTTTACAGGCCCCTGCATTTAAAGAAGGATTGTTTTATACCGAAATTACAAAACTTAACCAATGTTTGCATATTAATAAGCAAGCGCTTCCCAAACAAAGTAAATTAGCAATAATCTATGAAGGTCTCGTTACCGGTGTTAGAGATTACATCAATAAAAATGGGTTTCCTGGTGCCATCATAGGCTTATCTGGTGGTATTGATTCTGCATTAACTTTGTGTATTGCCGTTGATGCATTAGGAAAAGACCGAGTCCAAACAATCATGATGCCCTCACCCTATACTGCCGACATCAGTCAAATAGATGCCAAAGAGCAAGCTAAAACTTTAGACGTAAACTACCAGGTTATTGAAATTCAACCTGTCTTTTCAGCTTTTTTACAACAACTTGCTCCGTTGTTTAGAAATCTCCCAGCTGATAAAACGGAAGAAAACATTCAAGCACGCATCAGAGGCACTCTACTCATGGCGGTTTCTAATAAAATTGGCAGATTAGTATTAACAACCAGCAATAAAAGTGAAACGGCTGTAGGCTATACCACACTTTATGGAGATATGGCCGGTGGATTTTGTGTATTAAAAGATGTTTATAAAACTTTAGTCTACCAACTTGCTGATTATCGCAATTCACTTTCTCCAGCTATTCCTAGACGTGTTATAGAGCGCTCTCCTTCAGCTGAATTAGCACCTAATCAAAAAGATCAGGATAGCTTACCTCCTTATGAAATATTAGATGAAATCATCGCTTGCTTTATTGAACATGATTTAAGTTTACAAGAAATTATTGATAAAGGTTTTTCACCTGACACCGTTAAAAAAGTTTTAAGAATGATTCATATCAATGAATATAAGCGCAGACAATCCCCACCAGGGCCCAAAATAACAGGCAAAGCTTTCTCAAGAAATAGGCGCTACCCCATTACCTCAGGATTTGATAGCTTGATTTTATAAACTATCTATATACTTTATGAACATTACTGCTTGCTTTGGCCAATGATTGTTCCAAACTAGGAATACTTGGATTATTTGAGAAATTTAATTTTAAAACAGCCAGTGACTGCTTAGCATCAGCATAATCTTGTAAGTTAATATAAGATTCTGTCATTAAAATCAAGGCACCAGGAATTGACGTACTTTGTTGATAATGACGAATAATACCATTTGCCCGATTTGCCGCTGCAACATAAGATTCTCTCACAAAATAAAAATGAGCCACTTCAAGTTCGTGGCTAGCCACAATATTACGAATATAAATCATTCGTAATCGGGCATCAGGTGTGTAGACACTATTAGGATAATGATAAACCAGCTCACTGAAATCCAAAAAGGCTTTCTTTAAAGAGGAGGCATCGCGCTGTGAAAAATCAGTGGGAAAATAGGTGCTTAAAAACCCACGTTCTTCATAAAACTCAGAAAGACCTCTCATGTAGTAAGCATAATCCACATAAGGACTCATAGGATATAAGTGAATATAACGATCTGCAGCCGCTAAAGTAGAGGGCACATCATCACTTTTATAATAAGCATAAATAATATCTAACTGAGCTTGTTGTGAGTGCTCCCCAAAAGGATACAAAGTATCTAATGCTTCAAAATGTTTAATGGCTTTAGCATAATTGCCAGCAATGAGTGCTGATTCTCCACCATAATAAATTTGCTGTTCTGATTGTCCTTTAAAAGCAGCTCCTGGATCATCAACTGTTTTGTCTGAAGCACAAGCACTTAAAGTTAAGATGGAAATAACTAGTAAAATAAATTTTAACTGTCTCATTGCACCGCCGCAAATAATTTTAGTTGCGAGATTATAACGAGGATTTAAAGATAATACCACTTGCTTATCAGTAACATCTTCTGCTCTTACAGTATTTTTGTTATGCTACGAGTTTTAAATAAGATGCAGTTCATGCCAGAAACTATATACCAACAGCTTATTATTCCTAGCTCTTGTGCTGGGTTTAGACTTGATCAAGCTTTGAGCGCTCTCTTGCCGCAGTACTCTAGGTCAAAAATTACGCAGTGGTTAAAAAATGGAAATATAACCCTTAACGATCTACCTGCTCTACCCAAACTTAAAGTTTATGGCAACGAAAAAATCGAGCTCAATATCATATTAGAACAAACCAATCCTTGGCATGCAGAACCTTTAAAACTAAATGTTGTTTTTGAAGACAAGACTCTTCTAGTTATCGACAAACCAGTTGGGATGGTAGTACACCCTGCAGCTGGTAACCTAACAGGAACCCTGGTCAATGCTTTATTGCATTATCATCCTAATTTAAAAACTTTACCTAGAGCAGGTTTAATTCATCGACTTGATAAAGATACCTCCGGTTTATTGGTCGTTGCAAAAACTTTATCTGCTCATACCTATTTAACTGCACAGTTGCAAGAGCGATTCATCGAGCGTGAGTATTTAGCGCTAATAAACGGCGTATTAACTGGGGGAGGCACTATTAATCAGCCAATCGGTCGTCATCCACGTAATCGACAAAAAATGGCTGTCATTGCCTCAGGTAAACCTGCAATCACCCATTATCGTATTGAAGAAAAATTTCAAGATTATACCCTCTTAAAAGTAATCTTAGAAACTGGCCGTACTCATCAAATTAGAGTACATATGGCCTTTATTCATCACCCTATTGTAGGAGATCAACTCTATAACCGCCTACAACTCCCTAAAAATTGCAATGAATCTTTAAAAACAACCTTGCGTACTTTTAAAAGACAGGCTCTTCATGCAAAAAAACTTGGATTTAAGCACCCAAGCAATCATAAGGAACTTTTATTTGAAAGCCCTATCCCTGAAGATTTTGCAACCTTAATTCAAATCATTAGGAAAGAAAATGTCTCCTAATGAATTTATTCTCCCCAATTGGCCTGCACCCAACAAGATTAAAGCGTTTAGCACTACGCGTTTAGGAGGAATAAGTTTACCTCCTTATGATCAATTAAATTTAGGGTTAGGAACAGGCGATGATCCTATACATGTCCAGCAAAATCGAAAAATTCTCGCTGAAAAGTTACACTTACCCGAATCGCCTTTATGGATGATACAAACACATAGTAATATAGCTGTAGATACTTCCCCTTCCTCTGCTTCACCTATAACAGCTGATGCGAGATATAGTAATCAACTCAAGCAAGTTTGTGTTGTACAAACTGCAGACTGCCTACCATTATTAGTTTGTAATCAGCAAGGCAGCGAAGTTGCTGCAATTCATGCTGGCTGGCGCGGTTTAGCAACTGGAATTATAGAAAATACTCTCCAGTTTTTTACTACCTCGACCAAGGATCTATTAGTCTGGTTAGGCCCTGCAATTGGACCTAGCAAATTCGAGGTAGGAAAAGAGGTCAAAGCAGCTTTTTGTAATAATAATTCTGAAAATTTACAAGCGTTTTCACCCCTAGGAAATGATAAATATTTGGCCAGTATTTATCAATTAGCAACAATCCAACTCCATAAATTAGGGATAACACAAATTTATGGAGGAAATTTTTGTACATTTTCTGAAGAAGGCTATTTTTTTTCTTATCGTCGCAATAAAGTAACAGGCCGAATGGCTAGCCTGATTTGGATTAACGCTTAATTTCCGACCTAAATTCTCTATTAAAATCTTGCACCACCTCATTTTTCACATTAATATCAATAGATTATATACTACAAGGAGTTTCTATGAAAAAGCGCATGGCCCTTATGATTATTGCGCTAATCATAATTTTTGGTGGTGTATTTGGTTGGGATTTCATGCGCTCCTATTTTGCTAAACAATACATGGCGCATTTTAGACAACCGCCGGTAACAATTTCTGCTGCAACAGTAAAATTAAAAAAGTGGCAAGGCCTAGTTCCTGCTGTTGGTACTTTATATTCATATGAATCGGTTAATATCTCGCCGCAACAGGCAGGCCAGGTGCAAGAAATCTATTTTAAATCAGGTGATATTGTTCAAAAAGGCCAGCCTTTACTAGGACAAAATATCGAGCTAAATATTCAGACTTTAAAAAGCCAGCAAGCACAGCTTGCATTATCTAAAATCACTTATGAGCGTTATATACCTTTAGCAAAGAAAAGTTTTGTATCACAAAGCCAATTAGATCAAGCGTTAGCACAATACCAAGAAGATGAAGCAAACGTTGGTCAGTCAGAAGAAATTATTAATGAAAAAACTATTCGAGCACCTTTCACAGGTAAAATAGGTATTCGAAAAGTTAACTTGGGACAATATGTTTCTCCAGGTGATAAACTTACTTCATTACAATCACTGGATCCTTTGCGCGCTGTATTTTATGTTCCAGAACAATATTTCCCAGATATAAAAGTTGGTCAAGCAGTAAAAGTAACCGTTGAAGCTTACCCTGGTAAAGAGTTTCCAGGTAAGGTAGTTGCCATTAACTCACAAATTAATAGTAATACACGTAACTTTTCAATTGAAGCTAATATCCCCAATAAAAATTTAGAATTATTCCCTGGCATGTTTGCCAATGTCACTGTAATTTTACCAGCAGCCAAAAATGTTATGGTGTTACCACAAACTGCTATTAGCTATAACTTATATGGTAATATTGTATATGTTTTAACTCCTGCACCAAAAGGTTATACTATTCCTCCATTACCCAAAAAGGATAGAGTAAAAATACAATCTAATACACCGCCTAAAACAGTCTATATTGTCAAAACTGCCTATGTTAAGACTGGCGAACAACGCGGTAATACTGTAGAAATATTATCAGGATTAAAAGTTGGAGATTTAGTTGCTACGTCAGGACAATTAAAATTACTAAATGATACACCAGTAGTAATCAACAATAGCATTAACCCTGCTATTATGCCTGCCGTTATTAATGCGGAAGAATAACTTAAGAGATTAATGGATGAAGTTTACTGATATTTTTATTGAGCGTCCTGTCTTAGCAATGGTAATAAGCTTGTTAATTCTCATTTTTGGATTAAGAGCTTTATTTTCATTAGAAATACGCCAATTTCCTTATATGTCTGATACTGTTATTACAGTTACGACTTCTTATCCAGGCGCCAGCCCTCAACTTATTCAAAGCTTTATTACTACTCCTATTGAACAGTCAGTAGCAACTGCTGAAGGCATAGATTATATGCTTTCTTCAAGCCAAGAAAGCACTAGCACAATTACTATTTACGTGACTTTAAACTTTGACCCTAATACTGCTTTTACCCAAGTCATGAGTAAAGTACAAGCGGTCATAAATCAACTACCTAAAGCTGCTGAAAATCCAGTTATTACAGAAAGTTCCGGAGGCGGCCAGTTTGCTTTAATGTACTTGGGTTTTGCAAGTAAATTTATGACGCCTGAACAAATTACTAACTATCTTACTGAAGTGGTACAGCCGCAATTAGAAACTATTAATGGTGTCTCACAAGCTCAAATTTTAGGGGGAATGACTTATGCTATGCGAATTTGGTTAAATCCTCAAAAAATGGCTGCCTATAACGTTTCTGCTGAAGATGTACAAAATGCATTGTTAGCTAATAATTACCAGTCTGCCGCAGGTAGCACCAAAGGTGTTTATGTTGCTTACAATATTAATGCTTCTACAGACGTCAATGATACCAAGGGATTTGCTAACATTATTGTAAGAGCTCAGAATGGACAAATAGTACGATTGAAAGATATTGCTAAAATTGAATTAGGTTCAGAAAATTATAACTCTTCAGTAAGCTTTAATAATCTACAAGCTACATTTATCGGTATTACAGCCACACCTATTGCTAATCCTTTACAAGTAATTAATGATGTGAAAAAAATGCTGCCCTCATTAGAAAAAATCTATCCTCCTAGCCTTAAATGCACAATAGTCTACGATTCAACTGTTTATATTCGTGCCTCTATCGATGAAGTAGTAGCAACTATTGCAGAAGCCTCTATTATTGTAATTATTGTTATCTTTTTATTTTTAGGAAACCTACGCTCCGTTTGTATACCAGTCGTCACTATTCCCTTATCATTGATAGGGGTTTCATCCTTTATGTTAGCCTTAGGCTATTCTATTAATTTACTGACATTACTGGCAATGGTATTAGCTATTGGTTTAGTAGTCGATGATGCGATTGTCGTGGTTGAGAATATCAGTCGACATATTGAAGCAGGTAGTACCCCTTTTCAAGCCGCCATTGCTGGTGCCAGAGAAATTGCTAATCCTGTGATTGCCATGAGTATTACTTTAGCTGCCGTTTATTCTCCTATTGGTTTTATGGGAGGCCTAACAGGTGCTTTATTTAAAGAATTTGCTTTTACTCTTGCCTCCTCTGTAATTCTTTCTGGCATCATTGCGTTAACTTTATCGCCAATGATGTGTTCCAAAGTTTTAAAACGTATTCCACCAGGTCAACGTAATTTTGCTCATTATGTTGATAAAATCTTTGAAGCCATTAAAAACTTTTATAGCAAGTTACTACGTGGTTCCTTAAACTACCGACCTGTGACGATAGTTTTTGCTATTACGGTTCTAGCTAGCCTTTATTTTTTATATTCCAATACACAAACTGAACTTGCTCCCAATGAAGATCAAGGTATTTTATTTACAATGGCTAATGGCCCAGATACCTCTAATATCGATTACAGCCAATTATTCTCAGCACAGCTATCAAATATTTTTGCTAACCTTGAAGGAACTCAGGCCTACTTTGTGGTTAATGGTATAAATCTAGCTAATAATATTATTGGCGGCCCTGTTCTCAAACCCTGGGGAGATCGCAAACTTTCTGCTATGCAACTTCAGCCAATCTTACAGCAAGAAGTAAATAATATTGCTGGCTTACAATCTTCTGTATTTTTACCAGCTTCGCTGCCAGGTAGTGACAACGGCTACCCTATTGAGTTTGTTATTACTAGTACCGGTGATTATGCGCCTTTATTTGAAGTCAGTAATCGATTATTGACCCAAGCTCAAAATAGCGGATTATTTATTTTTATTAATAACTCTCTACTTTATGATCAATCTGAAGTCATGGTAGATATCAATCGTGATAAAGCTGCAGAGCTAGGCCTGACTATGCAATCAATAGCAAATGCTTTAGCCACTGCCTTTGGTGGAAACTATACTAACTGGTTTAGCATGAGTAATCGTAGCTATCAGGTAATCCCTCAAGTATTACGAACACATCGACTGACCCCTGACCAAATTAACCAGATTTATCTAAAAGCGTCTAATGGCGATATGGTTCCCTTATCAACAGTTGTCACCATAAAACAAGTTAGCCAACCCAATAGCTTATCACGTTTTAATCAGCTTAACTCGGCTACGTTACAAGCAGTTCCCTCACCAGGAGTCTCTATGGGAACTGCTTTAAAATATTTACAAAATCTTGCTGATACAGAACTGCCACTTGGTATGAGTTACGGTTATCAAGGACAAGCTTTACAATATATTCAAGAAGGTAATACCCTGATATTTGCTATGGTATTTGCGATCATTATTATCTTCTTAGTATTAGCCGCTCAATTTGAAAGCTTTAGAGACCCTCTGATTATTTTGTTAAGTGTTCCAATGTCGTTTTGTGCAGCCTTGATCCCATTAAACCTAGGTCTAGCAACTATTAATATTTATACTCAGATTGGTTTAGTAACCCTAATAGGTTTAATCAGTAAACATGGTATTTTGATGGTTGAATTTGCTAATAAATTACAAATTCATGAAGGTCTCACTATTCGAGAAGCGATTATTAAAGCAGCCTCAATTCGTTTGCGTCCTATTCTGATGACTACCTCTGCGATGGTTGTTGGGGTACTACCACTTGTATTTGCAACTGGCGCTGGTGCAGAAAGCCGCTACTGTATTGGTCTTGTTATTTCCTCAGGTATGTTAATGGGAACTATATTTACTCTCTTTGTAGTACCAATGTTTTATACATTTATTGCCAAAGATCACCGCCATGACAACGAACTGGCAAATCAAGTTAAGGAAAGTGACAAATAAAGCAATTAGCGCAAAATACCTTTAGATAAAATAAGGTCTATTAAACCGTAATACTCATTCTGGCCAAATAAGATTTCATTCTTCTTAAATAGTATTTAATCCAATATTTAATAATATTTTTTTTGTAAGTAGGTAAATTCGAAGCATCAAAATAATTATCTAAAAAGCGATTAAAGCCATAAATTAAAAAATACTTTTGTTCATTTTCTAAAGAGTGTCTATAGATAAAAACTAAGTTTTTAGCGATTTTTCTTAGGCTCAATGAAAACCGTAGGTTATCAATATCGATAATGGCAAAATTATTATCTGATCTTAACAAATAATTATCTAAATGCCCCGCTCTAAAATAAATATTTTTATGATGAAGCTTAGCAATATAATTTGCTAGAGTAGAAAGAACAGTAAAATCATTGGTTTCATCTATAATCTCTTTAACGGTTTGCCCCTGTAAGATAGGATAAATAATTACATCACAATGAGATTCCAAGCACCGATACCAAGCAGACGGGAATACTGTTAAAATATCTCTTGCCAGTAATTGCGAAGCATTTGCAATAAACTCACCCGCAATGGTTTTGCAATAACGCCGATAAAATCCTTTATGATAAAAATAAAAACACTTAATGATTGACTGGCCATCCATGCTCAATGATACCTTGATTTTGCCTTCTTTATTGACACGCAAAGTTTTTGTATTAGAAAGCACTTTCTCTAATGCACTTGCAGTGAGTAGATGTCTTTTCATGCCGTTATTTTAAACCCAACAATTGGTCCACTTTACTGATTTGCGCTATTTGCATTAATTGCTTAGGAGTATTGATAAATACTAAATTGATTTGCTTAGCTTTAGCATAACGCTGCCACTCACAAAACAGTGCTAGTGAGGCACTATCAGCATGAGTAACGTCAGAAAAATCAATTTTTAAAGTATGGATATTCTGAAAATACTGCTTACTTTCTTTTAATATTTTCATAACTGTTTCAAATACTAGCTCTCCTCGAACCAGTAAACAGCCATCCTTAAATTGTATTGATGGTTTCATCATTTCATTTTTGCATTATGTTGCTGTAAATCTGTAATGACTTGAGCAATCGTTTGTCCTTGGGCTAATTGTGAAGAGAACTGCGATCTAAAGCTTTGTAACAAGCTGATTCCCTCAACACTCAAATCATAAACCTGCCAAATTGAACCTTGTAAAACTAAACTGTAGCTTATAGGTACAGGAGGACCATCTGGTCGAATAACTTGGCTATTAACCTGTAATACTTGTTTACCTTGGTAGCCACCGCGTATTGGGAAAAATTTAATAGTTTCATTTGTGAAAGCATTTAAAGCAGAAGAATAGGTTTTTACGACCGTTGTGGTAAATGCCTTAGTAAACGCTGTGCGTTGTGCCGGCGTTGCTTGATTCCAGGCAGTACGGCCTAATACTGACATTGACATAACCTGTACATTGACATGAGGTAATAACAACTGATTCACAATATTATAAATAAAAGTAGGATTACCTTTCAATTTTGCTTGATTCGCCTTTAAAGTGGCTAAAAGCTGATCTGTCGTTTGCTTTAACATGATCATAGGATCAGGGGTTTGCGCAAAAGCGGTACTTAAAATAAAACAGCTCATAATAACAATAATAAATCGTTTTAATTTAGTCATTAGTTCGCACTCCCATTAGCCGCTTGTTGTTGTGAGGTATCATTATCTGAATCACCACCTTTAAGACTATAAAGTAACTGGCCGATTACATCTTGTAGAATCATTGCCTGATTGGTTCGCTGTAAAACATCGCCACTCTTTAAGAACTGATTTGAAAAACCTGGTGTTATGCTAACATAATTAGAACCAATTAATCCTGCTGTATAAATATTAGCAGTAGAATCGATGGGTATTAAATCTTGACGATCAATTCGCATTGTGACAATAGCAGCATAAGTTTCTGGATCTAGTTGAATGTCTGTAATTTGTCCGACTTTTACACCCGCCATAGTTACTGGTGCTCTTACTTTTAAATCACCAATATTTTGAAAATCAGCTGTAATTTTATAACTATTAGCATAAGAGTAAGTTGTTAATCCACTTACTTTAAACGCTAAAAATACTAAGGCTAGAATGCCTAGTATCATAAAAATACCAACACAAATTTCTATGATTCTTTGTCGCGCCATTTACCAACCCCCTAACATCATCGTTGTCAATACAAAATCTAGTCCTAAGATAGCCAAAGAAGAATATACTACTGTTTTCGTGGTTGCTCGTCCGATGCCCTCGGAAGTAGGAACGCATTCATACCCTTGAAATACTGCTATCCAAGTTATCACAAAACCAAACACTATGCTTTTGATAATACCATTTAAAGTATCTATATCAAAGTCAACCGCTGCTTGCATATTCGACCAAAAAGAACCTGCATCAAGGCCTAACCATTGAACAGCAACAAAATAACCACCATAAATCGCTACCATACTAAATATCATGGCTAGAATTGGCATGCTAATAAATCCACCCCATAACCTAGGCGCTATTACACGATGCAAAGGATCAACCGCAATCATTTCCATTCCTGATAATTGCTCTGTCGCTTTCATAAGACCTATTTCAGCAGTTAAAGCTGAACCTGCTCTGCCAGCAAATAACAATGCTGTCACCACTGGGCCTAGTTCTCGAACTACACTTAAAGCTAATAACTGCCCCAAAGCTTGATCAGCACCAAATTTATTTAGAGTATTATAACCTTGTAATCCCACTACCATACCAATAAACATACCAGAAACTATTATAATAACTAATGACAAAAAGCCTTCAGCATAAATCTGTTCAATTAAAGCTGGAAATCCATGTTTAAAATCAGGTTTACGAATTAGTGAGCGAAATAAAATAATGCCGGAAATTCCAATCCTTTCACAAACGAGTATTCCAAATCGACCTAATTTAGCTACTACTTCCATTGTTATGACACAGCTCCGAGTAATTCTGTTTTAAAATCTTTACTAGGATAATGAAAAGGCACTGGCCCATCGGGTAATCCTAACATAAATTGCTTAACTTCAGGTTGATCACTCACAAATAAATCTTTAGGAGTGCCTTCTCCGATTACTTTTCCACCCGACAATAAATAAATATAATCCGAGATACTTGCAGCCTCTTGCACATCATGGGAAACCAAAACACTAGTAATAGATAAAGAGTCATTAAGCATTTTAATTAATTTAATTAAAACCCCCATAGTAATGGGATCTTGGCCCGTAAAAGGTTCGTCATACATAATTATTTTGGGGTCTAAAGCTATTGCTCGCGCTAAGGCTACTCTTCTCGCCATCCCACCTGATAACTCATTAGGCATTAAACTTTCTGCACCACGCAGCCCTACTGCCTCAAGTTTCATTAGCACTAAATCTCGCACCATTCGCTTGGAAAGATTGGTATGTTCAAGTAAAGGGAAAGCTATATTGTCAAAAACTGAAAGATTAGTAAATAAAGCACCACTTTGAAATAACATTCCCATTTTACGGCGTGCTCGATAAAGCGCATTTCTTGATAATTGATGCACATCCTCTCCATCAAAAATTACGCTGCCTTGATTTGGTCTTAATTGGGCCCCTATTAATTTTAATAAGGTGGTTTTGCCTGTACCACTAGGACCCATAATAGTAGTAATTTTACCTTGCGGAATAACAATATTAACGTTGTCAAAAATTGATCGCTCTCCACGTTTAAAAGAAAGATTGCTAATTGTTACAATATTACTCATAATTTCAAAGACTTATAGAAAACGCTGATTCTACCTGAGCCAAGCCTGTGCAAGCAAGATATAAATAGATAAATACGAATGAAAGATGTAATTAATAACTCGCTAGCTTTAAGAGTTATAGGCAAAAAATTTTCAAAAGCAACTTTTCTTTCTAGTTTGTTGATAATATTGTATTATACGATATTTTATAGAAATGAATTTAATACTATGCCAGTTGATGTGTTATTAAAAAATACTAACCGTTTTAAAGAGCTAGCTTTAGCTGTCATTGACACCGAACTTAACGCGGTTTCTAGATTAAAAAATGAAATTAATCAAGAATTTATAAAAGCATGTGAATGTTTGTTAGAATGTCAAGGGCGAGTAGTAGTAATTGGCATGGGAAAATCCGGTCATATTGCTAATAAAATTGCTGCCACCTTGGCTAGCACTGGCACCCCAGCTTTTTTTGTACACCCTGGTGAAGCTAGTCATGGTGACTTAGGTATGATTACTAAAAAGGATGTCACCTTGGCAATTTCTTACTCTGGTGAAACTGAAGAAATTATTACCATATTACCTTTTTTAAAACGTTTTAATATTCCTATGATTGCTATTACTGGCCATCCAACCTCAACCATTGCTAAAGCTTCTACCATTAATCTCAATGCTATGGTTGATAAAGAAGCTTGTCCTTTAAATTTAGCCCCCACAGCAAGTACTACTGCTGCACTAGTATTAGGCGATGCCCTCGCTATTGCTTTATTAGAAGCTCGAGGTTTTACTCAGGAAGACTTCGCACTTTCGCACCCTAAAGGTAGTTTAGGAAGAAGATTATTATTACATGTAGAAGATGTGATGCATCAAGGTAGTGCTATTCCTATGGTTGATAAAGAAGCCACTATTTCTGAAGCATTAGTAGAAATGACTTCTAAACGATTAGGAATGACTGCGATAATAGATAAACAACGGCGCTTAATAGGTATCTTTACTGATGGCGACTTAAGACGAACTATTGACAAAGATCTTGATATTAAACAGGCCAAAATTACAGCTGTTATGACTAGCAAACCCGTTTTTATTCATACAGGTTTACTCGCAGCTGAAGTATTACAATTAATGGAGGCAAAAAAAATTAATGGGGTTTTTGTAGTAAATAACACTCAAAAAGTTATTGGTGCATTAAACATGCATGATTTATTACGCTCAGGAGTTTTATAACGAATGAGTGATATTGCTTCTCTTGCTAAAGACATTAAATTATTAATTTTAGATGTTGATGGAGTCTGCACCGATGGTGGACTTTATTATGCTGAACAAGGAGAAATAATTAAACGTTTTAATGTTCAAGATGGCCTTGGTATTAAACTGCTTATTAGCGCAGGTGTCGAGGTAGCATTAATTACGGCTAAAGCCTCTAAAGCAGTAGAAAAACGTATGCGCCCTTTAGGCGTTAAATATCTTTATCAAGGTTATGAAAATAAACTAACTGCTTATCATGATTTACTACAAACCACACATTTAACTGACGAAGAAGTTGCTTATGTAGGAGATGATTTACCGGATTTATGCTTAATTCGTCGTGTTAGGTTAGGAATCACGGTTCCTAATGGTCACGAACTTGTTAAATCTCATGCAAAATTAATCACTCAGAGAACAGGGGGAAATGGGGCTGTTCGTGAAGTCTGTGAGTTAATTTTAAAAGCTCAAAATAAGTTTAATGATATTTTGCAAACTTATAGTTAGTAACTAGTAGAAAAAATGATTAATAATAAATTCACAAAAAAATCAATTTCTGGGCTATTATTATTAATCGTTATTGGCATCGTTGTTTTTATTTGCTTACCCAAAAACATCAACATTAAGCTGTCAAATAAAAAAAATAATACCCCAGACTGGTATATGACAGAGGTAACTTCTACCACCTATAATAGCCAAGGGTTAGTAAAAGGCATATTATTAAGCCCTAAAGTTACTCATCATCCTCTCACGAATACCATAGAACTTACTAGACCTAACCTAACCTTATACGATAGTGATCGAGTACCTTGGCATATTACTTCACTCAACGGCAGAATTTATCAAAGTCAAGCAAACAAAGTTCACCTTTGGAACAATGTAATTATTCAGCAAATGCCTGGTCCACATAGTGATAGCACCACTATTTCCACTAATAAACTTACTTATTATCCAAAAACTTCCTTTGCTCATACTAACCAACCCGTCACAATCACCCAATCCAACTCAGAAATGCAATCGGTTGGTATTGATGCTGATTTAAAAAAAGGCTTAATTCATTTTTTATCACAATCACATATTGAATATGATGATAGTGATTAATTATTATAAGTTGATTCAAGGTTGCATATTTTCGTTATTAAAATACAATATACTTTCTTAGAATTAAATGGTTGGAATACGTGAATGCCCCATATACTTTCAGCGCAAAATCTTGAAAAAAGCTTTCATTTAAAAACCGTTGTCAAAAACATCAGTTTTGAAGTTAAAAGTGGTCAAATAGTTGGCTTATTAGGTCCTAATGGTGCTGGTAAAACAACCGCTTTTTACATGGCGCTTGGCCTGATTTCTGCTGATAAAGGCAAAATTTTTCTTGATGATAAAGATATTACTCATCTTCCAATCCATACTCGAGCTAAATTAGGTATTAGCTATTTACCACAAGAAGCTTCTATTTTTAGAAAATTAAATGTTGCAGACAACATCATGGCCATTCTTGAATTAAGAAATGATTTATCTCAAAAACAACGTCATGAAAAATTAGAAACCCTCTTAGAAGAATTTCATATTTCACATCTAAGGCGTAACCTTGGTATATCCCTATCAGGCGGTGAAAGACGAAGAACAGAAATTGCCAGAACCTTAGCAACCGACCCCAAATTTATTTTATTAGATGAACCGTTTGCTGGTATTGACCCAATTTCTGTTATTGATATTAAACATATTATTAAACATTTATGCCAACGTGGCATTGGTATACTTATTACTGATCATAACGTACGTGAAACATTAGATACTTGTGAGTTCGCTTATATTGCTAATGAAGGTAATATCATTTGTTCAGGTGGGCCTGATGAAATCTTAGCCAACAAACAAGTCCGAGATGTTTATTTAGGTGATGATTTTTCTTTATGATAAAGACTGCTATAATTCTAATATAGACAGTCAGTCTACGAGGAAAAATCAAGTAGTTAACAGATATTTAAGGAAACGATAATGAAAATCAATTTCACTGGCCACGGGCTTGAAATCACATCTGCTTTACGTCAATTAGTTGAAAATAAATTTGAAAAAATACAGCGCCATTTTGATCATATCACTAGTGCGCATGTAACCTTTAGCGTACAAAAATTAGAAAATATAGCTGAAATGAAAATTCATGTACCTGGTCATCAATTACATGCCACTGGTAAATCGGATGATATGTATAAAGCAATTGATGAAATGGTTAATAGTTTAGACCGACAAATTGTTAAGCATAAAGAAAAACAAAAAGAACATCATAAATAATTTAAATTAATCGTTTTAACTGGAGAATTTTCAATAGCTTCGTTAAGAAGTTATAATAAAAATGTTTTTTATTAAATTTAATGAGTTGTTGTGAATAAGGATTATATTATATTACCAGCGGCCTTACTTTGCATTAGTAAACTAGGCATATTATTGCAAGGGCCTGCTGGATGTGGCAAAACTGATACTGTCATAAACTTATTAGCACGAGGACATAAACTTGTTGCGGATGACAATATAATGATTAAACCCATTAATAATAAACTTTGGGGGTTTTGTTCAGGAATTGACAACTCTTATTTGCATATCAGAGGGGTTGGAATAGTCAATGTCAAGGCTATTTATGGTAAAGAAACATTGCTTAATCAACATACTATAGATTTTATTATCAACTTATCGCCAACTGAAATAATTGAAAATCAATTAGATAGTTTCAGCTCTGAAAAAATTTTAGGCATTTCTATTCCTACCATTATCATCCCTTTCTGTCGTTATAGGCAATTGTCAAATCTTATTGAACTTACTGTGAAATATTTCTTATTAAAAAAAAAGGGGTATAATGTACTTAATGAATTTAAAGAACAGCAACGCAGATTAATGGACAAACAACCAAAATGAAACTGTTAATCATTAGCGGGCGATCCGGTTCGGGTAAAAGTGTTATTCTGCAAACACTAGAAGATTTACAATATTATTGCGTCGATAACCTGCCTCCCTCTTTACTCCCTACGTTATTACAACAACTTAAAGAAAGAAATGTTAACATTGCCGTCAGTATTGATGCTCGCAATATTAGTCACGATGAAAATAAATTAGCAGAAATAATCAGTCAAATTAAAAGCCATCATCCCTGTCATATTATTTATTTAGATGCAACTGATGATACATTAATTAGACGCTTTAAGGAAACAAGGCGTAGACACCCTTTAACTTCTTCGCAATTAAGTTTACAAGAGGCGCTAAAAAAAGAACATTTGCTGTTAGCCCCTTTAGTTGAAACGGTAGACTTTAAAATTGATACGAGTATGCTAACACCTCAACAATTGCGTAAATTAATTCTTGATTATGTTGAACAGCAAAACGGTTCAACTTTATCCATTTTATTAGAATCATTTGGCTACAAATATGGTATACCTCATGAAGCAGATTTTATTTTTGATGTACGCTGCTTACCCAATCCTTATTGGGATACTAAATTACGCTATAAAACAGGTCTTGACTCAGAAGTTACAGAATATCTTGAAACGCAACCACTTTGTCAGGAAATGTTTGAAGATATCAAACAATTTCTTTTAAAATGGATTCCAGCTTATTTAGCTGAACATCGTAAGTATTTAACAATTGCCATAGGCTGTACTGGAGGATTACATCGTTCTGTTTATCTTGTTAATAAACTTGGTGAAGCACTTAAACTAACCTTAGAAAATATCAGCATAAGGCATCGTGAATTAACATGAATACAGAAGTTGTTATTATCACACAAAAACACGTAGGAACAGCTTTAGTTAAAGCTGCAAAAAATATTTTTGGAAAACTTCCTATGAGTATTACTGCTGTTTCTGTAAATTATCGAGTTAATCCTGAGATCTTATTAAGTAAATTACAAAGAACCATTGATAAATTAAACTGTGACCATGAAGTTTTAATCTTAACAGATCTTTATGGTTCAACACCCAGTAATATTGCTAACAGGCTTGCAGAATTATGTAAGCGCCATGTAAAAATCATTGCAGGACTTAATCTTCCTATGTTAATTAAAGTATTAGACAATGCAGACCTACCCTTAAAATATCTAGCTGAATGTGCTATTCAAGGAGGACAACGAGGGGTGTTTGATTGTCAAGCTATAAAGGATACCTCCAATGCTTGAAAAAAATATCGTTATTAAAAATAAATTAGGGCTTCACGCCAGGGCCTCTGCAAAGTTGGTTAAAGAAGCAAAACGCTTTCAAAGCGAAATTAAATTAATAAAAAATAATCATATTACGAATGCTAAAAGTATTATGAGCGTTATGATGCTAGCGGCTAGCAAAGGTTCTGAATTAATTTTACAAGCTGAGGGTAATGATGCCAAAGAAGCTTTGGAAGCTGTTGCCGAACTAATTGACAATCGTTTTGGTGAAGCTGAATAAACACTAGTATAATGTAGCCAGTGATTGTTTAAAATTTTCTCATTTTAGCCTTTTCTTACTCATGAAAATAAGCTCTAAGCTGTTACTTGACTTATTTGTAATTCATTACTTACAATGGCTATAACATTAATAATAAACAAAAGTAATAAATTATGCCCTGGGCAAATATAGCTGAATTTAAAAGATTGCTCTCAACTGAGAGCAAGTTTGCCTTTCTTTATGCAAAAGCCTTAATGAAAAAAACACTGGTTACCTCTAGCTTTCGAGATGAACATGACAATCCTTATCCATTACCCGTAGAGCTTTTTATAACTATTTTACGAAGCACTGTCATTACCCCTGAGGAAGCTTTGAAATTACTTGCACTGTTATTAAGAAAAACAGAGCAAGTAGGTCTTGCAATTGCTGACAAAGGATTTTGGACTTCTGAAGGTGTATTCTTAGATCCTTTTAGAATTCTTATCTGTATAGAAAGTTCTTCACTTAATCACTATTTGTCACTCTTAACAGAAGAAACCCGTCTCTGCTGGCAAAGATATTTACCTTATTTATTACAGACCGTTATTGATTATATTAATCAAAGAGAAATTTCTCGTTTTTTAAGCTCATCTTCTATAATCGTTGCCATCAATCACTCTGCTACAATGGTTTTTAAATCTTTATTAGCTTTAGATAATACTGATTTAACAAGGTATAGAGTAGGCAGAAGAAATATTTTACATCTTGCTATGGCTTATTTAGCTGATGAATCTGCGCTCAGAATACTTTTTGAAAGATTAATAGCTAATAGACAATGGATTGACTTTTTTAGAAAAAAATACCTAGTTTACTCAGAAGATAAACAAACTATTATCCATATATTAACCCCATTAAATACACTAACCTGTTCGCTTTATCATTTACCTGATGAAATTATAACAATGAAGCTGCGACTACTTCATTCTTATGGACTATTAACTGAAGCAGACTGCATCAAACCTATGTTTGTTTCTACCACTATACCTTCTCCTATAACTATTACTGAATATTTTGAATTACCCTTAGAAAAGAAAAAGGAATTAATAGGAAATGGTATCAATTTTTTTCATTCATGCTGTAGGGCGGGCGTATTAAATACTCTAAAATTTTTACTGCTTGAAAGTGGCTTTGATAAAAAAACTCTGTTAACCACGACTTCTGCTGATTCTTTTTCACCTCTTTGGTATGCGGTTTCAGCTAGAAAAAAAGAAGTGGTTATTTTTTTACTAAGTTTTCCTGAAATAATATTAACTGAAGCAGATCTTGAATTTGCTAGCACAATGACTTGCAGTGAAATTCCAGAATTAGCTAGAATCTCGGAAGAAATTGTCTCTCTACTTACTATTCAATTAGCAGCAAAAGTTGTTAGTGCTGTTTTTAAAAGAATAGCAAGTTTAACAGGTTCTACTTCAATCTCTTCTGCTGCTGGCGAAGCGCCAGGCAGTAGCACTTCTTTTGCTAGCCCTCCTGCAGGCGAAATAAGTCATGGCGCTAGAGAAGAGGAGGCATTAAGACAAGCTCCTCCTCTTGTTAGAGATCAAGAAATACCTGCAGAAATACCTGCAGATCACCCAGGAGAAGTAATTTCATTACCTCCTATTCTTGCAAGATTAAGACCAACCTCACTTGCAGCTGCTGTTCCACCAGCAGCTGCAAGTGAGGGACCCGCGGCCATTATAGCAGCTGCTAGAGAAGAGCTCGTTGCAGGTAGAGTAGATCCTGCTATTCAGGCAGCTGCCTGTCAACTGGTAAAAGTATTAACGCCTCCTCGACGAGCAAGCTTTTTTCCCGCCAATCCAGATCGTCATTTAGCTTTACCACCGGTACGCAGAGGAACTACTGTGCCAACCCCTGGTTCTTAACCTATACAAACAGTTTTTCATTATACACTGCTACAATGATGAAATCTTTAATATAACACCTCTCGCTAAAACATTTACCCTTTAATAAACTCTCTTTCGCTGCCAAAATAGCATTGGTAGCAACCGAGAATCCTCAATAAACAGTCGAGTAATAACTCAATATGCAGTTTTAATTGTGGTAACATAAAACCCATTACTATTAAAGCATCTCCTATTATTAACTCTTGTATTTTTTAATCTAGCGTACTCGAATGTTCGTAAAAATCACTAAATGCAAGCTCTACATTAACCCTGGCAAAAAGTTAATACACAATCCAAGGTTGAAAAAAAGGTGCTGTTAAGCTCATAGGGCCTGAACCTAATAACATAAAAAAGAAGGCTACAGCAGCCAAGACAAAGTTCTTTTGTGCAGAAGAAACATTGCCGACAACTCCCATATCAATCACTTCTTGCAAAGCTGCATTGTTTGATTGGTTGGCCATGGCCTGGTGATTTATAATAAGTTTCGCAAGCTTATAATGAACTACGGCCCCCATTAAACAATACACTAATAACAACAACCCACCAATTTGTGCATAAAATCCTAATAAAATAGACAATGCACCAATGATCATAACAATTACCATCAGTATACTGCTTAATGGCACCAGCCTTTTAGGAACAATTAATGCCACCGTATTTTTAGTTACTTGCCAATCACTTAGCAACACTTTTAATGGATAGAGAAACATCCATGCATACATAATCCGCAAAATCATCCAAGCAACGATTTGTAATTCCATTTTATACTCCTATTAATTGCCAGCTACTGTTAACTGTCCAAGCAGTACAGAGCCGGTATGAATATTTCCACGATAATCAATATCATTGCCCACTGCAATCAAACTACGAAACATTGTTTGTAAATTACCTGCTATAGTAATTTCTGAGACTGGAAATTGAATTTTACCTTGTTCTACCCAAAAACCTCTTGCTCCTCGTGAGTAATCACCAGTCAATATATTTACCCCCTGACCCATAACTTCTGTCACTAAAAGTCCTCGGTCCATTAATTTAAGTAACTGTGGTAAATCTTTCTCTCCAGGCTCTATAATTAAATTATGCACGCCATCAGCATTCCCCGTCGTTTGCATTCCCAATTTTCTAGCCGAATAAGCTCCCAAGCAATAACTTTTTAAAAATCCTTTGCTAATAAAATATTTTTTTGTTGTAGCAACACCATCACTATCAAAAGCTGTACTACCCATCCCTTTTAATAAATAAGGGTCTTCATAGAGATGAATAAATTCAGGAAATATTTGTTTTTCTAAACAGTCTAATAAAAATGAAGATTTACGGTACAGCTGTGAGCCTGCAATAGCTGAAACAAAGTGTCCCCATAAGCTACACGCCTCTTCGGCAATAAAAATTACTGGTACTTTACAGGTTTTAATTTTTCTAGCACCCAACCGAGAAATAGTTTTGCTTACTGCCTCGTCAGCAATTTTTTCAATTGCAATTAAATCTTTGGGGTCTCTTGCCAAAGAATAGGCGAAATCTCGTTCCATCTCCTCATCTTGTTCAGCAATTAAAATACAGCTAATTTCATGTTGAGTACTATTAATTTCACCAAGAAAACCATGAGAATTACCATAAACATATTTAGCCTGAAAACTAGTCACAGAAACACTATCTGAATTGGTAATACGCTTGTCAAGTTGCCTTGCCTTTGCTTCACAAGCTAAAGCTAACTCTACCCCCTGCTCTGCGCTAAGATCCCAAGGATGATAAAGACTAAGATCAGGTAAATACTGTGCCATCAGCGCTTTGTCGGCTAAACCATTATATGGATCTTCACCAGTAAATTTAGCAATATCACAGGCCTTTTTTATGGTAATCATCAATGATTCAGGTTTTATTTCAGTAGTAGTTGCTGAGCCTTTTTTATGGCCAAAATAAACTGTTATGTCTATTTCTCTATCACGCTGATATTCTACTGTGTCAATTTCTCCCATACGCACAATGCTGGTAAAGCCATCATCCAAATTTGCGCTGACTTCTACTTCACTAGCACCTTCTTTTTTCGCTATTGCAATAGCCTCAGCTACCAATTTTTTTAAATTTACATCATGAATAGTTTGCTGCACTGACTCACCTTTTTATTTTAACAAAACAATTTATTCAGTCCCACCGACTGTCATTTCATCAATTCTTAGAGTAGGCTGTCCGACACCAACTGGTACACTTTGTCCATCTTTGCCACAAGTACCCACCCCTTCATCCAACTTTAAGTCATTACCTACCATGGATACTTTGGTTAAGATATCTGGGCCACTACCAATTAAAGTAGCACCTTTAATAGGTTTGCCAATTTTACCTTTCTCAATTAAATAAGCTTCACTCGCAGAAAAAACAAATTTGCCTGAAGTAATATCCACTTGTCCGCCACCAAAATTTACGGCATAAATTCCTTTTGAAATGGAAGAAATTATTTCATCGGGATCATGAGAGCCCGCTAACATATAAGTATTCGTCATTCTTGGCATGGGTTGATGTGCATAAGATTCTCGTCTACCATTTCCTGTAGGTTTCATCCCCATTAATTTTGCATTAAGCTTATCTTGCATGTAGCTCACTAATATGCCATCTTTAATTAAAGTTGTGCATTGAGTAATAGTACCCTCATCATCTATATTTAACGAACCTCGTCTATTAACCAAAGTTCCATCATCAACAATAGTACATAAAGAAGAAGCTACTTTTTCTCCTAAACGATTAGCAAAAGCAGAGCTACCCTTACGATTAAAATCACCCTCTAATCCATGACCAATAGCTTCATGTAGTAAGACACCTGGCCAACCTGGTCCTAACACAACTGGCATAGTACCAGCCGGAGCTGGAACCGCCTCAAGATTAAGCAGCGCTTGTCTTACTGCTTCTTTTGCGTGATAAGCAGCAGCACCAGTTTGAATAAACGTCTCATAGCCATAGCGTCCGCCTCCACCTGAAGAACCTTTTTCCCTCCGTCCTTTAGTTTCAACCACCACACTAACATTTAAACGTATCAAAGGCCTGATATCTGCTGCCAATGTTCCATCACTAGCCATAATTAAAATTAACTCATAAACCCCAACAAGGTTTGCGATAACGTGTACTACTCTTGGATCTTCTTTTCTAGCTAACTGATCAACTTCATGAAGTATCTGTATTTTTTCTATAGCACTTAGACCCGTAATAGGATTTACAGGATGATAAAGATTTAAGCCATTGATAGGTCCTGATATCTTGATCCGTTTATCGTTCCCAAGTTTAGCAATACTCTTAGCTGCCATGGCAGCTTTCGATAAAGCAGGTAAAGCAATATCCTCTGAGTAAGCGAATCCAGTCTTTTGCTCATTAATAGCTCTTACGCCCACTCCTCTCTCTATATTGTAGCAGCCTTCCTTTACTACCCCATCCTCTAAGCCCCAGGATTCCAATTGCAAACTTTGGCAATAAATATCTGCATAATCAATTTTATTACCTAAGATATCATTTAATAAATTACTTAAATGCTGCTCCGTTAATTCCGCAGGCAACAATAGCTCGTTCATAGCTGTTTCGAAATGGCTAGTTTTTGTAATCATTATTGATACCATTAATTGACAATAATTTTTATTTTAACACGATATAAAAATTAATTACCTATATTTTGATTGGTTGCAGCAAAAAGCTCTGGGTTATCGCTATAGTCAATAGGTATATCTATAAGCACTGGTACTTTTTCTGTCAAGGCTTGTTGTAAAGTAGGTAACAGTTCTTCACTATTTTGAACTGCATAGCCTTTTGCACCAAAGCTTTCTGCAAATTTTACTAAATCTACTTTACCAAAATAAACACCACTTGCCTGTTTATATTTCATCACTTCTTGTTCAAGCACCATGTTATAAGCACCGTCACGCCAGACACAATGTACAAATGGGCATTTTTCTCGCACCGCTGTTTCTAGCTCTGTGGCTGAAAACAAAAAACCGCCATCGCCAGAAATGGAAATAATTTTGTTATCAGGTCGAATCATTCTTGTAGAAATAGCCCAAGGTAATGCTACACCTAAGGTTTGCTGGCCATTACTAAATAATAAATGTCTAGGTTCATAGCAGAAAAAATATCGCGCTAACCACATATAATGAGTACCAATATCACTAATCACTGTGGTTTTATCATCAACACACTGTGTTAAATCATAAATAAATCGTAAAGGATGAATAAGTTTTCCCTGTTTAGATTTGCCACTATCTATCTTAGTCAATAACTTTTGTTGTAAGCTTATGATATCTTGACCTAAAAGCTCTGTTCTTGGTTTTAAATATTTTGCTAAGGCTTTAATATTTTGGGCGATATCGCCAATTAACTCTAAAGAAGGTAAAAAAGTTGCATGAATTTCAGCAGGGGCTGAGTTAATAGAAATAATCTTTTTATTGCTATTATGAGCATTCCATGTTTCTGGATCATATTCTACTGGATTATAGCCAACTGTGATGACAACATCTGCTGCATCCAGCGCGATATCGCCAGGTTGATTTTTGAATAACCCTACTCTTCCTATAAAACAATCCACTAAATTCTTAGAAATAATCCCTGCAGCCTGAAAAGTCCCAACACATGGAAATTTAATTTCGTGCAACAATTCTCTAATAACTTTTGCATTTTGCTCTTTGCTCGCATACATCCCTAAAAGCAATATAGGTTTTTTTGCAGAATTGATAAGCTGCGCTGCTTTTTCCAAAAGTGAAAGTGGCGCTGTACCCAACTCAATTTGTGGAATGGGTGGATTAGCCTGAATAGTTGTTGGCGCTGTTAACACATCTTGCGGTAAACTAATGAATGCTGCACCACCAGGTTCTTCACAGGCAGTACGAAAAGCATTTTCAATTGCTTCAGGGATACTTTCTGGTACTAAAACTTCTACGCTACTCTTACTAACAAAAGTCATTAAATTAGCGTTTTCTAAGCCTTGATGGGTATGTTTTAACCGCATAGCACGAGAAACATTAGCTCCAATAGCGATAACAGGATCCCCTTCGCTGGTTGCTGTTAATAGACCAGTTGTTAAATTAGTTACTCCTGGACCAGAAGTAACAATCACCACACCTGGTTTGCCCGTAAGCCGACCATGAATGGCTGCCATGAAGGCTGCATTCTGTTCATGACGACAAACGACTAGATGAATTTTATCTTCAACATTTTTTAATTCATTAAAAACAGCATCTACTTTAGCACCAGGAATTCCAAATACTGTTTTGACACCATGTTTTAATAAACAATCTACTAATAATTTTGCGCCATTTTGGGTTGACATAGCTTTTTACCTCTTAAATCTTATTTTCTCTCTATTTCAAGCTTTACCTGCTATTTCTTGTATTTTATAGCCAAATAGTTTAAATTAATTACATAAATATAATTGGTTACTAATTATTTTAATATAGTTGATTTTACATAATTTGCTTAGTTAGCAATAAATATCATGAATGGAGTCATGAACATGAAACTAGTTCGGCCTATATTTATACTTTTATTCATTTTTTTGCTTAATAATTACGCATATTCAGCAGCGCCTAGCCAAAATTTTGAAAATATTATAACCAAGTCACGCGCGCAAATAACTAGTAACAGCAATTTCCAACCAGTAGATCCCAATATAGTAAAAATTGATACGCCTCCTGTTCTTCCTTATCAAGAAATCGGCAAAGTCTATGTCAGCCTTTATAATATTTGGGGGGTCAAACGACAATCGGGCGTTATCAGCGATTTAATGCAAAAACAGGCAGCAGAAGTAGGTGGTGATGATGTTTACAATATTCATGTTAATGGTCATTATGCAGTTGGCGATATTGTTAAAGAAGAACCCATTAATTAATAGGAGAAACGCATGAAAGCAATTACCAAAGGTTTATTAATAGGAATTATTTTTGGCTTGCCATTTATTAGTTTTTCTCAAGATGTTACCAACCCTAATTTTGGTAATTTTAATAATCCTAAACCACCAACGACTCCTCCAACGACTCAGCAACAGACAACTACACAAACAACCACTACAGCAACACCAGTTAGCCAACCTGCTGTTGTAGAACAAAAGGCACCCATAGCAACTCTACCAACGGCTGTACCGACGACCTCTACCTCTAATACTACAAGCAGTAATCAATCAACCTCTACTAGCTTATCTATGGCTCGTCCTAAATTAACTATCAAAAACAAATTAAATACTCTTATATGGGTAGTTTCAGCCCCCTCAACTGAAACGCAAAATGGCGTAGGAGATTTAGGCAATGCATTTTCTTTACAACCTAATGATGAAGCAACTGTCGATACTCCAAGCGATACTTTTTCGACTCAAGTTTCTATTAACGACACCAATTCGACTGAAGTAGATTGTCAAGATCTACCCGGAAATCGCAGCTATGTGATTACGATTGAAAACAATACTGCTAATCAACCAATTTGTAGTGTTGCTAATAAAATTTAATTATATAAAAAATATGTACTTTTAGTTTATTACTTTATGAAATTAATAATTCTGATCTTGAATGAACCTATAAAAAATAATAAGTATCTCATACAGAACAAGGGAATAATAGGTAAATACCTAATAGCAAGCCATTAATTCTTACAAACCAATCATTCTAGCTTATTCTAACCTAAATCTATTTAAACTACCCATCCATACTACTCTTTGTGTTTTAAATTTATTATTTAGAATAACCTAGTTAAAAAATACTTACAATTCGAAGAGTGAGTTTGCTCTTTTTTAACTTATAGATTAGATAGTTTATTAAGTATATCTTAAGCTTACTATGTAATAATTGAGCGCATTAAAAATTATACTAGGCTTAAAAATGCCCATAGATATAGCTCTTTCAGAGCAATTAAATCAATTAGCTTCTACCTGGCCTGTGGAAAATGAACACCAACAAGGTGCTTGGGATAATTTAATAAGATTTTTAGAAGATAAAAACCCAGCTGTTTTAGAAATTAAATTGGTAACACAATTAGTAGATAGACTAACTTCACCCATACTTACCGAATTAATAAGCTATCTAATTGGTAAAAAGATTACTATCAAAGCAAAGGACTCAGCTGTCTGTGCAAAACTGCTAAGAAAGTTACCTTACGATAGATTAATTTTAATAGAAAAATTAATAATGCAATTCCCAGGATTAGTAGAAACTATAATAGCTCCAGGACACTCTATTTATCATGGCTGCAATATTAGTGATTGGCTAGAATATACAGAAACTTTTTTTAATGTTTTAAAATTTTATATCAATAAGTATGAACATAATAGATTTTTAACAAACTCTGCTAAGCACAAACGTATTGAACAAGGGGTGCAAAGTATTATTGGACCAATACATTGTTCTAACTTTTATTTTCGTCCTGACACTCGCTATAATATATATGGTATAGAAAGTCCACGATTAGTATGCAGAATATACGATAAAAGAGATTGGCTTGCAATAGCCTATTTACGGGGTCGTATAGATATTATAAGAAATATTATTAATTTATGGCCGGAACTTATCGGCACAAACAAGTTAGCATTAAGAGCACAGGAAACCCCTTTTGGAGATCCTCTCTTCCGAGAAAAATATTTTATAGAGTTTGTTCAAGCCATTGGTTTAAATCGTGTATTGCGTAGTCAATTATTAATAAAGTTTGGTACATCATATTCAAACAAACAATACGCACAAAAATTTTTGGCATGCTTACGCTATTATCTGGGATATCCTGGTGAATATTTCAAAGATACATGGAGAGAAACTGGTCTGCGGTTAGAGAAAATTAATTTTAGAAAAATAATAGCGGGGGTTAAAGAATTAACCTTAGAAGAACAAAAAAATTTAGTTCATTATGTACTAAGATCGCCAACTTCTATGCTCTATGAAAAACTATCAGATTGTGCAAAAGAAATTATAAGAAAAATATTTATTGACTATATGATTTCGTCACATGCAATAAAAGTATCAACAGCTGTTAGAAATATGAATAAATATTTTCGTATTGAAATAATGGATAGTGGCAATTGTGAAGATACTTATACTCATACACTTAAAATTTTATTGGAAAAATATGACGAAGAAATTGCAAGAGATGTTTTAATATCAAAAGATATTTTAGCAACTGAATTTAGAACGCAATTAAGTGCCTCTATTAGCGAAAGAAAAAGTGTGGCTGAGCTTCTAGAACATTTAGCTGTAAGAGAATGGAACTTACATCGTTTTTTAGGACGAACCATCATATTAAAACATCCTACAGAAAATAGATTTATAGCTATAAAAATCCAAAAACAGCTTATTTCTAATCACATATTTAGAGAATTTACTGTAGAACCAGCTGATGAACTCTTTGCTCAATACAAAACGGTTAAGTTTTTTACAGATAATAAATCACCTCTAGGGCTGAAAAGTACCCTTCCAACTGCTAAGTATGCTGGTTACGTGGAAGGAAATCTTTTAACTTACTTTAATGTTGGAGAGGCTTTAGCAACTTTACCCGGCTATTCTGAGTTTATCACACTTGTCGGTGATTTAAATCGACCTGATCTAGCGATATATTGCTATGAAGCTGATGCATCCTATTTTAAATATCTTCATGAACATAGCGATGAAAATCCTTTACAAGAATGGCAACAATTTTGTATGGCTAGTGAAAATGCTTGTTATGATTTATATACTTTATTTTTACGCCTAGGAATTATCTACAACAGGCTTGCAGATATCTTTCATAATACTGAACATCAGCATGATAGAGATGATAAAGGTCGTTACCAAGTTTTAACGAGTTTAATGAGAGTTGTTAGGAATATTAAAGGAAATAAACTTAGATCAGGATTAGGGCGACTGACAGGTTGGTTAAAAGCGGTTGAATATCCTAATTTGCGATTAAGTGGTTTTGCTGATGAAGCTGATTATAAAAGGATAGAGGACTATTTTTCTACTGATACTTTAGAAACTGTAACATCAGCTTTATACTCAAATTCAGGTCAAATTTCAACTGCAATAATATTAAACTCTTTGACAGAATATTTATTTGTATTCTTTTTAACAACTGGAAGACGGGCAAGAGAAATTTATTTGTCTGGCAAATTAGAAACTGAAGAAGCAAGATTTGCGTTATGGTACTCTGCGGCAGAACATATAATTAAACTGTCAGCTATAGCAACTGTCACACTAATATCTGGTACAACTTTATCTGAAATTCAGCAATACTACTTGAGCATTATTAATATAGAACGACTGGCTAAACAAATGCGCTATTGGATGACCAGAGATCATGTTAGTGGAGTACTCTCTCAAATAATTCCTGCAGATATTTTTAGTGAAGAGGTTGAAGTTATTTTTGGAGAATTAAGAAAAGGTACCTGGCATAAAGTAGAAGGTCATTGCCTTAATGGAAAAGATGCTGATTTAGGGGCAGTTAATGGCCAAATGCCTATAAAAGAATTAGATGAATTAGTCCATGCATTTGCAGCAACTATTGCAATGAAACTAATAGCTCAACATAAAGAGAGAAAACTTGTTCAAACTCTACAAACAACCACTCCTACCCGAGCTCAAATAGCAAATTATTATCAAGAACTAAAGCAAAGTGGTCTTTGTTCAAAAGAAATATTATCTTTACTCTCGGCATCAATACCAGAAGATTCCTACGTTACAGCTGATGATACTACTACCAGCACTTCTGCTGCCTCTAGTACTGCTGCAGGTGAAGTATCGGCCTCTAAAGTTGAAGAAAATATAACTGAGCTTAAAAAAGCCGTCATTGCTTGTAAGATCCAAGATTTTTGGCGAAAAAACAAAGCTAAAAAAGCAGAAAGAAGCAGGGGAGTTTCTACAAGTTTATGGACCAGTTCTTTATCAAGGCCTGCTGTAATATCAACGCTTGTTATCTCAACAAGGTAATTTAGAGTATCTTTCTTTGTCTTTTAAATATTAGCAGTTGTCAAATAAGTCTAAGTTACTATAAATAAAGCAATTAAGCACTATAAAATTTTTATTTTATAAATAGATAGCATGGAAAACAACCATACAACTCATTCCAAAATATAAGCAAACGAGTACTTAAATAATTAAAAAGAACGTCTGCTAATCGACTCACTATTAAAATTAAGTTTAGTATTAAGGTAAATTAATAAAATCAAGCTTGGCAGCCCTAAAATAAAACTCCATAAGAAAAAAATACCCCAACCAAAATGTACTACAAATAAACCAGCAAACGGTCCTATCAAAACCCTTGCCAAAGCAGAGACTGCTGATAATAAAGCAAATTGTGTGGCTGTATAATGATGATTACATAACGCCATTAAAAATACCACAAAAACTGTCGTACTCATACCACTCGTAAAACTATCAATCATCACTGCGATTACAAATAAACAATAATGCTTGCCAACAATTGCAAGCCACATAAAAAGTAAATTAGAAAGTGCTTGTAAAAATCCAAAAATCAGCAGTGATTTAAACAGCTTTAAATAAGGAATTAAACTTCCTCCAACTAAGGTTCCTAGTACAATTGCCAGCACACCAAATACTTTAAATACAGCTCCAACTTCAACTAAGTTAAACCCTATTCCTCTTAATAAAAAAGTAGACATTAATGCTAAAGCAAAAGAATCAGCAAACTTATACAACAAAATAAAAATTAAAATCCAAATCGCATACGCTCTTGTTAAAAAATCTTTAAAAGGCATGATCACAGCCTCATAAAGCGTTAAGGGAGCTGCTTTTTCATAGAAAGGCAACGGTGCTCTAAAAGTAGTAATAATTCCTATAAACATTAATAATGCTAATAAAAAATAGGTGCTGCGCCAACCCAAATAATTGGCGATAATTAAAGCCAGTCCACCAGATAATAAAGCACCTAGACGCCAACCCCCAATAAAAATGGCGGTGCCTACTCCCCTCTCCTCTTTATGCAAAAGATCAGTTCGATAAGCATCAATTGCAATATCTTGAGAAGCAGAAAAAAATGCTATCAGTAAGGCTAAAACTGCCAATATCCACAAAGAAGAGTCGCCTAAAATTGGCATCAAAAAAATGCTAATTAATAAACATAACTGCATTAATAATATCCAACCACGTCTTCTTCCTAACCAAGGCGGAGTAAACCTATCAAGTAACGGTGACCAAAGGAATTTATAGATATAAGGTAATCCTACTAAGCTAAACATACCAATATCAACAATGCTCACCCCACGAGTGGTAAGCCAAGCTTGCAAAGTACTAGAAGTAATAGCTAAGGGTAAACCAGAAGAAAAGCCTAAAAACAATAATATCCATACATTGCAACTCCCCCAAATTGAGGCTAATTTTTTTAACCAAATCATGGTTGTTCCCTGTTCATTTTATAGATAAAATTGTAATATTAAACTATAGTGATATTACGCGATTGATTAACTAATACAACTTAATTTATAGGGCTATCTTATGATTAGTATTTTCGAATTATTCTCAATTGGCTTGGGTCCTTCTAGCTCTCACACCGTAGGCCCTATGCGAGCTGCTTATGCTTTTTGTCAAGAACTTATAAAAATGGAATTATTAACTCAAGTCAATCGTATACAAGTAGAAATTTTTGGGTCTCTTGCCTATACAGGTAAGGGTCATGCCACCAATAAAGCGATTCTTCTAGGGTTAGAAAATAACTTACCTGATGCAATTGATCCTGATTATCTTCCTAAGCGCTACGAAGCTATTATTGCTTCTAAAAAAATAAACTTAGCTAATAAATATTTAATTGATTTTGATTATGAAACTCAATTTATTTTTAATCTTAAAGATTTATTACCGCTACATACCAATGGAATGCGTTTTAGTGCTTATGACAAGCAAAACAAACTATTATTAGAAAAAGAATTCTATTCAATTGGTGGTGGCTTTATTATTACTGGTAAAGATGATCTGAAACAACGAGCCCAAGAAAAAAAATCACAATACCCTTATCCTTTTGATACCGCCGCAGAATTATTGGCTCTTTGCCATCAGCATAACAAAAAAATCTGGGAACTAATTTTTGAGAATGAAGCTACGCTACGCAGCCCTGAAACAGTACGTAAAGGTATTTTGCATATCGTAGAAGTAATGGAACAATCTATTGAACGAGGTATGAAAACAACCGGATTTTTACCAGGCGGGTTAAACGTAAGACGGCGAGCGCCTGATTTAATTGAAAAATTAAAAGAGCATCCTGAGTCAACTATCAGCCATACTGAAGTAGCAAGTTTAGATTGGTTAAATGTTTATGCCATAGCAGTTAATGAAGAAAATGCAGCGGGTAGCCGAGTGGTCACTGCACCCACTAATGGCGCCGCAGGTGTACTGCCTGCTGTTTTACATTATTATAAAGCTTTTTATAATAATGTGGGCGATGACGAAGTTATTAATTTTATGCTAACAGCTTCAGCTATAGCAACTCTTTACAAGAAAGGTGCTTCTATATCTGCTGCTGAAGTAGGTTGTCAAGGTGAAGTCGGTGTTGCTTCATCGATGGCTGCGGCTGCTATGGCTGCAGCTTTAGGTGGTACAGTAGAACAAATTGCTTCTGCAGCTGAAATTGCTATGGAGCATAATCTTGGTCTTACTTGTGATCCTGTTGGTGGCTTAGTGCAAATTCCTTGCATTGAACGCAACGCCATTGGTGCTGTTAAGGCAGTTAATATCGCTCGCTTAGCATTATTAGAAACAGGCCAGTACAAAAAAATTTCTTTAGATAAAGTGATTGAAACTATGTTACGAACAGGCCGAGATATGAATCATCATTATAAAGAGACCTCTCTTGGAGGTCTCGCTAAAATTAAAGTTAACGTGATTGAATGTTAAGAATTACTGGTTACAACTGTGCCTACTTCTTCTGGAATACCAAGCCCTAATTTTGCAATTTGGTTAGCCTTTTTCCAGTCAATTTTAATAGTGCCAGTACGTTCTTTCATAGCTGTTTTAATAACAGTTTTATAACTTTGTCCTTTATAACCAGAAACAGGCAAGTGGGCTTCAAGATATAATACATTACCTTGCCAACCTGCTTTGCATGGTTGATAAACCACATGTACTGGTGTACCGACATTAATCATTGAATATAGCTGCGTTACATCTGGATTTAACATTCGAATACAACCTGCACTACTGCGTTGTCCAACGCCTGCTGGATTATTAGTACCATGAATCAGGTAGGTTAACCAAGCTAAACGAATAGCATAAGGGCCTAAAGGATTATCAGGGCCTGGCATCACATATTGTGGTAATGGATAGCCATATTTATTTAAAAAATCTGCACGCACCGCTGGCGTAGGCTGCCACTGTGGGTCAGGCATTTTATCAACTATTTGTGTTTTGCCAATTGGCGTATTCCAACCAGATTTACCAATTCCAACTGGATAAGTTAATACTATATTTTGTCCTGCAGGATAAAAATACATGCGCATTTCCGCAATATTGATGACAATTCCTTGTCGATCAACATTAGGTAAAATGAAACTGGTGGGAACTACTATGTTATCTGAAGATCTTAATTGCTCTATGTTAGAGCCAGGATTTGCTTCAACTAATTCATAGTAGCCAACGTCATATTGTTCCATCAAACTAACATAATTATTCATACCTACTTGTACGACTTGTGGTTGACCTACAACGTCGTCTCCTTGGACCGGCAATAAAAAGTTAGCGCAAAAAGATAAAGCAGGAATCAGTGTTAATAACACACTAAGAATAGATTTTTTACTGATGATTTTCACGATACTACCTTATTTAATTATCTTTTGAGAACTTATCAATTCTCGTATCAACGACAACAATTGATCTGGATCAACCGGTTTAGTTAAATATTCCTGAACCCCTGCTTCCAAAGCATCAACTATTGCCTCATTATCTTTTACAGTTGTTAACATGATTACTGCTTTGTTCTCTAATAATTTTTCTTGCTGTAATAGTTTTAAAAACTGTATCCCATCCATACCAGGCATCAGACGATCTAAGATTATTACTCGATAATCTGATGGCTCTTTTTTTAATTCAACCAGCGCTGCTTTTCCCCCTTCACAAGTCATTACTGAGTAACCAGCATGAGTCAAGGTATCAGCAATTACTTTTCGACTGATTAATTCATCTTCAATTAGTAAAATGCGCCTGGAACTCATATACTTGTATCCGGTTCTAACCAGCTCTTCAAGTTTTAAGCCCCTATACTAACGTGTGTTTTCTATTTTTAAAAGCAAAATCTGGCCTTTATTTGTTCTTAAATCAATTGCTTGCTTGGCTTCAATCTTATAAAAATGATTTACTCAGCCTGAAAATTCTTAAATAGTATTTGATTACATCAATCCCAGGCCACTGATGCTCATTAATTTATCAAAACATTGTTTTATATATAAGGGCTTTTAAATACTTGATTTTTACTATTATTGAACCTGCATTTTAGTTAAACTACCTGCTTTATTTATTGCATGCGGTTTAACCATGGATTTTCGAGTAATTGGCAGTATTTTTTTAATTATTGGCACTTCAATTGGTGCTGGCATTTTAGCTTTGCCCCTGGTAACAGCTGTTGGTGGATTTTATTTTGCTTGTTTGCTATTACTAATTTGCTGGTTTATTTCTACTTTAGGGGCTTTATATCTACTCGAAGTAAATCTTAAAATGCCTTTACATAGCAACCTAATCACGATGGCAAGAAGTACTTTAGGACTACCTGGCCAGCTTTTTGCCTGGTTTTTTTATTTATTACTGCTGTATTCATTAATCGCTGCTTATCTAGCAGGCGGAACAGAGGTTGTTAATAGTTTATTAAATATAATTAATATTAAGCTACCCACTTGGTTAGATACTTTTCTATTTTTAATCTTATTAGGCTTTTTTGTTTACCAAGGAATTCGTTCTGTTGATTGGTTAAATCGCGGCTTAATGTGCACCAAATTAGCTGTTTTCTTTTTACTCGTTATTCTTGCCTCCTTTCATATCCAGACAAATAAATTAATGATAGGCTCTGTACCTAAACTACTTCCTGCAGTAATGATTGTAATTACGGCCTTTGGTTTTTCAATTATTATTCCTAGTTTACGAATTTATTTACACAATGATATTAAAAAGCTGCGAATCACTATTTTAGTTGGCAGTTTTATAGCTTTATTTTGCTATATTACTTGGCTGCTAGTCATTCAGGGCAATATTGCAACTTATGGTCCAACCGGTTTAGTAAGTATTGCTAGCTCCAAAGATACTGTTGGCAATTTAACCACAGCGCTTATTCAAAAACTCCATACTCCTCTAGTGATTACTTTTATTCACTTTTTTACTTCTATTTGTATGATTACTTCATTTTTAGGAGTTTCTTTGAGTTTGACTGACTTTTTAGCAGATGGCTTACAAGTATCCAAAAAGGGTAAGGGAAATTTAGTAGTTTATGGTTTAACTTTTATCCCCCCTTTAATAATTGTATTATTTATACCCAGTATTTTTATAAAAGCTCTAGACTATGCAGGAATAATTTGTGTTATTTTATTAATTTTACTCCCGGCTATAATGGCATGGCGAAGTAGACAACAAATAACAAAAAGTACTTATCAAGTATGGGGCAAAAATTATCTACTTAGTTTTGTTATCATTGCGTCAATTATTTTGTTAATAATTGCTGCAACAAATTAACTTGACGAAAAGGCGGGCAACGATAAGAATACCTCCTTTTCGAAATGTGATGGCGGATGTTTAACTTATGACCTTACATCATTTAGATGGAGCTTTGCTTAAAAATCTAGTGTTGGCCGGCGCGCAAAACGTAATTAACAACCAAGATTTTTTAAACAAAATTAACGTCTTCCCAGTTCCTGACGGTGATACCGGTAGTAATATGAGTGCTGCATTTGAAAGTATTGCACAAGATATATTACGTCATCCGGATGATATTGCTTTACCAGACTTATGCCATCATATTGCTGAGGCAGCATTGAATGGATCGCGAGGTAATTCAGGTGCTATTCTTGCCCAATTTTTTCAGGGATTTTTACAAGGTGTTGGTCAACATAATAAAATTGGTTTAGAAAAATTTGCTGAAACAGCCTGTATTGCAGCCAAAGCTGCGCATGATGCTATTAGCAATCCTGTTGAAGGAACTATTATCACAGTCATGCATGACTGGGCCAAGTGGATTAATGAACATTGGGATAAAACTGCAAGTTTTACAGAACTTTTTAAGCAGTCATTAGAAGCAGCTAAAATTTCTGTTGCTCATACTCCAGATCAATTAAAAATTTTATCAGTTAAACACGTGGTTGATGCTGGTGCTCAAGGTTTTTATTACTTTTTACAAGGTGCAACTGAGTTTTTAATTACTCAAAAGCTACCTAAAATTTCAATTGCTACTGATATTTTTCAAAAGAACTTTGAAAGCAACATGATTAATCCAGCTCTTGACCAGCAAACTGAGCATTTACATTTAGCCCCTCATGCTACGCACCGAAATGATTTAGATCATCAGTATTGTACAGAATGTATCATTCATGGCGATAATCTAGATATTAAAAGTGTCAAACAAAAATTAGCTCGCTGGGGTAGCTCTTTTGTGATTGTAGGTGGCCGAAATAAAATTAAAATCCATATTCACACCAATGCACCAGATAAAGTATTTCGTGATGCCAATGCTTTTGGCGAATTACTTGAAACTAAAGCAGATGATATGTGGGCACAATATCGGGCTAACATTAACTTCTATCTGAATAAACACGTTGCCTTAATTACTGATAGTTCTTGTAATCTACCTCAGGAATTAGTTGTTAAACATAACATTATTATGGTTCCTTTACAGATGATTATTAATAATCAAGTATATTTAGATAAAGTAAATCTTTCTGCCACTGATTTTTTAGAAAAATTGACTGATCCAGATAATACTATTACTACTTCTCAGCCAGCTATTGCTGATATCAAGGTTGCTTTTAATAAAGGCTTCAGACAGTCCCCTATTGTTATTGGCATCTTTTTATCGGATAAATTAAGTGGTACTTATCGCAGTATCAACCAAATTGCTAAACAATATGAAGAAGATGAACTCTATGTTTATGATTCCCGTAATACTACCGGCGGCTTAGGATTAATAGTACTAGAAACTGCTAAAGCTATTTATGAGGGTAAATCTGTTGCAAATATTAAAAAATCTATTTTAGATAATATCGCTTATACCACCACCTTTTTATCTTTTTCTACACTAAAATATGCTATTAAAGGGGGACGAGTTAAAAAAACTTCTGGCTTTATCGCCAATTTCTTTAATCTTTTACCTGTTATGAAAATAGCTTCTTCCGGTAAGCCTGAAAAAATCGGCATGAGTTTTGGTAAAAATGCTACTCAAAGAAAAATGATTAAAGCTGCGATAAAATATGCTAAATCATTTAAAGACCAAGAGCTTATTATAACCCATGTAGACTGTTTAGAAACTGCTCAAACCACTCAAAAACTTCTGCAAAGTAAATTCCCTCAAAAAAATATCTATATTGTTGAAACTACACCTATTTTAGCGACTCATTCAGGTCCAGGTACTTTATCTATTTCAGTATTAGGAAAAAATTAATCAATTTTATATCATGATTAATCAATCTTTTATTTATTTCCTGCTTTTTTTATAAAATCTTTTCATGCAAAATACAGTGATATTATAACAAGGGAAATATATGCCTGGGGAATCTCTTGCTTTACTTGAATTAATTCCTTGTAAAGCAACTTATACTGAACTAGCAAATAAATTGCTTAACTTGCTTAATGAAAAGTTAGGCTCCCCCTTTATTATTACCCAAAGAATTTTAGTCTGTTTACCTTATTTTTATCTTGAACCCGCTGCTGACAAAACAGAAAAAGCGCTCTTAATTTTAAATAAATTAAGAGCCGATTATTATCTTAATTGCAATTGCCAAGTTGAGGGTAAATTTTTAATTGATTCAATAAATATTGAAGCGATTTTTATAATAGAAAGAACCAAAGATACTATTAACTATTTAGTGAAAGAAGATTTTATTACTGTGTTTCAAGAATTGATTGAAACCTCTCTTTCAACCTTAAGAACTTCCAGTTTATTTAGCCACAAAACAGCTGGTGCCTTACTACCTCCGCGCACTAGTCCAGCCACCGAATTGGTAATCTAGCTTGACAAAAACATCTTATCTGCTGTTTTTTTCAATCCAATCAACAAATCAAATACTAATGTCTTATTACCACCAAAATCTGAAAAACCACTTAAAGAATAACTATAAATTAAAAGCGTAGACTGCTGCTCGTTTATCGAAAAAAACTGCACAATTAAATATCCAGGCCGTCTTAACAATAAAGATTTATAAAGATAATGATAACGATGCTTTTTATCAGAAAAACTTCTTAACTTGATACGCGAATACTTGGCAATCATTGCCTTCCAAGCTGATTCGAGTTGCTCTATAGTATAATCAAATATTGGACTTTCTGGTTTAGAAAGTAATTTAAACATCCCTGAAGGGACTAATAAAAAATAATTGAGCCCTTTAGGATATTCAAACTGATTAAAATCAACTGCTTCAGGCAAAAGCATATTTTTACTCATACACTATCTTTTATATAAACCGATTAATCGCACATACAAACTATTAGGTAAAATATTTAAAAACCTTACTAACCACGAAAACAACCAAGGAAAACAAATAAGTATTTTACGTTTTGCCAAACCATCGGCAATAATCTTGGCTGCCTTGTCTGCTGTCATTAAAAATGGCATGTAAAATTGATTTTTATCAGTAAGTGGGGTTTTAATAAATCCTGGACAAATCGTCGAAACCGTTATTTTAGTTTTAATTAAAACAGCAGTCAGACCTTGTAACATACTGCGGACTGCCGCTTTTGAAGAACTATAAGCTTCAGCTCCCGGTAATCCACCAAACCCTGATAGGCTACAAACTACAGCAAGATGTCCTTGTTTTTGTGCTAAAAAATAATTTAGAACGGGTCCTATTCCATTGACAACGCCCAACACATTGACATTAATAGTTTCAGCAAAGCCTTGAGTAAAATTCGCTAATTTCGCATGTTGGCTAATCCCTGCATTAAGAATAACTATATCTAACTTATGAAATTTTTTTAAAATATTGTCTACTACTTGTTTGTTTGCCTCTAAATCTGTTACGTCAAGCGTTTGAATAAAAACTCTATCGCTTGTCATTTCATTAGCTAATTTTTGTAAAGCCGTTTCATTTCTCCCTGAGATAACCAACGTTGCACCTCGCTGATAAAGCTCTTTTGTTAAGGCATAGCCAATGCCTGAAGAAGCACCTGTTATCCAAACTATTTTATTAGTAAAATAATTATTTTGATTCATATTTAATCTCGAAAATTTTCAAATTGTAAGGGTAATTCTAATTTTTGGCTTCGCAGAAAAGCAATTACCTCTTGTAGATCATCACGTTTTTTACCTGTCACTCTAATTTGATCCCCTTGAATACTAGCCTGCACTTTTAAATCTTGTTCTTTTATTACCTTGGTTACTTTTTTTGCGACCTCTTTATCAATACCTTGTTTAACTTTTACTTCTTGTTTTGCTTCATGCAAGCTAATGGTAGGTTTTTCAAATTCTAAAGAACGTAAATCTAAATTACGTTTAGCCATTTTATTTTGTAAAATATCAACCATTTGCTTTAATTGAAAATCAGTAGGTGCTGTTAAAACAATCATTAATTTATTCAGTACAAATTTTGCTCCGGTTCCTTTGAAATCAAATCGATTATCGATTTCTCGATTAGCTTGGTCTATTGCATTAGCCAATTCATGTTCATCAACTTTTGAAACAACATCAAATGAAGGCATTATTTTACTCCTCTGTTATCCCAATTAAGCAATTTATGATTATCAGCTTATCATACACGAGCTTTAGATTATTTAAAGATTAAGGCGACATTAATTCAAGTTGCGTGGATTTTTTTGATAAATCTGGCTTAAAACCAACCCCTAGCCCTAATAACCTAACTGGTCTATCTTGGCGAGTCAGCCCTTTTTTACATAAATTTTCATAAAGTTCTAATATAGGTTCTGTAGAACTTGCCTCAACAGTAGTTTGTTGAAAGTTACTAAATTTAATTTTAATAAACTGTTTATGAATGATTAATTCCTGATGTTTTGCAAGTCTCGCTAGTAATTCTTCATAAAGAGCATGAATAGATTGCATACAGCCTTCTTGATCAGAAATATCTTGCACAAACGTACACTCTACACTTAAAGATTTTCGTTCTCGGCAATTTTCAACAGGCCTTTCATCAATACCACGACAAAGTTCGTGTAAATGCTCCCCAAATCGTCCGAACTGTTCAACCAAATCATTAAAAGCAATGGATTGTAATTCTTTACAAGTAAAAATTCCTTTGCTCTCTAATTTCTGAGCAGTAATCTTACCCACTCCATGAATTTTACTGACAGGTAATTGTAAAATAAACTGTCCCACTCTGTCAGGGGGAATAACAAATTGACCATCTGGTTTATGCCAATCACTAGCAATTTTTGCTAAAAACTTATTAGGTGCAATCCCTGCTGAAGCAGTTAATCGCTCACTATTAAAGATTCTCTCACGAATTTCTTTGGCAATTAAAGTCGCAATTCCATTATATTTAGGGGAATGACTAACATCTAAATAAGCTTCATCTAAAGATAAGGGTTCAATTATATCTGTATACTCTAAAAATATTTTTCTGATACTTTCAGCAACCACTTTATATTTTTCTATATCAGGCTTTAATACTATTAAATCAGGACAAAGTTTTTTAGCGTAGGCTGTAGACATAGCAGAACGTACGCCAAATTTTCTGGCAAAATAATTACTAGTGCATAATACGCCTCTTTCTTTTTCACTACCTCCCACTGCTAGTGGTACTGTAGTTAACTCTGGGTTGTCGCGCATTTCAATGGCTGCATAAAAACAGTCCATATCAATATGAATAATTTTTCTCATAGATTAAGCACTCAAACGTAATAATCCTATCATCACACCTTGAATAGTTATTCTTGTCGCTGGGTAATTTATCGCTTGCAGCAAAGCATTAGCAGGCTTTAAAGTAATCGTACCATCTTCATTATTATAAAAACGCTTTAAGGTAACTGCTTCGTTGTCTAACAAAGCAACTACGATTTCTCCGTTATGAGCTGTTTTAGCGTGCTCACAAATCACTAAATCCCCATCTAAAATACCTTCATCAACCATTGAGTCACCTTTCACCTTTAAGGCATAACGATTAGCACCAAGCAATAAGCAAGCCACATCCACTGTTTCAGGAATACTGACCGCTTCAATTGGTTTACCAGCAGCAATAATCCCTAATAAAGGGATCTTTTCATCAAGATTAGGCATTAAAAGCTCAATATTCCTGTGCCTGCCAGGCACTAAGCTAATCAATCCTTCTTTAACCAAATGCTGAACATATCGATAAGCTACACCTCGAGATTTAACCCCTATTCCCTTAGCTATTTCAGCCATAGTAGGAGATAAGTTTTGTTTATCAATAAAATATTTAATAAAATCAAATGTTTGCTTAGATTTCCGAGTCAACATTTTGATCTCCATTTGTTCTCTTTATAATAGTATAGAGAACATATTGAGCACGAGTCAAGATAACTCTTATCAAAATAATTCAGGGGGCTATTATTTTCTTAAATATTGGTAATTTTTTTTACAGAAATAAGGATTTTTGTATCATTTATCAAACAATAAATGATATAATTTTCAGGAATATAATAAGTATGCTTGGAAGTTAACTATGCCACTCCTTGATGTAGATTTAAGTTTTTTTGAACAAGCAGTCCGTGAGTTACATGGCCAAGAAACTACTAGCTATTTAACTCGTCAAGGCGGCTCTCAAAATAAAAGATGGGGATTTTTAAAAATTCCTCGTTCAACTTTAAATCATAATAGAGCTCTCTATTACATATATTCTTTATCTAATCCCATAGGAAGCGGTTCTTTTGGTAATATTTATAAAGCTAGAACAGTCAGTGGCATTAATCCTTATACTGATGAATTCGATCCAGAACAGTTAAAATCAGAAATACAATCTGCTTTTGATTTAAAGCCTTCAATGGTAGTTAAGTCTTATAAAAAAACAAGCTATAAAGATGCATTAGACACTGCAACACTAGAAGCTACACATCTAAGTCGTTTTTACTATAAAATGGAACCGCCCGTTTTTACCATTGATAAAGAAACCCATACAACTAGGGCTTTTTTAGCTTCTGAATTTATACCAGGAACAAATTTATATTTTTCAACACCTGTTCCTCAATTAAAAGATTTACCATTTCATAGAAGACTAGATTTAATTACTAAACTTGTAATGCAAGTTGTATTAATTCATAGAAAGGGCCATATGGTTCATTCTGATTTGAAATCAGATAATGTCATAGTGAACTTTGAAACAGATGACATCAGCCCACTTGACTTTGGCCTTAGCAAAGACATGCCATCAGCAGACCCTCTTAATCCTGATTTACTTATTCTAGCTGATGTCAAAGGTCATCCAAGCTTTTTTCCGCCAGAGACTCTCTTTAGAGAATATGGATTAAAAACTGACCTCTATATGGCCGTAAACCCTCTTTTAAGATTGCTAGGTATACCAAACCCTAGTTTAACAAAACTTAGAACCGAAGATCTTGATGGAGAGGTATTTAAATCTCAAATTCCTTATGACACAACTGGAATTATCGATTCTGCGCCTGCTGAAATTGAAGGTATCAATATTAAAGAGTTGTTATTATCTTTTATTAATAGAATGCAAGACAATGATTATGCCAATAGACCAACCTCAGAAGAAGTATTAGCTTTTTTTAATACGCTCTATACATTAAATTTACTCCATCAATATTTACTATTAACAGCAACAGAAAGACCTGAGTCAGCTATCATGGGTGAGCTTAAGAGAAGAACAAGAAAAGAAGGCGACCCCGATACACCCTATCCCATTAGATCAGATGATGATTTAAGTGAGGAAATAAGAGCCACCTTAGCTAAATTAATTATTATAAAACAGGGTCTAAATCATATCAAAGGCAAATTTAGCTATAAACTTCGTAATAATCGTGGCGAAGAGCTTCCTCCTGAGATACTTATTAAACCTTTTCATAGCTATGACTATGCTAACCCAGAACTTTGCAGGATTATTATCAACTCTTATAAAATCACACCACCTCCTGAAGATACCTCAACTACTGCAACGCCTGAATATACCTTAAAAGCTTTGTGTGAGGCTGATTTAGTTGAATTAGATGAGCTTCCTTATGATGAATTATTACAACTTTTTATTCTTAATGAAACAACTAGTTCAGCAATTAAAGCTCTTCTACTACATGACAAGACATCAGATCACTTAAAGGAGCTTAATTTAGCTACAAAAATCTCAATCTTGGTTAGCCTACTAAAAAATGAAACTCATTTAACCTCGGAGACCAGAACTGAAACCGGATCAATTCCTGCCAAATTAAGCCAAAATGAAATTGATAGTATTATTACGAAAGTATGTGATGCTATTAATGATAATTTAGATTTCAAAACTTTAACCGCCTTAAAAAAAGTAGAAATAATTATTCAACTTCTTCCTTTTCATGAAGCTACAGAAGATTTTATCGATAAAATTATTAAGTCTTTTTCTTCTTCAGAATCTGAAGATAAACCTAGCTTTCATTATGCACTTGAGCAGGTAGTTTTTATTTTAGAAAATATACATAATTTTAAATTTGAATGTAAGCAAGGAGAGGACGAAAGTAAGCTATTAGAATACAAAGTATTTTTTATACACAAATTTTATACTCGCTATAAAGAAGTACTCATAGAAAAACACTATGCTTTGCCTCCAATGGGCTTATTTCAACAATTAATAGCTGTAAAAAAACTTCAAAGAATAGGACATGTAGCACTATTAAACCCTCAAGAACAGAATGAGCTTATTAGTACTATTACACACTTCATCAATATATATAACAGATATAGCCCTCAAGATCCTGCTCATATTAGTTTAAGAAAAAGTATTGAGCTACTACAATTAGTAACTGAAAATCGAGATTTATTTTCTCTTGAGGAATTTTCATTCTTTTTAACAACTCTCTATAAAATAGCTCTTTCCTCTCAACTTTCTAAACATTACCCAGATAATATTAATCTATTGATTTCTCTAGCAAGCCAAAAGGATGGTTTACTAGCAGCAGGAATATCTTCAGAGCAATATCAAGAAATTTGTAAAAAAGCATTCTCGTTAAATACTACTAGCGAAACAACTGTCTATACTGTCCCTATTACAGAAGATTTAGAATTATTAATAAAACTCATACAAAACAAAGACCTCTTAATAAGAAACAGCATTACGACAGATCAATATAATGCCTTATGTGAGGATACTGAATCAGTAATTATAACAAAACTAAAAAACTTAACCTCAAGGTTCTTTTTTTTAGAGCCCTTAGAAAAATGCTCTTTACTAGTTTTACTAACCAAAAATAAAGATTACTTTATTGAAGGTGAAGGTACCAGCCAAGTTAATAAATTTAAATCATTATTTGACAAAATATATGATGGATTGACAGACAAAAATCTGCATAAAGGTTTTGATTTGTTTTTTACTTTAGTGAAAAATAAAGCTTTAATATTAAGAGAATATCAATTATCTGAAGAAATATTTAATTCACTTGCTGATGAATTTTTTACAAAAATTAATGCGGCTGACGACTTAAACGAAAATAATGAGCACGAACAATTATTTTTTCTGATTAACTTGATTAAATATAAAGCTTACTTAGAACTTGAAAAATTTACCCCGCTTTGTGAGAAATTGACTAATTTATTTTCTACAATAGAACTTCATAAATCTTTTATTGGTAATACTAATTTATTGCTATACTTATTAGAAAATCTCTCTCTTTTTCATGGCAATCAATTAGACGAAAATTTTCAAACGTTTTTTACTAAGATTTATAATCAACTTACTGCTTTTGACTCAGTGGCCGCCCTACATACTGGTGATGAAGCACTTGATAGAACAGATTTAGCCTTGTACTATAAAGATTTCGCACAGGCTTTAAAAAAATTAATCGAAAACAAATCCTTATTTGATACTCGTCAAGAGAATTTTTATACCCTTTGTCGAAAGATAACCACTTTACTTAATGAACTACACCCGGAGATTATAAGTATTGAAGAAAATCTTGATTTACTTTTCTTCTTGTTAAATGAAAAAATCGCTCTACAGGGTAATCCAGAATTATCTGCCTTACTTAATACCTGTCTCAATAACATTATAGACTCAATAACTTTTAACCGCTTGTCATTACTTAATCCCAAACAAAGATTGGATATTTATTTCACTTTAACAAAAGAAAAGACCTTGTTTCCTGATCAAGATAAATATGACTCTTTTTACCAAGCAGTTTTAAACTCACTACTATCATCTACATGTAGTGAAAATTTAAATCTTCTTATCTATTTAAACAAAGAGCGTCATACGATTACATCAAAATATGGAATTAATCCAGGACAATATAGCGATCTTTATGCGCTCATATTTAAATATATAAACATCTCAATTAATTTTGAAGACATGGAGATTAATAAACCATCAATGGCAGATTTTCAAATTAAAAGCTTTAATGAAGCTTTTAATTTACTTATCACTTATTCTAGTAATTTAACTTACTTAGTTGCAATTCCTGACTTAAATCCCATTGACATACCCACAGAATCTGAAAAAGATTCTTGTTATAGCGAAGAAGAATATAGTGATTATTGCCATACTCTTTTTGTCAGTCTTCTCAACACGTTTTCCGTTAACGATAACTTCAAAGTAAATTTAAATCATTTACTCATCTTATTAAAACATAAGTCTGTACTGACAATAAGTGATAAAAAAGACTCCAAAGGCAAGCCATTATTCAGTAAAATAAAATCGTTAACGACTAGAAGATATGAGGCTCTTTTTAATAAAATTATGTTAGCTCTTCAGGCTGCAGACTTGGATAAAATTTCTCTTAAAGAAAGCCTTTACTTATTACAAAATCTGGCAAAAAATTCCGCTTTATTTATCAGTGATGAAGAAAAATCTCTGGCGCAAACAACACTAAGATATACAATAAAGCAAAGTAAATATTTTACACGCCTTACCACAAATATTCATGCTTCTCTAGTTAATATCGATTTAGATAAAATTTCTAGTAAAGAAATTATAGAAACTTTAACATTTTTAAAAATGAACGGGGGTTTATTCTTAAAATCTGGCAGCATGACTCAAGAAATGTTTAATGCCCTACAGCTAAAATTTACTAGCAAGCTTACGGATAATATGGAGAACAATACTTACACAAAAAACTTTGCCTTATTTTGTCATTTTTTAAAACATAGTAAATACTTTTTATCAAAGAAAGAGCTATCAGATGCAGATTATTTTTCCATGTTTAATCTTCTAGGGCAACATTTAAAAAATGAAAGTCGATTACCAGTTTCAGAAAGATTAGCCTTGCTTCATGTTTTTTCAGAAAACTACTCTGTATTATTAGCCGCGAATTTTAGAAAAGTTTACATTAATCAGCGCTGGAATGATCATGTCTTTCTTCCAGCTGACATCACTTTTAGAGGTGATCCGTCTCCTTATCTTAAAGCTTTATATAATTTAATCTCTGAAAAAAGATTATTAACTCGAAAAGAAAAAGATCTTTTTACTCATGAGGAATATTATCCAGTATTAACTGAAGAACAATATACCTCCTTAATTAGCAAATTTGAGGGATTTTTTGATACTTTTGAGCTAGAGGAATGCACATTAGAACAAAAATTTAGATGTTTAATACAGCTAGATGGCATTAACTCCTTACCATCTGACATTCTACAGGCAAAACGAGCTTCTTTAACACAAACACTACTTGCTTCTTTAATAAATCTAAAGTCGATTATTGCGTTAGCTAAGCTACGTAATAGTCTAGAGGCTAGTGAAATAACTAAATTTGATATGCTCTATATGAGCATAATCCAATCTTTTCTATCGCAAATTTCAACCAAACCTAGAGAAGATAAGGTTAAATTTTTAGGATTTTTACTAGAAAATCATGATTATTTTAAAACTATTCTAGATATAGCTGGCTTTAATACTGCTATTAGAAATACATTAAATGAAGTTGTTACAATTTCACAAGACCAAGCAAGCGCAGAATCTACTCCAACTCAGCCATTACTACTGGCTCTATCAAGTAAATCTTATATTAGTTTATTTCTCAAAGGTCTCCCTGCTGAGCTTCCTTATATGGCAAAAAAATTAGTCAATCATGTTGCACAAGAACCTTTTTCTACTGACCTATTATTTAATTTACTAGCCTTAAGCAAAAATTTTGGAGCCTCTACACAAAGCAATCTATTTAAACTTTTAATCACCACTCTAGATACAGAAAAAAAGCTATTCGAGACTTGGAAAACTTTAATTAAAGAAAGACATCGTATAATTCTATTGATTGGTGAAGATGTGTATGGCTCTTTTCTAACGGTGGATAGTTTTTTAAAAAGAACTTTGTTAAATTCACTTTTTCTAGAAAAAGCTGGTAGCGGTGAGGGTGCTGCTCAAATAAGTTCAGAAGCACCAACTTCAAGTCTTGTTAATAAGATAGTAATAGAAGGTACTATTAAAGCAGCTATAGAAAGCACTATCGAATATTTAATGGATAAAATATTTTTAGAAGACGATCAATACACAGGAAAATTTTTTGGGGCCTTTGGTTATACCACTGGTGAAAAGAAAGATGCTGCTATAGCTTTTGTTGAAACTGCAGAAGCTTGTTTAAAATGGCTAGATGATTCGGAGACTGCAACTCTAAAGAGTGATTTCACAAGTAAGTTATCTAAAATTATGAATAACAAAAGTATAAAAGGAGCTTTATCACAAGGCGAGTTAGGCAGAATTGTAAGTGGCTCATTTGCTGTTTTCAACAATTATAATGCTAGAGAAGAAAATTTGGAGAAATCTGCACTCTTTGGTGATGATGGAGAAGAAAGCCGACTGATTCACTAATTTATTTGATTGAACTCAATAGATTTTTTTAAAGATCTTGAATCCTTAATCATAACTCTTAATAAACAATAACTTAAAGGAACTTTAAGAGAGTTAGCAAGCAAAAATTATTATTGGGTAACTATTAGTAAATCATTAATTTTTAAGCTTTTTTAAGTAAAGTAGGCTTTATTTAGCTATAATATATGCTATAATTTTATACAGTAATAATTAGAAGACTCCATTATGACTATATCATCACAATTACAGCGCTATATCAGCCGATTAACTGATAGAAATCCAGTGGTGTCATTCTTCGATGATGATGAAAACTATACAATTATTCGAATACCACAACCTGCTACAGAAATAGATCATCAAGATTATCCACGATACTTTATTTTCAAACAAAGTGCACTTATTAATGAAGGGGCATATGGAAAAATTTATAAGGCTTTTCGTATTTCCAAACAAGCAGAAACCTATCAACTTGATAAAGATAGACCCTTAATTGCAAAGGTTCAACTTTACAAAAAAGGGGATGAAGAACTTCCGATTGAAACAGCAAAAATTGAAGCTGAGTTTGATAGAGCTTATGATAAAAATGCAGAATTACCTGTTTGTGATGCAAGCAAAGCTAGCTACTCTATTAAAACCTATATTGATGGAGCAGATTTATCAGCAAGCAATGAAAATAAAGGGAAACTCAATGCATTAAAGCACTTATCTTTCAGTGATAGATTATCTTTAATCATTGACCTGCTTGCTCAAATTACCTTGCTACACCATAAAACCCCAACAACAAGTAGTGCAATAGTTCATGCTGATACTAAACCAGAGAATATTATTTTAGTTAAAAAAGGGCTAAAGGCTTTTGTCACTCTCGTTGATTACGGTATTGCTAACAAGCTTAAACATGACAGCCCAGACCATACTTTCGTTTTTTCAGGCGTGGGCTCCCCCAGCTACCATCCAATAGAAACACTATCAGGTTCAATGGGATTGAAAACTGATGTTTATGTTTTGGTTTACCCTATACTTCGTCTTTTAGGTGTTTTAAATCCTATCAAGTCTAAATATGAACGCGCCAAAAGAGATAGAAAGGGGGCTTTTCAAGTACCTTTTGATATGGATGGATTATTGGATCCGACCCCTATTACTGTTGCTGAAATAAATATTAGCTCTATTTTAATACATTTTTTAAACTTAATGCAGCATAATAAATATTATTTAAGACCTAGCAGTGATACTGTATTAATATTTTTTAATACTCTCTATCAACTTAGCTTAGCACACAATTTAAATCCTGCTAACAACACACTAAAAACAGCCCTGACTGTAAAATTATTATTACTAAGCCAAGGATTGTGGGAAACAAAAATTCCTTTGGTTGAAAGTGGAAATATTATTAACAAACCGTTTAAAGACTTTGATTTTGAAGCGAGTACTGAGCTTAATAATAGAATTATTAATTATTATAAATCGAAAAAATCTATCACTAAAACAAGTTTGCAATTTTTAGCATTACAAGGCGTGACTTCACAGCAACTACAAACTGCTTTAACCCCTTACCAACTATTCTCTCTTGCAATACAGGGAAAAAGAGAATCCCGTGCTAGCTCTGAGAGCGAAAGATCCGCTGCTGCCCATGATGGTACTGCAACAGCAGGTGGTGAGGCTGCCAGAGATGAAGAAGATTTTTCTTTTTCAGAAACTATCAATACCCTGCTAGCTGCCTTTGATTCCTTGCCTGAAAAAAATCTCAGGCTTAATGAAAAAGTAAGATTATTTATTGAGTTAATAAAAAACAAGCGCTACTTAGGCTTAGAAGAAGGTAAGTATAGTGGCTATTTATCGCTATTAATTAATGCTATTAAAAGTGATAGCTCTAAATTTGACCATCTTTCATATAACGATAAAAGAGATTTAATACTGGGCTTTTTGATTCAAGGAAAAAAACTAATACCTAGCGAGCTATCAACTGTAGACTATGAACTTATCATCAATAAATTGGTAAGTGCACTCTCACCTTATACTAAATTTAAATTACTAGCTTCTATTAGTCAATATACCTCTACTGAACAAGTAGTACTCTTTGATTCTAAAGAGGTAATTAAAGTGCTACGTGATGCTTTATTACCAACATCACTAGAAGTAGAAAATTATAATCTTAAAAAATGTTTAAAACTATTCCTCGAGCTTATTGAAAAAAATAATAAACTTAATGCTGTCTCCTATCTTGAAACAAAAAATTATGATAAGCTGGTTATCTGGTTAAGTGAAAAAATTAAAGAACAGTTCAAAGAAAAAAATCTTAATGAAAAAATTGAGATTTTTAATACTCTTAAAACTTATAGAAATATAGACAACGCATTATTAACAACGCTTGAAAATTTATTATTAGATGATGCTAGTCTAAACTCTACTTCATCAAATCAATTTATTATAGTTAATTTCTTATTACCATTTGTACATAATTTAAAAAAATTTACCGCCACTAAATCTGCTGACTTTTTGGTAAAAATTAAAGAAAAGTTTTTATCAAACCTTACCAATGATACAGAGGAATTAACTTCAATATTAGTAAGCTTAGAAATTAATAAATTCTCTCTTAAAGATACCGCTTATGAAGAATTTTTTACACGAATTATTGAAAAACTTAGTAGTGATCAGCTTGTTGCTCCTGTAGATTCAAGTAAATCATTACAACTTTTAGACACCTTACTGAGAAAAGCAAATCTTTTAGTTCCTGGACGTTTTACTGGTGAGCAATACAATACTTTATTTTTAAAAATTTGTACCCCTACTTTAACTACTCTTTCATTTTTACTGCTCAATAAAAAAGCTTTAGAAAGAATTACTAATTTTAACTATACCACATTAATTTCTACATTAATTAATCGCTTACCTGATGATTTAGCTACACTTTTAAACATTAACTCTGAAGATCTCGAAAAAGCCGATGACTCTAATGAGGTAAAAGCAAAAAAGAAATTAAATCGATTACAAAGATTTGAAGAGAATTTAACTTTATTGTCTTTTTTAATCATTAACAAACCAGAAGCAGCCTCTGAAAAATATTTAACATTAATAAAAGCTGTTAGGGATAGCATTTCTAATCAACTCACTAATAATTTAGTAAGTTGCTCATCTGAGACTTATTTGGATTTATTATTTTTCGTAATGGAAAATAACCCCTTAATTGAAGGTAGTAGCTTTTTCAATGACGAATTTTTAACCTTAGCTTATAATAAACTCATTAGCTCTTTTACAGATACCGCTTATACTAGCAACTTGGGTATTCTGTTAGAAATAATTAGAAAAAGAGGGCTCTTCACTGCAAGCAATAGACAAGATAAATTAAATATTCTTACTAGTAATTTACTTGATCGTTTAAAAATTGATTTTCCACAAGAATTTTCAATCCAAAATAAAATAACTTATTTTACAAAGTTATTAAATAAAGAGGATAGTTTAGGAGCTAACGATTTATTTATAACAATTGAAAAGGCGGATGATTATCGTAGTCTTTATCAAAAACTAGTCACATCACTCAATCAAACATCGCAAGAAGATTTTACAAATCTAGGTTTTGATATTAATTTCAGTTTGTTAATTAGTTTATTACAAAATAAACAAATGGTTGATGGTATTGATGATCTAATAGCTAAAATGGTTTTGATTTGTAAAACAACTATCAAAAACGATGATGTTAACTTATTAAATTATTTACTTGAACAAACACCTATCTTTTTTACGGTAGATGCTTTTAGTCAATTCAAAGAACTATTTACTGCAATAGTTGATAAGTTTAATCAACCTATTAATGCTTTAAAGTTAATTTTACTTTTAATAAATAATAAAACTGATTTAATAGATAGACTTCGTTTAGAAGTACCAAAGTATGATGAGTTAATTTCAGTTATACATAGTAAGTTATTGACGGCTATTAATAGCTTAGCTGATATTAACTCTGGCATAAAACTATTACAATTAACAAAAGATAGTGAAAAGTTAAAAGAAACTCTCGGGGAAGAAAAATATAGTCAATTAACTTCTTCTCTCTATGAAAAATTAACTTCTGTTTTTGGACAATACAACACTACTGATGAAGGATTATCTTTGCTTTTAATGCTTGCAAAAAACAAAACCGTGTTAATTGAAAAACAAGTTTTAAGTGATGCTCAGTTTACTCAGTTATGGGAACGATTACAAACTAGATTATTATCGTTTTATATGCCTAGCGCCCAAAGCTCTCCCCCTGCAACAAGTTCATCTACAGCTGCTGTTGTTTTACCCCGTGTTTTTAAATTAGATATAACGCTGTTGGAAATATGGGTTAATTTAATAAAACAGAGAACAATTTTTAAAAATGCTTCTAATGGCTATGTAGAATTTATTCAAAATTTATCAAATGCAATTATGGAAAAGCCTCTCGATAGTACACTTACTGAGACTGAACTTACTACGTTAAATGGACTAATTGCGTATATCAAAGATAATGTAGCTAGAGCTGATGATCATTATAAAGGATTTAAGTTAGGAGGTTATACTGCTAGTAGAAAAATCGCCGCTGCTTTAGCTATGATAGAATACATTACGCTTTCCTCTGCAGAACGTGCAAGTAATAAAAGAATGATAAATCCTCATATTGCTGCACTTGCCCAGGGCAGTTTAGCTAAGACAATTGTTGATAAAGATTTACAAGAATTATTAAGCTTGGATAATGATTCCCACACACCTACACTTAGCTAGAAAGCCTCAACTATACCTATAAAATAATTAGCTAGAACTTCCTGGAGCTACTTAGAGGAATTTTTTGCGCTGTTATTGCTTCAGGTTCAGTAACTAAAGACCCTGAAAATAAACCTACTTTAGAAAATAAAAATTTTCGGCAAAATTTTTTATAACCCAACGAATTCATAATTTCTCTACGAAAACATTGTATATGTTCTTGGAGCTTTAGATTAGCCATTATTTTTCTAGTTTCTACCCAATCTTCTAGTCCATATTTATACTCTGGATCAAGTTTAGCTAAAACCTTATCTTTTATTTGTTCCCAAATAGCATTAATGCCTTCTCGTTTCAATGAAAAGCTGAGACGACAAAAAAGATGAAGTTTTTCTACTGTGTCTGGATTAGCAAGCGATTGTAAATAAAGGTTCATTTCTTCATAAATTACTCTAACCAAACTACTTGCAGCAGTAAACATTTGTTCTAATTCTGTATTGTTCCCTACTCTTTTGGCTGCTTCAACTAAACCAGGTTCACTGAGTAAAATATCTGCTTGTTTGTCTGGTAGGCCAGCTACTCTTAATAAACCAACCATTCCTCCACCCCAAGCACTTCTTAAAGCATCCCAAATACCCAGTATTTCTAAAGTTTCAGCTTGATCTGTTCTCATTATTAATAAACCTTTATTATTATTGATAACTAGTTAACCAGAAAGTGGTGGGCTTGTCAATTAATTAATATAATCAATAGTTTAATGAAGTCTTAAGAACTAAAAACAGTATTTATAAATAACAACTTAGAAATTCACTAAATGATTTTTGAGGAGCTTGTTCTATCTCTTCAAATTCAATCAAAGAACGCTTTGCTTCTTCTCTAAAAAAAAGCTCTAGCTTAGGAATTTTAGCCTGTAAAGTAGCCGTATGCTCTATAGCTTTTTGCAAATGATAAGATTGAAATGAATGTTTAGATTGCATAAGTTCATTAAGCACTCTAGCTGAGGGAGTTAATTCACTATTTAGCAACTTTTTTTCCTGGATTTGAATGCTTTCTATAAAACCCGCTGAAGAAGCGGAAGATTCTAAAAGTTCCGCAACCTGATAAAGTTTCTCAAATAAACGATTTGCTGCTTCTTTAAATTTTACTAAAGAATTAGCTACAGATATTTTCAAAGTCGAATCCCTACCTTTGGCTGCTACAAGCTTAAGATTGTTATGACAAACCAATATTTCATCATAAGAAAGCAACGGACTATCTTCTAATAAACAAAAGGTCAAAAATACATCCATAAAAGTCATTTGTTTAAAACAAATACCTATCGCTTGTAAAGGATTTAAATCCAACATACGCATTTCAATATAAGCAATGCCTCGAGTTAATAAAGCATGCGTAGGCGTTTCGCAAGAATTAGCAATTTGCTTAGGTCTAATAGGGCTATAATATTCATTCGCAATTTGTAGTAAGGAGGTACTCAATTGCTTATATTCACCATTTTCTTTTAAGCCAATTTCTTCAAATTCATGATAAGGTCTCTTTGTGGCTACAATAAGACTATTTGCATAATCAATAATATTATCAAATGAAATATTTAAAAGATCCTCGCCTTTATTCTTATAACCTAAATCACTTAAACGAAGAGATGTTGCATAAGGTCCATAAAAACCATGCTCTGAAAATTTTTTTAAAAAATCAACTGGTCGAATTACCGAAGTTTCTGCACAAGCTGGGCTAGCACCAAATAAATAAGGAATAAGCCAAGCATATCGTAAACAATTACGAACTAAATGCATGTAACTATTGTTAATAAATGTTTTCTCATCTTTGGTGCTTTTTTCCTCCTCCTGCAGAAGTTGAAAAACAGCTTTAGGAAGAGAAAAGTTGTAATGAATACCAGCAATAACCTGCATGGCCCTGCCATAACGATAACAAAGCGCTTTGCGATAAAGCTTTTTCATACGTCCAACATTATTAGCCCCATATTCAGCTAATGGGATACAACTATCTCCATCCAGTTCAACTGGCATACTACTAGGCCAAATTAATTCTGTTCCTACATTTTGTGCTACAAATTGTGAGGCCTGATAAAGCTGATCATAAGTTAACTGTCTATTCTTTTCAGCTGGGGTAATAACTTCAACTAAAGCTTCAGAAAAATCGGTAGTAATCCAATTATTAGTTAAAGCTGCCCCTAAAGCTTGCGGATGGCGAGCCGTTGAAATTTTTCCTTGAAGAGTAATTCGTAAATTCTCTTTTTCAATTCCCCGAGTAATTTCATCAAATAGTTTCTCGCTTGCAGCATTTTTTAAAATTTTAATTCTTTTTCCTAACATTAATTTTCCTACTGCTACGCCTTAGCTTTTAATTTCACGAGCCATTGATTAATTCCATAAAATAAAAACGGTAATAAGCACCCCAATAAAACACCCAAAATAAGTATTGTTTCATAAGTAACCACATTACCCACTGGAATTTGGCTTGGTGGTAAAAAACCTATCATAATAGTAAACAAGCTACTACCCAATCCTAATAAACATACTATCCAAATTCCTATCTTACCCCCAGGTATTTTAAAAGCTCGCTTTACCTCAGGTTTCTTATATCTCAAATATAAAGCTGCAAGGAACATCGCCACATAAACACCTAAAGCTAAAATTGCGGTGATATCAGATAAGACCCAAAAGCCACTACTGACTGTTGGCATCAATAAAAAAACCATGCAAATTAAAGTAAAAATAACACCTTGTAACAATAAAACTCTGATTGGTGTATGTCTGGACGATAGTTTACCTAATCCCTCTGGCAAACAACCATCACGACTTGCCATGAGTATCCCTTTACTAGGACCTAACATCCAAGCTGCTGCTCCTCCAATCGCACCACAGACTATCATTAGTGCTATTACTGGCATTAACCACTTTAAATGGAACGCAATAAAAAATATTTGAAAAGCTTGTAAAAGACCCGCCACGATGCTTAATTGTGAAATAGGTACTACCACTACAATAGCTAAAGTACCAAAAATCATAGTAAATAAAATAATTAGCACTGACCATAACATAGCTTTTGGGTAATCTCGTTGTGGGTCTTTTACTTCTCTCGCATGAGAAGCTGACATCTCCATCCCAATTAACCCATAAAGCATAGCGGTCAACAAGACTAAATTATGGATATTGCTTAAATCAGGAATAAAAGTTTTAAAAGAAAATTCATTACCTAACGGCCTACCAGAAACAATCCAAACTATTCCCAATAATATGATAAACAACATAGGCAATATAGTTCCTATCATCGCCGAAATATTACTTAATACACTCGATACACTCATGCCTAAACAATTAACTAATGTGGTACCCCAGAAAATGATTAAAATGACTGTCAGCATATAGGCTTTGCTTTGTACTAGGCTAGGATTAATACAATAAGCCAAGGTAGCGGCAATCAAAGACATGATAGTAGGATACCAACAAATATTATAAAACCATTGCAACCAGATAGTTAGAAAACCCATCTTTTTACCAAATGCTTCACGTACCCAAATATAAACACCACCTGTCTCTGGCCAGCCTGTCGCTAATTCAGCTGCCACAAAAGCAGTGGGTAAAAAGAAAATAATTGCTGTCACAAAATAATAAAAAACCGCTGAAAAGCCATATTCTGCAGTTAAAGGAAGTGTTCGCAAACTATCAATAGCAATGACATTAATCATCACCAAGCCAAACATGCTTAGTGTTCTAGGAGGAGAAAGCTTCATTATTTGTCCTTTATTATTTATTTTTCTTGGTGACTAACTATATTTCTCATGCATCATAACATTTTTAGGATAAATTTGCTCCAATTTGCTGGTAGCATAATCCTCCCTGTCTTTTCATATTATTTATACCATTATCAATAAGTTAACCACCAACTGATATTTGCCAGTACAAAGATAATAGTACGTATAATCCAAGTTAAAAAGATAAAATTAGAGTTTTTTTAAACTTCTTGAAAAAGGTAGCCATGCATGCTATTGTGCAAATTTTATCAAGCTTATAAATTTATAAGTCCTCATGCTTACTGATTCAGTTTTTAATTTAATAAAAGTACAAAAAGCGCTTAAAAAGCAAATTCATTTTATTGGTGAAACTGCTTTTATTCGCCGTGACGGCATGTTTTTTCTATTTTTAACTAATGAAGATTTGCACTTTATCAATGAAGCAGAATTACGTGAAAACTTTTTAATTATCCCCATGCGAGCACTTTCGTCCTCGCACGCGCTTATTAAAAATTTTTTATCAGCCTCTTCCTGTGAACCGTTAGCAACAGCTATTATTGCTTTTCATCAACGTATTATGCAATTAATTAAAGACCCAAATTATTTGGAAAACCTTGTTGGCTTGAGAGAAATCGCATCAAAAAAAGTAGGGCAAATTTTATTTAAAACTTATTATCAGCAAGAAATCCAACAATTGCAAGAAATAGAAGCTAGCTTAACTGAGACATCCTTAGCTGTAAGAAAATTAAAAAAATTCTTAGTAAGACGACAACAATATGTATTAACCAATTTAGTTTATGTCATTAAACGATTTAAAATATTAGCTGAAACGACTCGCCTTTCCCCTTCCACAGAAACTAAAAAAATAATTTTTTCCCATTTTGATAATTTGGCTAAGAGCTCAATAATACAGCCTAGCTTATTGCTAGCACTTCAACATGAAGTACCAATCATTATTTACCCAAGTCACTCTAGTATTCCAAGATTACTGGTACTGCCTAATACTAAAGCTACTAATGTTATTAAAGGTCTAGCCAACCCTAGAATGATTCTTTTATCTGGTCAATATGCCAATCCTGAAAATCTGCCAACCTATATAGGTGATGGTGGAATGCAGTTATCAATATCTCATTGTATTAAGAAAAAAACTTCGGTTTGTAAAGTTGATCCTAAGCCTATTCCAATAAAATTAAGAATAGGTTTAATGCCTGATTTAACTTCAACTTTTCAAGAAATTGCTGCTCAAGAATTATTAGATTTCTCTACTAATGCATTACAAAAATCCTCTTTATTTTCACTCATAGAAATGGATAAATTTTTTGAAGATTTAAAAAAAATATTAATATATATGTATAAACTCTATAACACTGAAGGCTGCTTAACACGCTCTAGATTAATACCCGATGCTTGGTCAACGCTTATGACAGCAATCGCCCGCCTTAAAAGACAAAGAGATTATACTTATTTACTTCAACTTCCTTCTCAAGAATCAGCAAGCTTTGCTTCTCATTATCCTGATACTATTAGCTTTGAGAGCCAACAAATTACTGTTTCTAAAAAATTTAAAACTGATCAAGTTCTTTTACCAATTGACGAAGGTATTACAACTCTAATAACCTATTTACAATTAGCAAATAACCCTTCTGGGGTTGTGGGTGATTGTAATACTGCTTATCACATTTTATACAAATATTTGTTAAACATCCCTGCTATGCATTCTTACACAACAGAAAGACATTCAGAAGAATTTTTTGGTAGGGTTTTTGCTATACTTTATAGCTATCCAGAATCAGCATCTTTATTAATACCCTTACAACCTTATTTAGATAATTATCAATCAGCTATTAAACGACTCATGGCAGAAAAAGAAGCATTACAACAAAATATCTGTCCATATAATGACTCTTATTATTTTGCCACGGGTATTGATTCTGAACAAGCTAGATTTCATTATGCCATGGATTTTTTGCAGTTTCCTACTAAACCTACCACTGCTAATCTATTAACAGACAAGCCGCTCCCTGTAATAAATAAGCCTTCTTTTAATGAAAATATGATGCACTACGGAGGTTTGCTGCTACTAATTAGTTTTACTACTGCTTTTTTAACCAAACAAAAAATATTATCCAGATCAGCTACCAGGACAACGAATTGTTTTTTGCTCACTCTATTACTTTTATGGTTTTTAATAAATCAAATGGATACTAATCCTTCTACACTACCAGCCCCAGTTTGGATTAGCCCCACCCATCCATTACTAACAACAGGTTTTTTTAGTTGCTCAGCTATACAAAATAATAATGAATCTAGCTATCAACCAGCTGAATTATTTAGTTTAATCTCTTAGTGTTAGTAAATAGCTCTCTTAATTATTATTAATTTATTAAAAAATCACTTATCTCTTATAAGATTTAAATGTAATATTCATTAATTATTTTTGTATTCAAATTGACCTATTACTTGGCGGGAAGATTGATGAAATATGTTTATGTTTTAGAAGGTAAAATCGGCAGAATTGAAAAAGGTAGAACTCCTGAAGATATTACTGGGTTAGCTACCGATGAATTTACTTCATGTAATATCATTGCGTTAATTTCTAGAGACAAAAATCGTTATTCATTCACTCATGCTGATCAAAGTTTATCTGAAGCAATTATTCTATCTGAAATAGCATGGGCTGGTGAAGATTGTCATAAATTTATTTGCCGTCGGGCTAGTTATACGGGACAGCCACCTGAAAAAGTAGGTTCAAAAATTATGCCCACTATTCAGGATAGATTTACCTTAATAATTGTACCTGAAGACAAAGAAGCAATAACAATTCAAATTGGCGCAGAGGCACCCATGTTTTCAGGATCTATTCCAACCTGTATTTTCCACCCCTATTCAGCAATACTTACCTTACAACATCGCTTAGAAACTTTTTTTCTTGTATCAAGCTTAGATCCTATCTTTGCTGCATTATTAGGTAGCAATAAAATTCAATCTCCTCTTTGCTATGATGGCTCCTCTATGACTGACTATAGAGATTTTTCACCCTCAAGACCAGTCAATCAAGGTTTGAGTCAACATAGATTAACCGGATCAAGTACGCCACTTGATGTTTATATGGCTGTTAAAACCTCTCAGTGGCCTATGGCAACTGCAGCAAATCTTTACGGTTATTTATATTTATATTGTGGCAATCCGCTTGATTTACCGTCTTTTTTAAGAATTTCTTTTCAGAACTTTCTTCTTGAAATTTTAAATGATGAAAGCTTAACAAGAGAAACTAAAAACCTCTGCAAAGCATTTATTGAACTTTGCATGAATTTAACTGAAAAAGAAACATTCATTAGGCTTGCCGAACAATTTCGCTCTCGAACCGACATTGAAGCACCTATACAAAATAGTGTTTGGTTGCAATGTGCGGTTGTTATCAATGCTTGGAGAATTATTTTTATAAAGTTTGGTGCACCAGCTCTACCTGTTTGTACAACACCCAGTGTTGCGGTTACTGGAACTGGTGGTGGTGGTTCTGGAGAAGCTGGAGTAGACGAAGTTACCGCCACAACGGCGGGTGCTGGTGCTAGCAGCTTAGGAACTGTGGCAAGTGCTGTTTCTCTAGTTGTTAGTGCAGGCTCCGCTGGAGCAAGAGCAACAATAGCCCTGACCACAGGTGATAGTGGAGGAGGTGGAGGTGGTGGAAGTTCTGGTGGTACTGGAACAGAAAGAAAATCTTTAGCTACAGCTGGATTATTTCCTCCTGAAACCTTATATTTAGAGCGTATTTTAGCTTTATTAAATAACATTACGCCCAGTAAATATTGGAAAAAAGATCGTAAAACTTCTCAACTTTTTTTGAGATGCGATGAGGAAGCAACTGCTAATTTAATTTTGGCTCATTTCAAATCTCATGATTATCCAGATATTGAAAAGCACTATAGCAGAGCCGCCAGAGTCTATGTGCTTCTAATAACAAGCATTGATGTTACAAAACTATCTGCTGTACCAGTCATTACAGTTACCCCAGTACCTGGCTTATCACTAAAATAACTGGCTACAACTATTAAATTAGTTGTGATAAGAAAGTTTTTGCTGGCACAATAACAGAATTAGTCTTTGAAAAACACGGGTTTTTAAAATATCCTAATTCCTTTAAAACAGCCGTTTTAATAAAAACCAGATCTTCTAATTTTCAGTTAAGTACCTTGTTATTTATGAAAATATTTAATTTTCAGCGCTACAAAATAAGTAATTAATAAAACCGAAGCTTTTGATAATTTTATAAAAATGGGTAAATTTTGGTCTATTGGTCGGGGCGACTGGAATTGAACCAGCGACCCCTTGCACCCCATGCAAGTGCGCTACCAGGCTGCGCTACGCCCCGCTTCATGCGTCAATATACCCAAATTAACCTTAGATAACAATAAAAAAAACAATAAATTTAGTAACTTACCGTACTTAAAAGTAGGTATTTTTTACACTTAAAAGGGTTTACATTTGATTAAATTTTGGTAATAATATTACTATAAATGATAATAAATAAAGAGTTAAATCATGCCAGGAACCCCTAAAGACGATTCGCCAACCGATTTAACTGCGCTAGCAGTGAGTTTATTTAATCCTCATGCAAATAGAGCAGCCATCAAGGCGCTTAGACAATATTTTGCTTCTTTAGGCCCAGTAGATGCCAGCACACATCATACCCCTGAACAAGTGGCTCAAATTGCTGCTGAGGTAGCTGCAATATTAAAGTCCCATGGCGTCCTTGATGATGCTGTACAATTTAGCGGTGCGCCGGAAAGTGATACACCTCTACCAACAATGAGTGCTGAGGCTCAAGAAAAATTTGCAATACAATTGCGAAAACAGGCTGAATTACGACAACGCTTAGGCCTTGACTATAATCCAACAAACACCACTCGCTTTACCCCTTTTTAATACCAAAGTAATATGTCTTTTTACTTTAATTAATGATTTAATATTAGCAAGGAGGCTAAGTGAAAACCCTTGCAGATGAAATAATTTACGGTACCAAAGCAAGTGTTCAAGCTTTCATTGAACAACACCATCCTGACGTCAATGAAACAGATGAATATGGCTTTAATCCTATTATAGAAGCCACCATTGTTAATAAAACAGATATTGGCTTGTACCTCATTCAGCTTGGCGTGAATGTCAATTTAGCAGACACGACTGAACGGACTGCCTTACACTGGGCAGCTGAAAATAATAATATTGAACTAGCAAGATTATTATTACAGCAAAATGCTGACCCTAACGCCTACACTGCCGGTAGCCAGCCTGTGTTAGTTGTTCCTTTACTCCGCAAACAAAAGAAAATGATCAATCTACTCATTGAACATGGTGCTGATCTTAATTTTGCAAAAGATTATATCAACACCAAAATGCTGGGGCATATTTATAATCTACAAGGTGTGGTGGATATTGTTAACCATAAAAGAGCTTTTATTGAATTAAGCTACGAAGGTTATATTTTAGAATTTATGCTATACGCTATTTATGATGCTTTACATAGTTTTATTAATCATTACAGTGCAAAACCCTTTAGAAGTTATTTTGGTTATTTGCGACCTATTTTAAAAAGTCTAGGAGGAGCTGCTGAATTAATTCAATATCAACAATATAATTTAGACCGTAAACATTATGTGCAAAGAATCCATGAAATTTTAAGTCGTGATCTATTATTAATTCCTCTTGCTTATATAGGTCATGCAATTAGCTTTATTAAATTTGGTAATATTTGGGTTCGTTGTGATCGCGGAGAATATGGACGAAAATACGGCTGTATCAATATTTATCAGCTACAAAACCCCCATAATATTACACCTGAGTTTTTATCTAAATTAATTTATACTAAACAAACCAAAGAATTTATTACTGAAGGACTTGATGAGTTATTACAACTTACTCCGTTGACTCAAATTCCTATAGCTCCACAAATTACTGGCAATTGCTCTTGGGCAAATATAGAGGCCAGCATCCCGACTATACTTTTTTTATTACTCAAACACCATCATTCTCTACCTAATTTAAATGATGAGGAAATAAAAAAACAAGCACTCACAGTATATCAATTCTGGTTAGAGTGGTATCAAGATAAAACTTTAAATGAATGTATTGATAGTTTTTATCAAGCAAGCCCTGCTCGTAAAGCCTCTAAAGCTGCTGTATTAGGTGCTGTACTCATTCAACAATGTCATTATGAAAATATTAGGAACATTGATCGAGTTAATAGAATTATTAAAATTCTGATGATCCAGGAATATCAACCTATTCTCATTAGCTATCTGCAAGCTTACTGTTATCCCATGACCCTTGGGGGTAAAAATCTTCGCAGCCTTTTAGAAAGCTGCGGGATTGATCCAGATTCTTTAGTTTAACCACTACTTTCTTTCGTCAAGTAGTTATATTAAGGCCTGTTTAGTTTCTCCCATTTGAGTTACATCAATCACTACACAATCTCCGCCGTCAACTTCAGAAGCTACTTCAGCTCTAGAAACTGTTGCTTTAGACCTTCCTCCAGTTGCTTGCCAATATGGAGAAATGGTAAGGACTTTTTCTCTTGACCCTCTTATGCTATGGCTAAATGATTTTCTTCCTGGAAAACGCTCTTTATAAATAACTTCTACTTGTTCTAAAATTTTATTTCTAAAATCCTGCTTATGTGTCTCAGTTGGCAACTCTTCTTGCGTAGGAGTTTTGGCTGTACGAATTCGACTACTCGCACACTCTCTTATAATGTCTTCATTATCATCTACTAAAAGTGTATGACATGGCTGTAATCGATGGGAATGTGCAAAATTAAGAATAACTGGTGTTTTCTCTTCTCCATTAGTAAAAATAACTGGTAATCGAAGATGCTGCCACAGATCTCTTAAAACAAACTCTGTAGAGTCTCTTAAACGCTGAAATATTTTTTGTATTGCCTTTGGGGTTAGTTGGTATCTCTCTCTATAAAGCTCGGCACCTAAATTAACTGTTCCAGTCTCATAAGGATAAAATCGTGACGTAATAATACCAATAATAAAGCCTCTACGTTCAATTTCAGTAAATAAAGTTTTAATTTCCTCTAAAGTACCTAGTTTATAGATAATAGTATCCTCATCTCTACCAATATTATCTAGCAATAAGGTCTCATCTAAATCAAACCAAACATGGCCTGCAATAACAGTTGGCAAATTTCTAGGTGGAGAAATAGAAAGCCATTTCCAATTAAGTTCACTATAAGCAAGTGAAACGCTATGACTACCCTTTTCTTCTATAAAAATTGGGATACATGATCCCTTAGGACCCAAAGGGATTTTTTTAGGTTTGAAGCAAAAATAGCTGATGAGTAATCCTAAAATGAACCCTCCTCCTGTACAACCTACCCGCTCATAAATCTCTCCCTCTTTATGAGCAAATAAATCAGCAAAAAGGCCTGCCAAAGTAAAAATAATTATGACAATAGCTTGATAAGATAGTTTTTCACAGTTGTCTTTTTTGCAAAAAAATTTAGGCATATATATTTTTATAATTATTAATTTAAATTTATGCTTTCAATTCTGTTAACAGCGATTCTAAATCTTGCCGCATAACTGGAATTAATTGCTTTAAAAATTCTGGCACTGCAATCGATAACGGTTTCTCTTCTTGTTGTTGCGCTAATATCTCGGGTTGTACTAATTCTACGGTTGATTGTTCAATTACTTGTGGCTGTTTAACATCAAAAGCTTCAGAAACTTCACTTTTGATAGTCAGTTCATCTTCAGAAAGAGTAACAAATTTAAGCTGCTGTCTTGCACCACTGATGGTAAACCCTTTGTCATAGAGTAACTCACGAATTTTACGGATAATTAAAATATCTTTACGTTGATAATAACGACGGCTGCCCTTACGCTTACTAGGTCTTAAGGGAGAAAACTCTTGCTCCCAATAACGCAGCACATGTGGCTTTACAGCACATAGTTCACTAACTTCACCAATTGTGAAATATCTTTTATCAGGAATAAGTGGTAATAGGTTAGCTGGCTTGCTGCTCTTCATTTACATTTGCCTTGGGACCAAAATAACTTTCTACTTTTGCTTTTAATTTTTGACTTGGTTTAAAAGTCACTACCCGGCGCGCAGAAACTGGGACTTCTTCACCTGTTTTAGGATTGCGGCCTGGGCGTTCTCTTTTATCTCTTAGTTCGAAATTTCCAAATCCTGAAATCTTCACATGTTTACCTGTTTTTAGTGCAATGGCTACTTGCTCAAAAAAGATTTCAATCAAATCTTTGGCCTCACGTTTATTAAGTCCCATTATTTGATGAAGATGTTCGACTAAATCCGCCTTGGTCAATGCACTCATACATTACTCCCTCAACTCTGCGCCATATTGTGATCGAAGAGCCATAACGATTTGTTCACTTAGTTTAACAACTTCTTCATCCTTAAGGGTGCGAATAGGATGTTGTAATGTCAAACCAACCGCAACACTGCGCTTGCCTTCTTCAACCTCTTTCCCAGTAAACACGTCAAATAAGACTATGTCAACTAATAATTTATCAGCAACTTTCTTAATTGTCTCTAGTAAACATTGGGTTGTTACTGATTTATTAACTAGTATAGCAAAGTCTCGTCTAACTGCTGGAAATTTAGAGACTTCATTAAAAATAGTCGGCTTAATTGCCAAAATTTTGTTCAAGTTTAGTTCAAATAAATAGATGCTATTTTTAAGATTTAGCGCTTGCACGATACGAGGATGTAAAGCACCCAAATATCCGATCTCTTCCTTATTTTGATAAAGTATTTTAGCCGATTGGCCTGGGTGTAAAGCTAAGTGCTCTGCCATTGCAAAAGTATAATTACCCCCATCCTTAGTTTTGAATAACAACTGCTCTAGATCACCTTTTAGATCAAAGAAATCAACTTTTTCTTTATTGATACCCCATTGCTCAGGAAAACGCGTACCTGTAATTAAACCACTTACTACAGATTCCTGATTTAATTCATTGTTCCTTATTATAAAACGCTTACCAATTTCAAAAATTCTTACTCTGGGCTGCTGTCTAGCTATATTGTATTTTAATATCTTTAATAAGCCTGGCCATAAGCTAGTTCTCATCACTGCCATTTCATTAGAAATTGGATTGGCCAAAACAAGTGGCTTAACACCTGGTTCCAATAACTGCTGCTCTTCGGAAGAAATAAAACTATAAGTAATAACCTCATGATAACCTAAATCTTGAAATAATCCCTTAATCTTTGATTCTATTAAAAAATGATCAGTGGGCAAGGTAAAATAAGTAGTACTTTTAAGTGATGCAACGGGTATTTTGTCATAACCATAAATTCTAGCGACTTCTTCAATTAAGTCTTGGGGAATAGTTATATCAAATCTATAACTTGGCACAAAAACTTTAAGTGTATCATTAGAAATTTCTGTTGCTGACATCCCTAAATTAACAAATATTTGTTTAATGGTAATTAAATCAAGTTCTAGACTTAATAATTCATTAACTTGATTTAAAGACAAAGGAATAGTTTGACGTCTAGGTAACTTATCCTCATGACTAGCAGCTATGACAGGCCCTGCTTTACCGCCTGCTAACTCTATAATTAATTGTGTAGCTCTTTCAATAGCCTGCCTTTGCAAATTAAAGTCAACTCCGCGCTCAAATCGATAAGCTGAATCAGTAGTAAGTCCATATTGCTTAGCACAACCAGCTATAAAACTTGGGTTAAAGTAAGCGCTCTCTAGAAATATATCCACAGTATGATCTGTCACACTACTAGATAATCCCCCTATCACGCCAGCGATAGCTTTAGCCTCATACTGATCAGCAATTACTAGTGTATTTTCTTGCAACTCAACTTGATTACCATTTAGTAAAGTAAGCGACTCTTTAGGTTTTGCTATTCTTACTACTATACCCCCTTGTAATTGCTTTAAATCAAAGGCATGCATGGGCTGGCCTAGTTCTAGCATTACATAATTAAGAATATCCACTACAATTGAAACAGAGTGAATACCCGCTCTTCTTAACCTTTCCTGCATTAATAAAGGTAACTGCGCTTGACAGTTAACGCCCATAATAATTCTACCTAAATAAACTGGACAGCCTAGAGGCGCTTTTAATTCAACTGAGAGTGTTTTTTGATGCTCAGGCTTAACTTCATCATATACTTTAAAATTAATTTTTAAGTTATTGATTGCAAATATATCTCTTGCTATACCTCTAATACTAAGGCAGTCTCCTCGATTAGGCGTCAAACTTAATTCAATGATCTTATCTTCTAGCTGCAAATAATTGCGTACTAGCTCTCCAACTGGAGCATCACTTGGTAAAATTAACAACCCTGATGGCAAATCTGCTAACCCCAATTCAACACCCGAACAAAGCATTCCAAAAGATTTAACACCTCGTAATTCCGCTTCTTTTATTTCCAAATTTCCTGGTAATACTGCACCTATTAAAGCCACAGGAACTTTGATCCCCTGTTTAACATTTTCAGCCCCACAAACAATTGTTAGAAATTTATCGGTAGCTATTTTAACTTGGCAAATCGTTAATTTCTGCGTTTCAGGATGTGGCTTGACCACCAACACCTCCCCTACTACAACCTTTTGAAAACCAGGTGCAACAGGCATACAACTTTCTACCTCTAATCCCGCAAAGGTGAGCTGATTTAATAAGGCTGTGGTTGAGATTTTTATATCAACCCATTCTCTTAGCCAAGATTCACTGAATTTCATTCTTATTAATTCCTCAAAACTGCTTTAAAAACCTTAAATCATTTTCAAAAAATATTCTTAAATCATTGATTTTATATTTTAACATTGTTAATCGATCAAGTCCGACACCAAAAGCATAACCTTGATACTGATTACTATCTATCCCACCAGCTTTAAGCACATTAGGATGCACCATTCCGCAGCCTAACACTTCTAACCAACCAGTATTAGAACAAACCCGACAACCAACACCAGCACAACTTGTACACTCAATATCTACTTCTGCAGAAGGTTCAGTAAAAGGGAAATACGAGGGTCTAAATCTTACGTTAATAGTTTTTCCAAAAAAAGCACTTAAAAAACCAATAATAGTTCCCTTGAGATCAGCGAAGCTTACTTGTCTATCAACTAGCAGTCCTTCCATTTGATGAAACATGGGTGTGTGCGTCACATCAAAATCACAGCGATAAACCCTACCCATGGCAATAATTTTTAATGGTGGTTGAGAATCTTTCATGGTTCTAATTTGTACAGGTGACATGTGTGTTCTTAATAAGCGCTGATCAGGAAAATAAAAAGTATCTTGCATGGCACGAGCAGGATGACATTCATCCATATTTAAGGCTGTAAAATTATAAAATTCAGTTTCAATTTCCGGCCCCTCTGCTAAGATAAATCCTTGCTTAGTAAATATTTCAGCCATTGTTTGTTTAACCAAGCTAACAGGATGCAAAGAACCAAACGATTGTCTGCGTCCTGGTAAGGTAATATCGATTTCTTGCTCTCTCAGCTGTTTATTTAAAACTTCTGCTTGCAAAAATTGTAATCGTTCTACTATTAAAGCTTGGATTTTTTCTTTAGCAAGATTCACTTCCTTGCCTAAACGAGGACGATCTGCTTCCGCTACATTACCTAGCTGTTTAAGTAATTCTGTTAGTTGGCCTTTTTTGCCCAGATACTCTACTTTTATAGCCTCAAGCTGTTTAATATCCTGAGCGTTTTTAATTAAGTTTTCAGCTTCTGCCGTTATAGTTGCCAAATTAGTCATATTAGGCTCTCAGTTTCAAAAGGACTAGCATACTATATTAAGTAAAGTAACCCCAATAAGTAAAGCGCATCAAGGACTTAATTTCCTGATGCGCTTTACTAATTCAATTAGTTTTTAATTTAACCTGCTAAGGCAGATTTTGATTTTTCGACTAGATTAGCAAAAGTAGCTTTTTCATGAACTGCTAAATCAGCTAACACTTTTCGATCAATTTCAATCGCAGCCTTTTTAAGACCATTAATAAATTGGCTATAAGACATATCATGTTCTCGAACAGCAGCATTAATGCGAATAATCCATAAGGCTCTAAATTGCCGTTTACGTTGTTTTCTATCACGATAAGCATATTGGGAAGCTTTAATAACTGCCTGCTTCGCAACTCGATAAACTCGGCTGCGTGCACCATAATAACCCTTAGCTTCTTTTAAAACTTTCTTATGACGCGCTTTTGCAGTCACACCACGTTTAACTCTTGCCATGATTTTTCTCCTCTTTTTTTGTGCGCATGGCTATGGCATGCCATGTCTGACACTAAATTTAATAATGATTACCGATCAGCTAGCATTCTTTCGACTGCTTTTCTATCGCCAGTTGTTGCTAATACAGCATTACCTCGTAACTGTCTTTTGCGCTTTACTGACTTTTTAGTAAGGATATGGCGTTTGTGTGCCTGTTTATGAACCACCTTACCACTACCGGTTTTTTTGAAGCGCTTGGCTGCGCCACGGATACTCTTTAGTTTAATTTTTACTTTTTTAGCCATTTTTTTCTCCAATTTTTAATTAAACATATTATTAGTAGGGCTGGCTTATGCTCGTCTACTAACTACTTAAATCATGCTTTCTTAGGTGCAAGCACCATAACCATTTGCCGACCTTCCAATTTCGGCGCTTGTTCAATGATCGCATGAGGTTCAATTTCCGTTTTCAAACGCATCAATAATTGCTCTCCTAAATCTTGATGCATCATTTCTCGTCCACGGAAACGAACGGTTACTTTAACTTTATTCCCTACTTCTAAGAAGCCGATAATCTTGCGTAATTTTACTAGATAATCGCCATGCTCAGTTACGGGTCTAAACTTAATTTCCTTAAGTTGAACTTGTTTTTGATTTTTTTTCGCCGCAGCAGTTTTTTTGCTTAATTGGAATTTGTACTTACCAAAATCCATCACTTTGCAAACAGGCGGTTTAGCATTGGGAGAGATTTCTACAAGATCAAGTCCTGCTTCCATCGCTCTATTTAAAGCCTCACGCATAGAAACTACTCCTACTTGTGCGCCTTCTGCATCAATTAAACGTACTTCAACTTCCTTGATCTGATGGTTAATCCGAATATTTTTTGGGGTACTAATACCTTAAGCCTCCTCTATTACAGCACTTATCAACCTACCTTTTTTATTAACAGCTTGATAAGCAAATCTGAAGCTAGGCAATTCCATAATGCCTAAATCTTCTCCCGTTCTTATCTTATCCAAGTAGCTAGCATCTAATTCCTGATCACCAACTAAAATGGGCAAGGCATATCTTAAAAAGTATGCCCGCGGATTTTAAAGCCAATCCTCTTGTTTCTCAAGTCACAATTTGCTCTAAATCACTGTTTTTTCAATAATAGCACCAATTATTGTGCAATTTTTGCCCTAGCGCTGATAATAACCATAACTGTGGCGTATATTGGCACCCATCTTTTCTTTACTAGTCATCAAACCTTAACTCCCGCAGCTAAAATATTTCGATAAAATCCTGCTATTGCATCGGATTGTTCAAAGGCTTCTAAACCTTGAATATATCGCTGGTAATTTTTTTCATCCATTAACTTTAGCAGCTGATCTTTCGCATTGGTAGAACCTATTCGCATCACACTCTTTTCTTCTGGTGTTTTCATAATAGGTTGATTCGCCATTATCTGAATATTGCTTAAACCAAGTTTGCCATATAAATGAAAAAGCTGATTTCCTAAATCAAGACAAAATTTATTTTTTTTAAAGAACTGTTCACTTATTTTAAACCACTCAGCAACAACGGGTGTTGCTGGATAACTGAAATATCCTTCACCAACATTAGAAGCAGTTTCATAACTTAAAATTCCGCCTGATTTCAATACCGATAAAATATTTTGAAAAATAGAATGTTGATCAGGTAGAAAAGAAATTACCCAACGTCCATAAGCAAAATCAAATTGCTGGTTTAATGTTGCAAGATCGCGTACATCTAAACAAAGAAACTCAATATTATTAATGCCTTTATTTTTAGCTTTTTCACTAGATAATTTAATTTGTGCCGAACTATTATCAATAGCAACTACTTTACCTTTCTTCCCTATCTGATTAGCCAACCAACATGCCATATCACCTGTGCCGCAACCAACCTCAAGTACTGTCATACCCTGTTTTAAACCATTTTGAGTTAAGAAATACTGGGTAATTGGATTATACATTCGATTAAGTATTTCTAAGCGTTGCCGATCAGTCTCACCAACTGCTAATATATACTCTTGGCTCATAATTTTTATTTTCCTACTTTTTCACTACTTGTATTTAAATCATTTATTTTTTTAACCTACATAAATGATGCTATACCAAAGCAAGTTTCAATATAATATTTTGTTTTTTATAGGTTTATCAGAGAGTTTAATTGGTAGGCACGATTGGGTTTGAACCAACGACCCCCACCATGTCAAGGTGATGCTCTACCACTGAGCTACGTGCCTACAATTCCTCTTTTTGAAGAGCTGGAAAGATAGCACTAGTTCAATCAATGAGCAAGTTTTTTTATAAAAAAATCAATAAGATCAACCGCTAACCTATAGCCACTCTCCTATATTTAAGTTATTATCCGCACCTAACCCTAATAAAATAACAACTCTAACAATAAAGTTTCAAAATTAAGAATAGTATACGGGTAATGAATAAAAGAGGTTTATGTGGCAATCAATTTTCCAATGACTAGAAATACTAATGAAGCAACCTTCATTATTGATATCACTAAATCTCCAGAAATTATTGATCAAGCTTTTAGCCTACGTTATAAAGTTTTTAATTTAGAATTAGGCGAAGGTTTAGAAAGCTCTCACAAAACTCAACGCGATACAGACCAGTTTGACCCCTTTTGTGATCACTTGGTAGTAATCGATCAACAAAAAAATTTAGTGGTTGGCACGTATCGCATCATGCGTTATGAAAATGCAGTAAAACACATAGGTTTTTATTCGGAAACAGAATTTGATTTAACCAATGTCTATAAAAATCTTATTGATTCAGCAGAAATGGGTCGTTGCTGTGTTCACCCTGAATACCGAAGTGGACTGGTTATGAATTTATTATGGTATGGTTTAGCTAATTATATGGAATTATATAAAATTAAGTTTTTATTTGGTTGTACCTCTTTAAATAAAGGTGATACCCATGAGCAAGCTTCGTTAATCTATAAAATTTGTCAGGAAATCAATACCGTAGCAGAGGAAAGCATGAGCGTCAAACCACAACCAGGATTTGCTGTAAGAGGTTTTGATCGCGATATTATTCTCCCTAAAATTAGTGGCAATTTTAAGCGCCTACTCCCGAGTTTATTACGTGGCTATCTTAGTGTTGGTGTGAAGATTTGTGGTGAACCTGCTTATGATCCTGAATTTGAAGTTATCGATTTCTTTACTGTCTTTAACTATGGCGGTATTTCCAAGGCAGCAAAACGATTTTTTGCAAAATCCTAATATCACAAAAGACCAAGACTTCCTTTTCCTGATCTTCTGCTACAAAAAATCGTTCTTATTATCTTGTTATCAGCTACTACATAAATTTACTTTCTTACTACTTATTATTAATTGTAATCAAGAATTCTAGATTTTCAATTTTATTGATCAGTATTTGAGCGAATATTGCTTGTGATAAAAGGGAGGATATTTTTTAAGATAATTCTGATTGCCTTATTTAAGAATAATAAACATTTAGTTACAATCGTTGTTTCAATCCTACACGAGCAACATGATGAAAATTAATTTAAGACCCTGGTTTATTTGGGGCTTAGGGGCTGCATTTTTCTTTATAGAATATTTCGCGCGTATTGCCCCTAGTATTATGGCGCCAGACCTAATGCGTACTTTCAATGTAACTGCTTTTGGCTTAGGAAGTTTATCCGCTTATTTCTATACCTCGTATTTAGGTATGCAAATTCCGGTTGGTATGCTGATTGATAAATATGGTTTACATAAATTATTAACAATTTCTGCTTTTATTTGTTTTCTATCTTGTATAGGTTTTGCTGTTGCAACTAATCTTCATGTCGCTGAATTATGCCGTTTTACCCTAGGGTTTGGTGCAGCCTTTGCTTTTGTTAGCGCTTTAAAATTGGCATTAATTGGTTTACCACAACGTTGGTTTGGTCTTTTAGCAGGTATTACCCAAGCTTTAGGAATGCTGGGTGCTTCAGTAGGAGACGGGCCTATGTCAATTATTGTTGTCCACTATGGCTGGCGTTTTACAATGGGTAGCATAGGTTTTATTTTCTTAATCTTAAGCATATTAATTTTTATTTTTGTACGTGATAAAAAAAATATTCAGAAAAATTTTTCTTATCTCGCGCCTAAACTTTGGCATAGTTTTATTAAAGTAGTCGAAAACAAACACTGTTGGTTTAATGCAGCATTTGCTGGGCTCATCTATGCTCCTACTGCTGCCTTTGCTGAACTCTGGGGAGTCAGTTTCTTGTCACAAGGTTATCAACTAACTCAAGAAAAAGCTGCTTTTGCTGTAGGATTAATTTTTATTGGCTGGGGGGTCGGTGGACCGTTAGCTGGCTGGATTTCTGACCGGATTGGTAAACGCAAACCTATCATGAAAGTCTCTGGCTTGTGCGGAGTCATTCTTTTATCACTTCTCATCTACTATCCCAACCTATCGACTGGCATAATATGTTTATTATTGTTTTTATATGGTTTCACCAATACTGGTCTGGTTGCCTCTTATGCCGTAGCAGGTGAAATTTGTACCAAACAAGTAGCGGGTACGTCGCTTGCTTTTGCTAATATTGCATCCGTTTTGATTGGCGCTGTTTTTCAACCGTTGATTGGCAGAATACTTGATTTACATTGGCAACAAACCCTAGTTAATGGGGTACGAATCTATTCGCTTGCCGATTATCGTATGGCTTTATTTGCACTACCTGCATGCTCCTTACTAAGTTTACTTGTATTAACTTTTGTTAAAGAAACTTATTGTAACCCAATTGAGTAAATCAATGTCCTAAATTAGATTTATTGCTACCTACTACATCTTGTTGAAAAAATAACGCAGCAGCCGTTAAAGCAAAAACTAATACCACTACTGCTGGCACAAAAAATTGGAACCGACTACAAACTGAAGCTGGTTCATGGCTAGAAGCCAAAATACGTGCGCGACTCTCTAGTTGATAATCAAGCACAATAGGTATACTTACCAACCCTAAAAGCATTTGCAATCTCGCAAAATAAGTATCCTTTTCAACCCCATCAAAAAAGCTTTCTACTCTTAATTTAAAAGTGATTGTTGGTATTGCTCTTAAATCTTCTGCTGCTTGAAATTTTTGGCGAATAGAATCAAATACAAAAACAATCCCATATTTTAAATGTCCTTTGGCTTCCACACTTAACTCAAAACAATCAATTCGTTTATAAATCTCTAAAAGCAGTTGAAAATCTGCAAAATATCTGCGCGCTATTTCACATTCAATTTTTACAACTCTTGCAATTCTTTGTAAAGAAGATAGAGGTAATATTTCTGACGGTGTTTCCAAATATGTTATTAGCTCTCTTTGAATCACCTCGGGTCTTAAGTCAACATTAATCAAATGAGATCGTAATGGATAGGGAGGAATTTTTGGATGTTGCCACATGCTTGAGTTTAAAAAAGGATACTTATCTTGTCTATCTGTGGCTTCTGGATGATATTCATCTTGTGCAAACAAAAAAACGAACCTATAGTTATCCAATAGAGATAAGTCTCCCTTTTCTAAGGCATAGTTAATTAACTGATGCTGAATTCCAAAATGACTACGACCTAAAACCACAATTATATTTTCATTTCTAGTTGCCGAAATTAAACGCTGCCTTTCAATTTCCTGCAGCATAATTCTCTCTCTATGTGCAGCAATTTTAGGTTGTAAAGTCATTAAATTCTTTTCTCTGGTTTCTTTTATCCTTAGTTCTTCTGTCAAAGCAAGATCAATAGGAACAATTGCCAGGTGCCTTCGATTAAGTTGAGTCATACTATGCTGATAATAACTAGCAGCATCAATTAAATAATCATACTCTCTTCCCTCTACTAAAGGATTACCTCTATGCAACCCCAGTAAGGCGTTTAAATCAAATTCTACAGCAAATTTTGTATAGTCTTTTTCAATAAGATGCGTGGCTGTGGCATAAATAAATTGTCGAGTTAAAGGCTTACTATGAAATTCAAAAACAATCAAAACTTTACTCATTTTAAACCCTTACCAGATAATAATTTTTATCATTTATTACTAGAATTTATCGCTAGACAAAGAAAAGAATTTTTATTTTACTTTTTATTAATTTAAAATGCAAATAAAGCCATTAAAATTAAATGGCTTTAAATTAAAATAATAAATAACTTCCTGATTAAATAAAAATTTTCTAATTTAAATGTGTTTAAAAAATTGATAAAAAGCATTCATGAATTTAATCATGTCTATCATATATGATAGTTTAAATTGAAAATCAGCGTGCTCAAGAATAGGAGTAATTAACATGGTAGCTTGCTTGCCATATTCTTTTAATTGTTGATAAAGTAAAACTGTTTCCAAGGTTGGTAACACATTATCCTCTGCGCTATGAATTAAGGTAGTATAACAACGAAGTCCGCGCATATCATAAGCAGCAGTCATTTTGTTATGAATATTTTCAATTAGATGTTGATAATCAGTACTCAAATCACGCTCTAATTCTACTGCCTCAATGAAAGTAGCTAATTGCTCTCTAGCTTCTCCAGTTAAGGTTAATAAAAATTGCTTTGTTCTTTGTAAACCATTTTCATCAAATTCATCGTCAATGGCTAGATCCAACCCTATTCTTAACGTTTCATTTAGTTCATCGTTCATATGTAGTAAACTTTTTATTGCTATATACTTTGCATAACGATCGTGGGATTTAGTTTTAAGTATGTTAGTAAAGGTCGTTCTGGGATTAAAACATATTCCTACTGAACAGATACTCGTCACTAATGACGCCACCTCAACATTAGCTGCAGCACGGATACTATGGGTTCCTGAAAGAGAGGCCGTAAAAATTCCGACTTTGCCTGACTCAGAGAGTGTTTTATCTTGGGCTATCAGTTTAATGGTGTCTACAATTTCATCTACTGAACGTAAATCGACATAGTACTCGGCAATAAGTTGGTAGGTAGGCGCCACTGCTCGATAATTAGCTAACGCCGCCGCTTTACATAAAGCCATCATTCGGGGATCTTTATTACCATATTTATTCATCCCATGTACAAATAAAATAGTACCTTTATATTTTTTAGGATTAATTGGCTGATAAACATCCGTTTGAAAATCTTCTCCAAATCTACTTTTTATTGCGACTTGATCAATAACAAGTAGTTTATTACTATTTTGAATAGCCGCTATTAAAAACTTAATAGTATCTAAAAACTTCATTTTGAAAACGCCAATTGCTCATTGAGTTCCGAGATTAAATCTCGAAGTTGTGCAGCTTCTTCAAACTCTAAATTTCCGGCATGCTTATACATTTTCTTTTCCAAACGATCAATTTCCTTCACCAATTCAATGGCAGACATAGTAGCATATTGCTTTTGTGGTTCTAGTATTTTTAATTTTTTCCGACCTTTTTCTACTCTAGCACCTTCCATAATATCTTCAATTTTCTTTTTAATCCCCTTGGGGGTAATATGATGTTCCAAATTATAAGCTAATTGCTTATTTCTGCGTCTTTCAGTTTCTTCTAACGCCCGCTTTATTGAACCAGTTATGCTATCTGCATAAAGAATAGCCTTACCATTAATATGCCTGGCTGCCCGACCAATGGTCTGAATTAATGATTGTGTTGAACGTAAAAAACCCTCTTTGTCAGCATCTAAGATAGCTACTAAAGAAACTTCTGGTAGATCCAATCCCTCTCTGAGCAAATTAATTCCAATCAATACATCAAATTCTCCTAACCGTAAGTCTCTTAAAATTTCTACTCGCTCCACAGTTTCAATATCTGAATGCAGATAACGTACTTTTACTCCATGATCAGCAAAATATTCTGCTAAATCTTCAGCCATTCTTTTTGTTAAAGTTGTAACCAACACTCTTTCATCATTACCTACTCGTTTATTAATTTCTGATAATAAGTCATCAACTTGAGTCGCAACGGGTCTTATTTCTACTTCTGGATCAACTAACCCAGTAGGTCTTACTACTTGTTCAATTACTTTGGCAGCATGTTCTGCCTCATAGGGACCTGGGGTTGCTGAAACAAACACTGTTTGCGGAGAGCGCCCAACAAATTCTTCAAATTTTAGCGGACGATTATCTAGTGCAGAAGGTAAGCGAAATCCATATTCGACTAAGGTTTCTTTACGAGAGCGATCTCCTCGATACATAGCATGGAGTTGTGGTACCGTCACATGTGATTCATCAATAATTAATAGGGCATTATCAGATAAATAATCAAATAAGGTCGGAGGGGCCTCTCCTGCTTGTCTGCCTGAAAGATAGCGAGAATAGTTCTCTATACCAGAGCAGTAACCTAACTCTACCATCATTTCCATATCATAAGTGGTACGCTCTTCTAACCGCTGCGCTTCTACTAATTTATTTAATTTTCGTAGCATAGCTAACCGCTCTTTAAGTTCAACTTTAATATGTTCAACAGTTTCTAATACTCTTTGTCTAGGTGTTGCATAATGCGTTTTTGGGAAAATGGTAACACGGGGAAGCTTTTGAATAATATGTCCAGTTAAAGGATCAAAGGACATAATATTATCTACTTCTTCATCGAATAGTTCAATGCGTATAGCATCACGATTAGAATCTGCTGGAAAAATATCAATGACATCACCATTGACTCGATAATTTCCTCGGTGTAACTCAGTTTGATTACGGGTATATTGCAATTCTGCTAAACGTCTTAATAATTTCCGTTGATCAATCTGCTCTCCGCGTGATAAATGTAATACCATGCTTAAGTAAGCTTCTGGATCTCCCAAACCATAAATTGATGATACCGTTGCAACAATAATGGTATCAGGACGCTCTAATAATGCTTTAGTGGCAGAAAGGCGCATTTGTTCTATATGTTCATTAATCGAGGCATCTTTTTCAATATAAGTATTGCTCGATGGGACATAGGCTTCAGGTTGATAGTAATCATAATATGAAACAAAATACTCAACTGCATTGTCTGGAAAAAATGATTTCATTTCTCCGTAAAGTTGAGCTGCTAAAGTTTTGTTAGGCGCTAAAATCATAGCGGGTCTTTGTAATGCCTCAATCACATGAGCCATAGTAAAGGTTTTGCCTGACCCTGTTACACCTAGTAAAGTTTGATAAGCTAGGCCTTCTTGTATACCTGCAATGAGTTCTTTAATTGCGACAGGCTGATCGCCTGCCGGAGAAAATTTTGATTTAACTTTTAATTCTTTATTCATTGTTATTAATACAACCTACTCATTCTATAATTCTAAGGACTTGATCCTTTTTACCCTATCTTTTTAATATAATAAGACAACATTGCATTATATCCTATTTTCAATTAATGTTTGCTTATAAAATCTGGCTCTGGAGACCATATGTCCAAATTTGTTGCAAAGCGTATTCAAAATTTAAAGCCTTCAGCAACTTTAACGCTTTCAGCTCGTGTTAAAGCACTTAGTGCGGCTGGAGAAAAGATTGTTGATTTAAGCTTAGGTGAACCAGACTTTAATACGCCAGATTATATTTGTGAAGCAGCTATAGCAGCTATAAAAGCTGGTAATAATAAATATACACCCGTAGGTGGCACTCTAGAATTAAAAAATGCAATTATTAGTAAACTTAAACGTGAAAATAACCTAAGCTACACCCCTACACAAATCATTGCCTCAGCGGGTGCTAAACAAGCTCTTTTCAATCTATTTTTAGCTATTTTAAACCCTGGAGATGAAGTAATTATTCCAGCACCATTTTGGGTTTCTTATCCTGAAATGATTACTATTGCTGAAGCCACCCCTATCCTGGTTAAAACAAACCCCACTAATCATTTTAAAATAACTGCTGAAGAGTTAGAAAAAGCCATTACACCAAAATCCAAATTACTTATTTTAAATAGTCCCTCAAACCCCACTGGAAATATTTACAACAAAAAAGAACTACAAGCCCTAGCGACTGTTTTATTAAAATACCCTAATGTATTAATAGTCACTGATGATATTTACGAGCATATTTACTGGGGTAGTGAGCCTTTTTGTAATATTGTCATGACCTGCCCTGAATTATCTGACCGAACCATTGTAATTAACGGCGTTTCAAAAGCTTATGCAATGACCGGCTGGCGCTTAGGTTATGCAGCGGGTCCTGCTGAGATAATTAATAACATGACCACTTTACAATCTCAAAGCACGTCAAATCCTTGTTCTATTACTCAAGCTGCAGCAACTGCTGCTTTGACAGGAGATCAATCTTTTGTAACTAAGATGAAGCAGGAATTTAAAAGACGCTACGACTACTTATTTCAAGCTTTAAGCTCTTTACCAGGGTTTGAGATTAAACCCTGCCATGGTGCTTTTTATATATTTCCTAATATAGAACAAGCTATCAAACAGCTACCTAATATTAATAATGATGTTGAATTTGCTGAATTATTGATCAAAGAGGCTAAAGTTGCTATACTGCCAGGATCAGCCTTTGGATATCCAGGTTATGTTAGATTCTCTTATGCTACTACCATAGATAATTTACAACAAGCTGTTAAGCAAATTGCTCAAGTACTAGGCAAAAAATAAGAGAAAATATAAGAAAATCATTGACCTAAAACGCCTGGCTTATTAAGATAGCGAGCCTTAAAGTTAACACATTCCCCGATAGCTCAGTCGGTAGAGCAAGTGACTGTTAATCACTGGGTCGGCGGTTCGAGCCCGTCTCGGGGAGCCATTTAATCAATATATTACCCTTACTTCTTAGCTTCCCACTTTATGGGTCATTCCCAAATTCGGGGGCACAATCACTAAGAGCATAGAAATCGAGTCTTACCTCCTTTACCCAAAGAAGAGCCTATCAATGTTATAAATAAGTTAAGCGATAATCTTTCAGAAAGATCTCAGCAAATTATGCAATGGGTTACCAGTGGAAAAATTATTATTTCAGAGGGTGAAAAATTTATTTCCATGTTATTCAATCAGTGTAAAATCTTAGGGATTATTGAACTATCAGAACGAATAAACTCTCTTGAGTTGCAAGTAAAAGGTATTAAATCCGTACAATAGGAAAGCCAGCATTGCGCTGGCTTGTTGCTGGGATTGGAGATAGGTTCCCGCAAAGAAATATCAGGATGGCAGCAAATAACTAATAGAATGAGTATCTTATGATCATTATTTGCTATTTCATTCTAAATTCTTTATTTGAGACTCTTATTATTTAACATAATTATATAAAAATATACATTTTTATAAATTTATTTCTAATTTCATTATTTTTATATATACTATCATCATGTTACAGTTTGGAAGTAAACCTACTATGCCAGCACTAAATAAGTTCAATGAGTTTTTAGAAGAAATTTATAAAACACGAGTTAGCAATCTCCAAAAAATTGCCGATGAATATGGAACAGATAAACGCTTAGCCGAAGTCTTAGGTATTTCTCCTGGTAGATTACATAGCCTAATTAGAAAAGGTGATATGAGCTTTACGGAAAAAATGGCAAGAGCTATTGAATCACGTTTAGATAAAGAACTTGGCTCATTAGATAAACCTACTGAAAGTTTTCTTACTACTCCCGTTTATGCTCTCGACGATATTAAAGATTTAAAAAATTGCTCTCCCATTACTTACGTCAATCATGATGCAAAAATACCTGGAAGCTACTTTATTCAAGTTTTTGGAAAAATTTATGAGCCTGTAATTTGTGCTGGTTCAAAGATACTTATCAACCCTCATAATATAGAATTAAAAGCTGATAAAATTTACCTGTTTTCTTATATAGAAAATGAGCAATATTCAAGGCCTATCATTAGACAATATAAAGAAAATACTAGTTTTATGAATTTAGTAAGCCAAGAAAAAGAGATTTTTAATCAAGTGAAAGTATATGGCAGCTGTGAAACTGTAATTGCAGATATCATTTCAATAGTAAGGTAGACGTATGTACACCATTTTTTCAGAAGCACTTAGAAAAACCTGCATGTCATTCTCCTTAGCTTTAAAAAAAATTGCTTCTGGTAGCTACAAATATCTTGGTACTTATTATGATAAGGCTGAAAATAATTTAATGGTTCAGTATCGGCATAATAATCAATATACCAGTGAAAACTATAAAACCTTTATCCATTCTTGCTATTTCAATATGCTATCTGGAAAACAGGCAACTGATTTATTTAAAGATATTCATACCTATAAGCAATCTAAAAAAAGGTTTGAATTATTTCAAGACTCTCTTGTACCTGAGTTATTTAATCTTAAAAATACGGCCACAGGAAAAGCAGAAGAAAAATTGCTCAAGGATATAATAAATGATGACTATATTTTAGAAAATCTACCTGGTTCGCAGATTAAAGTATTAATTCTAGCTTACGCCCATTTAATGCATAATAAAGAAGACCAAAAAATAGTTATTGAAAAAGATGGAAAAATTATTCATCTTAATCGTGAAAATAAACAACAATAAAGGAAATGGTAAGTGTCTGAAAAGAAATTTATCTTTATTATGACAATTGTCACCATTTATATTACTGTTTCTTTGGTCTGTGATCCTTTAGCCTTTAGATTAATTAGTTTATTTGGACTAGTTTTTTCAGCCTCCCCTATTCCTTATGCGCTTTTATATCCTTTGCTTGATATGTTAACTCGCTCTCTAGGCAGAGCTGTTACTATAAAATTAATTGTGTTATTCCATTTTAGTGACTTCTTATTTTCTTATTTACTTTATTTCATTAACTTATTGCCAGCGCCTGTAAACTTTCATTCTTTAGTAGCTTTTAACACTGTAATACTTCCTCTACCACGATTATTTTGGAGTGGGATTATAGGAGCTATGCTTTCTGGTATTGTAGAGGTATTAATTTATGCATTTTTTCAGAAAAGATTTAACAGCTTTTTTCTTTCTTCATTTCTTGCCACTACGATTATATTATTTGGTCATAATGTACCAACCGAGCTACTTGCTTTAAAAACTTCATTTCCTACTAATTACGTCAGTATTGTAGCCACTAATTTTGGTGTAAGCATTTTTTGTTTAGCTATTTATGCAGCATTAGCTGGCTTAATATTGAAATATATAGGCATACCTTCTAGAAAGAAGTTACTTACAAATGACTAAAACTACCCTTTCAATAATTGGTTTAGGTGCAGCAGGAACATCCCTATTTGCTCAGCTAATTGAACATTTAAATAAAAATAATAAGCATCAAGAGCTAGTCATCAATGTTTTCGAACCTTCAAAGAATTTAAACGTAGGTATTTCTTATTGCACAGATAGCCAAACCTCATTACTAAATTCAACAGTTGATAGAACCTCTCTTTTTGCTGATAATCTGTTGCATTTTTATAAGTGGCTACAAAAAAATAAATTAAGTTTAATAGATAAATATCCCGTTCTAGAAAATATGACTCCATCTTCCTATTTACCTAGAAAGCTTTGCGGGCTTTATTTGCAAGATACTTTTAAACAATATGTAAAAATTGCAAAAGAATTACATATTGTAGTAAATCTCATCAATGAAGAAGTAATCGATATTTGTAATGATAAAAATAAAACTGTCATCATTACTAATACCAATAAACAATTTATTACTAACAAAATTATTTTAACGACTGGTCATATCTACGCTAATCCTTATAAAGAATTTAGCCAATATGAAAATTTTTTCTCTGCTCCTTATCCAGAAAGTACAATTATTAATAAGATAAAAAATAATAGCCAAGTGTTAGTTCTGGGCAGTAGATTAACTGCCATTGATCTCGCATTAAGCTTACTTAAGAATGATACGCTTGATGTCTATCTTAGTTCTCGCTCAGGCTGTATGCCTATGATCAAAGCACCTTGTGAAGATTATCAACCTATTTACATGAAACTAAAGAATATTAAGCAAGAAATATCGATTGAAAAAATGTTAGCTATTATCCAAAAAGAATTTATACACTTATATAAAAGTGATGAAATAGTAGCCAATTTAATGAAGCGGCATTATAACGAAAATGATTTTCTTAATGAATATGCACAAACAATTGGCGGCTCTTCAAAATGGCAATTGTTGGCCACCATCTTTGATTCCTTTATAGAACAAACTTGGGAAAAATTGGGTTTTCCTGAACGTAATGATTTTGTAAATAAACAACATGCCTTCTTAACTCGCTTTACAGCTACAATGCCTCTTGATAGCGCCAAACTAATTTCTCAGTATCTTAAAAGTCATAAAATAAAACTTATTTCTGGATTAAAAGCACTACAAAGGAATCAAAATAAGACTTTTAGTATTATTACTGATGAAGAAATCATTAATAATATTCAGTTTGATTATGCTATTAATGCAACTGGATATAGCCATAATTTAAAGACACAGTCACTTTATGCAAACTTATCAAAAGCTAATAAACTAAAGTTTAATGAATATAATAGCTTAAATGTTGATGCTAACATGGAAGTTAAAGGTCATGATCTTGGGTCATGCCAAATATTTTCTTTTGGACCGCCTATTTTTGGCACAAAAATTATTGTCGATTTTTTACTTTTTATTGCTAATGATGCAAAAAAAGTTGTGCAAAATATTATTTAATAACTTCCTGCTATTTAAATAAATCCTGCTATACCCTAATCGTTATCATATTATTAATAGGAATTAAGTAGGAGTATTTTATGGATAACTTATTTATTATTAATCCCAAAATTTCAAATTTTGATCTTCAAAATGGTATTGATGCTCGTCTTAATAAAGCCAAAGCTATTGGGCAGTGCGTAGCAGTAGATATTTTTGAAGAAGACTCTAGTTTAGCGCATAATGAAGTTACAAATGCTTTATGGGCATTAGATGGTTTGTTAGAAGAAGTGTCATTGTTACAAGAAACTCAATACAAAAAAATAGTTGCTAACAGAAAAGAGCATGATGATGATGATGATGATGAGAATGAATAAAAAATCTTGTCCCTATATTGAACTAAGGGGCACTATAGGGACACTTACAAATAACAAGCAGTAATAAGCTGCAAGACTTAACAAAAATACGATTTATTTAACTTCATGATTTAATTGTTTTTATATGCTCTCACTTGTGATAACTTATTAATTAATTTAGACTGTTAATCACTGGGTCGGCGGTTCGAGCCCGTCTCGGGGAGCCATTTAATCAAGGTCTGTACCGGAGACGTAGCTTCCCACTTTATTAAGCATGGAAGTCTAAGGGGACACTATCTATTAAGAATGCTATTTAACTTTATGTCCTAATATCTTTAGCGCTTCCTTGCCCCATTTTAAACGACTTTCCAAAGCATAAAGCCCAGCTTTTAGCGTTAAAAAATGATAGAGACTCTCTTTGCTTGCTTTTGCCTCTTCAAATTTTTCTGTGAGCACTTTATATGCTTCTACACGATTTTTAACGGCGTACTGAAATTTTTCCAATCGTTGTATAGTCACTTTTGGATCTACATTCCATCCAAAAAAAATCTTTAGCAATAATTCATCGCGATTTTGAATTAAAAGTGCATCGTCCGTTAGCCAGCTTTCTAATACTCTTCGACCTGCAGGAGTAATGGAATATACCTTTTTAGGTTTATTGCTTTTAAGATTCTGAGATTTACAGCTTACTAATTTTTCCTTTAATACCTGATTGATAATAGGATAAATTGATCCGTCACTTTCACGCCAGAAATGATCTGTAGATTGTGACATTGCCTTTTTAATGTCATAACCACTTGCAGCCCCGCTTGTTAGCATGCCTAGTACCGCAAAACGAGCCCGATTTATTTTCGCCATAAGAACACCTCTTTTTTATAAAAATACTTCACAATAATATATCATTATGATATATTATGTCAATATAAAAAATGATAGAGGAAAAAATATGTCGAACATTATAATAAAAAATGCGGTCGTTTTTATAACAGGTGCTAACCGTGAGAGGGGAATAGGACGCGCCCTAGTAGAAGAAGCTATTAAAAGAGGGGCCAAAAAAGTTTATGTCACAGCAAGAGATATTTCTCAACTCGATAATCTGTCGTCCAAATATCCAGGAATCGTTGTACCATTACGATTAGATGTAACCAATAAAGATGAAATTGAAAAAATTGCTCAAATGGCTACAGATACTCAGATTTTAATTAACAATTCAGGAGTTTCAAGATATTGCGGTATTTGCTTTAATCATGACGAACAAGCAGCTGAACAAGAACTCAATGTTAATTATTTTGGCACACTGAATCTCATTCGTGCTTTTTGTAAGACGCTTATCAAAAATAAAAATTCCGCTATAGCAAATGTTATTTCTATTGGAGGATTATCTCCTTTTCCTTTGTGTGCTACCTATTCAGTTTCAAAAGCTGCCGCTCACTCTTTAACATTATCTGTTAGAGCAGAATTAATGCCTCATAGTGTATCCGTTTTTGGCATTTATCCAGGGCCAATTGATACTGACATGGCTGATGGAATAAATCTTCCTAAAGAAACTCCTGCTAATGCAGCTACTCGAATATATGATGGGATTGAGCAAGGAATTGAAGACATCACAACAGATAGCTTTGGTGATAATTTTGTAAAAGCATTGAGATCAGACCCCAAAATAGTTGAAAAAGACATTGGAGATTATATCCATAAGATGCCAGAAAATTTTTTGGAGTAACCTTGGGTCTCACCTTTTTAATTATCGCCGATCTATAGCAGGTATGAAGGCGTTACATTTGGCTATGAAATTGCATATGAACATAATATCATATACTTAAGAAAATCTTAAGTTAGATGACCTTCTTGAATTGATTTCTACGTACAATAGGTTCTTAATTTCTAATATTGAAGTAAAGTTATTAAACATGAATTCTTTCAATCGCAAGATTAAACAAGGCTACGATAACATCGCTGAAATTTGGAATAAGGAAAGAGAATGGTACATTGAACAACCATCCATTGATGAAGCCATTTCTCATTTAAAACCAAGGGCCAAAATTTTAGATGTAGGCTGTGGCTCTGGCAAACCCATTGCCGCTTATTTAATCGAAAAAGGCTATGATGTCTATGGCGTTGATATTTCACCTAACTTACTAAAGTATGCTGAAAAAATTATTTCCAAGAAAAAATTATTCAAAGCAGATTTATGTGAATTTACAACAGACATTAAATTTGATGCCATTATCTGTTGGTTTACTTTATTTCATATTCATGCAAAACATCATCTAACAGTCTTAAAAAAGCTATATTCATTTTTACATCCTCAAGGCATTTTATGCATTACCTTTGCAGATACCAGTCATGTTATTGACAATATTGCGATTAAAATTATCGATGAATACACTATTGAATCCAAAATGTTTGGCGAGTATTTTTGTCATAGTGGCCGCCCTGCTTTTGAAAATTCTTGTTTGATAAAAGAAGCTGGTTTTGAAATTATTACTGATAAAATAGATCAACCGGGAAATCAGGTTATTTTGGCTATGAAAAAACAGATAGTAAAGACCAAGGTTTTAAAGAAATGATACAAACTGAATCTATTTCGGAAAATAACAGTCTAAATAAAGCAGTTATCCAATGGGGTTACAATTGCCTGTCATCTCTTGGGTATACACTAAAAAGCGGCTCACCAGAAAATGTGCAAAATACACCTTGGTCTTATGTAGTTCGTTTTGCAACATCTGATGGTTATATTTATTTGAAGCAAACGCCAAATCTACTTGCGTTGGAGGCTAACATTACTCAAATTTTGCATGATCAATTTCATGCTTCTGTTCCAGAAATTATCGCATACAATGCTGAGTTAAATTGCTTTCTAATGAAAGATTCAGGCAGGCTATTGCGAGAAATCTTGAAACAGCAATTTGATGTAAAATTACTTTGCAAGGCTATTGATCAATTTACATTAATGCAGTTAGCCGTTACAGATTATGTCAATATTTTTCTTGAGATCGGTGTTCCAGATTGGCGATTAGATAAATTGCCTGATTTATATAAACAATTGCTTTCACAAAAAGATATATTGATAGCGGATGGGCTATCAGAAATAGAAATTGGCGAACTAGAGACGCTGCTTCCAAAGGTTTACAATTTATGTAAAAAATTATCCGGCTATTCTATTAAACAAACCATTGTCCAGTGTGATTTTCATGACAATAATATCCTCATAGCCGAACCATCGAAAAACATTACCTTCATTGATTTAGGTGAAATAGTAATTTCACATCCGCTTTTTTCATTGGTAAGTTGTTTGCGACAAACAAAAAAACATCATGAGCTAACGGAAGAAGATGATAAATATCTACGACTAATGGATTCTTGCCTTAAGAATTATAGGATTTTTAATTCTGAACAACGCTTATTAGAGGCTTTTAAGATTGCACAAACTCTATGGTTTATTTATGAATCATTAGGACAATATCGGCTGATGAAAGCCTGTGATAAAACAAAATTTATGGCTTTTCAACGGCATGGAAAACTTAAGGATTCGTTGAAAGCATTTATACAGCAAACTGTTTATTGAACAATACATGGCTCTAAATCACAAGTGCACTAATTTTAAATATATCTACTATTCCTCTTCACTAAATAACCTGCAGCGCCAATCTGCAACCAATGCCGTTTCTTTATTCTCAATAAAGTTTTTAAAAAAACTGGTGACATAATCTGCCGCGCAATGAATATCAAAGGCTTTTATATCGACATATTCTTGCAGTAGCACAATAGTATACTTTGATTTACCAGGAGATCCTGGGTGAGAAATTTGCCTAGTTGCATGAGCTCTAACACAACCGCTTTCTTTTCGAGATAAATCCATCAATCTTTTAAATTGCTGCCACAGCTCCTGAGCTTTACCCTCTTTAGGAAGCCACTCTGAAACAACAAAAACATGATCTGACATATAAAAATCCACCTAATATCACAGATTACACGTCGGATATTGTATACATAAAAGCTCATTCTCCACAATAATCTTGACATACTAACACTGTTAGCATTAAACTAACGGCGTTAGTTAAATCCGCAAGGAAATTAAATATTGAAAAAACTGTCTTTAGATAGAAAAAAGATTTGCGAAAAAGCCATAGAACTAATAGAGGCTGATGGACTTGAGAACTTGAGTATGCGTAAGTTAGCTGAAAAACTAAATGTTAAAGGCGCATCTCTATACAACCATATTACTAACAAATCAGATCTTTACGATTTGATTCAGGAATTTTTATATTCACAAATGAAGCCGCTAAAAGCTAGTGCTCATTGGCAAGAACACTTAATACAGCTAGCTGAAACTACACGGCAAGGATTACTTAGCATCCCCAATATTGTACCGCTATTTGCAACTAGGCCAACGATTACTGAATCATCGCTAAAGCAAATGGAGCAAACTTTAAACATTTTAATACAATCGGGATTCGAACATTTTGAAGCATTTATTATTTTTAGAAATATTAACATCTTTGTACTAGGTCATGTTTTAGCAGAAGTAGGTCGAACGCCTGGTGAACCAGATAATCAAAATGAGCCATCAATTACAAAAATTAATATTGACCCCTACCCTACATTAAAAAAAGCAGGGGCGTATAAAGCGGCTTTGGATTTTGACAAAGGTTTTCAGTTAGGCATTGAAAGCATGATTAAAGGTTTAGAACAGATAATAAAAAAGAGGAAAAATCGATGATCAAATTTTTTATATTATTACAATTCTGCTTATTATTTTTCATGTTATTTCATGATTGGATTCCCGTACCTCCACTCAATGATACTGTTGCATTAAAAAAAGTAGATGGTAATTGGGATCGTTTAAAAAGTTCATTAATAAACGGAGCATGTGTTGCCATTCCTTTATGGCTAACACTTAAATATGTTGATGCAACTATACCATTGTCAACAATTATAACCATTCTTGCTTTTTACTTAGCTTTAACCATTGGAACTATTTGTGCTTGGTGGATTCCTTATTTTTTTGGAAGCTCGGAAAAGCACAAGCAGATATTTAAAAAATTTAAGAATACCCACCATTTCTTGCCTGCGCGTGGTAATAACATTATTCCGAATACGTTACATGTTTTATTACATTTGCAAATATGGACGTGTTTACTGTTTTCAGTTTATTTTTTGTTTTTTAGATAAATGCTTTTAAAAGGTTAATATTAAATAAGCAAGAATGATCAAGTACTGCTAATAATAAGTAGGTATTCTTAGCCTCGTTAGTAAATAGTCATAAAGTGAGTTAACGTGAATTATCGCCAAAAACTAGAAAAAGTGATTGACTACATCGGACAGCATCTCGATGAAGATCTTACGCTTGAAAAGTTAAGCGAGAATTTCTATATCTCTAAATTTCACTTTCACCGTCTATTTACTGCATTTACTGGGCTATCCTTACAGCAATATATAAGATGGCTGCGTTTAAAGCGCGCTGCTCATCAGCTTATTGTCGATAAAGATCAGCCTATTATTAATATTGCAATCAATGCGGGTTTTGAATCTCATGAAGCTTTTTCTCGTGCTTTTAAAAAATCATGTGGATTGAGTCCAAATCAGCATAGACATGAATCTAACTGGTCTGGCTGGGAACAACTTCCCTATTGTTTGCCAAAACGAGGTGAAAATAACATGAAAGTAGATACTAAGAATATTAATAAAATACGATTAGCTATGGTAGAGCATAGAGGCGATCCAAAATTAATGGCTAAAAATGTGGATAAATTGATATCGTGGGCAAAAGCTCAAACAATTAATCTTAAGCCAAAGCCAGGTGAAGCATTTGCTATTGCTTATGACGATCCAAAAACAACTCCAGCTGAGAAATTTCGTATGGATCTAGGTATAAAGATTCCAGAAAATTTTAAACTTAATGGAGATGTTGTTGAAAAATACGTCCCAGCGGGCCGGTATGCGGTAGTAATGCATAAAGGCTCTCGTGAAAAACTTGGTGATACTATATATCCACTCTACCGAGAATGGTTGCCAAACTCTGGTGAAGAATTAGGAGATTTTCCTTGTATTTTGTGTTACTACAATTTTGATCATGAAGTAGCAGAAACGGAACTACTAACAGAATGTTGGCTGTTACTAAAAGAATCTATTGCTAAATAAGACTGGGGCACTTACTGATAATAATTTTTCTTAACTTTATTAAGATCAAATTATTTCTGTATGTGCCGCTAATTAAATTAATTGATTTATAAATTTTATCAAGAAAGTAAACGATGACGAACTATCCGATTAATCGTTAAAGTAAGCCTAGCAAGAGAATTTCCTTTAGCATTCTGAGCAACTGCGATCATTACTTGCTCGCTAGGAATCCACATATATTCAGCAGTATAACCTTCTGTGCTACCGACATAATAATACAACATGCCGCCATCTTCAGGAGCATATGCCATCGCAATCCCTAATGCGTAACATCCAGTATCCTCGCCACATTGCTTACTTGGATTCGTTGCAGGTTGGCCATTAGTCATTTGTACTGCGTACTGAAGCATTTGTTTTGTGGGAACCATTTGATCATGGTAAAGTGCATAAGAGACTTTTGCTAAAGCTGAAGAATTTCCTAGCATAGCACCAGCACTAGCCACAAAGGACATGTTCCAATCGGTAACATCGCCCCACCTTAAAGGATCAGAAGGATTCATAGAATAAAATCCATAACCATGAATCATTTTCTCTAATAAAAATTTTGGATAAGGTTTATCGTAATAAAACACATCACATCCTTCCTTTTGAAAGGGTTGAAGCAATTTATTAAATGCTTGCGATAATGATTGATGAGAATATTTTTCAATGATCATTCCTAAAATAATATAATTAGTATTTGAATAATACCAATGACTGCCTGCTCGAAAACAACCGAATTGATCACAATTATTCTGTTTTTGATAGTTAGCAGCAGCATTAACCAATTCAGCTAAACTATACTGGCGATAAGGATCAAATTGAATTTTTTTCTTAGCCATTTCATTAGGTATAATTTGTTGATATTCAGGAATCCCACTAGTCATATTCATCAGCTGTACAACAGTTACTTGTTTCCAAACTGACGGCCAGCTGCCAATAGAATTTGAAAAATTTTCTGGAAATAATTGCACTAGGGTTTCTTCAGCATTAATTTTTTTACTATTAATTAATTTTACAATTAATACATCTGTATATTCTTTAGTAATACTTCCCCACTGCATAAACATATTCGTGGTAGCAGGCACAAAAGAGTTATAGTATTTAGTACCAACCACAAAACCTCGCGGTTTAGCTTCACCAGGCAGAAGAATGCTTAGCTGTACCGCTGAAATATGCAACGATTTCGTATTATCTTTTAAATAACTTTGGATTGTATTTTGTAATTGATTATTTAAAGAATCCGAGGGACTTGCATAGGTAAGAAAATTTATCCCTAACAAAATAATTATTAAAATTAATCTAATAAACATAAAAAATCTTGCGTTAATCTTTGCACATTAGTACGTCAATGGCAAAGATTATACAGATAATAAACCTCTTTGCTATACCTTTTGAACATAGTAAATTTCTAGCGCGCAGCAATCCGATCCATAATCATTATAAGATAATTGCCAAAGCAACAAATCTTTCTTTTAGAATTATCCAGCATCATCTAGATAATATTCGTTATAACAATGATTTTTCTTCCATTAAAGAACTATTACTTTGTGTAAATCGTAAAGATACCTAATAGCTATAAATGCTAGTTCTCTTTTATACCCATAACACTAACAGTTGAAATGGTATATAAAAAAGTACCCTCTATAGAAGCCACAGACAAATCCCTTAGCCAAGAATCGGTTTCATGCTTGTGAACATAGCCAGCATTTATACCAGCAGCAATTATCCTCTCAAATAGTGAAATATCTTTCTTTTCCCGTTCGTTAGAGTCAGATTGTATATATACCTTTTTACTTTTTTCTTTTCTATAACGAACAATGGTGCCTGAAACAACTATTAAGAAAATGGCCAATATACCAGCGATAGTGTAATTTTGTGGTTGAACTCGATGATCAAAAAATTCAAGAAAAAACACGAGTACAGGCATAAAGGGTAAGGTAATAGCAATGCTAATAGGTTGCAGTTCACGTATGGAAATTTGATAAACTATTTGTGGAATAATAATTAAGCTGAAGGCGCACAAAAAAACTCCACCTATAATCCAAAGTGTAAAAACCACTTCTTGGCTAAAGAATAAGCATAAAATTCCAGTTAAAATAACTAGTAATAAAAAACGAATTGTTAAAGTATCAATCGGACTAAAATTTGCATCACTTAAACGTTTTGCATAAATATTATTAAATGCTAAAGCTATGCCTACTATTAAATAGCAAATTACAGAAAAAATATTTTCTATGTGGGTTGTCGGTTTCACTAATGTTTTTCCACTGAAGCTAATCAAAATCAAATAAATTGAAAGAGCTAACAAAGTAATAGAGATACCATAATCAATAGGATTACTTTTTTGCTTTTTATAAAGATATGTAGCAACTAATAAAGTAGCGATCGGTGTAATAGCTAATGTAACTGCGCTTACAATTGAGGGCTCTACAAATTTAAGTGGATAGAGCAAAAAAAGCCAACATCCGACGGTGGTTATATTGATCCAAAAGACGTCTTTATAATGCTTAACACATTTAAAAAAACAAGGGCTTAAGCTGTTTTTTATTTAAAAGTATAAAAAATATTGAAGAAATTACAGAAATATAAAATCCTAAATAAATTGGGTTAACTTGTTGTTCAATAGATCCTGTTAGAACACGAGAAAAAGCTGAAATTAAGCACCAAATAATTAATAAAATAAATCCTAATTTTATTTTTTTATCTTGCATGTGGTTGATATGCCTTTCAATAATAGTACAATGGCCGAACAAAATGTTATCATATATTAAATGTAAATTGAATCCCGGTTAATAAAAAAACACTTAAAGCAAGGTAATATAAGCGATTGATTTTTAACAACTATTTCAGTGACATACCGGACTAAAATTTGAACATTTTCAAAGTTCTAATCTGTTAATCACTGGGTCGGCGGTTCGAGCCCGTCTCGGGGAGCCATTTAATCAAGGTCTGTACCGGAGACGTAGCTTCCCACTTTATTGAGTGTGGAAGTTTTGGGGAAGTCTAACGATGTAGTACGAAGCAACGTGAGCGTTGGACTACTCGTTTGTCTTTGACACGCCTTAGGGTAGAGCCTATATTTACTTTTTAGCATTTTCAATGAGGTATAAATAAAAATGAAGCAATTAAACATCCTAATTGTTAGTATTGGACTATTATTTGTAACAAACTTAGCTTTAGCTGCTTCAAGCCAGAGCGCGCCCACCAGAAATAATACACCAAACCCTCCTACAGTGAATATCTACGCGAGTTACATTCTAAGAGGAGAAACAAGAATTGACTTGAACAATTATTTTAATAACCCCGATTATTCTGGTAGCCTGCATTATTCAGACCAAGACGTGTCATCAATTAGCGTTACCAATCCTGCTGGTGATATTGACACACTAAAAATGTCTATACTCAGTATGCAGAATCTTGTTCAACTAAATGGTTCAATTCTAGTAAACCAAAATAGTGCGCCTCAGCTTATACCAACTGCTGGCATATACACAGTTCAAGTTTTTGCTGCTAATGCTGTGGGTCGTGCTGAAAAACCTGTAACTATACAATATAATATAGAATATAATTGTTAACCTTGTAATCGATAAATAAAGGATAGAATTTAAAGTAAGAGTTAGTATATCACCAACTCTTATTTTTTATCCATCATCATTACATAACATAGTTTCGCTGAGGATTGTTTAAATTCTGAATCATAATTTTGTTTTGTCATTTGGAAACCCCTCTTTTTAGTCATAAATATTATAAGTTATGTGTCCGGATTAGTGTAGCCACATCAGTTCGCCGAAAATTGGAATTAGTGTTCGGGTGACACCAGAATACACATGAATATAATTAACACCTTCATCAACATGCGATAATGATATTACTGATCAGAATCAAGAGCTGATTTCACATTCAACCTTTTTATTGTCTGTCATAAATCAATTTAGCTAGCGCTGGAAGGCTAATGACCTGCGTGTTTTTTGCAATAGAAAACTGCTCGTTTCCAGGATATACCAAAAAGGACTGATGAGGTTTAATGTCTTCATAGGCTGTGTAGAATCCTTTCTCTAATTTTGGCGCTAAACTCCTTTTAATTTCAATTGCCCACCTTTCGTTAGGTTTAAACTCAATAATCAGATCGATTTCGGCACCCGCTGAAGTGCGATAAAAATAAGCTTCGGCACTAGATGGCAACAATGAAAGTAAGTTTTCAATGACATAGCCTTCCCAACTGGAACCTGCTACTGGATGCGCCAGTAGATCATCAAAATGATTTATGCTTAACAATGCATGCACTAACCCACTGTCTCGCACATAGGTTTTTGGAGATTTCACAAGCCGCTTCCCTGTGTTTTTACTCCACGCAGGCAGCCGCCTAACCAGCATCAAGTCAACTAACAAGTCCAAGTAGCGAGTAACTGTTTGACTACTAACCCCTAAAGCAGCAGCTAATTTAGAAGCATTGAATAACTCACTTTGGTTATGTGCAAGCATGGTCCAAAATCGTCGTAAAGTTTCAGCCGGAATTCTTGGTCCAAGTTGCGGAATGTCACGCTCTAAGTAAGTTTTGATAAACCCCTGGCGCCATTCCAAGCTAGACTTATCACTACTCGCTAGATAACTTTCGGGAAATCCTCCTCTTACCCAATGTTTTTTTCCATCCGGTTGGTAGGCTTTTAATTCTAAGATACTCAATGTACTTAACTCAGTGTAAATGATGCGTCCTGCTAGGGTTTCAGCAGATTGCTTTAAAAGATCAATAGAGGCTGACCCTAGAATCAGAAACTGCCCCGTTTTATGACCTTGGCGTCGTTTAGCATCAATAATCCCACGGAGTATACGAAACAGGTTGGGGCTTTGTTGAATTTCGTCAAGAATAATCAACTGTTCTCCTTGCTCATGGAAATACATCTCTGGATCTGTTAATTTAGCGCGATCAATAGGTGATTCAAGGTCCAAGTAAACGGATGAGCGTTTTTCAGCAATGCTGAAAGCCAAAGTCGTCTTGCCCACTTGTCTAGGCCCTAATATACCCACCACAGCATGATGCTGTAGCAAATTAATAATTTCTTTACAAAGAAGTCGAGTTATCATCCTTGAAATATTACCATATCATGAAGAATTTACAAGGATACTTTTGCGCTTATCTAAAAGAACCAAGCCCGCAAATTTGAAGAAGAATAAAACATACTATAGATGCTTCCTCCATCTCCAAACTCTTGGGAAAAGATTGGCTTGATCATTAATTGCATTTATAACAACCTATTATCTACTTACTCTGACTCTAAATAGCCGTAAACGTTCTTAAATAGCTTACGATAAACCTAACTGTCACTGCCTAATTTTAAAGAACTTAACAACGCAAAAAATAGACAATAAAAAAACTTAGAACAGTCTTTTCTATACGACTTACAATTTCATTTACATTAATAGTGCCGGGCATTTATTAACCTCTTATTATAAATTTGACACACTATAAAACTCTTCATGCCATACCGGCTACTGCTGTTGGTCTTACAGCAACTGCATCTGGAAGAGCTCCCCTTGGATTTCTTATACTTGCAGCTAATTGCTGTGTCTGTTCAATTCTTTCGTTAACAGTTCTTAGACTAGGGCCTTTTCGATGCAAGCAAGCCCAACAACCTGATGAGACCTCTATTCTTGCTTTATCTAATAGTAAAAGAATTTCACGTACCCATAGATAATGCAGAGTTTCGGCTTTATCTGCTACTACTGTAACACCAGAGGCGCTAACAGCAGCGCCAGCATCTGGACGTGGTCTAAGTTCTTCTACTAATGTTTGCATACGTCTGTCATCTGTTATTCTTCTTATGTCTTGAAAATCTTCGGGTAATAATTGTAAGAATTCGGTGAGTCCTCGTTTGCCCAGCGGTAATAGATACTCCGCTATTTGCTCAGGGGATATATATTGGAGTAACTCAATTCTATGTTTTGGATATGTCGCCCTAGTTATTATCGGTTCCTCAATCAATACAGATATATGTTTACTCTGTACATGTCCACAAATACTATCTTTCCCTAATGCCTTTATTAAAGTATCTTTATTGTAGTAGTCTACAGCGTTAAGTACAGTTAGTAATTGTTCTATATTTTTAACTAGTACACTAAGGCAAACCTTTTCCAATACATTAATTAATACGGCTTGGTCATCTCCATCTAATCTTCTGAAGACCCTTGCTAATTGATGTCCATCTGGAATAATTCTTTGTAAACTTTCCCCAAGTTCATTAATTAGAACGCGCCCATTCTCGGACTCTAAAATTATAAACATGTCTGTTAATTTGTCTGCATCTGGAATAAATCGTAGAAGATTATCTTTTCCTAATTTATTAATTAAAGCAGTACGGCCTTCTTTTGATAAACTAGTAAATATCTCTTTGAGTTTATCTGTATTTGCAATAATCGAGTTAAGGTTACTGATTTCAAACGCATTAATTAAAGCAATTTGCTGGTCTGGTGATAATTTATTTAATACTCTTCTCAAGCCGTCACTATTTCTAATAAATCTCTCAAAAAGAACATAATAATTAGCATAATGGCTTACATCTAATATTTGTAATAATGCTATAAATTTTGTTTCATCAGTAACAAGCCACATATGACATGCATTGATTAAATATATTTGTTTTTCTATGGGGAGAATTCTAAGAACTTCAATTAAGCGGTTTATATCAGAAATAATCTTGATAACAAACCCGTTCCATAGAGTTGCTTCTACTGTTGCTAGTACATTTGCTACTTTCTCTGCTGTATCTAGGATACTGCTAAGATATTCTCTTTCTAATTCCGCAAGCAGCGCATAGCGACAGCTAGTATCTGTCAGCCCGTTAAGCAAACTAACTAACTGCTCTGCGTTATGAACGATTCTCTTAACTATATTTTTTATTAATAATTCGCTTAGAATATCATCCCTTTTATAAACATTAAGAAGTCTTATTAAGTGTTCTACAGTCTGAAACATTGAAGAAGGTGAGCGAATATTAGCTATATCCCTTAGAACAATACCCCTTAGCTCCGCTGATACTACTTCAACTACTGCTAATACTTGGTCCACAGTTGTAATAATTCTTTGTAAATGATCTATTGTAAGTCGATTTAACAAGAAATAGTGATCTATACGATTTAGTACTCTAAGAAACTGAGCAAATTGCTCAGCGGTTGAGATAAGTTGTCGAAGTTTATCTTCCTCTATATTATTTCTAACAAATCCCCATTGGTCTTGCTCTGATAAAGCTGCTACTGCGTCTTTTAATTCCTCAAAGGTTTCAATCGTAGGCATTCAGAATCTCCTTAAATCATTATTTTTTAAGCTCATGGCGTAGCAGTTTAACTTATCTTCATTAAGATAATATTAAGAAATCGCCAATAATGTAAAAATTTTGATCGATTACTAAAAATGTTTATTTTACAATAGTTTATAGGTATTTATCCTTATAAAGTCTTTTCTAATATCAAAATGAGTCTAAAGGGATTAGGTGAAAGTCAGGCCCATTTCCTGCAGTCTTCATGTATTTGTTTAAATAATAATGTACGTTGTAGCTGAAGTTGGTCAGCTGCTTCATTATCAGACATTGATTTTGCTATGTCATCTAGTTTTTTAAATGTAATACCGTCTTTGAGATGTTGCCCTGCATTCGGCAAAGATTTTAATTTATCATATGGCGTCATCATATTTTTATATTCGTATTTCTTTTTTTGTTTTCCTTTAGCATCCATTGTAGTTGTTGGATAAAGACAAGGGCGATGATAATTCACATAGGGATTGAGTGCGTTGACATTAAACTCATTTATCTGAGCTGCAAAATATTGTGGAATATGCGAGTAGCCAAATGTTTTACGCACAATAGCAGCATTTTTACCTTCAGCTAATGCATTATCGTTTGAATGTCTTGATCGTGATTTTGTCATTTCAATATTAAGTTTATTTAGCAAGGCAGAGACCATTTTATTAATATATTCACTACCGTTATCTGAGTGAAAATTAATTATTTTAAAAGGGAAAGCATCAATTAAAATCTGAAGCGCTGGAATTAAATACGCTTCGGATATTTTCTCAACGCTGACTACAATTTCAAACTGCGTCACTTCATCGACAGCATTAATGTGCTAGACGCCTTTCAAGCCATCCAGATCGCCTTGGTGCACGGTATCGATGCGAATATAGCCTGGGTTGCCGTTTGCTTGTGGTTTGGACCGTAGCCGAATTAGTGGACAGATTTCTCTGAGTTAAAATATTGTTCCTCAATAGCTTTAGGCGATAAGTACCCAAGCGTTGAATGAGCTCGTTGATTGTTGTAAAAGATCTCACAATAGTCAAATATTTTTAATTTTGCTTCCTCCCTCGTTTGAAATTTCTCAAAATAAATACACTCTGTTTTGAGTGTAGCAAAAAAACTTTCCATCGCAGCATTATCATAGCAGTTCCCTTTACCACTCATGCTACAAGTGACTCCATGCAAACTGAGTAACGCTTGAAACTCATGGCTTGTATACTGACAGCCTCAGTACCTTTGGAATTGAGTCATAGCCAAGTAAAATCCTTCTTGTTAACCACTATTAACGACAGGAGAACTTTAACATGGCTACAACGATACATAGCAATACCATAAATCAAAACTTATGGGTAGCAATTGATATAGCAAAATATAAGCATGAGGTATTAATTGAATACCCTAATGGAGCACAGAAGAGATTGATTATTATGAACACGTTAAATGATTTTAATAGATTAGCTGATAAACTAAATGATACAAAACTTCCCATTCAAATAGGGTTTGAAGCTACAGGCTACTACCATCGCGGATTAGCATATTTTCTTATTAAAAGTGGTTTTAATGTGAAGCTAATTTCATCAATAGCCACTGCACGTACTAGAGATGCGCATTATAATTCTAGAGATAAAAATGACAAACGAGACGCTAACATTATTTTATATCTACTAAAATCAGGCGTAACCCAATATTACTATGACCCTGTCATTGCAGAAACTAATGATATCCAAGAATTATCTAATACATATGATCGCGTTACCTTTAGAAAAACGCAATTACAACATAGTATTTTAAATCATTATTTACCTCTTTATTTTCCAGAGGCTGAAAAATATTTTTGCTCTACACGAGCAAAATGGTTTGCTGAATTCTTTTATGCATTTCCATGTCCAAATGCGATTACTTGCTATAAAGAAGAGGAGTTTATTGAAAAAGCTTGGTCGCTAGTAGGACGGAAAGTAGATAAACATAATTGGTTAAAAGATGTTTATTTTAGTGCGCAAAATAGCGTTGGGTTGCCCATTGATACTAGATCTAAAACAATCGACATGTACAGATTAATTTTAAATGATTTTGCTGAAATATGTCGCCAGCGAAATGATATTGAAAATTTAGCGGATAGTTATCTTGCTCAGAGAGAAGATTATGTACGATTAAAAACTGTACCAGGTATAGGTCCTATTATTGCAATGACTATTTTAGCGGAGGCTGGAAATTTAAGGCGTTTTAAGCACGTTAATCAATTTCTCAAATATTGTGGATTTGACTTAGCTACCAAGAAATCAGGTACTTTTTCTGGCAAAACCACCTTGTCAAAACGAGGGAATGCTAAGCTTAGACAAATGTTTTGGATGGCGAGTACCATTGCCATCCGCATGAGAGAAAATACGTTTAGACGAAAATATGAAAACTATATTAAAGAGGATCCAAAGAATGCTAATTTAAAACGGAAAGCTTATGTCGCTGTTGCAGCAAAAATGGCGAGGGTGGTTTATAGTATGATCCACCATCAAACCGATTATTACTGTACTCATTCGAGTCAGTGATAACCCAGTAGTTCAATTCATTGTTTGCGGCCCTGGAAGCAACCAAGTTGACTTCGTAGATCGTGTTGGAAAGTTCTACTGGGATTTTAATTTTGTTTTAAGTACGTTGAAGGCGACAATCTTGTTGACCTTGTGTTTACTGTGATAAAAATATTTTTTACCAGAAAAGTAGAACCTACTGGTTATATATGGGTTGATAATGCTATTAAAAAATTACATGTATGGTGTAAGAGAAGAATTTTTTGTTAAAAAAACTTGACTTCAAAGTTAGTACGCTATCAGAATGATGAAGGAGTTCCTTGGGTTGACGACGGTGCAATAGCGCCTGCTTAAAAGCACGGCTGACTAATTCAGTACGCAAGTACTTATCCATCGCTAAGCCAATGAGTTTACGCGAAAACAAGTCCAGAATGGCCGCCACATAAAGCCAACCTTCTTGCGTGAAAACATAGCTTATATCAGAAACCCACTTCTCATTAGGTCTCGCTGCTTTAAATTGTTGTTCAAGCTTATTGTCTGCTACCGGCAAGCGATTATCAACTTTGGTTGTCTGCTTAAAAAATCGTCGTTTCTTAGGCACTAAATTGACTACTTTCATCAGACGAATAATACGCCGTTTACTTAAGTTTAAGCCTTTTTTCGCTAACTCACTCCGCATACGCTCACTCCCATAGGTCTCTCTACTTAACTCAAATAATCGCTTAATCTGCTCACAATAATTTGCATCATTCTGCTCCCGCTGACTAGGCCCTTTGGTGCAATATCGATAATAACCACTGCGGGATACGCCTAGTACTTCAGCCATCTTCTCCGTTGCATGAGCGCCATCCTGGCGCTCCATAAAAGCAAATACTAGCTCTTTTTCTTTTGGGAGAAAATGGCTAAGGCCTTTTTTAAAATATCTCGCTCCTCACGAATATCGAGCAACTCAGCTCGTAGCTTTTTCAATTCGGCTAACGTTTCAGTATCAATCGCTTTACCGGATTGGCCTTGATGATATTTCCCTGAATTTACCCAACCTGCTAAGGTAGCTTCAGGTACTCCTAACTCAGCTCTTAATACTCTATAAGATTTACCTTGTTCAAAATATAGCCTAACCGCCTGCCTCTTAAACTC
>Ga0155558_117_pt1 | contig 170652 bp, 154 predicted proteins | sample RifCSPhighO2_12_FD_107215 | JGI IMG/M metagenome (GOLD analysis project Ga0155558, IMG submission 107215) | Gammaproteobacteria bacterium RIFCSPHIGHO2_12_FULL_35_23
TGGCTATAGGCCAAAGCGTGGTAGTGCCATTCTTTTATGGTATTGGGGTTTAATGCTTTAACCAGAGCTTGATTGGCTGTAAGTTGTTTAAAAGAAGGAATGATTATTCCTGCTTTAGCTATATTTATATAAGGTGCATAACCACAAATGTCAGTTGCAATAACAGGCGTGCCTGCTATTAAAGCTTCTAAAATTACTGTGCCAGTATTATCAATTCTAGCAAAATGTAATAGTAAGTCAGCTGCAAAAAGCAGATTAGGAATATCGTCTCTCGCCCCTAAAAAAAGAATTTTTTCTGCAATAGAGGTTGCTAATTTTAGATAAGGTTTTGGGTTATCTTGGCCAACAATCATTAATTTAGCTTTATTTTGCAAAACTTGGGGTAAAGCTTTTAAGCTTTTAATCACACGATCTATTCCTTTAGTATGAAAGCTAGAGGCTATCGTAATTAATAAAAATTCTTCATTGGAAATATTCAAAGAGGAGCGTATTTGAGTACGAATTTCATTAACATTAGGCGGAGGTATGCAGGCTTTAGTTATTCCTGGTGGTAGCAAATATAAGCGTTCTTTAGGGGGTTTATAGACTGCTTGATATTTACACATCTCGGTTTCAGATAACAATAAAATTTTGGTTTTAGATTGAGGTGTAAAAACAGTTTTTTCTAAATTTTTAAAAACATAATAACGTCTGGTTAGGTATTTAAATAGGTTCCAATAATACTGAGGTTTAGTAACAAAACAACCATCAGCTGCATAATAAATATCCAATCCTGGCATTTTATTAAAGCCAACAATTTTATCATAATGAGTGGATTGTAATTTTATTTGCAGGGCTTTAATAAAGCTTAGACAGCGTTGATGATTACTCAAACTTTTAACTGGAATTAAGTGAATTGTTAAAAAATTAGGTCGTTCTCCTTGCCAGCTCATGGTGTAAACATCAATTTGATGGCCGTGTTTAGCTGCTAGATTGGCTATCCTTAAAAAATCTCGTTGTAGACCCCCATAGGGAAAGTAATTAAATAAACAAAAAGCTAATTTCATTGTTTTCCTAGACTACGAATAAACTTAGTAAAATAAGACAATTGTAATAAACGTGCTGGTTTTAAGGTAATGGCTTTACAATACCATTGTCTAGCTACTTGATAATTGCCTGCTCTGTAATGATCTCTAAAAAATGATAAACATAAACGACTTTCAAATTCTTTTTTATATGACAATAAGGGAGCTGGAATAATTGCAGAATTAAATAAAGTTTCAACAATGGCAAGACTACCATATTGTTTGTCTAGTTGATGACGAAAGCTATCAGGATGTTTAATAACCTCTAATACAGGGTTATTAATTGTCACGGCAGAATAATTAGCTAGCACTTGCGCAAAAAAAACAATGTCTTCTCGGCCTAATATATTCCTGGGATATTGAATATGATTAAAAATATCACGCTTTATAATGTGTGATCCGTGAGGAATAGAAAATCCTTTGCGTAAATAGAAAGTAAAGTTATCAGCTTTGTTTTTACTAAGTTTAGGCTTGGGTTTAATAGGGTGTTTGCCATTAGCGCTTACTGCAACATGCTGTGCAATAATTAAGTCTGCTTGCGGATAGTCTTTCCTAGCTTGACGCATTATCTGTAAAGCATTAGGAAGTAGCCTATCATCTGCGTCGAGCGTAAAGATAAATTCACCTTTAGCCATTTGCGCGGCAAAATTTCTAGCAGCGGTATGTCCTTGGTTAGATTGATGAAAATATCGCACTAGCTGAGGATACTTGGCTAAATATGGGTTAATAACTTCAGCAGTGTTATCTATTGAGCCATCATCGACAATGATTATTTCATAGTCATTTCCTTCTTGAGCGAGGATGGACTCTAAGGCTATAGTGATGCGATTAGCATAATTATAGGTAGGGATAGTAAAGCTAAACTGCATATTGTTCCTTGGACGAAATTTGCTTTGCAGATTATAATACACTTTTTTATCTCATTAAATGGTATAGTAAAACAATGAATTGGTTGGAAAAGAAGCAAAGAAAATACGCAGTTTGGTTGGGTAAAACCTTTAGGGCTTTGCCTAAGCCTAAAATACCGGTCATGGCAGTTTTTTGTGATTTTGAAGGGCATTATACGGGACTTATTGAGGCTGAAAAGTATGCTGAAAGTGGTACTGATCGATTATTGGCTTTATTAAAGAAACATCAGCTTGAGATTACTTTTGATACAGTAGCTGAGCTTTGTATTAGTCATCCAGATAGAGTAAAAAAAGTTTTGGCTGGTGGACATGAAATCGCCTGCCATGCTTGGCGGCATGAAATCCCTAAAAACCTATCTAAAACAGCTATTCACGATATGCTAGCTCAGGCACAACGATCTTTTAAGACTTTAAACATTGAAGTGAAAGGGTTTCGTTCGCCTCAATCTGCTTGGTCTATGGCTTTAATTAAAGCCTTACCGGATTATGGTTATGAGTGGAATACCGAGCGCGGCAATCAACGTAATGCTTATTATATTAGTAAAGATATTCTTCGTTTAGAGGTAGCAACTGACGATTGGCACATTGTTATTAATAACAATCCGACAGACATGTTTGCAACATGGTGGAAACTTATAGAAGAGGTTAAAAAACAAGGCGGTATACTTTGTTTTGGGATTCATGAATGGATAGTAGGACAATATGATGAGTATGCTGAGCAATTAGATCAGTTTTTAGGGCAGGCTAAACAAGTATTATCGATTAAAAAAATAGGTGATATAGTGCAAGAATGTAAGGGACTGGCTAAATGATCTTAGTGACAGGTGGCGCAGGTTATATTGGTAGTCAAATTGTAAAACAGCTAGTACAACAAAATGAAAAACTTGTGGTGGTTGACAATCTTTCTACTAGCCTTAAAGCAAATGTAAGAGACTGTGAGCTAATAGAAGGAGACATTGGTGATCCGACAATCTTAGCCTATTTATTTAATCACTATCGCATTGATGAAGTTATTCATTTAGCAGCCTCTACCGTAGTCAGTGAGTCAGTGGTCAATCCTGCAAAATTTTATAATAATAATACTTCTAATACAGCTAAGCTTTTAGCAAAATGTGCCGAGCACCATATTAAGAATTTTATTTTTTCTTCTACTGCTGCGGTATATGGAAATGTAACTAACCTACCTGTGGTGGAAGAAACTTTATGCCAACCTATTAATCCATATGGCCATTCAAAATTAATGTCAGAAATAATAATTAAAGATATAGCAGCAGCTTCGACCATGAAACAAGTGACCTTGAGATATTTTAACGTAGCAGGGGCAGATCCGAGCAATAAGTTAGGTCCTTCTTTACAGCATTCTACGCTATTAATTAGAATGGCTGTTCAAACTGCTTTAGGCATTCATTCTCACCTCAATATTTATGGCAATGATTATGATACTGTTGATGGCACAGGGGTTCGGGATTACATACACGTAATTGACATTGCTAAAGCGCATTTGAATGCTTTGACTTATTTACGAAGTGGTGGGAGTTCGACAGTATTAAATTGTGGGTATGGTCGAGGTTATAGTGTGCTAGAAGTTGTTAAAGCAGTTGAAAAAATAACCGCTCAAAAACTACCAGTTCAATATTTGCCTAGACGAGCAGGAGATCCTGCATCGGTTATAGCCAGTGCTGATAAAATAAAAAAAATACTAGTTTGGCAACCTCAATATAATAATTTAGAAAAAATAGTTACTGATTCTTACTATTGGGAAAAACAATTATTGCAACAATAAAAAGGCTGACGTTATGACAAAAAAACAATTAAGATCCTGTGCTGATAAAACACGTCACATTATATTAGAAGCTGCTTGTAAGATATTTGCCAAAAAAGGATTTTCTGGCACTTCTATTAACGACATTAGTAAAGCAGCAAAAGTTAATTTAAATTTAATTTATCATCATTTTGGTAGTAAAGAAAAATTATGGATCACAGTTAAAGCCGAAGCGATTAAAAATTACAATACAGTTGACTGCAAAAATTATTCATTAAAACAATTTTTGCAACACATTGTGATTAACAGAACAGAATTTTTTAATAAACATCCTGATTTTTTAAGAATATTAAATTGGCAGGCATTGGAGCCTAATCAAGAGCGCTTATATGGTTTGTGTAATATATTTGATGAGTGGTTGAATCATGTGAAAAGGTTGCAGCAAGCTGATGAAATTAGAAGAAATTTAGATCCTTATCTGGTGGTAATATTTATATTGTCAGCTTGTGATGGGGCTTACCGATCTGGACCAGAAAAATTTGAAACCATTAAGCCTGTGCGTCAAAAAAAATATATTAATCTGATTATAGATGGTTTATATAGAATGTTATCACCAAAAGACAAAATAGAAGATTAAGAAGTTTTATGAAAATTACAGTTTTTAGTGCCAAGCCTTATGAAATAGAACTTTTTATAGCAGCTGATTATAAAAGCTTTGAATTTCAATTTATAGCTGATTCTTTAGATAATCATACAGTAGAAACAGTTAGCTGTGGAGAGGTTGTTTGTTGCTTTGTTGTCGATCAATTAGATAGCCAAGTATTAAATAAACTGGCACAACAAGGAGTAAAATTGATTGCTTTGCGTTCGGCAGGTTATGATCATATAGATTTAAAAGTAGCCAAAGGGTTGGGTTTGATGGTGGTTAATGTTCCCTCTTATTCTCCACAGGCAGTAGCGGAGTTTTCAATAGGCATGCTATTGGCATTAACGCGTAAAATTATTCAAGCCCATGATAAAATAGAAAAATTTAATTTTTCTTTAACAGGGCAGCTGGGTTTTAATTTAGCAGGTAAAACAGTAGGGTTGATTGGTACCGGACATATTGGTTCTGTGGTTGCAAAAATTTTAACAGGGTTTGATTGTAAATTACTTGCTTACGACGTCACGCCTAATGATTTTTGTAAAAGTCTGGGTGTAACTTATGTTAACCAAGAAACCTTGTTTCGTAGTGCTGATATTATTAGTTTGCATTGTTTGTTGAATGACTCCACTCGTTATATTATTAACTCAAAAAGTTTAGCATTAATGAAAGAAAAGGTAGTAATTATCAATACTGGGCGAGGAACTTTAATTGATACTAAAGCTATTATTGCTGCCCTAAAATCAGGAAAAGTAGGGGCTTTAGGTATTGATGTCTATGAGTATGAACGAGGTTTATTCTTTAAAGATCATAGTAGTGAAACAATAACCGATGAATTATTCTTACAGTTACAAGCTATGTCCAATGTCTTAATTACTGGTCACCAAGCTTATTTTAGTCAAGAAGCACTAGGTAGTATTATTAAAACGACTTTAGAAAATATTTTAGCATTTCAAAATAACATCTTGCGTAATCAATTGGTTTAAGTATTTTTAACTGTTTTGATTTAGCTGATAATTTTTAGGTAACAGTAACCAGTATCGGCCAGGTTGTTTCATGCTGCTCGCTTGGGTTGCAGCTTGGAGTCCGGCGCCAAAATAAATATCGCCTCGCACACCACCATAAATCGCGCCACCTGTATCTTGAGCGATAAACAAACGTTTTAGTGGCACGGAATGAGAGGTATTAGAAACATTTGGTACGTTTGTATTCAGCCAAAGTGGGCTTCCTAAAGGAATAATATTATTATCAACAGCTAGTGAGTAGCCGGCTGTTAAAGGGATATTTTCAGTACCAAGCGGAGCAGAACCTGACAAGGTTGTAAAAAATACAAAAGCAGGATCTTGTTCAATTAGAACATCACCTTGTTTTGGATGTACAATGAGCCATTGATAAATGGCTAACATAGATAAAGAATTTTTTGGGAAAATATGATTTTGTAAAAACCAGCGACCAATAGGATAATAAGGCTGGCCGTTGTCACCATCATACCCCAGCAATACTTGTTGTCCATTGGATAGTAGTATGATTCCTGAACCTTGAACTTGTAATACTAAGCGGTCTGCCCGATGAGCTACCCAGGCAATAATTTTAGCTTTACCTACAAGGGCACCATTATCAATCTGTTGTTGAGTAATACTATAAGGATAAAGCTTACCATCAATCACTCGACCAGCAATTTTCTTACCTTGCAAGTCAAGTCTGAATAAGCCAAGTTTAACTGTTACCAAGTCACTGGGTCTGGCATAAATAGGAACAGAATAATCACTGCTGTAGTGAAGTTGCCCTTTAAATTCAGGTAAATAATAGCCAGTAAAAAGTCCTTGCGGATTATGATGATTCATTACTGTATAAACATTAAACCAGGCTTCAAAAAATTGCCTGATAGCAACTTGATTGACAGGGTGTAATTTTAAAGCAGCCTTACAAACGCCTTGCCAATTAGCAACGGTAAGGGGTAATACAGGCGTTCCTACTATTGTATTAGAAGGTAATGATAAGGTTTTACTACACGAAGTTTTAAAAGCATTTAAGCTATTAGTAAGATTTGCTTGTTGCCAACCAGGTAATTCGGCAAATGAAGCAGATTTAAATTGCAGGTTATCAGTTGTTGCAGCAAAGCTTATCCAGGGAGTTAACAAACAGTAAAAAATGATTAGGATTCTTCGCAACATGTTTTTTCTCGATTTAGAACTCAACTAATTTAGGTGCTCTTGGAAAAGGAATGGCGTCACGTATATTGTTAAGTCCAGTAACATAATTAATTAATCGTTCAAAGCCTAATCCAAATCCAGCATGAGGAACGCTTCCATAGCGGCGTAAATCACGATACCACCAATAATCTTCTTTTTTGATACCAGCTTCATCCATACGTTGATCTAAAATGGCAAGCCTGTCTTCACGTTGACTGCCGCCAATAATTTCTCCTATGCCAGGGGCTAATACATCCATGGCAGCAACCGTTTTACCATCATCATTTAAACGCATGTAAAAAGCTTTGATAGCTTTTGGATAGTTAACAATAATAACTGGCTTACCGATTAATTCTTCCGCTAAATAGCGCTCATGTTCTGATTGTAAATCTAGTCCCCATTCAACTGGAAACTCGAATTTTTTGTTGGCACTTTTAAGTTTAGTGATAGCATCCGTGTACTCTAAGTATTCAAAAGAAGAATGAATGATTTTTTCAAGTCGTTCAATACAGCTTTTATCAACATGTTGAGCAAAAAAAGCCATGTCATCTGCTCGCTCATTTAAGATGTCTTGGAAACAATGCTTTAGTAAATTTTCTGCTAGTTTAGCTACGATTGTTAAATCAGCAAAAGCTACTTCAGGTTCAACCATCCAAAATTCTGCTAAATGTCTGCTAGTATTGGAATTTTCAGAACGAAAAGTTGGACCAAAAGTATAAACCTTTGATAAGGCTAAACAATAGGCCTCAGCATTCAATTGTCCTGAAACTGTTAAAAAAGTTTCACGACCAAAAAAATCTTGGCTAAAATCTACATTGCCTTTTTCATCACGTGGCGGATTAGCTATATCTAGTGTACTAACTCTGAATAGTTCACCTGCGCCCTCACAATCACTTTTAGTGATAATAGGAGTATGAACCCAAATAAAACCTTGACTGTTAAAAAAATGATGGATGCTTTGGGCTAAACAATTTCTGATACGTGCCATAGCGCCAATTGTATTAGTACGGACACGTAAATGAGCATATTCACGTAAATGTTCCATGGTGTGTCTTTTAGGAGACATAGGATAAGTTTCTGGATCATCAACCCATCCAATCACGGTAACTTGTTCAGCTTTAATTTCTACGTTTTGACCTTGAGCAGGTGAGGCCACTAGCTCGCCAGTAATAGAAACAGAACAGCCAGTCGTAATTTTTAATATTTCTGATTCGTAATTATCAACCTCTTTGGCCACAAGGACTTGTATTGGACTAAAGCAAGAACCATCGTGGACAGCTAAAAATGAAAACCCAGCTTTAGAATCACGTCTAGTTCTAATCCAGCCGTTAATTGAAATTTTGCTGCCGACTGCAACGCGGTTAGCAAGAAGATCAGCAATGCTATGAGTATTTTGCATGAAGAACCCCTGTTTGGAAAAATCCATAATTTTAACATTAGCGGACCGAACCGCAAATATGAGAAGAAGTTTTCTTGTTGATGCTTATAGGTATGGATCTTATAAAGCATTTAAATTTAGAATCACCCGTTATTTTAGCCCACTTTTTATTCAAAATTGACTGATAATAGAAAAATACTAGCTCACTTAATAAAAAAATTATGAAGTTTCATCTTGAATTAATGCCTCAAGTGCTTCGTCTTGTACTAATTGGACTTGTTCAATTTTATTGAATCGTGCACTAATTTTTTGGGCTGAGGTATGGACTTCTTCTACATCAGAGCTAGCTTGTTTGATGTGTCTTGCAAGATTATGCATACGGACTTGGAAGCGATCAAAATCTTTAGCTAAATAACTTAAATGCTCGCGAATAATATGAACTTGTTTTCGAGTTGCCTCATCTTTAATAACAGCTCTTGCAGTTGTTAAAATGGCCATCATTGTGGTTGGTGAGACTAGCCAGACATGAGAACGCTGTGCTAACTCTACCAGGTCTGGATGATGAGCGTGAATTTCTGCAAAAACAGCTTCAGCGGGAATAAACATAATAGCACCCTCAGCTGTTTCTCCAGGCACAATATATTTAGAAGCAATATCTTGAATATGTTTTTTAATATCTTGCTTAAATTGTCGTTCAGCTTGTTGTTTGTCAGCAGCTGTCACTGATAAGTCAGTCATTTGCCTGTAACTTTCTAAAGGAAATTTAGCGTCAATGGCAACTTTACCAGTTGGTTCAGGTAAAAACAGCATGCAGTCAACTCGGTTACCATTAGTTAGATTGTGTTGTAATGAAAAATGGTTTTCAGGTAAGGTATTGCGTAATAAAGCAGAAAGCTGGATTTCACCAAATGCACCGCGGCTACGCTTATCCGCAAGAATAGCTTGTAAGTCAACCACACTACTAGATAATTCAGTAATTTTCTTTTGCGCTTCGTCAATCAGAGCTAATCGTTTAATGACATCGGTGAATATTTCAGTCGTTTTTTCAAATCCTTCAGCTAAACGTTTTTCAACAACTCCTGAAATATCTTTGAGACGATCATCATTTTGTTTAGTCAGTTTATCAATTCGATCACCAATCATATCACTGCTTAGTTTTAAACCTTTTTGTAAGCTAAGTTGTAAGGATTGAATGCTTTCAATTTGTCTCTTATCAAAACTTTGTCGTTGTTCAGTTAAAGTTGTTGTCACTGCTTCTTTAAAATTAGTTAAAGATTTTTGTTGCATCAGCCGATGTTCTGAAAGTCGCTCTAATAAATGTTCTTGTAATTGATTCATAGAGTCTTGATATAGCTTATCGCTGAATCGTAATCGTTCTTCCAGGCGAGATTCAAATTTGTCTAGAGATTCTTGTAATTGATTAGTGGCTTTGGGTTTACGAAGACTAAAAAAAAGTATTAATAAGTTAAAAATGGTGATTAAAGCAAGAAAGGCTAAGGCAGCATACTGCAATTCATAAAACATAAGGTAATTCCTTCATCCAATCCAAGTTATTAATAATTATCACAAAAAACGGCTTTAAAGTCACGACTCCTAAACATTTTTCTTTGCTAATTTTGGCATAACGAAATAGCGAAAAATGGATAAATTTGTAGCATATCCTTTTAAAGCAGGTAAACTTCCTGTTGATAAAATAAGGGTTGGTTTATGATATTTTCATTTTTTGCAAGCTGTGCAAAAAACATCGAAAATTTATTACAAGAAGAGCTGGTAGCTTTAGGGATACAAAACCAAAAAGCCACTGTAGCTGGAGTCTATTTTCAAGGCTCTTTAGAACTTGCGTATCGTGTCTGTTTGTGGACACGATTAGCAAATCATATATTTTTAAAGTTGAGCGAATTTGATGCTATGGACGGCGATCAGCTCTATGAAGCAGTAAAGGCGATAGATTGGAGTGAACATTTAACACCTGAAAATACCTTTTGTTTAGAAGTAACAGGTCAGCATAGTTCAATTAAGCATCCTATTTACATTATTCAACGAGCAAAAGATGCTATTGTTGATCAATTTCGTGATCGTTTTGGTACGCGTCCTTCAGTGACAACAGATAGGCCGGCTGTTTGTATTAATTTTTATGTCGAAAACAATCATTTTATAGTTAATATAAATTTATCAGGCGAAAGTCTACACCGGCGTGGTTATCGATTGGAAGGTGGTAAGGCACCTTTAAAAGAAACCCTGGCTGCAGCATTATTGTATCGAGCTGGCTGGCGACAACAGCTGCAGCAATCCCCTGTCATTTTATATGATCCTTTTTGTGGTAGTGGCACGCTTTTGATTGAAGCAGCCTTGATAGCATTTGATATAGCACCAGGTCTTAAGCGAGAATATTTTGGTTTTATAGGATGGAAACAGCACAATACACTTATTTGGGAGCAACTAAAAAGCGAAGCGGCAGAGCGAAAGCTGCAAGGCCTTACTCGACAAGAGGTAATAATTTATGGTAGTGATAGTCATCCACTTGCTATTACAACCTGTCTGGAAAATATTAGGCGAGCAGGGTTAGAGAAAAAAATAGTAGTTCAGCAGCAAGATTGTAAAACAATCAGCATTTTACCTTCGTGGCAAAAACATACCGGGCTCATTATCACTAATCCTCCCTATGGCGAAAGATTACATACTAATGATGACGAGGTATTACATCAATTATTTAAAGATTTTGGAGAAAGATTAAAAGAGGGGTTTTTAGGTTGGCAAACAGCTATTTTTTCTGGGGCTCCTCAAGATTGCTTAAAGTCTTTAGGGATCCGAGCAAAACATTATTATCATTTTTTTAACGGTCCTTTAGCTTGTCGGCTTTATCTTTTTACCATTCAGCCAGAATATATTATGTTGTTTGAAGAGCCAGCACAAAAGTTAGCAAGAAAAATTGAGAATATTGTAAAGGAAGGACTAAGTGTTAAAGCAATGATGCTTGCTAATCGAATTCGTAAAAATATAAAAAATTTACAAAGCTGGCTTAAACGCTCCGCTATAGAGTGCTATCGAATTTATGATGCAGATTTACCAGAATATGCAGTGGCCATTGATTTTTATCAACAAACTTGGTTACAAGTGCAAGAATATCAGGCACCAAAAGAAATTGATCCTAAAAAAGCAGAAAAACATTTATTAGAAGTATTAGCTGTATTACATCAAGAATTAAGGATTCCAACTTCGCATATTTATGTAAAAGTTCGTAAGCGTCAAAAGGGAGATGCTCAATATCAAAAACTTGATAGTCGAGAAGAGTTTGTAATTATTCAAGAATGGCAAGCAAAGTTCTGGGTTAATTTTGTTAACTATCTTGATACGGGTATTTTTTTAGATCATCGCTTAGTAAGACAAAAAATAGCTCAGGCTTCTAAAGATAAAATGGTGTTAAATCTTTTTGCTTATACTTGTACTGCTAGTGTAGAAGCTGCACTATATCATGCTGCTAAAACTATTAATGTAGATCTTTCTAATACTTATCTAGAGTGGGGTAAGCGCAATTTTAAACTTAATAATCTGCTACTTGCAAAACATGAGTTTATTCAAGCGGATTGTTTACAGTGGCTACAAACAGATAAAAACTATTATGAAGTGATTTTTTTAAATCCCCCATCTTTTTCAAATTCCAAACGTATGCAAACAGTTTGGGATATTGACAAAGATCATGTGAAATTATTACAACTAGCAATGAATCGTCTTAAAAAAGACGGAGTTTTATTTTTTTCCTGTAATTTGCATAATTTTAAATTAAAAATAGAGCAGTTATCTGCTTATAATATAACAGATATAAGTCAAGCTACTTTGGCTAAAGATTTTATACGCAGTGCTAAATCTCATCATGTTTGGGAATTTCGTCACAAATAAGTAGATAATTTTTGAATTTTAGCAAGAAAAAATTTTCTCCCCCATAAACTTAATGTATCTTTATATTTTGCTTCAATAAATCTCTGCATTTCCATGGCCGCTTTTTGCCAATCAACAGTATTTGTTTTTTGTTTAAGCTCAGTTATTACCCATTCCTTAGTAATTTTAATTTGCTTATTTTGCCAAGGCCCCGATTGATTAAGGGCATTTTCTAAAAACTTAAAATTAATAGAAGTACCTTTTGCTACGTACCAAGAAAAATCAAACCAGTCCCTACTTTTAACATATTCACGACATAATATAGCATGACATTTGCCAGCAAAATTACTAGGAAGGTCTTGAGCTATAATTGCATAATCAATAGGAAAATCTAGATATTTAATTTCTTCTTTAGATCCAGCAGGAGGGTTGGTATCAATTTCAAATTTAATTAGAAACTTTCTGTTGATATGGTGATGAAAATTTAAATTCAGTATCTTTCCTATAGAGTTATCTTTAATAAAAAGTTTATGTATGGTTTTAGACTCTTTGCCACGGTCAATAATTTCTGGTTCAATGCCATATAAAATAAAAACTTTTTTCATTATTTCAATATATTTTTTCCATTGAAAATTTTTATCTGGTTTTTTTAGTAAAAAATCAAGATCCTCAGAAAATCTTGGTAATTGATATAAAATTCGTAATGAAGTACCACCTTGAAACAAGGCCTTAGTAAAGAAATCTGTCGTAGATAAAGCAAAAAGTGCAATCTCTTGCAATATTTCTTTTAGGGCATTTTCTTCTTCTTCAATAGTTTTGGGTTGATATAATTTTAATCTATGACTTATAATTTGATTATTCATTTTCTATCTTATTAATAAGATTTTGTAAAAAGCTTGTAACATTTTTTGCTCGATAAACAGGCTGTAGTTGTTTAATATCTTGCTTAGTAATTTTTTTAAGATTCTCTTTTTCAATACGTAGGCTCTTTTGAAAAAAATTTGAATCAGCACCTTTAATTTTATGCCAATAAACATAGTCCATTAATGCTCTTAATGGGGTGGCTATATAAATTAGCTGGTTATTTATTTGAACTGAATTTACTCCGATATAGAAGTATTGGGGGATGATTGGTACTATTCGATAGATAAAATGACCTAATGGCGTATCAAACTCTCGATTTCTTCCAAAAGATGCAATGCTGGTAACTGCTGTAATGCGTTCAGGGATCCAGTTGTAGTAGCTTAAAGCTGATTCTGCAGTAATATAACTATTAGGAATAATGCGGTTTGCAATATAGTACAGACTTAATGCAAGCTTTTGATACTTTGTAGCAATAGTATAATAGCCTCGACAAATACGAATTAACTCACCTTTGCGTAGTGCTTTATTAACTAAGGCATAACGTCGTGCAGCACTTCCTTTGAATAAGTAGCTAAGGTCATGATCTCTAATAATATGATCACTTAAGTGATTTGTAATAATAAGCTCAGTGCTGTTTAACATAATTTCTCCTAATCATATTATGCAAGAAACTTTCTAAAATAGCAAGTTTCTTGCATAATATGATTAACCCCATTCTTAGAGGTATAAAAATAATCAATAAGTTATATTAAGATTCGGCTATGGCATAGCTGTTTAAAGGCGGCAGGTTTGTTACCAATCCTGCTCGCAATAAAAATTGAGCAAATGCTTGATAACGCTGTTTATCCAATTTTCCAGGATTTAAAGAAAAATATTGGATCGTCATAAACCAAGAAATTTTATTTAAAGAGTTGTTTAAAGCAGGGTTATTTTTAGCAAATATGTCCCAAGCTTGTTGAGGATGCTGCTTTAAACATTGGGCTCCTTGTTGAATTGCTAACATAAATTTTTTTAAGCGCGGATCATTTATTTCTTTTTTATTAGTGATAAAAATGAGCTCATCATAAGGAGGTACACCGTTATCTTCAGGATAGAAAGTGCGAGCTGGGTGGCCAGCTAAAGCCATTTCTGGAATTTCAAAGTTACGCATTTGTCCTGTTATCGCATCAACACTGCCGCTAAGCAATGCTTGAGTTTGTCCGTAATGAAAACTAACTAGTTGCACATCAGATAAATGTAAGCCGTTGTACTTTAGCATGGTTTGTAAAGTAATGTCATCAATGCCGCCTGTACTATAACCAATACGCTTACCTCGAAGATCTTTAATCGTTTTTATATTACTAGTTTGTAGTACCGCCAGACAAGCTAGAGGAGAATTAATTAAAGTACCAATCCGTACTAGTGGCAAGCCTTGGCTGACAGCTACCATAAACTGTGGTTGGTAGCTAATACCGATATCGGCTTGACCGGCAGCAACTAATTTCATAGGGTCGGCAGGATCAGCTGGAGAAATAATTTTTACATCGAGTCCTGCTTGTTTAAAGTAACCTTGTTCTTCTGCTACAAATATAGGTGCGTGATCAGGATTAATGAACCAGTCCAATATTAAAATAAGTGGCTGAGCAAAGATGATATTAAAAACAAATAGAGAAACAAAATAGATAAGAATTTTTCTAAGCATGCTTTTCCTCCAACGGTACTAACCGTATCAGGTTCAAGGGTCGATGAACTATTTCATCCTCTCAGCCGGTAAGGCTCCCCTAAGTTTGTTTGCTGACTATAGGCTTCTTTTTATCTTGAAGCAAGATTTTTAAAAAAGAGTAGGAAAACACTTAAAACGCATTTTATTTGTCTGGTTATTATGATGCTTTAATAGCCAGATGCTATAATTAGTACTAGTAAGCTAAAAAATGCTTATATTTTAAATAGTTAGATAAATAAAAATAAAAACAGGACGTTGCATCTTATAATTTGTTCAGCTAAGCTGACAAACTAAAAATCATAAAAGCAAGAGGTGATTTATGCATAAAATTTTAGTAGCTGGAGCAGGACGAATTGGCTCCTTAATTACAACCTTATTAAGTCAATCAGGTGATTATTATATTTATTTGATAGATGTGAATACGGAAAATTCTATCATTAATAAAATACAAGATTCATTGCAGAATGTTTCTTTAGTGCAGTTAGATGTTACTAATCAAGCAAAGCTATTAAATTTTGCTAAAGAAAAACAAGTCAAAGCAGTTATTTCTTGCTTACCTTATTATTGTAATGTGTCGCTAGCAGAGTTAGCACGCTCTTTAAACATTAATTATTTTGATCCCACTGAGGATATGCAAGTAACTGAAGCAGTTAAACATATTGCTGAAAGTGCTCACAGTGCCTTTGTTCCGCAATGTGGTTTAGCACCGGGTGTAGTAGGGATTATTGCCGATGATTTAATGCAACAGTTTGATGAAATTGATAACATTAAAATGCGAGTCGGTGCTTTGCCTGAGCATGCCAGTAATACCTTGAAGTATGCGCTTACTTGGTCTACTGATGGCCTAATCAATGAGTATGGGAATCCTTGTCAAGCAGTGGTTGATGGCCAAGCTATGCTTGTCAAGCCTTTAGGAGACCTGGAAACTATAGAATTAGATGGTAATACCTATGAAGCATTTAATACCTCAGGTGGGTTGGGAAGCTTGGTTGAGTTGTATGAAGGTAAAGTAAGAAATATGAATTATAAAACAATTCGCTATCCAGGTCATTGTGAGAAAATGCGATTTTTAATGCGAGACTTAAAATTAAATAATCATCGTGATATACTTAAAAAAATCCTAGAGAATTCGATTCCAAAAACTTTGCAAGATGTTGTAGTTATTTATGTTTCGGTTACAGGTAAGAAAAAAGGCGAGCTGCAAGAAGCTCAGTATATGAATAAAGTATATCCGCAAGAAGTGGTCGGGCAAACTTGGTCTGCAATTCAAATTACAACCGCCTCTAGTATTTGTGTGGTCGTGGATATTGTGATGAATAACCCAGCTCGATACCAAGGGTTTGTTTATCAGGAAAAAATTTCATTTAAGGAATTTTTAGCAAATCGCTTTGCTAATTTTTATGCTAAGAAAGATAAAAAACAGTAACCTTAAGCATTGTAGTGAGGAATTAACGCATGAGCTCGAATCTAAGTTTCTTAAAAACTTTACAAATAGATAAGGTCAACTCAGGATCTTTTGCTGAAAAATGGCTTTCTAATAAAGAAGCTGAGATTATTGATTCAATAAGCCCGACAAACAGTGAGCTGATTGCTAAAATAAGGTGTTCAGTTGAGAGCGAATATGAGGCGGTTGTCCATTCAGCGCAAACTGCTTTCAAAATTTGGCGTGATATTCCAGCTCCCAAACGTGGAGAGATAGTAAGACAGCTTGGTAACGCTTTACGAGAATATAAAGATGCTTTAGGGAGTTTAGTAAGCTATGAAATGGGTAAGTCCAAACAAGAAGGTGATGGTGAGGTACAGGAAATGATTGATATTGCAGATTTTGCAGTAGGTCAATCACGCATGCTATATGGTAAAACAATGCATTCTGAGCGTTTACATCATCGTATGTATGAGCAATGGCATCCTTTAGGGCCGGTGGGTATTATTTCAGCGTTTAACTTTCCTGTTGCAGTTTGGTCTTGGAATGCATTTTTAGCTGCTATTTGTGGTAATACCTGTATTTGGAAACCCTCACTTAAAACACCCTTATGCGCTATAGCAGTACAGCATATTTGTAATACAGTGTTTGAAAAAAATAAACTGCCTAATATTTTTTCCTTATTTATTCCTAAAGATCACGATTTAGTTGAGCGCTTTGTGCAAGACGAGCGAGTCCCGCTCATTTCTTTTACTGGTTCCTCTGCTGTAGGAAAAGAGGTTGGTGCAAAAGTAGCAAGACGGTTTGGTAAGTCTATCCTCGAGCTAGGAGGCAATAATGCCATTATTGTCGATGAAACAGCCGATTTAAAATTAGCAGTGCCAGCTATCGTCTTTGGTGCTGTAGGAACTGCTGGCCAGCGTTGTACTACTACTAGGCGTCTAATTGTTCAAGAGTCTATAGCTGAAAAATTAGAGCAGCATTTAATAAATGCTTATCAACAAATTAGTATAGGGGATCCTTTAGATCAACGGAATTTAATGGGTCCTTTGATTGATGAGGCAGCTGTTGAAAATTACCGATTAGCAGTTAATGAAGCCAAACAATGTGGCGGCCAGCTATTATTTGGTGGCAAAGTATTAGAAAAAGAGGGTTGTTATGTTGAACCTACCTTGATTAAAGCTAAAGCTGAGTGGGAAGTTGTTCAGCGGGAAACTTTTGCGTCTATTTTATATATCTTGACTTATAAGACCTTAGAAGAAGCGGTTGCAATTCAAAACAGTGTACGTCAAGGGCTTTCCTCTGCTATTTTTACTACCAATCTTAAAAACGCCGAATACTTTTTATCAGTACTGGGGAGTGATTGTGGTATTGCGAATGTTAATATAGGGACTTCTGGTGCAGAAATTGGCGGGGCTTTTGGTGGTGAAAAAGAAACAGGCGGCGGGCGTGAGTCTGGTTCGAATGCTTGGCAAGCCTATATGCGTAGACAAACTAATACTATTAATTGGAGTAATGAATTATTACTTGCGCAAGGTATAAAATTTAGTTTATAAAAATCAAAAATAGTTGTATACTTATCGTACAAATTTATATTAATAATAAGCTATTACTATGTCAATGATTGATCATATTGATTCTTCGAATGCCTGGCTAAGCTGGCGAATTATAGCTACGCCTTCAGAGCAGTGGATTCCAGTAATAGGTAAAGGTCTAGAATATGAACGGCTTTATCAATTTCAGCTAATTAGAAAAATTAATGGCCGATTTTATGATGTAATTTATACGAGTATTGCTAGGTTGGGATGGAAGCCGGGTTTTTTTACTGGGGATAGAGAATATAAAAGAAGTGCAGATAGAGAATATACAGGAAGGAAATGTATTGAGCTGGACTTAGTGGATAGCCATGGCAGGCAAATTTTATCCTATTTTATAGAGAAAGTTTTAAAATTTTTTCAGATTGATTTAAGTCCTGAAGAAATCAGTATCTTACAAAGTGAGGGTGGTGCTGCGACAGCAGCTGGTGCTGGAGGTGTTATTGAATCTAGATTAAGAGCTAGATGAGCAAGTGAGGCAGCGGCTGCAGTTGAATCTAGCCTTAATCCTAAAATAGCTGCTAGAGTAGGCTAGCCTAAATAATTTCACATGTAGTAACGAAGGTTTCTGCCATTTCATGCTCTATGGTTTGTAATTGATCGGCAAATAATTTACCAGAGATAGATAGCTCAGTTAAATACACAAAAAGTTCTTGTTTAGTGTCTGAGTTGTTATCTTTAGAAAGAATCCGTTTTAACTTATTACTTGCTAGTGGCTCAGTTTTAAGAGAGCCCACAATTTCTTCTGATTCAATATGAGTTAATATTAAAGTAGCAGTCCCACTATCACGTCTTTGCAAATAGGTTAAACTATACTCTCCAAAGCTAAGGTCTATTTTTATTATTAATTCTTCATAAATTTTTTTTAAATGAGCTAGCACTTGCTCTCTAAAACGTTTTGAATAATAAGCTAGCAAAGGAGTATAATGTTTCTCAGTAAAAACTTTCCGTCTAGTTCCATATTTGTCAAAATAAACCATTCCAGCATCAAATAAATGTATAGCATCCATAAAATTTGAAAATGTGTAGAGATTAAAGTTAAAAGTAAATATTTCTAGGAATACAGTTTGCCAAAAAGCTAATATTTGTTCAGAAGTAAATGCGTTAATAAACTTGTTGATTCGAGAGTTGGCGGTATCATATTGAATAATGGGGCAATACAATTTTGCTTGTTCAAGTGTGATCTGCTGTAAATAAGTGGCGCACAAACAATCAAAAGCAAGGATGAAACGACGATAACCCTCGTCCTTATATCCTGGAAAAAATAAAGAAGCTGTTTTTCTGGTTTTTTGCAAACCCCTTATGCCAACAGGATCTTGTGTTAAGTAAATATAAGGTGTGGCGCTATAGCGATCGACTCTTGGCGTTTCTTTTAGAATAATTTCATTATGGGTATTAGTGCCTCTGCCCTGTTTTAAAGCCTTGGAAACTTGCAAGAAAGAAGCAGGATCAGCTTCAAACACCTGCTCATCACCTAGTCCTGAACCAATATCAGTGAGGCTGCTTTTAATAGGTTCATCATTGGATCCTAATAAAAAACAAAAGCCTGTCGCAAGAAATAAGTGGCTACCATATCCTCCCAGGCAGCCTGGTCTATTGCTATTTTTTCCATTAATTAAAGTGTAAAGAATTTCTAGTTCAGCACCATTCATGTCACTTTTAAAATCTGTTCTATATAAATGTCCTCCTAAAAGACCACGAAACCAAAGCCGTCTTTTTCTTAGAGCTTCATTGAGCTCTGTTAAAGTTAGTAGAGTCTCATCTTCTAGTTTTTCTGCAGTTGGTTCGCTAAGTTGCTCTGAAGGAAGAATAGATCTTAACACTAAGAGTTTGGGTAGTATTTTTAAGGTTTCGATTAAGCAATTCTTATTTTCAAAACTTAATTTAATTTCCCTATCCTGTCCATAAATTGAATCACCGTGAGCATGAATTAAACCATGGTGAGCAGCGACAATTAAGGCAATATCGCGCAGCATCCGTGATTTAAACTTTTTTATAATAGGAGAATCAGTCTCTGTAGGTAAATAATTTTTATAAATATCTAAGTAACGAATATCAAACCAGTCTCGAGCACGGATGATATCTAAACAATCACCATCATGAATTAGCTCTGCTATATAAGGTTTCTGTAAAGGCTTTTCTGTTTCTTCTGCTTGTTGCCAAGCCAGCTTGTTATCAGTACTAATTTTTAGATTATAGTAGGTCGAATCAGCTTTAGTGGGATCATAATCTTTATTAGCACCGAATTCAGCAATGACTAATGCAAGTTCTTTTGCTATGCCTTGTGAAACTGCATAGTGATAAAAATTTTCAGCGCTTTTTTTATCCCAAAGATCTTCTGCTTCATTTTTTCTGGCGCTATCATGAAATATGCAATACCATTGAATCAATTTGAAAATTAGACTTTTATTGGTGTCGTTTTCTTCTAAAGGAATTGAGAGTTTACGATTAATTTCATGCAGACACTGGTCTAATACTTTTTCTCCTTTTGATTCACGTAATTTAGCTAAAGCTGTCATAGCAATTACAGTACGAACCGCATGCTGGATACCGTGAGTCGAGCGTTGAATTTTTTCTGGTTTAGACTCTCTTATTGTAGCTGGGCCTTGAGAAAGCTCAGTTAGGCCTGAGAAAAGAGAAGGAGGAAAAGGCTTTGAATAATAGTTTTCCCATGCATAATCCACGGCTGTTTGTAAAGCTAAGCTATTAATTTGAATCATATTTCTAATATTGTTATTATAGATAAATTAGTTCTTGGTCGATTGTTATTGTAGCAAAATTTTCTTATCGCTTTAAGAATAGATTACTTGTTAAGTTAATTTATGAATAATCATATAATTAGAATAATGCTTAGTTGTTTATTATCTTGGTGCTTTATTTGAGTTAAGGAGTTTATTAATAAAGTTTTTTTTTAAGTTATTTTGGTATATAGTTGGCTACTAAAATTATAATAAGTGGAGGTTAATTACTTATGAAAAAATTAATTATTCTATTAACAATAAATTTATTAATAATGTCAACGAGTTATGCTTTGGCTGATGGTTCATGTCCAAGTATCGCAGTAATGAATCGTAGTGACTGTCTTTGGAACCCTTTTGTAGGAAAAGGACAACTACTTTCCGAAAATGCTGGTCCCATTTATATTATGATTAATAAAGGGACAGCTCAGAATCCCGATATACAATATACAGGTATAGAGATTCAACCACTTGAATCATATCCCAAAGTACCGACAAGCCCTTATCCAGATAGTTCACCAAATACTTGCACATTGATGGTTAGTCCAACTACTACACCATTAGGACCAGGTTCTGGATCAACAGATTGGACTTATAATAATGGGGCGCCTGCTTATGTTTATGAAACAAGCCCTAGCAAAACAATGCCAATGTATATGGCAAGAACATATATTGTGCCAGGTTGTTTTTTACCGTATGGTTCTAAATAATAATTAAATAATTTTTAAAAACTTGCTTGCGAGAAATCAAGGAAGCAGGATTTTTTCAATTATTATTAGAGTTTGTCAGTTACCAAGTAATGAGAGTTTTTAATAACCAATCAATTGAATAATACAAAAAAAGAGTAAACATCGTAATAACAATTAATACAGCAAACATAAGATCAATTTGCATTCTTGCGTTAGCATTTAGCAAGAGAAAACCCAGTCCGCTACTAGAGCCTACCCACTCACCAATTACTGCACCGATAGGTGCAATGGTAGCCGCCACTCGTAATCCTGTGGCGAGTGAAGGAAGAGCGTAGGGAATTTGAATACGTTTTAATAATTGCCAGTGTGTAGCTTGCATGGTTTTTGCTAAGTCAAGATAATCACGAGGTGTGCGGCGTAAGCCATCATAAAAAGCGCTCGCCACAGGAAAGAATAACATAATAATAGTGATAGCAATTTTGGAAGCCATTCCATATCCAAACCAAATGATAAAAAGTGGGGCAATAGCAAAAGTTGGGAGGGCTTGACTAATTAAAAGCAAAGGTAAAAACCATAGCTTAATAGGACGAAAAAAAATCATCATTAAGGCAGTTGATAGGCCTAATAAAGCACCTAAGAATAGACCTAAAAACGTTTCTATTAAGGTAGGAACTGCTTGTTGACTTATTAGTAAAGAATTTTGTATTAGGCTCATAAAAACTAAGTAAGGAGAGGGAACGATATAAGGAGGAAATTTAAAAAAATAAATGGATAATTGCCAAATGAGAATAAAGCTAATCACTAAGCCAATTCCTCTTAGAAAAATCATGACAAAACCTCATGAGTTTGCTGTAGAATTTGTAATAATTGACTTTGTATAGTTAAAACTTCTACATCAGTAGGATTTCGTGGAGTAGGGCCAGTTGGTTTTATTACCGAAACAATGGTTGCAGGACAACCTTGCATAATAAAAATATTATCGCTTAATCGAATTGCTTCTAAAGGATCGTGAGTAACCAAAATAACGGTTTTATTTTTTAATAATTCATGAGCTATGGTTTGTAGTTTTAAACGCGTAATAACATCTAAGGCTGAAAAAGGCTCATCCATTAACACAATTGGTTTATCTTCGATGAGTGTTCTAACTAAAGCTGTGCGCTGCCTCATGCCTCCAGATAAAGATTTAGGCCTTTTGTTTACTGCTTGTTCTAACTCTACTTGACGAAGAAGCTGTAAGGCTTTATTTTTTACCTTGGTAATAGACTGACCTCTTAATTTATATCCTAATAAAACATTTTCAATAATGGATAACCATGGCATTAAGCTATCGTGTTGACTCATATAGGCGATAGATTTTTCAAGAGGTAGGTGATTGGTTGAAGTAATACGAGTAGCTACAGAGATAGTGCCACCAGTTTCTAAATTAGCTATCAGGCGTAATAAGCTGCTTTTGCCAATACCGCTAGGCCCTAAAAAAGTAGACCATTGGCCTGCAGGAATTTCTAAATTTAATTGATCAAATAAGATTTGATTATGATAAGTAAGTGTTGCATTTTTAATGCTAATGCCAGGTGCATGCAAGTGCTTTTCCTCCGCCAGTATAAACTGTATCAGGTTCAAAGGGTCGATGCTCAAACATCCTCTCAGCCAAAGGCTCCCCTAAGCAGATAATACCATGTATTCTAAAGATATTTTTCTTTTTTGTATAGATACTTTATTAAAAAACAAATTATTTAATTTAGATTAAAGATTTAAATTAATTAGTAGGCTGTATGGATATTTTTTAAAAAGATTAGTTTATTCTTCACTTTTTAATAGTAATAGTTGGCGATCTATTGATTCTTAAAAATAGGGTTAATAGGGTCGTGCCGCCAATTTTGATAAAAATTTGTTTTATAAATGGTAAAGTTAAAAACTTTTTGTTTAATTTTATTGAGCCGATGATTCAATACTGTAAAGCGATCAGGTAATCTTTGTATAGTGATAATAACTGTTGTTTGAGCTGTTAAGAAAATTTTTGGTTGTTTTGGTAAAGTGTTTATAGCAACAGAAATTTTATTGGCTAATTGGGTGATTGCTAAAGCATAAAGATAGGAAGCGTTCCATTTTAGTAAAATGATAAAATTATTATTCACTAAATAAGTTCTATCAGAACTTTCTTTTAGCAAAATAATAGAGGTTAGACCTTGCCATGTAGGAAAAGATTCATCATGATAGGTTTTGACGCCTAAATGCTGCCATTCACTAATTGTTTTATGATTATTGAGTCCAATTTGAGATAAAGGAAAATTAACTGGCAGCTTGACTCTAAGCGCTGTGTTTTCAGAATATTGCCAACCTTGCTGATGAAAATAATTAGCAGTAGAAGCTAACGCATCAGCTGGATTATTCCAAATATCTGGGCTCTTATTACCTAAATACGAGACTGCATAGTTTAAGTATAAACTAGGCATAAATTGACATTGTCCGATTGCACCAGCCCAAGAGCCGGTCATTTTATTTTTATTGAAATTGGAATTTTGAATTATTTTTAAGGCTGCAATCAATTCTTTTTTAAAAAATACATGACGATGATCAAAATAGGCTAAAGTGGCTAGCGCAGAAATAACAGGATAAGTTCCTAAATTTTTTCCATAGTTAGTTTCAGCACCTAAAATGGCCACTAAATATCCTGGCTGCACGTGATATTGTCGGCTAATTTTATTTAAGACGGATTGATTTTGCTGATAAAACTGTATTCCTTGATTGATACGATGGGAAGTGACAAATAGTTTCATGTAATCATTATAATTTAAGACAGACTCTGGTTGGTTAGAGTCTTTATTGATTACATCAGACAAATACTCTGCAGTAAGTAAGTTGTGGTGAATGACTGATTGCGAAATACCATGAGCCCTGGTTAGGGGAATCATAGTAGATAAAAATAATCGAAAACCTAAAGAATTGGGATGAGCAGCATAAACAGTTGTAGTTGTAAATAGCAATAACAAAAAAATTATTTTTTTCATTTATGGTATTAATCTTCATTAACTATTTTAGTGATTAAATGTAAATACTCTTTATCATATTGCAAAGTTTCATTTTGCAAATGTAGTAAACAAAAATAATCATAATAATATAATTTGTACTCTTTTTTCGTGTGAAGCTGTTGATGCAGAGCTTCTATTAAAAGACTAACAGCGAGATAAATAACACTCATTTGGTTTACCACAGTTTTAATATGGAGTGCCTGTAGGTCAGCGGAAAGATTTTTTAAATTATCTAATTGCTCATTTAATAAAATAATGGCAGCTGTTAATTGTTTTTTTCTTGGAGAGTCTGCTAAGGTGTCTAATTGAGTTTGTAAATGATTAATAAATACTTTATCTATTGCAAATTTATGAATATCTCGCAAAATTTGTAAGCGCAGAGTATTATGAGTTCCTTCCCAGTTTTCGCAAACAATGCTGTCTCGAAATAGTCTTGGAAGAGGGGAAAAGCTTTCAATAGCACCATTGCCGGCTAGCACATCAATACAATGATGAATGTGATTAACTCCCCATAAGGCGGAAATATATTTATTAAGATTAGCTAAGATTCTAAGCAATAATGCTTCTTGTTTTTGAGGTGTTTTGCAGGTATCAAAGATATCCTGAAGTTTAGTTGTTGCTAAAATACTTGCTAGCCCTGCTATATTTTCGACTTTAATTTGAGCTAAATTTTCAATAACCAAAGGGTAGTTATTAATTGTTTTACCAAAGGCTTCCCTATGCCTAGCATATTGATAAGCAATAGAATAAGCATATCTCACCATCCCAAGCATAATAATAGTATTAAAGAGTCTGGAAATGTGCAGAACATTTTCCATAACGATATTAAAACCTTTATCCAGCTCGCCGACAGGATAGGCAATAGCCTCATTAAAATCTATCTCACCTGAGGCCATAGAATTTGTACCAATTTTTTCTTTAAGACGCCTTACTGTGAAATAATTATGCTCTCCGTTTTCCAATTTAGTAGGTACCAAAAACAATCCTAATCCCTTAGTACCAGAAACTTTTTCATCATAGCGTGCTGTCATTAAAATAAGGTCGGCATTGGCATTAGAACAAAACCATTTTTCTCCTTTGATGCGCCATTTGCCTTGTTTATCTTGATAAGCCAGCACAGCATTTTGTCCTACATCAGAGCCACCCTGAATCTCAGTTAAAAACTGTGCGCCTGTAAAATTATTTTTATAAGAAGGAGTTATTAATTTATTTAGAAAAAATTCACTGTTAGGGACCTTATATCTTTGTAATACTCGAACTAGGCCAGCAGAACAGGCGAGAGGACAGTTATGACCAGCTTCTCCCGCATGGCCGGAAAGATATAATAAGGCAAAGCTTTTTAGCATATTACCAGGTATAGCAAATTGTCCTAAAATATCGGCTCCATAAATGATTTCTCCTGCTGCTTCATAGCTAGGATGGTGGATAATATGATCAAGTCGATTGCCAATACCATCATAAGGTTCTAATCTAGGTAAATTTAAGCGGTAATTATTTTCGGCAACCAAAGGTAATAAATCTTCTGCTACTTGCTTGCCAAATTCAATTAGCTTTTTCTTTAATTCTTGGTCATGAAGAAAATACAGTTCAAAGCTATGTTGAAAGGAATGATTGGTTAAATAAACATTGTCAGCCATGAGTGCTTGCCATTGGCTTAAGGCTTTACGAGCGATTTTATTTCTTAATTGGGATGTTTCTTCCATAGGAATCTCCTTTGGCGTATAGTATGCCTGGAATTTGAATTAATGAAAATTAAAACAAGCCTGGTAATGCGTGGATAAAAATTGACATTATGAAAGTTATTGTTGAACCAAAATATAGTCGAGTTGATCAAAATTTAACAATATTACTGACAGAGTTACTACCTAGTCAAAATGTAACACTATCTGTTTCAACCCAAGATGCAAAAGGCTTGTTCTGGTCTGCAACAGCGACCTTCAAAGCTGATAAAACAGGAACAATTAATGTTGCTTCCCAAGCTCCTATTAAAGGCAGCTATCAAGGAAAGCACGCTCTAGGCTTATTTTGGTCTATGAAGCCTAATGAAGGTAAAGGTAGTTTTTCTCAACCTTTTGCCTTGCAAGGCCTTAAAAAGCTCTCTATCCAAATGAGTGCTAAAAGTAATAATCAAGTGTTGTTTGAAGAAACTCTAGAGAGATATTTGTATTCTGACAAAATAGAGCGCAGAGAGATTAAAGAACCTCAGTTGTCAGGTACTTTATTTTTACCTAAGACTGAAACTCCTCTGCCTGCTATTGCTATAATTCCTGGTTCAAGAGGGGTGAGTGTGGTAGAGCCTATGGCTGCGTTATTAGCCGAGCAAGGTTATATAGTTAAGGTGATAGCCTATCCTAACCAGCATGAAGGAGAAATCTATGAACTACCTATAGAGGGATTTAAGCGTAGTATCCTCTGGTTATCAGAGCATCCTCAGGTGTTAGCTAATAAAATCATGGCAATTGGCATTTCTAAAGGAGCTGAAGCATTATTGACTACACTAGCTTATTTTCCTGAGCTTAAATTAGAAAAAGTAATAGCTATTTCGCCGTCTAGTGTGGTGTGGCAAGGTTTGGGTAAGGGAAGGCCAAAGTTCTGCAGCTCTTGGTCACTATTTAATGAGCCGGTAGCCTATTTGCCTATGCACCAAAAAACAGCTTTTCGCTCTGTTTTAATCAGTAAATTGCTGAGTAAGCTTGCTATAGATAAAATATTCCCAAGTTTTAGTGCAGTCAAATTTGTTAAAACCTATCGCAAAGCATTTAAAAATAAACGTGCTGCAGAAGAAGCAGCTATTCCTATTGAAAAAATTAGGGCACCACTTTTATTGATTTCTGGAGCTGAAGATAAATTATGGCCAGCTTCTATGATGTGTGAACAAATTAAAACAAGGCTCAAAGCTAAACAATTTAACTATCCTATTGAGCACATAAATTATTTTCAGGCCGGGCATGTATTTATGTTTCCTGGTATTCCTTCGATGATGCAAATTATTAAACTGCCAGTACTCACCCTAGCATTAGGGGGTAATAGAAAAGGGGCTGCAATGGCTTGGCAAGCGTATTGGCAAAAATTACTGAATTATTTGCAAGTGTAAAGCTAATAAAATTAAATTTGTAACTTTACTGTTTCTTTTTCTTATTGTTTGGCAAGCGTAGTAAATAGTTTTCACTTGCCCCCTTTTTTTAGTTGTATGTTCCAGTTCCAATCTTGCTCTTTTAGCAACGTCGCCTTTCCTATTTTACCAGCAGCTGCTTCTAATTTCAGTCGATTACAAAATATAACCGACTCACTTCCTTCTTTTTTTAAAGCTATTTTTTTAAGACCCCTCAGTAATTTTTAGCTGCCTGATAATATGGTTGTTGGGTTAACACTTGAGTAATATCCGCTACCGAGAAAAACCAAGTTTCTGTTTCTTTATCTTATAAACGACGAATTTGAGAATCTTCGGAAATTGCCAACTCTATTTTCATAGCTACTCCATGTATTATGAATTAATAATAAAATTTAAACTTTAAATAAAATATTTATTCTTAATCATCTTTTTCGGAAATTAAAAGATAAGTTTCTCAATAGTGAGTCATCACTAATTTTTGAGTCAAAAAATATATTTACGGAATAAAAGAAGTTTATTCTAAACCATAAAGATTGTTACTTTAATAAAGATAAAATATTTTTTATCGCCATAATTCTTTTTTCTGCTATATTTATTTCTTCAGCAAAATGAAAACTCAATTTATCAGATCCTAAAAGTTTAAAAGCATTGGGCTGTTGTTGAATTAATTTAATAATGGTAGTGGGTTCAATAGCTGGTTTTGCTTGGAAGTGGATTTTACCCCCCTTGCTAGAGGCCTCTAACTTTTTAATGCCAATTTCATTAGCGATAAATTTTAAACTTGTGATCGTTAATAAGTTTTTAATGGAATCTGGTAATAAGCCAAAACGATCGACCATTTCACTTTGTAATTCATCTAAAGCTTGCTGATTTTCTGCACTAGCGATACGTTTATATAGAATTAAACGACTATGAACATCAGGTAAATAATCCTCAGGAATAATGGTACTAAGCTTTAAATCTATCTCAGGTCCTTGATCAAGAGGTTGCTCTAAGTCAATTTTCTTGCCTTTTTTCAAGGCGTTTACTGCCCGTTCTAGCATATCCATATAAAGATTGAAGCCAATTTCAATCATTTGTCCGCTTTGCTCTTCACCAAGCAGTTCACCAGCGCCGCGAATTTCTAAGTCATGCGTAGCTAAAGTAAATCCAATTCCTAAATCTTTTAATGAGGCAATGGCTTCTAAACGTTTTTCAGCCTCTGCTGTCATTAATTTTTTATCAGGAATTAATAAATAAGCATAGGCTTGATGATGGGAGCGACCAACGCGACCTCGAAGTTGATGAAGTTGCGCTAAACCAAAATGATCAGCTCTATCAATAATAATGGTATTAGCATTAGGAATATCAATACCAGATTCAATAATCGTAGTGGCAATGAGTACGTTAAAACGACGATGATAAAAATCTGCCATCACTTGTTCAAGCTCACGTTCGCGCATTTGACCATGGCCTATTCCTATTTTAGCTTCAGGGACTAATTCTGCCATTTCTCTGGCGATTTGTTCGATAGTCTCTACTTTGTTATATAAAAAGTAAACTTGTCCACCACGCCATATTTCTCGAAGAATAGCTTCTCGTATCATATTATTATTGCGTTTTTGAATAAAGGTTTTAATTGCTAAGCGTTTGATAGGTGGCGTAGCAATAACTGAGAGATCTCTTATACCAGCAAAAGCCATATTGAGCGTGCGTGGAATAGGGGTTGCAGTAAGCGTAAGAATATCAATATTAGCACGCAAAGCTTTTAGTTGTTCTTTTTGTTTTACGCCAAAGCGATGTTCTTCATCAATAATTAACAGGCCTAAATTTGCATAACGAATGGTTTTATTAAGTAATTTATGCGTACCAATAACTATATCTATTTTGCCGTTTTCTAAACGCTCTATGATAAGTTTTTGTTCTTTAGTAGTTCTAAATCTGGATAAAACTTCAATTTCGATCGGCCAATCAGCAAAGCGATCTTTAAAATTTTGGTAATGCTGTTGCGCTAAAAGTGTGGTGGGCGCTAAGAGAACCACTTGTTTGTTATTGTTTGCCGCAACAAAAGCAGCTCGCATCGCTACCTCAGTTTTACCAAAGCCCACGTCACCACAAACTAAGCGGTCCATGGTTTTTTCGCTTTGCATATCTTCTAATACTTGTTGAATAGCAGTTAATTGACCAGGTGTTTCTTCAAAGGGAAAAGTTTCACAAAAATTTTGATAATGTTCGTCGATTTTAAACTGAAAGCCATGTTGAGCCGCACGCCTTGCATAAATTTCTAATAACTCAGCTGCAGCATCTCTTATTTTTTCGGCGGCTTTACGTTTAGCTTTTTGCCATTGATCGGTACCGAGTTTATGTAAAGGTGCATGTTCGGGGTCAGCGCCAGTATAGCGGCTGATTAAGTGAAGTGAAGAAACTGGAACATAGAGTTTGGTATCAAAAGCATAACTTAAAGTGACATATTCATCACTACGATTATCAAGTGTAATAATTTGTAACCCCAGATATCGACCGACGCCATGTTCGATATGAACAATAGGATCTCCTATACTTAGCTCAGCTAAATTTTTGATTAAAGCATCTGCTTCTTGAGTTTGCTGTTTTTTGCGACGTCGTCGTTGAAGAATTCTTTCTCCAACTAACTGCGATTCGGCAATAATGGTAATTTTTTCCAGATTGCTAATTAGTCCATCATCGAGAGGATAAGTAACAATACAATAATTTGCTGAGGATTGTAGGAACTCTTGCCAATGATGAATTTGAACTGGTGTTAAATTAATGGTTTTAAATAAACCGAGTAATACTTCTCTACGGCCGGTAGTTTCTGCACAAAATAAAATTTTATTTGAGGTGCTTGCTAGATAATTTTGTAAATTAATTAAAGGATTTTTGAGTTTATGGTTGAGTGTTAAATTTGGCAAAGGGTCAGTTGCAAAATTAATAGAATGAATTTTTTCAGGTAAAGGTTCAGTTTGTAGTTCGACTTGTGAAAATTGATTTATTTTCATGAATAAGTCATTTACTGGTAAAAAAGCCTCAGTAGGGAAAAGAATAGGTCTTAATCGATCATGAGCTAATTGTTCATAACGGTTATTTATTTCCTGCCAATAATGATTGGCCTGCTCATAAATATCTGCTAAACGAAATACCAACACTTCTTTAGGTAGTAGATCTAATAAAGTAGCAGTTTTCTCAAAAAATAAAGGGATATAATATTCAATACCAGGAGAAGTAATTCCTTGACTGACTTCTTGATAAATAGGGCAATCAGTAGGATTTCCTGGAAAACGACTACGCCATTTAGCCCTAAAAAACTCAATACCTTCAGCAGATAATGAATACTCTGTTGCAGGTAATAAATTAATAGCCGCTAGTTTTTCTAAAGATCTCTGAGTTTCTGGGTCAAAAGTTCGAATGGTTTCGACTTCTTCATCAAACAATTCTATACGATAAGGAAGTACGGCGCCCATTGGAAAAACATCAATAATAGCACCACGAACCGCAAAGTCTCCGTGCTCATTGACTTGATTGACACAACGATAAGCATTTTGTTGTAAACTTTTTCGCAAGGTAGTAATAGTAAATTGATCGCCTATTTTTAAGGTAAAACAATTTGCAATCAGATACTCGGCAGGTGCAATTTTATTCATTAAGCTTGAAATAGAGGTCAGTAAAACACCCGTTTTGAGCTTAGTTAATTGAGTCAAGGTTAATAATCGTTCAGAGATGATGTCTTGGTGAGGAGAAAAGAGATCGTAGGGAAGTGTTTCCCATTCTGGAAATCGTAAAATGGTAAGTTCGGTATGCTCTTGTAAAAAGAATCTTAATTCTTCTTCTAGTTTGCTGGCAGTTAAATTATCGGGCGTAACAATAATATTTAACTGCTCAGATTGCTTAATTGCTTCAGCAATGGCCAAACTATGAGCACAGCCATGTAATTGTCCCCAATATATTTTTGGTTGCTTTGGGGTAGGCAATAATGGTTTGAACAAACTATGCGCAGACATATAATCTTAATAACAAAATTAGCAAATTTTAGCGGTGGAGTGGAAAAAGATCAAAGCATTTTGAGCAAGAAATTCACTATGCTACAATTTATTTATGATACTAACAGCCGACTTTTTTAATCAAAATGCCGAACGAGTAGCAAGGCAGTTATTAGGCAAAATATTACGAGTTAAGTATAAACAAACTTGGCTTGCAGCGGTTATTATTGAAACGGAAGTTTATTTACTTGAGGATAAGGCTAGCCATGCCTCTTTAGGATTTACCTCTAAACGTAAGGCTTTATTTATGCCTCCTGGTACTATTTATATGTATTATGCTCGTGGGGGAGATTCTTTAAATATAAGCTGTCAAGGTGAGGGAAATGCAGTATTAATTAAATCAGCCTATCCTTATATAGAGCGCAATTCTTTGCCCAAAATGATATCAATTATGCAAAAATTAAACCCATTATCTGAAAATAAGCAGCGAACTGTAGAGCAATTATGCAAAGGACAAACTTTGCTGTGTAAATCTTTAGGATTAAAGGTTCCCGATTGGGATCAACAGCAGTTTGACAAAAATAAATTTTATATTGACGATATTGGGTTAATAGCGGATAAAATAGTGCAGACAAAGAGGCTGGGGATCCCAAAAGGTCGAGATGAGCATTTGCTTTATCGCTTTATTGACTATAATAAAATAAAGTTGTGTACTAGTAATCCCTTAACTAAAAAATGTTTCGCCTCCAATAAGGATTATTTTATTTTAGAAAAGTGTTAAAAGGTTTGTTATGAATAAAAAATTACTAGTCGTATTAATTGCAATTTGCAGTTTAAGTGGAAGTTATGCTTTGAGCTGCGATTCAAAAGTTCCAAGTGATTTGTTGCCGCAATTTGCTAACCAATCAGTCATTACTAATAGTGGCTGGGTTTATGTAGCTGCTCTGCCAAATACTACTGCCGCAACTGATTCTTCACCAACTCCAGCAGCAGCGAATGTTACCAACTCAGAAAATTCTGTTCCTAATTCAGTAGCTAATAATAGCAATGCAGCGACTTTAACTTCGGTTAATGAAACAGATTCGGATGCGAATCCAGTTACCAGTTCTGCAGAGGCAACAAATGGGATTGTTACGCCAGATGATAATTCAGAAGCAGTAAGCTCTGATCAAACCAAGCAGGCAGAGAGCTCAACAAATAATACGATCACCTCCTCTACTTCCCAAAGTAGTCCAGGTGTCAATTCGACAACCAATAATACAGGGCCTACTTTGCCACCACCTGTCGTTATTCCGTCGGGGGCTTCTTTTCAATTACAAAGTGTTGAAATGGGTGAAATTCCACAGCCAGATGGATCTACCATTGCAGGAATATTATGCACTTATCAAGATCAATCTTCAGGCATTACTGTGACCGCCTTTAAAAAAGGTTACTATTATATTGTGCGCAATAATGATACAAAATGGCAGCAAACACCCGGTTCAAATGGTATGATTTGTACTTCAGCGAATGCTTACATCAATCCAAAAGACTGTCTATTTGATCAAATTGTTAATTGGCCGTAATAATATTCTTGATATTTATCAAATAGTACCTATTTAAAAAGGATACAATGGGTTAAAGCATAAAGGATATTGCCATGAGAATTGATAAATTAACGAGTAAATTTCAAACCGCTTTACAGGATGCGCAATCCTTGGCAGTGGGGCGAGATAATCTTGCAATTGAACCTATACATTTGCTTAAAGCAATGTTAAATCAAGATGATAGCTCTATTAGGCATATTGTCAGTTTAGCAGGCGGTAATGTTTCACAATTAAATAATGAATTAGATAAAGCAATCTCACGTTTAGCTTGTCTAGAGCAGCCAAGTGGGGAAGTAAATATTTCTCCTGACTTAGCTAAGCTTCTAAATTTAACAGATAAATTAGCCCAGCAACATAAGGATCAATATATTTCCAGTGAATTACTTTTGTTAGCCGTTATGCAAGAAGGCGGAGAGCTTAGTAAGTTGTTGCGACAAGCTGGTGTCGATAAAAGTACTTTAGAAAAAGCTATTAATGATATACGAGGAGGCCAACGAGTGGATAATCCTAATGCTGAGGAGCAAAGGCAGGCTTTAGAAAAGTATACTATAGATTTAACAGCTCGGGCTGAGCAGAATAAATTAGATCCAGTCATAGGTCGAGATGATATTATTCGCCGAGTTATTCAAGTTTTACAGCGTCGAACTAAAAATAATCCAGTATTAATTGGGGAACCTGGTGTAGGTAAAACAGCAATTGTCGAAGGATTGGCACAACGTATTGTCAATGGAGAGGTTTCTGAAGGACTAAAGGATAAGCGAGTGTTAGCTTTGGATATGGGAGCCCTCATTGCAGGCGCTAAATATAGAGGTGAGTTTGAAGAGCGTCTTAAAGCTGTTTTGAAAGATTTGGCAAAACAAGAAGGGCAGATTATTTTATTTATTGATGAAATTCATACCATGGTGGGTGCTGGTAAGGCAGAAGGAGCAATGGACGCTGGCAACATGCTTAAACCTGCTTTAGCGCGAGGCGAATTACATTGTATTGGTGCTACTACCTTAGATGAATATCGGCAGCATATTGAAAAAGATGCAGCATTAGAGCGAAGATTTCAAAAGGTATTAGTAGATGAGCCTACGGTTGAGGATACTATTGCTATTTTGCGAGGGTTAAAGGAGCGCTATGAAGTTCATCATGGCGTACAAATTACTGATCCTGCAATTGTTGCGGCAGCGACTTTATCGCAACGCTATATTACTGATAGACAGTTACCTGATAAAGCCATTGACTTAATTGACGAAGCGGCAAGTCGAATTCGTATAGAAATTGATTCTAAACCTGAAGCATTAGATAAGTTGGATAGACGTTTAATTCAATTAAAGATGGAGCGCGAAGCTTTAAAAAAAGAGAAGGATGAATCTTCGAAAAAACGTTTAGAAGATGTCGAACAAACCATCAAAGAACTTGAAAAAGAATATGGAGACTTAGAAGAAGTTTGGAAGTCTGAAAAAGCGGTGCTTTATGGAACTCAACAGTTACAAGAGGATTTAGAAAAAGCGCGTGCTCAATTAGAAACAGCAAGGCGTGCTGGCGATCTAGCGCGAATGTCTGAAATTCAATATGGTCGGATTCCAGAATTAGAGAAGCGGTTAATTACAGCTAATGCTGCGGAAGCAAAAGAAACCAAATTAATTCGCAATAAAGTTACCGCAGAAGAAATTGCCGAAGTAGTGTCTAGATGGACTCATATTCCTGTTTCTAAAATGTTGGAAGGAGAAAAAGAGAAATTGTTACATATGGAAGAGTTTTTGCATTCTCGAGTAATTGGACAGGATGAGGCGGTTAATGCTGTTGCTAATGCAATTAGACGTTCAAGGGCAGGTTTAAGCGATCCAAATCGACCGATTGGTTCATTTATGTTTTTAGGGCCAACAGGAGTAGGTAAAACAGAGTTATGCAAAGCTTTGGCAGAGTTTTTATTTGATACCGAAGAAGCTATGGTTCGCATTGATATGTCAGAATTTATGGAAAAACATGCCGTAGCTAGGCTAATTGGTGCGCCACCTGGTTATGTAGGATATGAAGAAGGAGGGTATTTAACTGAAGCTATACGACGCAAACCTTATTCTTTAATCTTATTAGATGAAGTGGAGAAAGCACATCCTGATGTCTTTAATGTATTGTTGCAAGTATTAGATGATGGTCGGTTGACTGATGGACAAGGCCGTACAGTAGATTTTAAAAACACAGTCGTAGTAATGACTTCAAATTTAGGTTCGCAAGTTATTCAAGAGATGGCCAAGGAAAGCTATGATAAAATGCGTAGCGCTGTCATGGAAATTGTTGCCAAACATTTTAGACCTGAATTCATTAATCGAGTAGATGAAACGGTTGTCTTCCATGCATTAGAAAAGCAGCAGATTAAGCTAATCGCTAAAATTCAATTAGCAAGGCTCAGTAAGCGGTTGCATGAAAAAGAAATTAATTTGGTGGTGGATGACTCAGTGTTAGAGTATTTGGCGAATGTAGGTTTTGATCCTGTTTATGGCGCTAGGCCTTTAAAACGAGTTATTCAGCAGCAGTTGGAAAACCCATTAGCACAAGAATTACTAGCTGGTAAATTTGCAGCAGAGGATACGGTTAAGGTAACTGTTAAAGAGGGTAAACTGGCGTTTAAAAGCAAATAATGAATAATATTTTGTTGATAAAGAATAGTTCTTAAATTTCATTAAGTTAACTAAGCAGTGTTGACATTTCATAAAAAATGCTGAATATTTCTATGCAAACAACTAAGACGAAAGGGCAAGCATGGAATTATTTAGAGAAGATCAGTGGAAAAAGATTTATCAGTTCTTAAGAATAGAAGGCGCTAGCCGCCGGATTTATACTGGAACAGAAGCAAACTGTAAAGCGTTCTTCACTGCTATTTTGTGGATGACCCGCTCGGGATCACAATGGCGTTTACTTCCCAAGGAGCTGGGAGAGTGGAACACCATTTATAAACGTTTTGCCAGGTGGAGTGATCAAGGTGTTTTTAGCAGGATGTTTGAATACTTTAAAGATGACCCAGATATGACAACAACCCTTATGGTTGACTCAACGATAGTCCGAACCCACGCCAGCTGCACGGGGCTGCGGCTTCTAAAAAAAGCCTCTTAAGCCTTAGGGCGAAGCCGCGGAGGTTTTTCCACAAAAATTCATATTCTGGTCTATGAGCTTGGCAAGCCCATAGACACTTTGTATTGACTAGGGAGTAAGACTCATGACAATACCCAAATATACGCAGGCTTAAGTTCTAGATTACGATGCGATATTGTATCTAAAAAAAGAGCTTGCCAAACCAAACGCATTGCCATTGAAGAGACAGCAATAGTACTGTCTACTTATTTAAAAACCCACTGCTATTTTGGTGAAATTGGCAATAAAATGCTTGAGGTTTGGCGGGGATCATCAGCAGCGTACTTTAGAAATAATGAATAAACTATCGCCATGTCTATCACATCGGCAGTTTTGCCGATGTGATAAAGCACGTTGTGCTCTTATAAGAGCTTATTGGAGCGCTTCAAGCAAAAAGGAACCCCTTTTTTTATTTAGATGTTCATGCCGGGTGGGATTTATACGATTTAGCAGCAGCTGTACAGAAAACCAATGAAGCTGAGATGGACATTAAACGTTTGCTGAAATACCAGAAAGCAACTGTGGATGAAAATAAATATCTTGGTTCAGTTTTGGCTGATAGGGGTTATGATGCTGATGAGACCGTTAAATTTATTGAGAGTATGGGAACTTGTGCAATTATACTTCTAAAGCCAAGTCGCAAGACTCCGAGAGTTTGTGACAGGTATCTCTATAAGGAACATTATCTGATTGAATGTTTTATTGAGAGGATCAAGTATTTTAGACGAGTCTTTTCACAATTTAATAAGCTGCAGGGCGATTCCTCCCTTTTATTCAGCTTACCTCAACTTTCATTTGATTAAAATGAAACGTCAACGCCGCCTAATAAAATTAATAATTATTTGCAGTAAAATATCAGGGATTTGAGTTATACTAATATTAGGTAAAAAGGTAATTAAAATTAATTGGAGGGGAGGGATCTATATGAAATATCAACACTTGTTAGTGGCAACAGATTTATTAGAAGGCCATGAGGTTCTGATTCAAAAGGCGGTCGCTTTAGCCAAAGGGTTTGGCGCAAAAATTAGTATGGTTCATGTCGTAGAACCCTTGCCTGGTTATGGTTACGCTTTTATCTCACCTGCAGATATTGAAACCCAATTAATTGATGAAGCAAAGCAACAAATTAAAAACTTGGCCTCACAAAATGGTATCCCTGAACAAAATATTCATGTTTTGTTAGGACCAACTAAAGTAGAAATTATTGATGTAGCTGAATCAGGAAAAGTTGATTTAATAGTAGTTGGTACTCATCATCGACATGGTTTAGGACATCTATTAGGCTCCACTGCTAATGCAGTGATTCATAGTTCTCCTTGTGATGTATTAACTATTCGTATCAATGAAGAAAAATGATTAGAGTATTAAATGGAATTTAAAGATTATTATAAAATTCTAGGTATTGATAAGTCAGCAAATAAGGATGAGATTAAACGTGCCTATCGAAAGTTGGCTCGTAAATATCATCCAGATGTTAGTAAAGAACAAAATGCCGAAGAAAAATTTAAAGAAGCAAAAGAAGCTTATGAGGTTTTATCAGATCCTGAAAAACATAAAGCCTATGATAATCTAGGCGCTAATTGGCGCCATGGTCAAGATTTTACACCACCACCCGATTGGGGGCAAGCAGGGGGAGGCGGATTCTATACGAGTGGTTTTACTCAAGCTGGTGCCGAAGATTTTAGTGATTTTTTTTCAGAGTTATTTGGCCAGCGTGGTTTTCAAACTGGCAAACGATCTCGACAGGGCTTTCAAACTAAAGGCCAGGATGCACGAGTTAAAGTTTTAATTAACTTAGAAGATGCTTATCACGGCGCTACTAAACAAATTAATCTTCAAGTTCCTGAAGTCGATCAACACGGTCGACTGATTAACAAAACTAAATCGTTAAAGGTAAAAATTCCTAAAGGCGTTATTCAAGGTCAACAAATTCGTTTATCAGGTCAAGGTGAGCCTGGTATGGGGGGTGGACCTGCGGGCGATCTTTATTTAGAAATAGAGTTTCAAGAGCACCCTTATTTTAGTGTGCAAGGCAAAGATATTTATTTAACAGTTCCCCTTGCACCTTGGGAGGCAGCATTAGGTACTATGGCGAAAGTCATGACTTTAGGTGGCGAGCTTGAAGTAAAAATTCCTGCGGGTTCGCAATCTGGGAAAAAATTACGCTTAAAAAGTAAAGGGTTGCCAGCTAAAGAATCTGGTGATCAATTGCTTTTATTACAAATTATAACACCGCCTGCTGACACTGAAGCAAAACGAAAATTATATGAAACAATGGCTAAAGAAATGGCGTTTAATCCAAGAGTTAGTCATTAGGAGTGATGTGTGAAACAAGAGCTAACAATTAGTAGTGTTATCATTGATGAGTCTCAAACGTTTACCATTTATGAATTATCTACAACTTGTCAGGTGTGCGCAGAAGAGATTATTGAAATGGTAGAGTATGGTTTATTAACACCGCAAGGCGAGGTACCTGAAGTGTGGATTTTTTCCGCGCGCGATTTAAGACGTTCTCAAAAAGCCTTGCGCTTACAACAAGATTTTCAAATTAATCTACCAGGGCTTGCCCTTTCTTTAGATCTGTTAGAAGAGATTGAGCAACTACGAGCAGAATTAAATCATTTTAAAAAGCTTTATAAATAAATTTTTTCTATTCTGTTTTAAGCTTAAAATAGCTTATTTGTTAACTAAAATGAATTTTGGAGAATCCCATGCTACCACTTAAGCAGTTGAAAAATAAAGGATTATATGCTTGGATGAATAATTTGTTGCTAGTTATAGCTTTAACTGCTTGCACACCAGCAGTTTTGCAACCTGGTGCCAACAGAGTAATGATCATTAATCAGTCAGTTGCAAGTGATTGTGATTTTAAAGGGATGGCTAGTTCCAACTTAACTAATCAACAAGGTGCTTTTATTCAAATGCAAAATCAAGCAAGCCAGTTGGGTGGTAATCGTATTGCTTTAATTCCCAACCAAGAGGGTAATAACTTATCTAGTGGTAATGCGTTTGCTGGTAAAATTTATTATTGTCCGTAGTTTTCAGCTTAACAATTTAAAGCCTATATAAATTTCTTGAAAAGAATTGATTTGGTAATCCTAATCACTTGTATATAATCGTAGCCAGAATAGGAGAAGCTGCCATATGACTAATTTATCTACAGAACAGCAACCGGAAGGTCGTTTTGTCAAAGGTATTTACTTACTGCCTAATTTATTTACTACTGCAGGTATTTTTTCAGGTTTTTATGCCATTATTGCTGCAATGAAGGGGCTTTATAGCTATGCTGCCATGACAATTTTTATTGCGATGATTGCTGATGGGTTAGATGGCCGAGTTGCGCGGTTAACTAATACAACCAGTGCGTTTGGGGCTGAATATGACAGTTTAGCTGATATTGTCGCGTTTGGAGTAGCGCCTGCAGTCACTGCTTATAGTTGGTCTTTGCATTTGTTTGGAAAAATTGGTTGGTTAATTGCCTTTTTTTTCGTAGCAGCCGGTGCTTTGCGTTTAGCACGTTTTAATGTTCATGTCGATGATGAAACCCAAGACAAGAGATTTTTTTGTGGATTGCCTATTCCAGCTGCGGCAGGCGTTGTTACCAGCATGATGTGGGTATCACATATTAATAAAATTAATGGTCTAGGAGGGCATTTAGCATTATTACTTATTACTATTTTAGCAGCTGGGTTGATGGTAAGTAATGTTAAGTATTTCAGTTTTAAAGATTTTGATTTTAAAGGTAACGTGCCTTTTGTTGCAATTTTAATAGTAGTCTTATTATTTGTAGCCATTGCGATAGACCCTCCTTCAATCTTATTTATAGGTTTTTTTATTTACTTACTTTCAGGACCTATTTATTTCTTACGCTACTATCTTAAAAAGAAAAACTAAAAACTTTAGTAAGGTAAGAATTTTCTTCTCCTAGTTCTTCTGCATTAATACTATAGTGTTTAGCTAATTTTTGATTATTTATTCTATCTGTTAAAAGTTCAGCAAACTTAGAACCTTCATCAAGTTTTTATTCAAGAAATTTCCCAAATTCTTTATAAGCTTTGAGTTGCTTACTAGTAGATAATGCTAAAACAAGAACATTAGTGCTTAAAAAATTTAAATACAAATTAGTAAACTTTAGAACTATTGACTAATTACAGTAGCTGCATGCTCAAGTTAGTTTTTAAAAAACATTTTGCGATTAACAAATTAAAAATAAGAGTAGAATTTTTAGAAGAGTCGGATTGCTAAGAGCTTATTAATCAATAGTATTATTTGGTCAATTATTAGGTACTAGGTAATAATTTATCCGTTTATTTTATTTACTAAACTTTATTTGTAAAAACCTTGCTCAATTAAGCCAGAAACTTAAAAAACCAGTTTGTTTAATTTTTATTTTACGCTATGCTGTTGGCAATTTGTTGGGATTGTTGCTGGCTATTCTCTTTATCATATTATTTTTCATCTTAAATAATTATTTTTAAAATTAAAAATAATTATTTATTGTTTTAGCTTTCATTATCCCGCGCTAAAAAAATTTAGTAATTACCGCAAGAATTAATTTTTAAAAACAGATTTACAACCATGAGGTTATTATGAAATTAAAATTAATAAGTAAGACGCTAATAAGTCTGAGTCTTACTGGATCATTATTAGCTTTTTCTTCTTATGCTAATGCGGCTGGATTCCAGCTTTACGAACAAGATAGTGCAGGGCTAGGTGACTATCATGCTGGTGGAGCGGCAGAAGCTGATAGTGCCAGCACGGCTTGGTATAACCCAGCAGGTTTAATACGTTTGAAACGCCAGGAAATTACGACAGGGGTTGCGGCAGTACATACGAATTTACCTTACAATGGTACCGTAGAAGTCAATACTGTTAATCCTGGAAATCCTGCTACGGTGCATGCGCAAGGTGGAAACTGGGGCTATATTCCTAACTTTTATTATGCAAGACCCATTAATGATAATTGGGCAGTTGGTTTTGGTGCTGTAGTCCCTTTTGGACTAGAGACTGATTATAGTAGTGATACTTATATTCGTTATGCAGCAACTAAAACTTCAGTAGAAGTGATAGATATTGGTCCTTCTGTTGCCTATCAATTAAATCGGGTCATTTCATTGGGCTTGGGATTAGATGCTCAACATATGGAAGGCATTTTTAATCAGTATGCTGGAGTTGGTACCACACTGGATACTAAGAGTAAGAACTCTGGCAGTGATTGGGCTTATGGCTATCATGCGGGGATATTGCTACAGTTTACTCCTACCACGCGTGTTGGTTTAGCTTACCATTCACAAGTAGTGCACCACCTTACTGGGAAAAGTAAATTTATAGGTCCTTTAGCAAATGGTTTGGCAGGAGGTACTCAGGTCTCAGATGATCTTAAAGGAAATGTTGCGTTACCGCCTTATGCCCAGCTGAGTTTTTATCATGATTTCAATGCTCAGTGGTCTATTTTAGCTTCAGCTATGTATACAATGTGGAGCGTATTTCGTGATTTACGGTTGGAAAATGTGGCGGCAATTAATGCAGTAACTTTTTCTCCAGATAACAATGCTGTAATAACAGTTGCTGAAGATTATCGTAATACTTGGAATTTTGCTTTAGGTGCTCATTATAAGCCGATTCAAAATTTAACAATTAAAGCTGGGGTAGGGTATGATGAAAGCCCTGCTCGTAGTGCTTATCGAAATGTGCAATTACCGGATCAAAATCGTTTTGCCGTAGCAGCAGGATTACACTATCAGTTCTTACCTGATTTAGGAGCTGATATTGGCTATATGCATTTGTTTATTCGTAAAGCTAATATCAATTTGACTCAAGCGGTCTCTAATGAAGAAGTTACTACTATTGGTAGTACGCAAGGCAGCGCCAACTTATACGGCTTACAAGTTACGTGGGATTTTTAATAAATTAGAAAGAAATAAAAAACCGCGCCTAGCGCGGTTTTTTTTGTTCTCAAATTAACTATTAACCAATAGTTAATTGATAAGGTGCTGTAGAAATATTGATGTCATCTAAAGAGCTGGGCGCAGAAATGTTTCCAGAAGATAAATCCATAGAAACTGTAGCGCTTGAACCGCCACAAGTTTTACCAACTGTAGTTGGATCTAAATAAAGTGTGGCATTACAAGAGCCTGTTGATTTACCACAAAGAGAAGTTACGATTGCCCAAGGAGTCTTTGTTTGTGGTTGACCAGGTCCAGTCCATTGTCCTAGTGTACCTGAACAAAGTGGACCGACTTTGACAGAAGAATAGTCATTAGAATTGTTAGTAGTTGTTAGCACATTATCAGCCATTGCTAAAGAAGTACCTGCTAATAAAACAGCTGCTGCAGTACTAAGAATTAAAGACTTAATTTTCATAAAACATCTCCAAGTTATTAAACAAATCATTCTCTATAGAGAATCTTGTATAAACTTAATTTTGTTAAGTTTAATTGACACCCACTATAGGCGCTTGATTTTAGAAATGCAAGTAAATTAAGCAAAATATGAACAAAAAATACTCATATTTTAGCCGACTATTATTAGAAGCTATTGAAAATACTTAATAAATTTGTAAGATACTAGACATGTCGTGATTTTCTTACTAATAGTTTTTTAAGGGTGTTACCTTGCAAAAAGCTAACATTGATAAATCTATTTTTAAGCAGGTAGAAAGGGTCATAAAATCAATTGTCACCGATGTTTGGTATGGCTGCCAGTATCAGTTTGTGGTGGATGAGGATTTACTTGATCAAGTGCTTGATGTATTTGTTGTAGTAAATGAGCTGTTTCCCCACCGCGCATATTTTCTTCTTCGGCAACAGCTAGCTCCCGAACATCATATTCCCATCGTTCTAGAATTTCAGTTTTTTGAGCGACTGACAAGTGAGGATGTTTAACTACAGCTTCTGGACTTTCAAACTCTTCACTGGGTGTTAACATCGCTTTTTTAATATTAACCATAAGTAACCCCTTTGGTAATTATTCCTTATTTCTATATTAATTTTACTCCTTTTATTTCTAAATTTCTTGGATTCTTGAAAATTTATAAAACTTTATATTTTTTAATAAGTTAGCTTGAGAAAGGAGAATTACTTGATTGAGTAATTTCACAGGGTAAATTACATAAAATGAGATATTCTAAAAAAAGAGATAAATATTTAAGGTACTTAATATTATTTTAATATTTAATTGTTATATTAAACTAAATTAAAGAATGAGAGGAAAATAAAAATGGCTTATCTCCTATTACAGAGATTAAACAGGCTAAAGAGATTTAGCACTGATATCGTTGTGGTAGCCAAAGCCGCATCAGAAAATCCAGGGAGTAAAGATGGGATCTATTGGTGGAATGCTATAATAGAAAGGGCTCAAAGAGACTTCAGGCGCATAAGAAGCAAGGAAGCAAAAGAAATTGAAAAAAATAAACTTGGTATAGCTTTAATTTTTGCAGTGATGTCAAATCAACCTGCAGTCGTTGCAACTTTACTTGAAGCTGGGGCAAAGATCAAACCGGATGAAGCTATAGCTAGGCTATATATTGCAGCAGGGTATTTCTCTGCAGAGATTTTGAGGGCATCTCTACTCCATCGGGCTGTTTATTATAATAATTCAGAAATGATAAAGTGGTTAATAACTTATGGGGTAGAGACAGCATTAGTAGTTAATGGAAAAACTCCAGTTCTCTATGCAGTAGGGCGTGCAAGGGGTGATCGTGCCTATTGGAAATCAGTCAGAGCAATAACTAGGGCAAAACCAGCAGTGACCCTCGAAGAAAAAAATGCCTATGGTTTGGCATTATATTATGCAATTGCAAACGATGAAAATACTGTAGCTCTAGAATTATTAAAGGCGGGTGCCTCTGTCACTGATTATTGTGAAGCAGGTACAGGAAACACTTTATTGCATATGGTAGTTAGCAGAAAGGAACTTCGCAGTTCAAAACTCACTCGAGAACTTATCAAAAAAGGTGCTGATAGAAATTTCAAAAATAGGCAGGGGTTAACACCCTTGCAACTAGCTTGGAATCTATTAAAGATGAAAGATGAACGTTATCATTATGATCATATCTATTATTTATCAGCGATTACTACTTTAGCTGAAATGAGTGAGTCGTTTACTGTTGAAGAGGAGGCCATCTATGCTGATGCCTTAGTGAAAGCAATTGCATGGAGTGGTGATAGAGAAATGGATAGTGAGCGGATTGTAAAGGCACTATTAACAAAAATTCCTCGCCTAATTGAAATAAGCTTGGCAGGTAATGGTAACTTGCTGCATTGGGCAGTAGAAAATAAAAGAAGTAAGATGGTTAGCTGTCTTCTTCGATGTGGAGTTGATCAAAATAAGAAAGATAGTGCTGAGGAAGTTCCTTATGGTATGGCATTAAGGCTTGCGCAAAGAAATCCTAGTTATTGGCGTTCCGTAGCAATATTAATAGTCAAAGAAGATGAAATACCCGTAGCGTTGATTTATCAAGATAGAGCTGCTATTAAAGCAGCTTTACAGGATGTTTGGGCTACAGCAAATAATCCTCTACAACAAAAACTTACTCAGCTGGAAGCAAAATTAGAGGCTTCTTTTTTTAAGGTTTATAATTATTTTCTTGAAACCTATGCGCCTGGCAAAGAAAATTTTGAAGCCAGGTTAACAGATTTTGCTAACCTATTGGCAAAATTAAAGTGCTCAGGGAACGGCAGTTTGGAAGGTTATGCACCTCAAGCATTTAATCGTACCAACTATATTCTATTTAGTGGTACTGAAAGATACCAAAAGCATAGAGAGGAAATCAGTGCTTTATCTGCAGAAGTACGTCGAGATGATCTTAATTTATTTATCATTGCTATGGAAGCTGATGCAGCTGTTGATAAACCAGAAAAAGAGTTTGTCTTTGCTAGAATATTGGTTGCTAAAATCGCGGAAAAAGTTGCAGAAATTAGAGAGGAAGAAGCTGCAAGATTAAGAGCGACAGCTGCGGCTAGGAGCCCCGTTCCTGTTTCTAACAGTAGTGCTTTATGGACAAGAGAAATGACTGCAGGAATTCGTCGTCAATGTCGTGGGGAAGAATTGTCTGCAGCCATTGAGATGAGGCTTTTCAACGTTGGTTAGCTAGTTACAAGTTTTATAGAGTAATACTATAAGAAGGTTGTAAGTTAAATAAAGCGTATAGTTTGTGATATACCTAACATAATGCTCTCATCAGGAAGCGCTACAGTTAGGTACCTGCTATCAAGTGTAGAAACTGGTAAGGAGGAGGCAGAGAGAGGTCTTAATCTTTCAGTTAATGTCAAAGTAATGGCTGTTAAATTTGCCTCAGTAATAGAAGTGTGATTTCTAATCATCCAAGATAGTAATCTTTTAAAGCAATTTCGTTCATGGATAGCTAAAGCAATATCTAAACGCATTCTTTTGGCAATTGGCAAATCATCACGATAAGAGATTTCCGTTACAGTGGGTAAATTAAATTGTTGTAATATTATTAATAGATTATCAAAAGTCTCTCTACGAATGCCAAGCGTTAGACAGAGTTGGGTGGTGAGTCTATCTTTGAGCGTTACACTCGTTTCAAATCCCTCAGAGGAGAGCTGTCTTACTAATAGTAATAATAAATCCTCTACAGTAGAGGTAGTAGGGATTGCGCGTAATAATTGCAAGGCTCTATGAGTGCCGATATGCCGAAAAAGGTTTAAAAAAGAATCTTTAGTGGCTTTTTCAGCAAGATATTGATTTAAAAGTAAGCGCAGCTCATTTTTTGCGATTTCTAACTCTATTGGCACAATATATTTTCCTATTATTATTAATTTTTGGGCAGTTTAACTATTTTTAAGCTTTTTGACAAATATTTAGAGCAAGCCGACCATGAAAATGATAATTAAATGAGCGAAAATAAAAGGGACAGTAAAAGATCTTTGTTTATACAAAATTACAACTGAGATCCTGGTTTTTGGCGTAAATTTACTTGCCGGGCCTGATGGTATCAATTACTATATTCCATTATTTTGTCAATGATTTAGCAGGAAGAGATTGGGTAGGTTGTTAAGATGCGTTTAGAAAGAATAAAGCTGGTTGGTTTTAAGTCATTTGTTGACCCTACAGCGGTTGATTTTCCTAGCCAAGTTATGGGAATAGTAGGCCCAAATGGATGTGGTAAGTCTAATATCATTGATGCCGTACGTTGGGTAATGGGTGAAAGCTCCGCTAAAAATTTACGTGGCGAATCGCTTACCGATGTAATCTTTAATGGTACTGTAGAACGCAAACCAGTTGGCCAAGCCTCAATTGAATTAGTCTTTGATAATCGTGAAGGAAAGTTAGGTGGTGAGTATGCACAATACAGTCAAATCTCTATTAAAAGACAAGTGACTCGTGATGCTCAATCCTCGTATTTTTTAAACGGTACTCGTTGCCGCCGTCGTGATATCGTTGGTGTATTTTTAGGAACAGGATTAAGCCCTAGAAGCTATTCAATTATTGAGCAAGGAACAATTTCAAGACTGATTGATGCTAAACCTGATGAATTTCGTGCGCACTTAGAAGAAGCATCAGGGATTTCAAAATATAAAGAAAGAAGACGGGAAACTGAAAACAGAATTCGTCACACCAAAGAAAACTTAGATCGATTAAATGACTTACGAGAAGAAATTGATAAGCATTTACAGCATTTAAAAAGACAGGCTAATGCAGCTGAGCGGTATAAGGTTTTAAAAGAAGAGGAGCGCCTATTAAAAGGACAAGAGTTGGCGTTACGTTGGCAGGAATTTAATGAGCAGGCGAAACAATTATTAGTAAAGCTTGAGGAAGAAACTACTCGTTTACAGGAGCGAGCGAGAGAGCAGCAGCGTATCGAAACTGAGATTACTAAAAATCGTGAACAACAACACGATCTATTAGAGTCTCACAATGAAGTGCAAAGCCGTTTTTATAGCTTAGGATCAGACATTAATCGTATTGAACAAGCTATGCAGCACTATAAAGAAAGACGTCAACAGCTGCAAAATGATTTAAGCCAAGCAGAGCAAGCCTGGCAAGCCTTGCAAATGCACTATGAAAATGATCAGCAAATTTTAACAGAATTAACTGCTATGACTAAGGAATTAACCCCAGAACTGAGTATTGCCCAAGAGCAAGTGTTGGTAAGTAAAACAAAGCTAGCTGCAGCTGAAGAACTAGTGAGAGGTTGGCAGGTTAAATGGGATGAATTTAATAAAAATGCTGCTTTAAGTTCTAAGACAGCAGAAGTAGAGCAAACCCAAATTCGCCATATAGAGCAACACCACTTAGAAACGCAAAAACGGTTGACTAATATCGTTAATGAAAAAACGCAATTAAGTAGCGAAGAGTCAGAAGCAAAATTGACGGGATTGGAAGCTGAACTACTAGATAAAACAGAGCGAGTGACTAAACAAGAAATGCTTCTTGCTGATAAATTAGTGGAATTACAAACAAAACGAAACTTACGCCAAGAGCTTGCTGCTAAATTAGATCAACTACGTAGTGAGCTACAAACCGAGAAGGGTCGATTAGCTTCGTTGGCTGCGTTACAACAAGAGGCACTAGGTAAAAAAGATCAAGTGGTTAATCAATGGTTGGCAGCTAATAATTTGAGCCAAGCTTCTCGATTAGCTGAATTATTAACTGTAGAAAAAGGTTGGGAACAAGCAGTTGAACAAGTGTTGAATTCTTACTTAGAAGCTGTTTGTGTTGATGAGGTAACAGAAATAGCTGCTAGGTTGAACCATTTAGAAAACTTTGCTTTAACTTTGTTTGTCCCTAATAGTGCAGGAACAACAAATAGCCGCTTATCCTATCCTCGCTTAGCGGATAAGGTTTCAGGTGCTTCTGGCATCGTAAATTTATTAAATCACGTCTATATTGCACCTGATCTTAGTCAAGCCTTAGCTATTGCAGAGCAATTAGCAACGCATGAGTCGGTAGTTTGTGCCAATGGAATTTGGTTAAGTAAGGCCTGGTTAAAGGTTGCTAACAATGCTGAAGTTAAAGCGGGTGTTTTATTAAGAGAGCAAGAAATTAAGATGTGTCAGGATAAGATTGCAACTCTTGAATCAGCGGCAAAAGAATGTGAGCAAGCTTTAGCAGCATGTCATGAAGCTTTCAATTTATTAGAACAAGATCGTGAAACTTTACAGCAGAGTCTGAATCAAAGTCGAGCAGATTTAGCTGATGGTAAAGCTAAAATTAGTGTATTACAAGCGCAAATTGAGCAAGTACAACGGCGGTTAACACGACTTGAGGGAGAAAGTGCTAGCTTGCAGCAACAATTACAAGCCGCAGAAGGTGCGTTGGAGAATGCCAGAGCAGTTTGGCAGCAAGCAATGGCGGCTATGGAAGTAGATGCAAACATACGTGAAGAATTGTTACAGCGACGAGATGAAAATCGTCAGCAGTTAGAAGCGGCTCATGTAAAAGTTAGAGATGAGAATGAAACTTTGCATCGATTAGAAATTCAATTAAAAACAACTCAGTCGCAAATTAATGGCTTGGAGCAAAGTTTAGATCGTATGGAACAGCAACGCGAATCCTTACAGTCTCGTTGTCAGCAGTTAGAAGCAGCTTTATCCAAAGGTGATTTCCCTTTAGAAAATATGCAAGCTGAATTAACGTTAGCACTAGAAAAACGTGTGGGCGTTGAAAATGAGCTCAATGCAGCAAAACAAGCGCTCGATGAAAGTGAATATCAAATGCGAGAATTCGAAACCCAGCGTTATGATATTGAACAAACTATCCAAAGTATGCGTAGTAAGTTAGAAGAAAAGCGAATTCGTGAACAAGAATTAAAAGTACGCTGTTCTACCTTGCTTGAACAGTTAAAAGAATTAGAATTTGATTTAGAAATTACTTTATCTTCAATTCCTGAAGGGACAGACAAGGCGATCATTGCTGAACAGCTTGCAAAAGTAGCTAGTCAAATTCAAAGATTAGGCGCCATCAATTTAGCGGCTATTGATGAGTTTAAGGTTCAATCAGAGCGTAAAGAATATTTGGATGCTCAATATGCTGACATTGAAGAAGCATTGACCACCTTGGAAAATGCAATTCAAAAAATTGATAAAGAAACAAAAACAAAATTCAAAGAAACTTTTGATACAGTCAATCAGTACTTCCAAGAATATTTTCCAAGAGTATTTGGTGGCGGCAGTGCAAGATTAGAGTTAACAGGCGATGATTTATTAACTACAGGTGTGGAAGTTATTGCAAGACCGCCTGGTAAGAAAAATAGTACTATCCATTTACTATCGGGGGGTGAAAAAGCTTTGACAGCTATTTCATTAGTTTTCTCATTATTCCAACTGAATCCAGCACCGTTTTGTATGCTCGATGAGGTTGATGCGCCATTAGATGATACGAACGTGTTGCGTTTTTGTAATTTGGTGCGTGAAATTTCTAAGAAAGTACAAATTATATTTATTAGTCATAATAAAGTTGCCATAGAAATGGGGCAGCATTTAATAGGAGTTACCATGCAAGAGCCTGGTGTGTCTCGAATAGTATCTGTTGATGTGGAAGAAGCCGTAGCAATGGCTGAAGAGGCATAAAAACCAAATTAAGGAAGAGTAGTTGTTAATGAGAATGAAAGTGTAGGGTAAAATTATGGAAAACGAAATACGCTTAGTTCTTTTGATTATTGGCGCCATTATTATCTTAGCTATTTTATGGGATGGTTTAAGACGTCAGCGCCAAGAACGTAGTCACGTGCAAAAGGATTTAGCAAGTAAAATGAAGGCTGAGTCACAAACAGTGCTTAGAGAAATTTTACAGCTCGATGAAAAACCATTGGTCTCAGCTTATGCTGCTAATAAAATGGCTTACTCTGCTTCAGAAAAAGCATTTCTTAAAGAAGAGCTAGTTGTTGCTGAAACCGCTAATTTTGAAAATGAGTATGATATTTCCGTGCAAGAAGAAGTATCTGCTGAAGTTACTGAAGTAGCTTTTTTAGAAGAGGAAACTTCTCAACCTGCTGAAACGGAACCCGTTATGTTTGCGCAAGAGGAAAGACTTTTAACCGAGTCCCCAGTTTCTTCCAATCCTCCTGTTGCCAAAGCAACAGGAGGATTAAGCACTGCTGAGTTGTCCACTTTTAAAGAACAAACTTTTGCTAGTGAGTTTGAAGAAAAGAAAGCAAGCAGTGAAGCTGCGATTACAACCCCTGTTTCAGAACCTCCTAAAAAGCAAAGCCAATTAATTATGTTTACTATTGTTGCCGTGAGTGATAAAGCTTTTGGTGGTTTTAGTTTATTGCAAGCGCTACTTAATCAGGGCTTTAAGATTGGTGAAGACAAGATTTTCCATTATTACCAAGAACAAGAGTTTCCTGGTAGGCGGTTATTCAGTTTAGCAGCGGCTACCAAGACAGGGGTGTTTGAATTAAGCAATATGGCGAGTTTTTCTTGTAGGGGCTTGGTCTTATTTATGAATAGCCTTGATCATGGTGTTGATTCAGCAGCAATATTTGGAGAAATGGTAGAGATTACAGAGGCTTTAGCCAAGGATCTTAAGCATGCTGAATTACGTATTGGACAATCAGCACCCTGGGATGAGGCACATCTTGCTCGTTTGCATAAGAATTTAGCTAATACAATATGACCCAGGCTAAGGCCAGAAAACTCTATTATCGCTTATTTAATCAGGTATAATTCACCCAAATTTATAATACAGAGGAAAAGTTTATGCTCATAGGCTTGCCAAAAGAAATAAAAAGCCAAGAATATCGCGTTGGTATGGTAGCAAGTAGCATCAAGGAACTAGTAACTCGAGGCCATAAAGTAATTGTTGAAAAAAATGCAGGGGCGGGCATTAATGTTACTGATCAGCATTACTTACAGGCGGGTGCTGAAATCGTTGATTCAGCAGCAGAAGTTTATGCACATGCGGATATGATTATTAAAGTTAAAGAGCCACAACCTGAAGAATGTAAAATGCTACGAGAAGGTCAAGTCGTATTCACTTATTTGCATTTGGCTGCTGAACCTAAACTTGCGGAGCGGTTGCTTGCTTCTGGTGTAGTTGCCATTGCTTATGAAACGGTAACAGATCGTTTTGGGGGGCTGCCTTTATTATCCCCGATGAGTGAAGTAGCTGGTCGTATGTCTATTCAAGCCGGCGCACATTGTTTGGAAAAAGCTCAGCACGGTCGAGGCGTTTTATTAGGGGGTGTGCCTGGGGTAGAGGCTGCTGATGTAGTGGTGATTGGTGGCGGTGTAGTAGGAACTAATGCTGTGCGAGTTGCAATTGGTATGGAAGCTAATGTCATGGTAATTGATAGTTCCTTACATCGATTACGAGAATTAGATTTACAATTTGGTGCCAAATTAACTACCATCTTCTCAACTAAGCATGCCATAGAAGAATATGTTGCTCAAGCTGATTTGGTGATTGGAGCAGTATTGATTCCAGGAGCTGCTGCACCCAAACTTGTTACCCGAGAAATGCTAAAAACCATGAAGCCTGGTTCTGTCGTAGTAGATGTCGCTATCGATCAAGGCGGTTGTTTTGAATCTAGTAGGCCTACTACTCATGATAAACCTACTTATGAAGAATGCGGGGTAGTGCATTACTGTGTCACCAATATGCCGGGTGCAGTGCCTCGGACTTCAACGTTTGCTTTAAAAAATGCAACCTTGCCTTTTATTCTGGATTTGGCAGATAAAGGGTATAAGCAAGCACTACTGGATAATCCTCATTTATTAAACGGCTTAAATATATTTAATGGTTATGTAACTAATTTGGCAGTAGCTGATGCATTGAGTAAGCAATATGTTCCTGCTAAAGAGGTACTTATATAACAGGAGAACACTGATATGCTAATTTGTTTTCAGAGTAAAGCAACCGATAAGGCATTGCCAATTATTTTAGTCGAAGAAAAAAATTATTCTGAATGGTTAGCTGATCAGCCCTTACAAGTTCAGGCTTGGTTAGATAGTATCAGCTTTGTGTTTAAAGCTGGTAATTATTGTTTGTTAACCAATAATGAAGGACGATTTTCCGGTGTTTTATTAATTTTAGATAATGATCAAGATGTCTGGTTGCTTGGTAGTTTACCTTTGAAAATTCCTGAAGGAATTTATTATCTTGATACGAAACTTAATGCTTTAAATTTACAACAGGCTATTATTGCCTGGGGGCTGGGTGCTTATCAATTTACCCGTTATAAAAATCCAGCAAGAGTTTCTGCACAATTAACTATTCCCAATGAATGTCATTTTTCCTTAATAGAAAATATTATTGAATCAACTTATTTAGTTAGAGACCTTATTAATACCCCAGCAGAAGATATGGGACCTTTAGAGCTTGCTGAAGTTGCGGTTGAACTAGGGAAAGAATTTCATGCTGGTGTTACCCAAATAGTTGCTGAGGATTTATTAGATGAAATGTATCCGGCGATTTTTACTGTAGGTAGAGCAAGTTACAATTCTCCTCGTTTAATTGACATACAATGGGGAGATATTAAATCTCCTAAGTTAACTTTGGTTGGGAAAGGGGTCTGTTTTGATTCAGGTGGTCTTGATATTAAATTAGCTGAAGGAATGCGTTTAATGAAAAAAGATATGGGGGGAGCTGCTCATGTCTTAGGGCTTGCTAGAATGATCATGAAAGCTGATTTACCCGTTAGACTACGCGTATTAATTCCAGCTGTCGAAAACTCAATTTCTGGTGATGCTTACAGACCTGGGGATATCATTACCATGCGTAATGGTAAAACGGTAGAGATTACCAATACTGATGCCGAAGGGCGCTTAGTTCTAGCGGATGCACTAGTTGAAGCTTGTTCTGAAAAACCTGATTTATTAATCGATTTTGCAACCTTAACTGGGGCTGCGCGAATTGCAGTGGGCACTGAAATTGCAGCGTTTTTTACCAATAGTGATATGTTAGCAAAGAATATTATGGCTTTTGCTCAGCAAGATAATGATCCTATTTGGCGTATGCCTTTATTTAAAAATTACTTGCAATTACTCGAAAGTAAGGTGGCTAATTTTACTAATAGCGCACCAGGTTCTTATGCAGGTGCAATTACTGCTGCATTATTTTTAGAGCAGTTTATTGATAAAGATATTCCTTGGTTGCATTTTGATATTATGGCATGGAATGTTTGTGAGCGACCCGGCCATCCTGAAGGTGGTGAAGCGATGGGTCTACGGGCAGTTTTTGATTATTTACGACAACGCTTTAGCTCCAGACATTAATTAAAACGCATTAACTTTTTTAGATGCTTTTCTGTAAAATAATTTTGCTTAAAAATAAATCATTTATTAAAAAAATGATTAAATTACCAAATCGCCAAGAGGATTTTTATGTTTAATTCAAGAATTTTGAGTGAATAGTATGATCAGAAAAATTTAACTGTTTTTATTATTTTAAGATTTCTTTAAGCGTTTAGCGGTATTATTTAAAAATTATAATAAAATAACAGAGGATAGATTATGACATTGTTACCACCACCACCCGCTTCATTGCCTTTAACGAGGCAGATAGGCATATCAGATGACCCACGAATTCAAGCAGTTCAAGCACTGCGAGGGGAGCTTATAAGGACTTATCAAGCAGGATTAATTTATACAGGACTTCTCCAGCATGCTATCGATGAAATTGTGAGAAATTACGATAAACCTAAAGTAATAGGATATTGGCGATTTTTTCTATTCGTAGTAAAAGAATGGCAATCAATCAGAGAATTGCTGACTGCTTTTCTGCGCGATAAAGAGGGTTTAAGATGTAGTCAAGAAGCAAGAGTTAGTTTTTGGCAAAAAGGACCAGATGAAGATCCTGATAATGCTCGTTGGGGAATTGCAGTATCACCAAAAATAGGCAGTGTTTGCTAAATTGTACCACCATTTACAACTTAACGTGTTTTATGATTAAGTTTATTGGCATTAGGATTAATGATAGCGGTGGCATGGGCCTCATCCCCGCGTCTTAAGGCTTTAATTACCCTTTTTAATTTTGCACCAAGCTCAGGACATTCTGCCATGATTAGTTCACATAACCTGCTATAGTCCTTAGTCGTTACTAAATTATTAGGTGCTGTTTCCATATTTTTTAAGCATCTTTTTCCTGTTGGGCTCGCCATAAAAGTTAGCAGTAGTTTAAGCGTTTGGGTTGAATGAGGAGAAAGCATAGGGTGCTCAGCCATAGCTTTTAGGTAGCCAGGGGATTTAAATAATACCTGAGGTAAAAAATGCGTAGCCATAGGTTCTCCTTATTATTTTATTGTATAATTATAGTTCAGCTTTTGCATTACTACAAGAAAAAGCTATTAAGTCTCTGAAATAGTATAGCTATTAGCAGAGGATACCTTTTTATTATAGTTAAGTTTGCTGCGAAATCTAAAAGAGTACATACTAGCTCTCATCATTATTATAGGCAGTTAGTATGACTACAGAAGCTGAATTAAATCGTTTAAAGTGGCAATGTCGACGTGGGATGTTAGAGCTTGATCTTTTTTTGCAAAATTTTTTAGAAGGAAGCTATAACAAGTTGCCACAAAAAGATCAGGGATTATTTGCGGAACTACTTAGTAATACGGACCAAGATCTTTATGCCTGGTTAACAGGGCAAGAAGAGCCTAGCAATGAGGCCTTCAAACGCATGGTAAAACTTATTCGCCAACAGCCTAAAACTATATTTTAATCACTTCATTTCAAAATCAGCTAAGAACTTGTTAAGAGACTTAAGTTTAAGCAATTGCAAGTGGCTATCTAGGAAGCAATACGGTAAAATCTGCGCTTTTATGTCACTTTAATAGTTATGCAAAATATAAGAAACTTCTCAATTATTGCTCATATTGACCATGGTAAGTCTACTTTAGCTGATCGGTTTATTCAGCTCTGTGGGGCTTTATCGGAGCGTGAAATGGCCGAACAAGTCTTAGATTCTATGGATATTGAGCGCGAGCGGGGCATTACGATTAAGGCCCAGAGTGTTGCCCTTTATTATAAAGCCAAAGATGGTCAAACTTATCAGCTGAATTTTATTGATACCCCTGGGCATGTCGATTTTACTTATGAAGTTTCTCGATCGTTAGCGGCCTGTGAAGGTGCCTTATTAGTTGTCGATGCAGCACAAGGGGTAGAGGCACAAACGGTAGCGGTTTGTTATACAGCCATTGAACAAAATTTAGAAGTAGTGCCAGTCTTAAATAAAATAGATTTGCCGCAAGCAGAACCAGAGCGAGTCATTAAAGAAATAGAAGAAATAATTGGTATTGAGGCAAGTGATGCAGTACGGGTAAGTGCTAAAACTGGTTTAGGTGTGCCAGATCTATTAGAACAATTAATTTCACGAATTCCAGCGCCACAAGGTGATCCAGAGGGCTCTTTACAAGCACTTATCATTGATTCTTGGTTTGATAGCTACTTAGGAGTTGTGTCCTTAGTGCGAGTTAAAAACGGTTGTTTAAGGGTTAAAGATAAAATTGCTATTATGTCTACTAAGCAAATTTATTTGGTTGATCGTGTGGGAATTTATACCCCAAAACTAACCGATAAAGACTGTCTAAATGCAGGGGAAGTAGGTTTTGTGGTAGCGGGTATTAAGGATATTCATGGAGCACCTGTAGGGGATACCATTACTTCTGCAAAAAATCCAGCAACCACTCCTTTAGCTGGTTTTAAAAAAATCAAACCACAAGTTTATGCCGGATTGTTTCCCGTGAGCGCAGATGATTATGAGTCTTTTCGTGATGCTTTAGAAAAACTTAGCTTAAATGACGCCTCATTATTTTATGAACCTGAAAATTCAGCTGCATTGGGATTTGGTTTTCGCTGCGGTTTTTTAGGGATGCTGCATATGGAAATTATCCAAGAAAGGCTGGAGCGCGAATATGATTTAAATCTTATTACCACGGCGCCAACGGTTATTTATGAGCTGGTTTTAAATAGTGGGGAAGTGATACAAATTGAAAATCCTTCTAAATTACCTGAACTTAATAAAGTTAAGGAAATGCGCGAGCCTATTGTTATTGCAAATATTTTAGTACCCCAAGAATATTTAGGTAATATTATTACCTTGTGTATAGAAAAACGTGGGGTGCAAAAGCAAATGCAATATATTGGTAATCAGGTTTCTTTGACCTATGAATTACCTCTTAATGAAGTTATTATGGATTTTTTTGATCGCTTAAAATCAGTTAGCCGAGGTTATGCTTCATTAGATTACAGTTTTACCCGTTTTCAGCCTGCTGAGCTCGTTAAGCTAGATATTTTAGTGAACAATGAAAACATCGACTCTTTGGCTGTGATTGTTCATAAATTGCAGGCAGAATATCGTGGTCGCCGTCTAGTTGAAAAAATGAAAGAGCTTATCCCAAGGCAAATGTTTGAGGTGGCTATTCAAGCAGCAATCAGCAATCGGATTATTGCTAGGGCAACCGTTAAAGCATTACGTAAAAATGTTATTGCTAAATGTTACGGGGGGGACATTACTCGTAAACGAAAATTATTAGAGAAACAAAAAGAAGGTAAGAAACGGATGAAGCGTTTTGGAAAAGTGGAAATCCCACAAGAAGCATTTTTAGCGATATTAAAAGTATATGATAAATAGAATAAATAACAGGATTGTAAAAGGAGTCAATACATGTCAACAACTTCATTATTAATGCTCGTTATCATGATAATTGCCGGTATTTATTGGCTTTATGATAGTTTTACTGCCGCGATCAAAAGAAAAAAAATGAAAGTTGAAGAGCCGGTGGTTGTTAGTTATGCAAGAGGGATTTTTTTAATTCTTGCTGTTATTATTATGATTACTGTTTTTAATATTAGTATCTTATTGTTATTAGTCATATTAACTTTTGGTAGCTTAATTATTTGGATGATTGATAAAGCTATATTTGAAAGAAGGCGTAAAATGCTTCAAGGTAAAGAACCTTTGTTAGTTGATTATGCACGCTCACTTTTTCCGGTATTTTTAATTGTGTTACTTATAAGATCTTTTGTGGCTCAACCATTTCGAGTACCAACAGGATCTTTAGAGCCAACTATTATGCCTAACGACTTATTGCTGGTTTCACAGTTTTCTTATGGTTTAAGATTGCCAGTTATTCAAACCAAGATTTTAAACATTGGTGAACCAAAGCGTGGTGATATTGTAGTATTTAGTCATCCCGCAGTTCCTGGTATGGATCTTATTAAGCGAGTGATTGGTATACCGGGCGACCATATTATCTATAAAAATAAAGTGCTTTATATTAATGGTCAAATTATGCAACAGACTTTTATCAAAAATGGCTATGATGTGGAGCCTGGTATGAATATCTCTGTTAAAGTTATGGAAGAAGATTTAGGGACTATGAAGCATCGTATTTTAATTTATAATCAAGGTGGAGAAACCACTGATTTTAACTTTACTGTGCCACAAGGCTATTATTTCATGATGGGCGATAATCGCGATAATAGTGCTGATAGTAGGGTATGGGGATTTATGCCTGAAAAGAACATTATTGGTAAGGCTGAAGTAATATTTTTCAGTTGGGATCATGGTATCCAATGGTCAAGAATTGGAGATAGACTGTAAATAGGAGTGAATATGTCAAAATCGCTTGAAAAAACGATAGGCTATTCTTTTCAGCAACAGGAGTTATTAAAAAGAGCTTTAGCACACAGAAGCTATGGTAAACAGAATAATGAACGTTTAGAGTTTTTAGGCGATTCGTTATTAAATTTTATCGTGGCAGAAGATCTTTTTAAGCGCTTTCCTGATGCTGTAGAAGGTGAGCTAAGTAGATTGAGAGCAACGATTGTTAAAGGTGAAACCTTAGCAAAAATTGCTTTAAAGTTAAAATTAGGTTCGCACTTATTATTAGGCTCAGGAGAGTTAAAAAGTGGGGGTGAGCGTCGTAACTCAATTTTAGCTGATGCTTTAGAGGCCATTATTGCGGCAATTTATTTGGATGCGGGTCTTGAGATTTGTCGGGAGCGAGTTTTAGAATGGTTTGTGCAAGAGTTAGCAAATATTTCTCCAGATCGAATAATTAAAGACCCTAAATCTACTTTACAAGAATACTTACAATCCAAACAGTTGCCTTTGCCAGAATATTATTTAGTAGCTACTTCTGGTAAGGAGCATGAGCAAATTTTTACAGTCGAGTGTAGAGTAGCACTGCTTAATCACCCCGTTGCTGGTATTGAGACCAGTCGTCGCCGAGCTGAACAACAAGCCGCTTCAAATGCCTTAATGGAGCTAAAAATTTATGGCTAATTCAAAATGCGGTTATGTAGCTATTATTGGTCGTCCAAATGTTGGTAAATCTACTTTGCTTAATGAAATTATTGGCCAAAAAATTAGTATTACTTCTCATAAACAACAAACTACTAGACATGTTATTCATGGTATAAAGACTTATGATTCAGTGCAAATCGTTTATGTTGATACACCAGGTATCCATACAGAATCAAAGCGAGCTTTAAACCAATACATGAATCGAGCGGCTCGTTCAGCGACCGGTGAAGTGGATGTAATCTTGTTTATTATTTCTATCGAACATTGGACTCATAACGATGAGCTTGTTTTAAAACAATTACAGCACGCTAATTGCCCTGTTATTTTAGTGGTTAATAAAATTGATACAGTTCCTAATAAAGGTGAGTTGTTAATTAAGCTTGATGAACTATCAAAAAAGATGAAATTCGCAGAAATTGTGCCAATTTCTGCGACTAAAAAAACAAATGTAACAACTTTAGAAAAAGTAATTGAAAAATATTTGCCAGAAGGCCCACATTTTTTTCAAGCCGAGCAAATAACCGATCAAAACGATGGGTTTTTAATTGCAGAAATTATCCGTGAAAAATTATTTAAATGGGTACACCAAGAGGTACCTTATTCAACTACTGTTATGGTTGAAGAAATTAAACACGAAGATAAGTTGATGCGAATTTACGCAACAATTTATGTAGAAAAATCTGGCCAAAAAGCAATTATTATTGGCAAACAAGGAAGTAAGTTAAAGCAGATAGGAAGAGAAGCGAGATTAGAGTTAGAAAAAATGTATGGCAATAAAATATTCTTACAGCTTTGGGTAAAAATAAAAACTGAGTGGTCAGAAAATGAGAGAACTTTAAAGCAATTTGGTTTTGATTAAGCATGACAGAGGCAATTTCATTAAAGATTTTATATATTCTTCATTCACGCCCTTACCGTGATACGAGTTTATTATTAGAATGCTTAACATTAGAAGAAGGATTAATTAGCTTAGTGGCTCGTGGTGCGAAACGACCTAAGTCTCCTTATAGAAATATTCTCCAGCTATTTACTCCGTTGTTGGCAAGTTGGTATGGGAAAGGAGATTTAAAAACCCTAAAAACAGCAGAATTGGCTGTAGTCACTCAGCCTATGTTTGGCCAACAATTATTCAAGGGTTTTTATATCAATGAATTGTTGCTAAAAGTCTTGCATAGACATGACCCTTGCCCTGTTATTTTTAAGCTATACCAGACAATCATTGCCAGTGATTTGTCTGAAGTAGAGTTAAGAAAATTTGAACTAAGCTTACTGGCGCAATTAGGGTATGGATTGCAACTTACTCATGATGTCAAAACGCAGCAGCCTATCCAAGCAGAATATGATTATTATTACGATGCTTCCATTGGATTTACTGTCTTGTCAGAATTAAAGCTAGCGGTTTCTGCGAAATATATTTTTAAAGGTTCACATATAATAGCTATTTATCAAGGCAACTATCAGGATCCAGAAATATTAAAAAGTGCAAAGCGATTATCTCGTGTAGCTTTTATGTTGTTATTAGGAAATAAACCATTAAAAAGCCGAGAGCTTTTTATTACCTATCCCTTAGAATAAGCTAATAATTTGAATAGATTCATAAAATAAATATTTTATGAGGCTGTTTTAATCAGGTAATCAATTCTATAATTATAATTAGGTACATTGGTGCTGGCAAAGGACTGCAAGAAAGGTGCAATGATGGTTTTTACTAAAGAACAATTAGATGCTATTATTCAAAATCCCACTGCAAGCAAGTTGCATAACTTCTTTTTTAGAGATCGGGTTATTCTTGCTGCAAGACAACGATTTAGTGCTTGGTCGGGTGAGCTTAGTTTAGAGCAACAATTGGCAGTTATTCAATTCTTTTTGGACAATAAACCGATAGATGTGTTGCAAGCTGAAGCCGCGAGCCCATCTTCCTATTGGTCAAAAATTCTAAAAGCGCTATTTAATATAGGTGACGGGCCTGCCAAGGCAAAAGAATTAAGCTTTTATTTAATATGCCTTTACCAAAAAGAAATTTTAACACTGGATTTATTTAATAGGTTAACCAACTTTACAGATAATTCAATTGTGATGGCTTGGTCATTACTCGTGCTTCATGCAGCAGGCTTACTTACTGATGCTAACAAAAAAACCCTTTTTAAATTTGTAGAGAGTGAATATTTGCGAGATATTTTGTATGTTCTTGCTAGGGAGCATTTGTTAAGTTTATATAATTTTAAACATATTACTAGCTGTGCTGTATTTATACCGCTACATAATTTACTGGTAAGATTATATGACAGTGGGGTGGTACTTACCCAAGAAGAATTAACACGGCTATTGAATTTAAGCGATAAAGGGTTAAGAGAATATAAAAGAGAAGCAGTAGCAGGAGATTTTTTAAAGACTTTTAAAAGAGTTTTTGCTGCTGAAGAAGAAGGGTATGGGCTTTACTCTTTATTAGATGACCAAGATTTATCGTCGCCTTTGAGTGTTCCTTAAAATAAGGTTCTTATTTAATTTTTGAGGAACCAATAGTATGAGCAAATACTACTTTATTTCCAACTTGAATTTGATGATGCTTAGTAAATCCTGCATTGACTTCAAGGGCATAGTTGGCGGGTACAGCAGAGACATAAATAGGGCAAGGGGCTGTTGTACAAGGTGACATAGTTTGGACATTAACTATTTGCCACTGATCGTTAATAAATAAAATATCTAAAGGAATGAGGGTGTTTTTCATCCAAAAATCTAAATATTGTGATTGCTTAAATATAAATAACATGCCTTGATTGGGTGCTAAGTAGCTTTGATTCATCAAACCTTTTTCTCTTGCAGTGGATGTTTTGGCCATCGTAGCGATCACTGTTACTGGTTTGGTTTGTGTCATAATTATTAATGAGACAGAGCTTGCAAAGCTTGTTTCAATTAAAAAAAGACTTAATCCGATAAGAATAATTTGTCGCATAAAAATTACTGAAAAGGATAATTTAAAACCAGCTCTATTTCTTGAATTAAATTTTCATAGAGGGTTTTAAGCCGGTCAGTTTCATGGTGTTTAGCAGCTAATTCCAATTCTGCTACACTTATTTTGAGTCTAGGAGTACCGGTATAGCAGGTGGCACCATGAAGTTTATGGGTAGCTTTTGCTAAAGCCTCAAGATTATTGCTTTCATAGGCTGCAATAATTTCTTTTTTATGTTCAGGCAAAGCAGCAAGAAGCATGGTAATAAGCTCTTTAGCCATGGCCTTATCATTACTGACGAGTTTGGCGCCAAACTCTAAGTCTATGGGGGTTATCTTCTCAGTCATAAGCGGTTTCCTGTTTAGCACGATTCCAGTATTCAAGTAATTGCTCAAAACTCAAGTCAGTAAATTTTTTATTTTCTTGTTTTAAAGCTTGCTCTATATGTTGAAAACGACGTATAAATTTTTCATTTGCAAGGTGTAAAGCCATCTCAACATTGGTATTAAGATGCCTTGCTAGATTAACACAAGTAAACAAAATGTCACCAAACTCCAGCACAATTTTAGTAGGTGGTTGTTGTTGATGTATAGCTTCTTCTAGTTCAGCAACTTCAGCTTTTAAAACCCCAATGACTTGATCAACATTTATCCAGTCAAAATTTACTTCAGCAGTTTTAGTTTGTATTTTTTCAGAACGTATCACAGGAGGTAGAGAGCTTGAAAAAGCGGCTAATAGACTAGGGGCGTTTTCTTTATTAGTGGGGTTTTTCATAAGTGCGTTTACGAATGACCGAATTAATATTAGGAATTTGATTAATCTTATCTAAAATATGGCTTAGATCTGCTAAATCATTAATTTCTATGGTAACAGTAATATAAGCGGTATGCTGCTTTTTATTAGTGACAGTATTTAAATTTAAAATGTTTATTTTATCATTTGCTAAGATTTGCGCTATATCACTAATAAGACCTGCGCGGTCAAAAGCTTGAATTTCAATATCAACTGGGTAAGAAGCTTGCGTTGTTTCAATCCACTCAACTTCAATAAGCTTATTATTATAATGATCGTCAAGATTAATAATATTTTTGCAATCGCGATGATGGATAGAAACCCCATGCCCTTGTGTAATATAACCGACTATAGGATCACCTGGAATAGGTTTACAACAGTTGGCAATATGAGTTAATAAGTCGCCTACACCATAAATAGCAATATCCCCATGATATTTTTTACTAGGTGGTTTTTTGCTTGTAGCATGAAAAATTTGTGTCGATGTTGATTTAATCTCTAAATTCTTTTGTAAAGCACCAATCACTTGTGCAAACCGCAGATCTCCGTTACCTAAGGCAGCGAACATGTTGTCTTGATCTTTGTAATTGAGTTGGAGTGCAAGTTTTTCAAGATTAGGATCTTCTAAATTTAAACGTTTAATTTCTTTTTCAAGTAAATTACGCCCTTCTTCGATATGCCTTTCTAAATCCTGCTTTTTAAACCAGTGATGTACTTTAGCTCTGGCTCTAGCCGTTTTTAAATAACCACGTTGCGAAATTAACCAGTCTCGGCTTGGCGCACCTGTTTTAGCTGTTAAAATTTCGACTACGTCTCCTAATTGTAATGCGGTAGTTAAAGGAACTAATTTACCTTTAATTTTTGCTCCTCGGCAGCGATGACCTAAATCGGTATGAATATGATAAGCAAAATCTAAGGGGGTAGAACCAGGTTGCATGTCAATAATTTCACCATTTGGGGTAAAGACATAAATTCTTTCTTCAAAAACATTTTTTTCAAGTTCAATGGGTAGTTCTTTATTATCACTGACTTCTTTTTGCCATTCTAATAGTTGTCGTAGCCACTTTATTTTTTCTTCATAACCTGTTGCAGCGCTGCCTTCTTTATACATCCAGTGTGCTGCTACACCCATTTCAGATTCTTCGTGCATGTTAAAGGTTCTTATTTGTATTTCAAAAGGTTTGCCATCAGTATCTAAAGCTGCAGTGTGAATAGAACGGTAACCGTTCAGTTTAGGTTTAGCAATGTAATCATCAAATTCTTCTTTAATTGGTTTCCAAGTATCATGTACATAGCTTAACAAGGTATAACAGTCTTCAATAGTAGGCACTAATATGCGTAAGGCAATAGCATCATAAATTTGTTCGAGCCCTACTTTTTTACGTTGCATTTTTCTATAAATACTATAGATATGCTTAGCTCGACCCTGGATCTCACCCGCGATGCCTGTTTTCTCAAGAAATTTATTTAAATGATTGATAAGAGATTGGACGCGTTCTTCACGATCAATACGCCTTTCGCGAAGATTTTTTGCAATAGTAAAGTAGTTATCAGGATCCAAAATAGCAAACGATAAATCTTCGAGCTGCCATTTAATAATATTGGTACCTAATCGACTCGCTAAAGGTGCATAAACTTCCATGGTTTCATTAGCTAAGCGTTTTTTTTCTATATCTGACAAATGATTACAGGTCCGCATAATACTTAATCGTTCAGCCAGTTTTATAATCACAACACTTACGTCCTGAACCATGGATAATAACATTTTTCTGATATTATCAATTTGCTTTAATGAGGTTGAAGATAGAGATTGAATACTGCTTATATCATGTAGTTTGTGTGTACTGTGAACTAGTTTAGTAACTCGTGAGCCTAGTTGTTCTTCGATATCTTCCAGACTTAAGCCAGCATATTCATAAGCAGGGTAAACTAGCGCTGCTGCAATAGCTTCATCGCCTAATTTTAAACGGGCAATATGTTCAGCAATTTCTAAGCTTTGTAAGAAACAAGAGCGGGCATAATGATTGGCACGATCTTCGCCAGCGACTTGGCTTAAGCTGCAGGCTGATTTAACTAGCGGTGAAGTGTTATGAATTTGTTGCAGCCAATTCTCTATATTGACTGAACCATCTTGATTAAGGGGGGTGGTTTTATGGGTTTTTACCATTATGCAATTACCTTTTTAGTAAAGCGATTGATTCCACATGACTGGTATGAGGAAACATATCCAAAATACCAATTTTTTCTAAAACAAAACCTTGTTGATTCACTAATACGTTTAAGTCTCTAGCTAAGGTTGCCGGGTTGCAAGAAACATAGACGATATGAGTAATAGTAGCGAATTTTTCAAAAGATTGCACAATTTCTAAAGCCCCGCTTCTTGCTGGATCTAATAAGAGTTTATTATAAGGCAGTGCAGCCCAGGGCTTTTGATCAAGAGGTTGACTCAAATCACAGGTATAAAAACTGACATTATTTAATTGATTATGCTGGGCATTCAGGGTTGCTCGTTCTACAGCTTTAGTATTGCCTTCAACTCCTACAACTTGTTTAGCTAACGTTGCCATAGGCAGAGTAAAATTTCCAAGCCCACAAAATAAATCTAAAATAAGATCTTGTTCATTGGTGGCTAATAATTCGTTGACTAAATCTATTAACTGCAGATTGATAGACATATTAATCTGGGTGAAATCACTAGGATGAAATAATAGCTCTAATTGGTAATAGGGAATACGATAACTCAGTAAAGGACACTCAGTTGGTGAGCCTAACAGATGAATTGAATCTAAGCCTTTGGGTTGTAAGTAAATAGTGAGATGATGGGTTTCAGAAAAAGCTTTTAATAAGTTATTATCTGCTTGAGATAATGGTTTTAAATGCCTGAAAATTAAAGCAGTCTTATCATCCCCCACAGCCACTTCTAATTGTGCTATGTCAAAAGGAATGCTGAGTGTACTAATTAATTCGCGTAGTGGTTTAATAATTTTACCTACTGTGGGATTTAAAATAGCACAGTGTTCAATTTCAGTGATAAAGCTCTTTTGGCGTTCACGAAAACCTACTAAAGGTAAGCCTTTCTTAGGGACATTGCGTACGCCTAATCTTGCTTTATTGCGATAGCCTTGTTGTAAACCAACCACGGGTGACATAACTGTGTTAGCTTTAACATTGCCAAAGTGTTTAAGCTGTTCTAATAAAGTTGATTGTTTGTGAGCCATTTGTGCTGTATGAGACATATGTTGTAAAGAGCAGCCACCACAAACAGTAAAATATTCGCAGAAAGGGCTAAGGCGCTCTGGGGCGGGAGAGAGTATTTTGATAGCTTTTCCTTCAGCAAAACTTGATTTATGGTAGGTATATTCAAATTCCGCCTCCTCACCAATCAAGGTATAGGGGATAAAAGTGGTTTTGTTATTAACAGTGGCAATACCTCGGCCATCATGGCTAAGCCCATGAATTTGTGCAATAAAAGTACCTTGTGGGAGCTTGGATTTATGTTTATGGCGCATAATAGTTGGTCTCAATCAGTAAAATGCTTGAATCTTAACAAAAAAGAAGAAAAAGATTGAGCATATTATTAATCTTTATATATTATATTTTGATTTATCTCCTTTGGAGCTTTGGTATGAAAATATTGTTATTAGGGCCGCCTGGGGCTGGAAAAGGGACCCAAGCAAAAATTATTTGTGATTTATTAGCGATTCCCCAAATTTCTACAGGAGATATGTTACGTACTGCCATTGCTAATAAAACAGCATTAGGAAAAGAGGTGCAAGCCGTTATGGATTCTGGCAAGTTAGTTTCGGATGAAATAATTATTGCATTAGTAAAAGAAAAGATAGCTGAGCCTGATTGCCATAAAGGTTTCTTATTTGATGGGTTTCCAAGAACTATTCCTCAAGCTGAAGCTTTGGCCAAAGCAGGTATTCACTTAGATTTAGTGATTGAAATTGCTGTGCCCGATGAAGAGATCATAAAGCGATTAAGTGGACGAAGAGTTCATTTAGTTTCAGGACGTACTTATCATTTGCAGTACAATCCACCTAAAGCCTATGGTCTGGATGATGAAACTCATGAACCTTTGATTCAGCGTGAGGATGACAAAGAAGAAACGGTTGCAAAAAGATTAAAAGTTTATCATAAACAAACAGAACCTTTGATTGCATTTTATAAGAAGTTAGCGGAAAACAAAAAAAATAAAATGATCTACCATCAAATTGACGGCACACTTTCTGTTACTGAAGTAAGAAACAAGATAGCTGCGCTATTTAATCTGTAATTATTGTTTAACTTACCTGCTGATAGCATAGCTTGTAGAGCTAAGAGTTAATTATTTTTTTAAATAAATTTTTGTAAATAAAAATTTATTTAGCGCTTATTTTTAAGTGTTAACCCACTTTTAGTGAGTGAAAAATTTATTTGCATAGACTATCAACTCAAGAAAAAGCATTTACAAAAGTTAAAAATAAATTTATAATTTTCCCATAGTCGAAATGAAATTAAAAATTCCCATCATCAACTGTTGATAGTTAAAAAATAACAACAAAAAACAGAGAATAGCGTGCCAAAAAAAGCCTCGGGGGACAAGCAGATTATTAATTTTTCTGTGGAGGTATTAAGTTAAATAAACAATCATGACAATTTTAGAGGACATTTTATTTTTATTTACTTTGGAGGTATTGATTATGCAAATGGCAGAAAACATTCAAGACAAATCAGAAGAATTAGGAAAAAAAGCACAAGATAAAATGAAAAACTTTACTGATAAAGCTTCTGATAAATTCCAGCAAGCACAAGATCAAATAGTACAATCTTCAGAAGAATGGGTTGGTTATGTAAAAGATCATCCATTTCAGATTGCTGCTTTAACAGGTCTTGCTTGTTTTTTAGCAGGACGTATTAGTAAAAATACGCATTAAAAAAATGGATAACAACTTCAGTTTATCGACTGAAGTTGTTATACAAGCAAAATTGATCTTTTCATAACCATATACTTAATTCAGCAGGGTTAAACTATTATAGTGAGAGAAGTGTTATGCAAGATGAGAAAAACTATTCTTTAATTGAAAACATCCTAACTCAAGTACAATTATTTTTACTACTCATTAAACAAGAGTCACGTTTAGCACTTGCTTGTATCAATGCTATTATTTCATTGTTAGCCTTTAAGTTGATTATAATTTTTTCAATTTGGATTAATTTAGGTTTATTACTGGGCTATTTATTTTATAAATTAACCAATAGTTTTCCTTTGACGGTTAGTTTAGATCTAAGCGTAAATCTTATTTTTTATCTTTTTGCTTCATTACTTAGTAAATACTTATGGAATAATTTGTTTTTTAAAGCCACTCGCAGGCAATTATTTATAAGGAACAACGATGTTACTGAATATAATTAAATTAAAATACGAGATTTATTTAACAGAAAAAAGCTTATTTCGATTGCGGAAAAATTATAAAAAGTGGCCAATTGCCCATTGGTTAGCAAAGGTATTAACAATCGCCATTCCTTTTTCTGGATTACTTTTGCTAAAAAGAGTGAGGGGCTTACTAAGCAAAATCAGCTCGGTTATTAAAACCGCTATTAGCAGTTTTATTTTCAATACTACACAAGCATTTCTTAAGGGGTTAATGGGACGCTTTTTAATAAGAAGTATGAATAGAAGAAGCGGGATTAATTAATGTATGTCGCTTGGTAAGATAATAAAAAAAGCCGCAATAAATGCGGCTTTTATTAAAGTAATCCGGTGATTACTTCTTAGCTGCTTTCTTTTTAGAAGGTCTTTTAGCAGCCTTTCTTTTAGCTGGTTTTTTCTTAGCAGCAGGTTTTCTTTTTGCTGCTGGTCTTTTCTTTTTAACAGCTACTTTTTTCTTAGCAGCAGGCTTTCTTTTTGTAGTTGTTTTTTTCTTTGCAGATTTTTTCGTAGGCATTTCCATATCTCCATGTTAGTCAATAAAAATGATAACCACGTAGCTAGTGTATAGGGAAAAATTTGTTCTGCAAACTTTTTTTGCTATTTTTTTCAAGAAAATAGATATTTTTTATCAAAATAAGTAAGAAATCTTTCGAAATTAATAATTTTTTGTTTACTTATGAGGTATTTTTGATAATTCTGAGAGAGGAAAATTTATTTTTTGGAGGTAAAAATGAAAGTTAAAGCAAAAATTTTACGTTTACTAGGGATAACCGGTGCACTTTTTTTTATTTTTACGAGGGTTCAGGCGGTAACTTTAACGCCAGTAGGGTATTGGCAGCAGATTAGTGATACCACTAATAAAATACATAGTATAGTACAAATTTGGGAAGAGAATAATCAGTTAAAGGGCAAAGTTGTAAGAGGATTTGGACAAAATGGGCAGCCGCCAAAAGAATTTTGTACTAATTGCCCAACGCAATTTAATAATCAACCGATTGTAGGTATGACGATTATGTGGGGCATGCAATATAATCCCAATCATAGTCGTTGGGAGGGCGGCCAAATTTTAGATCCTGATACCGGTAATATTTATAAAGCTAATATGACTCTAATTAATGGTGGTCAACGCTTATCTTTACGGGGTTATATCGGTATTCCTTTATTAGGCCGTTCACAAACTTGGCTTAGAATTCCACCGAATCAAGTTAAACAAGAACTTTCAAAAAATTGGCAACCACAAGATTAAAAATAATGGAACGATATATACTTGCAATTGATCAGGGCACGACTTCCAGTCGTGCTATTTTATTTAATGAGTTAGGTCGTAATGTTGCTAAAGCGCAACAAGAGTTTGCTCAGTATTTTCCAAATAATGCTTGGGTAGAACACGATCCTGAGGAAATTTGGCAATCTACTTTAACGGCCTGCAAACAAGTCATGAAATTTGCTACTATCAGGGCAAAACAAATTGCTGCTATTGGTATCACTAATCAACGTGAAACTACGGTGTTATGGGATCGAGAAACAGGCAAACCTTTGTATCATGCGATCGTTTGGCAAGATAGACGAACTACAGATTTTTGTGCCGAGCTAAAAGCACGAGACCCTAATATAGAAGCGACTATTTATTCTAAAACAGGCCTATTATTGGATCCTTATTTTTCAGCAAGTAAATTATCCTGGTTATTAGATCATATTGAAGGGGCAAGAGAAAAAGCTAAACAGGGTAAGTTGGCGTTTGGTACGATTGATTCATTTTTACTCTATCGCTTTACAAGGGGTAAGAATCATCTTACAGATATTACTAATGCTTCTCGTACAATGCTATGTAATCTTAAAACACTTCAATGGGATGAAGATTTGCTTAAACTATTTAATATTCCTCGAAGCGTATTACCAGAGATTCGTGATAATTGTTTTGATTTTGGTATGGTAGCAAAAGAAATTTTTGGTATCGAAATACCCATTACAGGTATGGCAGGCGATCAACAAGCTGCTTCCATAGGACAAGCTTGTTTTCATCAAGGTATGGTAAAAAGTACTTTTGGTACGGGGTGTTTTGTCATGGTTCATACTGGCAATAACATTATTCATTCAAAAAATCGTTTGTTGACAACAATTATGTCTCGTATAGAGGGTAAAACTACTTATGCCCTAGAGGGTAGTATTTTTATTGCTGGTGCGGCCGTAAAATGGCTTCGTGATAAATTAGGTATAATTCGAGAGGCTAGAGAAACTGAAGTGATTGCGCGCAGTATTAGCTCAACACAAGGCGTTTATTTAGTACCAGCGTTTACAGGTCTTGGGGCGCCTTATTGGCGACCAGAAGCACGAGGAGCCATAGTAGGAATTACCAGAGATACAGGCAAGGCAGAAATAGTACGCGCGGTATTAGAGGCAGTTGGTTATCAAACTCGCGATTTATTTAGTGCTATAAGTCAAGATGGTTGTTATACCAACAATATGTTTAGAGTAGACGGTGGTATGGTAGAAAATAATTGGCTATTGCAATTTTTAGCTGATATATTAAACATTAATATTGAGCGTCCGGTTTGTATTGAAACAACAGCGTTAGGCGCAGCTTATTTAGCTGGATTGCAAATTGGTTATTTTAGTTCATTTGAGCAAATTGAAAGATTGTGGCAAAAAGATGCTACTTTCAATCCTAAGATGGCTAATAATGAACGCGAAATTTTATATCAAGGTTGGCAAAATGCTGTACAGCAAATTTGCTTATAGTTGGAAAGGAGAGCCATCATGCAGAAATTTTTTGTATGTATTATTCTAGTAGGACTTAGCTTTATTCTTTCAGCTTGTAATACCACTCGTTTTGCTTATCCAAATGGCAATAGTAAATTTACAGTTCTTGCAGCTTCTAATTCCCCTGTGGAAAGTGATAATCGTGCTTATAGTAAAGCACAGTCGATATGCAATAATTTTGCTGCTACGCCTAGCATTATTCAGGTAGATCGAGTACCCAATAGCGTTTCTCAGATTTTTATCGGTAATCAAGTAGTTTATATAACGCCTGCTTATCAGAAAAATGATTATATGACAATTATGCAAATTCAGTGTGTTCCCAAACCAGTGCCTAAAAATAATTCCAAATGATCATTTTTTGTAGAAAAACATCTTCAAGAATAGCTGGTTGTTGCTTAATTTTTTTTTAAAATACTTGTTTAAATTGTTTGTTATTATCGTGAAAGATTACGAGTAGGTAGGATGAGCATGAAAAAATTTGGATTAACTATATTATTACTAAGTGTTTTATCTCTGAGTACTTATTCAGTTTTGGCAGAAACTGCCATTACAAAAGGAGCTTTTTCTTTAACACCTTTTGCCTCTTATTATAGCTTTTCTAGTAAGCGGCATTTAAAAAGTGGCGGTGGTTTAGGTTTAGGGCTTGCTTATTATTTTAACAATAACTGGGCAACAGAGTTGAGTGGTAGTGAATTTGCTACTAAACAAAGTCGCTTGCCTGAAAAAAGTGTAGATGGGCAGTATATAACATTAAATGGCCTTTATTATTTTAGATCAGGAATGGGTTTTAGACCTTATCTTTCAGCAGGAATTGGTGCGTCACATTTTAGCCGTAATAGTAATAACAATCCAAGTACTCAGGGCAATGTGGGAGTAGGTGGAGGAGTTATTTATTTCATTGATCAATCTATTGCTTTACGTGCAGGTGCCAACGATTATTATAATTTAACAGGGAGTGGTAATAATGATGTGGCCCTACAAGGCGGAGTAAGTTTTTATTTTGGTGACCGTGGTGATGAATCTTCTGGCACTTCAACTGAAGAGGCTGCTCAAGAAACCGCCGAAAATGTTTATGTATTGCCTGATGAGTCAGAAACTAATGCGAGCGATATCACAACGCCAAGCACTACTCCTGCTTCTTCAGCAAAACAAAAACAAGCTTTTATTGCTGCAGCTGCAATAGAGGCTAGTAAATCTACTCCAAATACGAAAGCAGTAGCTTCAACTCCTACTCAAAAAGCTTCAAATAGTAGTGATAATACCTCTCAGAAAGTTAATACAAATAACCCAGACAATAATAATTTATATAATTGAATTAGCTGCTGGTTCTCTTAACCTTTCGACGACTGATAATCTACTTGAACGGAATTGAGATTGTCTTAATACATATATTAAAAAAGCCTGAAAGCCAGTGGGAGTTAAAATCATATCTAAAAAAATATTACTATGAAAAAAATAGCCAAGAGGCCTTAATCTATTACTAGGTGATGGACTTCTTCTAAGAGCTAATTCATGTCCATGAGATGTAGTAGCCTCGCTTTCTGTTTGTAATATTCTAGGATCAGAACGTATTAGTTCTTCTAAGATGTTGGTAGAAGATGGATTACAAATGTTTTCATAGGGAAACTTTAAAAACTCATTTAAAGCGTTCATTATATCTGAAAAAAGTTGTATAGATTTTTTACCTGCTCTAATCATTTGTTGCCCACATGGTAAAGTATTAAAACGTAATGAACGGGAAATTTCTGGAAATTTAACTTGAATTAAAAATTGTTTTACTGCAGAAGCATATTCAGGATTTTGCTTAGCAAAAAGACGAAGCATTTTGACATTATTAAGCCCAATAGAACTAAGAGGAGTAATCATAATTAAAACCTTATTTAATTTATTAATATTTTAAAATAGCCTATTTTAGCATAAAAAATTACCATTTTACTAAGATAAAAATGCTATTTATCTTAGTGAGTAAGGAATTGATTTTCTTATTTGTTACTAATCGCTTTAATATTAATCTCAAATCACCTTTTGAGTCTTTGAGCTTCAGGATCTGGATTAGCTACTGAGGCAGTAGTACTAGCAGCAGCAGGGAATATTCCAAATCTATCTCGGCCCGCGCCACCACCAACTCCACCGCTACCAGCTCCTGTTGCAGCAGCAGGTGTTAGAATATTTGAACTAGGATCTGGATCAGCTACTGAGGCAGTAGTACTAGCAGCAGCAGGGAGTGTAAATCTACCTTGATCACCACCAGCTCCAGCACCACCTTCGCCACCACCTCCTGAAGTAGTAGCAACTGCTGCTGAGGCAGCAGCTTCTAAACTTCTTAAAGCTTCAGCAGATAATGTACTTTCTAATTCTATAAATGAAACAGGAACCCCATAAGCTGTACCTAATTGAACTAATTTTTGCTTTGCTGAATTTGCTCGTTTTAAGTTATTATCATAGTCATCATCATAGCTAATATTTATGATATGATCTTTAAGCGTGGTAGTAGCTAATTGCAATAATTCTTTGTCAGTTTCTGTAACCTCTTCACTGGGAGTAGATTCTAAGAACTCAATAATTGTTTCTATTAACTGAATTTTTAATACATTGTGTATTGCATTTTCTGTGGGAATAGCCCGATAGATTTTTAATGCCTCTTCTCTATTTCCTCTTTGTATATAGAATGCAGTTTGCAAAGCTAAGGATTTATGCAAGGTAGAGGTTGGTACACCATCAATTATTTTTATTGCTTCAAAAAAAATAAAAGGAGTGTTAGAAATAACCGTAGGATAATATAAAAAATCTAAATAAAGAAAACCAATAACTTGTGATAATATTGCTAAAGAAGATAGTTTTTCTTCTAAATCTGTACGAGTAGGATCTGTATTTAATAGTAAAATACAGCGATAAGCTTCACGTAGAGAAGGATTGTCAGAAGGCCATTTAAATTTGCTAAAAATGGCTGCTTCAGCTGCAGAATCTAAATCGATTCTTGTAGCAAAAAGAGTTGGTTCAGTTTGAATAAGAGAAAAGTGATGCCAGTAAATTGCATTCATATTCTTTTTACTATAATAGTAATAATCAGCCAGACATTTTTCAGCTAAACCATCTCCTCTTAGAGGGAAACCCATCAATTTTTGAAAAAAACACTTTATAGATGTTTGGCTTTTTATTTCTTTTAACATAGAAAGTAATATTAGAGGAATTTTGGCTAATTCATCCACGCGATAATCTAGTCGCCAAACCCTTAAGCAATAAGCTAAAGCTGGATATCGTGATATAGTAACTTTTATAGATTTATTTATTGAAGAAGAAGTAGAGGAACTAATAACATTTTTTGCTGTAATGAACCAGTCAACTATCATATCAGCATCACGACAAAGTATAGGGGATTTAACTTCCGAAAGAATACCAATTAATTGCTTACTTACTTGAAACATTGATAAAGGCTCATTGCAAATAGCTGCTTCAATTAAAGCTGAGAGATGATCTTCCCCAAGTTCTGGGTTGTCTGCATAAAGATGGTAAAGTGCATTAGATGCCTTTATATAACATTGAGCTACGGATAGCTTAAAGCACTCTGCAGCTTTAAGTAAAAGGATTTGTGCTTGTTCAGGATCACTGGCTTTTAATGCAATTGCTTGCTTCTTATAAAAAACACCTAAGCTAAACTGTTCACGAGACGGCAGAGAGCTTGGATCTTCAACAGGAATAGGCTCTTCTGCTCTTAGCATTTTTATGATAAATGATGCTTCTAAATCACCAGCACTTTCAGCTGCTGATAAAAGACTTTTCCGTTCTGTGCTAGAAATTGTATGATATTTTCTTAAATCAAGACGAACAATAGTGGTTCCGGCCCAGGGGACAATATCCTTATGTTCGTTTAATAGACCTATACCTTCTAAAACTTTGTCTCTTTCATAAGTTACAAGCTTAAGTGCTCGAAGGCAATGGGAGCGCGCTTGAAGGCTAGGATTTTCTGATTCTTGATATTCCTCTATTTTAGAGTTAATTAATGTAAATTGATCATCTTCTGTTAGTGTTTTTTCTATAAAATGATACATGAGAAAAGCTGCTGCTAAACTAGCTTTTTGAGGATCTTCTGAGAATAAATCATCTAACTTTACACTTAGCTGCTTAGTTAATCTTTCATTAAATATGGTTCTTTGAGTGATGACAAGATGTAAATATTCTTGCAGTTTTAAAATTGAATCACCACTTTCAACTTCCCCTGGATTGGTTGTAGCAGCATCATCAACATTATCAGGGGGATCATCTGTAAGTCTATCAGGATCAGCAGTTGGTGGTTTTGGCTCGCCACTAAAATGGGAAAGAAAATCTTGATCTAGAATAATAGTACGACCGTCATCATCTAGAGCTCTTTCTCTTCGAATACGATCAAGGGTTCTGAGAGTACTCGCTGCAGCAGCACCAGTAATAGTTGGTTCACCGCTAGGATTTTCTTCTCTAGTTGAAGTAGCTGTTCTTAGCATTTATATTTCCTCTTTTACTAATTCTTAATAATTCCTCACGATCACCGCTACAATGTAGTCAGCATGCTAATGCCAGGAATATCCGCCAGTTTTTATGCCATTTCATGTTGCTGATATAGAGCAGTCAGTTCATTTTCATAATATTCTATTTCTTGATTAGCTCACAATACAATTGACTTAAAATACGCTGCGTTAATGGCGTCAGCTTATCATTTTCATTTCACGAATCCTTATAGCATGCTGCTCTAATTATTTCTTGATAACAAATCAAATTCGGGAGGACTAGGAACACGATCGGGATCGGGATCAGTCGTCAGAATCAGATTAGCCTGACAAAAAAAAGCATGTATTCCTGAAAGCTGTGTTGTAATATCAGCGTATCGTAGTTTAGGGTATGTTTCTCTAAATCTATCCGTTTCTAAAATTCTAGTAAAGGTTGAGCTACTTTCAGAGACTAAAAAATTATCTAAAGCTCTCATTGTTTCAACTGAAAGTCTAATAGTGCTTTGCCCTGAGCTAGTTATTCTTTCGTCGCATGGTAAAGAATTAAAATGTACTGAGCGTGAAAATTCAGGGTATCTAATATAAGTCAAAAGTTGTTTTATGGCATTAGCATACTTAGGACACTGTTTAGCAAAAAGAGTTAGCATTTTTACACTGGAGCGGCCAATAGCGCTAAGAGGTGTAATCATCGATATATACTCTTAATTTTATAATTATTAAAGTAATGAAGTTTATAAATAAAGATCTCCAAAGTCAATAATAAGTAAATTCTTTAAAATTAAGACCCTTTAACTAGCTAATTTTTTTGATAATTTTAAATAAGATCAATTGCTTTTTCCTTTCAATTTAAAAGGAAGCAGTTTTTTTAAATTTATTAAAATAACAGCAGCTTATCGCTCATCAATAGCAACAAAGTCGCGTTTAGTATAGCCAGTATAAAGTTGTCTGGGCCTGCCAATTTTATAAGCATTACTCAGCATTTCATTCCAATGAGCAGCCCAACCTACAGAACGTCCTAAGGTAAAAATAACAGTAAATAAACGAGAAGGTATCCCTAAAGCACTTTGTGTAATTCCAGAATAAAAGTCCACATTTGGATAAAGCTTTCTTTCTAAAAAATAAGCATCTTCTAATGCAATTTTTTCTAAGGCTTTAGCAACTTTAAATACTTCTAATTCATGGGAACCGGTTTCTTCTAAAACATCATAACAAATTTTACGCATGACGCTCGCACGAGGGTCATAGTTTTTATAAACTCGATGGCCAAAACCCATTAACCGAAAAGAATCGCTTTTATCTTTTGCGCGTGCGATATAATGAGGAATGCGATCAACAGACGCAATTTCATGTAGCATATTAAGTGCTGCTTCATTAGCACCGCCATGTGCGGGACCCCATAAAGCGGTAGCTCCAGCTGCAAAAGCAGCAAAAGGATCAGTATCAGTTGAGCCTGAAAGTCTAACAGTTGAAGTAGAAGCGTTTTGCTCATGATCTGCATGTAAAACAAAAATAGTGTCCATAGCTTTACATAAAACAGGATTAGGTTTATCAGTATCACTTGCTTTGCCATACATCATGTAAATGAAATTTTCTGAATAAGTTAAATCTTTGCGTGGACTAAGGAACGTTTCGCCTTTTCCATGTCTATAACACATGGCAGTTAAAGTAGGAATCTTAGCAACAAATTTAATTGCGGCATCCATTCTATCACTGCTATTTTTAATGTTTGTTTGATCATGATAAAGGCCTGCTAAACTTGCAATGGCAGCAGTGATCATGGCCATAGGATGAGCTTCTTTTTTAAAGCCTTTAAAAATATTTTCAATGATTGGGTCAACGGCCATATGGTCATTAACTTTTTTCTCAAAAGCCGTTTTTCCTGCTTGAGTAGGTAGTTCACCGTTTAAAATTAAATAGCAGACTTCCATAAAATCTGATTTTTCTGCTAGTTGGTCAATCGGATAACCTCGATAAAGGAGTACCCCTTTACCACCATCAATGAAGGTTATTTTTGATTCACAGGCAGCGGTTGCCATAAAACCAGGATCATAAGTAAAGGCTCCGGATTTACCCAGGGAGCTTACCTCAATAACATCTTGGCCTAAAGTAGGTCTATGTATAGGAAGCTCAACGCTGGCATTGTTAAAATTTAATAGCGCTTTATCATCATTCATTACTTATTAACTCCTAAAACAAAAATATTTACCTCATTATGAGGTGCTCAAATCTTAAACAGTTGAATTAGCTAACTATATGTGTGTTATTTTTCAAATACCAGGATAATCCCAGATGTTTAATAGTCAAGCAAAATAGCAAAGAGCTGAAATAGTTGCGTAATATTTTTTCAGAGCTTTAAAATCCTTCTTCATTCTAGGCTGAAAAGGCAATTTCGCTTTGTTTTCATAGACTAATGAAGCTATAATAGCGACAGCTTCAAAGCAGCTTATTGTTCATATTATCATCAAATTGCGAATAGCAATAAGTAAACTATAGATAATATATTGATTGTTGAGGTATTTATGGTAAATAAAGAAAGACCCGTTAATCTTAAGCTAACATCTATCCATTTCCCTATGCCTGCTATTACCTCAATTCTCCATCGTATTACTGGTGTGGTATTATTTTTTTTCATTCCTTTTCTTTTATGGCTTACTTGGTATTCCTTAAGCTCAGAGCAGAGTTTTAATAATATTAAAACTTTTATGAGTTTATTTAGCTTTAGATTTTTCCTATGGGTTTTTATTTCTGCTTTGTTTTATCATATTGTTGCAGGTATTAGGCATTTGTTTATGGATATTCATATTGGCGAAACACTTAAAGGCGGACGTTACAGCGCTTGGTTTATTTTCATTTTATCAGCTGTGGTAATAATTTTGTTAGGAATTTACTTGTTAATTGGATTTAACTTTACCCTTTAAGGAGTAATAATGAGCACTAATACTAAAGGCTTGCGTGATTGGATAATTCAACGAGTCAGTGCAATTTATTTAGGCTTGTATGCGACTTTCTTATTTGTTTATTTAATTGTGCATCCAGATTTAACCTATCAAGTCTGGCAAAATTTATTTACTTTATTTTGGTTTCGTGTTGCTTCTATCCTATTATTTGGCTGTTTAGTTCTTCATACTTGGATTGGCTTATGGACTGTTATTACAGATTATATTAAATTGCCGATCATTAGAATGATCGTGCAATTGCTAATAATTTTTTCTTTAATCATATTTTTTATTTGGGGTATTGAGATAGTTTGGGGAATTCCACTTACTTGGATTTAAATAAACGTAATTAAAATCAATAACGATAGGTAGTTTTCGGTTAAAGTCGCTGTGCAGGAGAGTAGAGATGGGACATGCAATATACGAATTTGATGCTATTATTGTTGGGGCTGGCGGTGCTGGGATGCGCGCTTCTTTACAATTGGCAAAGTCTGGTTTTAATGTTGCTGTTCTTAGCAAAGTATTTCCCACTAGATCTCATACAGTTTCTGCTCAAGGAGGGATTGCTGCAGCGTTAGGCAATGAACACCCAGATGATTGGCGTTGGCATATGTATGATACGGTTGTCGGTTCAGAGTATTTAAGTGATCAAAATTGTGTAGAGTATATGTGTCGTGAAGCTCCGCAAGCAATTATTGAATTAGAGCATTATGGGATGCCTTTTTCACGAATGGATAATGGTAAAATTTACCAACGAGCTTTCGGCGGACAAACCATTGATTATGGCAAGGGTGTTGCGCATCGAACTTGTGCGGCTGCTGATCGTACAGGCCATGCTTTGCTTCATACTTTATATCAACAAAATGTAAAAGCTAAAACCAATTTTTTTGTGGAATGGTATGCGCTTGATTTAATTCATCGAACAGATGGTTCAATTGCAGGGCTGACTGCTTTATGCATTGAAACTGGTGAGGTAGTTTGTTTTAAATCAAGGGTTGTTATTTTAGCAACAGGGGGTGCGGGCCGTATTTTTGAATCGACTACTAATGCTTATATTAATACGGGTGACGGAATAGGAATGGCTTTACGAGCAGGATTGCCTGTTCAAGACATGGAGTTTTGGCAATTTCACCCTACGGGAATAGCAGGCGCAGGCGTATTGGTTACTGAGGGTTGTCGAGGTGAAGGGGGTTATTTAATTAATAGTGCAGGTGAACGTTTTATGGAGCGTTATGCACCGCATGCGAAAGATCTGGCTTGTCGTGATGTGGTAGCTCGTGCTATTACCATGGAAATTCGTGAACATAAAGGCTTTGTGAATAATGGTGTAGATTGTGTGAAATTGAATCTTACTCATTTAGGCGAAGATATTATTAAAGAGCGTTTACCAGGTATTCGTGAATTATCGATGATCTTTGCTGGGGTTGATCCTATTAAAGAGCCTATTCCAGTTGTACCAACTTGTCACTACATGATGGGTGGCGTTCCTACTAACATTCATGGTCAAGTTATTACACAAAATAATCAGGGTGAGGATAAAATTGTTAATGGTTTATATGCAGTAGGTGAATGTGCTTGTGTTTCAGTGCATGGTTCTAATCGGTTGGGTAGTAACTCCTTGTTAGATCTGGTGGTGTTTGGTAGAGCCGCCGGTCAGCATTTAGAACAAACATTACGTCAATCTGATGAACTTATTCCTGTGGCAGAGAGTGATATTGATCAAGCTATGGCGCGATACCATTATTGGGTTAATAGTGATAGTACCAAAGGTGAAAGCTTCCAGGAAATTAGAACAGAGTTGAAAAAAACTATGCAGGCTTGTTTTGGTGTTTTTAGACAAGAAAGCGATATGGAACAAGGCATGAAAAAACTTGAAGAATTGCGTGAACGTGCAAAACATGCCTACATAACTGACAAGAGTAAAGTATTTAATAATGCAATGATAGAAGCGTTAGAGTTTGATAATTTGATAGCAGTTGCTTTTGCAACCGCCTATAGTGCAAAAATCCGCAAGGAAAGCCGTGGTGCTCACAGCCGAGAAGATTATCCACATCGAGATGATCAACATTGGTTAAAGCATACTGTTTATTATTATCAAGGTAATCAAATTAATTATCGACCTGTTAATCTTCACCCATTAAGTATTAAGCCTTTCGAGCCTAAACCACGTGAGTTATAGGAGAAATATACTATGAAATTTTTAATTTATCGCTATAACCCTGATCAAGATAAAGAACCTTATATGCAAGAGTATCATTTAGATATTCCTAAAGATAAGGATATGATGTTATTAACGGCTATTGAAATGATCAAAGAACAAGATCAAACTTTATCGGTTAGACGTTCTTGCCGTGAAGGGGTTTGTGGTTCAGATGGGATGAGCATTAATGGCAAAAATGGGTTGGCTTGCATTACGTTGTTGTCAAACCTAAAAGAGCCAATAGTATTAAGGCCTTTACCAGGGTTTCCAGTGATTCGTGACTTAGTTGTTGATATGAATCAATTTTATAAACAGTATCAGAGTGTTGAACCTTATTTACAAAATGATGAACCTGAGCCAGCAAAAGAAAGGTTGCAAACACCTAAGCAACGCGCCGAATTAGATGGCTTGTACGAATGCATTTTATGTGCTTGCTGTTCTTCTTCTTGTCCTTCTTTTTGGTGGAACCCTGATAAGTTTGTTGGGCCAGCGGGTTTACTTCAAGCGTATCGTTTTATTACTGATTCACGAGATACTGCAACAGTTAAGCGCCTGAAAAATTTAAGTGACCCTTTTAGAATCTTTCGTTGCCGTGGGATTATGAACTGTGTATCAGTTTGTCCTAAGGGATTAAATCCAACCCGCGCAATTGGTAAGATCAAGTCAGCTATGCTGAAGCGAGATATACAAGATCAAGGGTAAGTTTAAAGAGATAATAAAAATTATAAAAGAAATAGGTTAAGATAATGCAAATAAATGACATGCTAAGTTATTGGAAAAGTTCATATTTGGAAGGAGATAATTTAACTTACATTGAGGAATTGTATGAAAAATATTTAAAAAATCCTGACTCAGTACCTTTGCAATGGCAAGCTTATTTTGATGAAATCAATGATCATAAATTTTCTAAAGATGTTTCTCTTAATGAAATTCGAGATTATTTTAAAAATTTAATTATCAAACCACAGTCTTTTGTTTCAACGCCTGGCCAAGAGGGCAAAGAAAGTAAGGTGGCGGAATTAATTAATGCTTATCGAGCTTATGGCCATCATCATGCTGATTTAGATCCTTTGAAACTGGCCAATCGATTAGAAATGCCAACTTTAAGATTGGAGTATCACGGTTTAAGTGAGGCTGATTTAACAACGAAGTTTTATGCTGGCAATATGATTGGTTATCCAAATTCCACGTTGCAAGAAATATTAGAAATTCTTCAAAAGACTTATTGCGAAACTATCGCAGTAGAGTATATGCATATTACCAGCGAAGAGGAGGTAACTTGGTTACAACAAAAAATGGAACCTGTTGCTAACCATCCCAATTATGAAAAAGAAGAAAAGATAATGTTGTTAGAGCAATTAACGGCAGCTGAGGAATTAGAAAAATTTTTAGGGACCAAATACGTAGGACAAAAGCGCTTTTCTCTAGAAGGTGGAGAAGGCTTAATTTCTTTACTTGAAGTCATGATAAAGTACTCTGCTAAGCAAGAGTTAGTAGAAGAAATTGTTATTGGTATGGCTCACCGTGGCCGCTTAAACGTTTTGATCAATCTTATTGGTAAATCACCTTCACAATTATTTGCCGAATTTGAAGGCAAACTTATCGATGAACAACGGACCGGTGATGTAAAATATCACAAAGGGTTTTCAGCTGATGTAGTGATTAACGGCAAAACAGTCCATTTAGCTTTAGCATTTAACCCTTCTCATCTTGAAATTGTCTCTCCTGTAGTAGAAGGTTCGGTGCGAGCCAGGCAAAGACGTCGGGGTGATGAAAGACGTGAGCAAGTGCTACCTATTTTGATTCATGGTGATGCTGCAGTAGCAGGTCAGGGGGTGGTAATGGAAACTCTTAACCTTTCCCAAGCTAGAGGATTTTATACCGGCGGTAGTATTCATATAGTTATTAATAATCAAGTGGGCTTTACTACCAGCAATCCCTTAGATGCCAGGTCTACTTTATATTGTACTGATGTAATAAAAATGGTGCAGGCACCTATATTTCATGTGAATGGTGATGATCCTGAGGCGCTTGCTTTTGTTGCGAAAATAGTTTCTCAATATAGGGCTAAATTTCATAAAGATGTTGCCATAGATTTGGTTTGCTATCGACGACATGGTCATAATGAAGCGGATGATCCTTCCATTACCCAACCAGAAATGTATACGACTATAAAGAGCTTACCCACTACTAAAGAACTTTATGCTGCCAAATTAATTAAAGAAGGGTTGATTACACAAGAGCAAGCTAATGAGATTGCTAATGAGTATAGAAAAAAACTTGAAGCAGGTGAGCCTATTGTTAAAATAGCTGGAACAGAATGTAATGGTGGACGTCATGCTCCAGATTGGTCCAAACATATTGGCAAAGAGCTCAGTGAAGAAGTGGAAACCAAAGTTTCTGCTGAAAAACTAAAGGTATTAGCTGAAAAAATAGAAACAATTCCTAAAGAATTCACTGTACATCCTCAGGTAGAAAAATTATTAACTGAACGCAGAAAAATGACACAAGGTCAATTACCTATCAATTGGGGATATGCAGAGACCTTAGCCTATGCTTCATTACTAGAGGAAGGTTATCCAGTAAGACTTTGTGGTCAAGATAGCGGTCGAGGAACTTTTGCTCATCGTCATGTCGTTTTACATGATGCTAAAACTGACGAAAATTATGTGCCGTTAGCGCATATTGATGCTAAACAAGCACCTTTTTTAGTTATTGATTCCATTTTATCAGAAGCTGCAGTGTTAGCTTTTGAGTATGGCTATGCTTCAGCAGATCCAGAATCCTTAGTAATTTGGGAGGCTCAATTCGGAGATTTTGCTAATAATGCCCAGGTAGTTATTGACCAATTTATTAGTTCAGGTGAGCAAAAGTGGAATCGATTATGTGGATTAACTATGTTATTACCACATGGTTATGAAGGAATGGGGCCAGAGCATTCTTCTGCGCGTTTAGAAAGATTTTTACAATTGTGTGCACAGCAAAACATGCAAGTTTGTGTTCCAACGACCCCAGCTCAAGTATTTCATATGTTGCGTAGACAAATGATACGGCCTGCACGTAAACCATTAATTGTTATGTCGCCTAAAAGCCTATTAAGACACAAGTTAGCGACTTCTTCGCTAGAAGATTTAACACAAGGTAAGTTTTATTTAGTTATTCCTGAAATTGATGATATTAAAGCAAGTGATACTAAACGAGTAGTCATTTGTAGCGGAAAAGTTTATTTTGACTTGTTACAAACTCGTCGTGACAAGCAGTTGACTGATATTGCTATTATTAGAATAGAACAGCAGTATCCATTTCCTAGAGAAGAATTAACAACATTATTAAATAAATATACTAAAGCACATGATATAATATGGTGCCAAGAGGAACCCAAAAATCAAGGTGCGTGGTATCAGATTAATCATCATCTGCATGCTTGTTTAGCAAAACACCAGCACTTGAATTATGCGGGAAGAATGGCTTCTGCAGCGCCAGCTGTGGGCTATTCAACCAGGCATAATCTAGAACAAAAAGTTTTGATTGCAGAAGCATTAGGGTTATAGATCAAAGATTGGGCAGCTAAATGCTTAAAGCTGCATAAATTAAATAAAGCAATGCTTGGAGAAAATTATGACAATTGACATTAAAGTACCACAATTACCAGAATCTGTGATGGATGCGACAGTCGGTGAATGGCATAAAAAACCAGGAGACAAAGTAGCACGTGGCGAAAATGTAGTTGATTTAGAAACTGATAAAGTAGTATTAGAAGTTCCAGCACCACAGGATGGGATTTTAGAAGAAATTATACAGGCTCAAGGTGTTACGGTGGTAGCTGGTGCTGTTTTAGCAAAGATTAGCGCAGAGGCTAAAGAGTCAACTAAAAAAGCAGAGGTTGCAGCAAGTGCTAAAGCTCCTGCAAATACTGCTGTTAAGGAAGAGCTATCTCCTTCAGTAAGACGTATGGTTGCTGAACATGAAGTTGATATAAAGCAAGTTAAGGGCAGTGGTAAAGACGGCAGAATTACTAAACAGGATGTAGAAGAGGCTTTAAAGCACAAGCCTACTCCTAATGAAGCGAAATCATCAAGTACTTCAGGAGGAGGTGGCGCTCGAGAAGAAAAACGGGTTCCTATGAGTCGATTAAGAGCTCGTATTGCTGAGCGCTTATTAGCTGCTAAAAATACCACTGCCATGTTAACGACTTTTAATGAAATAGATATGAAAGCAGTGATGGATTTACGAGCTGCTTATAAAGATATTTTTGAAAAGCAGTATAATGTTCGTTTAGGTTTTATGTCATTTTTTACTAAGGCAGTTGTAGAGGCTTTAAAACGATTTCCCGATGTCAATGCTTCCATTGATGGCAATGATTTGGTTTATCACGGTTTTTTTGACATAGGGATGGCTGTTTCTACAGAACGTGGTTTAGTGGTACCTATTGTACGTGATGCCGATCAGTTGAGCATGGCTGAAATTGAAAAGCAAATAGCTAGTTATGCGAAGCGTGCCCGTGATGGGGAGTTAACTTTAGAAGAAATGACAGGTGGTACTTTTACCATTACCAATGGTGGAGTTTTTGGTTCTTTGCTTTCTACGCCTATTTTAAATCTACCCCAAAGTGCTATTTTGGGGTTGCATAAAATAGAAGATAGGGCAGTAGTAGTGAATGGTGAAATTATTATTAGACCGATGATGTATGTAGCCATGTCCTATGACCACCGAATTATTGATGGTAGACAGTCAGTACAATTTTTAAAAACTGTTAAAGAACTAATTGAGGATCCAAGTCGTCTAATACTAGAAGTTTAATTTACATTTCATAAGAGGAGCAGTCAAAAAAAATGAACCTACACGAATATCAAGCAAAAAAACTCTTGGCGGAATATGGATTGCCCGCCCCTCAAGGGCAAGTGGCCTGGAATGTCGAAGAAGTCGTAGCAGTTGCTAATCATCTCGGTGGTTCACAATGGATTGTTAAAGCTCAGGTACATGCTGGTGGACGTGGGAAAGCTGGCGGCGTGAAATTTGTAAAAAATAAAGATGAGTTAATGGCCGTTGCTAAATCATTGCTAGGGATAAGGTTGGTGACTCATCAAACCGATGAGCGAGGCCAGCCTGTAAATCAAGTGTTTATTGCAGAACCCTGTGATATTGAACGTGAGCTTTATTTAGGGGCAGTAGTTGATCGTAAAAGGCAGCGTATTGTTTTTATGGCTTCCACTGAAGGAGGTATTGAAATTGAGGAAGTCGCGGCTAAGACTCCTGAAAAGATTTTACAAGTGGAAGTTGATCCCTTATTAGGTGTAATGCCCTTTCAAGGCCGAGAATTGGCTTTTCAATTAGGCCTTAATGAAGAGCAAATTAAACAGTTTACTAAGATTTTAATAGGTTTGGGTAAAATGTTTAAAGAGCTAGATCTGTCGTTAATAGAAATTAATCCATTAGTTGTAGATAAACAAGGCCATCTAACTTGTTTAGATGCAAAAATCGTAGTGGATGATAATGCTTTATATCGTCACCCTAAATTACGTGATATGCGCGATCCTCATCAAGAAGATGAAAGAGAAAACCGTGCCCATGATTGGGAGTTAAATTATATTCGCTTAGAGGGGGATATTGGTTGTATGGTCAATGGCGCAGGACTTGCTATGGCTACCATGGACTTGATTAAGTTGAATGGAGGTAGTCCTGCTAATTTCTTGGATGTGGGGGGAGGTGCTACGAAAGAGCGAGTAACAGAAGCTTTTAAAATTATTTTATCTGATGAAAGTGTAAAAGGCATTCTAGTTAATATTTTCGGTGGTATTGTTCGTTGCGACATGGTTGCTGAAGGGATTATTGGAGCTGTACAAGAAGCGGAAGTAAAAGTACCTGTGGTAGTACGTTTAGAAGGTAATAACGCAGAGCTTGGTGCTAAAAAACTGGCAGGCAGTGGATTAAATATTACGCCAGCTAATGGCTTGGCCGATGCAGCACGTAAGATAGTAGAATTAACAGGTGGTAAACGATAATGAGTATATTAATTAATAAAAATACCAAAGTGATTTGTCAGGGCTTTACTGGTAAAAATGGCACTTTCCATTCAGAGCAAGCCATAGCCTATGGGACTAAAATGGTTGGTGGTGTAACACCCGGTAAAGGTGGACAAAAACACTTAGGCTTACCTGTTTTTGATACCGTTACAGAAGCAGTAAAAGAAACTGGTGCTACAGCCAGTGTTATTTATGTGCCAGCGCCATTTTGTAAAGATTCTATCATTGAAGCAGCAGATGCTGGTATAGCGCTGATAGTTTGTATAACTGAGGGCGTACCAACACTAGATATGTTAGACGTAAAGTATTACTTAGATAAAAATACCAAAGCAAGAATGATTGGACCTAACTGTCCAGGCGTGATTACACCTGGTGAATGTAAAATTGGGATTATGCCTGGTAATATTCATTTGCCTGGTAAAGTAGGGATTGTCTCAAGGTCTGGCACACTAACTTATGAATCAGTTAAGCAAACTACAGATTTAGGATTTGGTCAAAGCACATGTGTAGGGATTGGTGGTGATCCGATACCGGGAACTTCTTTCATTGATGTGCTAGCCATGTTTCAAAATGACCCACAAACTGAAGCTATTATCATGGTGGGTGAAATTGGTGGGAGTGCTGAAGAAGACGCAGCTGCTTTCATCAAGAAGTACGTCACTAAACCAGTTGTGGCTTATATAGCTGGTGTTACAGCGCCAGCTGGTAAACGTATGGGACATGCGGGTGCTATTATCTCTGGTGGGAAAGGGACTGCTGCTGAAAAATTTGCAGCCTTAGAAGCCGCAGGTGTTCATACGGTTAAATCACCTGCAGAAATGGGCAATAAGCTTAAAGCGGTGACTGGTTGGTAAGCGAATGATTACAAATTCCAGGTAGTAAACGCCTGGAGTATCTTTTATTTTTGCTAGATTAGTAATTTTTGGTAAAATTTTACCAAAAATCTGTTATTTTATTTTTAATGTGTTAAAATTTATTCAAAGAATAGTAATAAAAAGAGTCATTATTAAGGCTTCTTTTTAGGAATATTATCAATAATAAATAACCTGCTGAAAAGAGGTAGTTATGAAGCAATATTTATTAGCCATTATTATGAGTAGTTTTGCTATTAATTGTATAGCACAAAATGATACCCTAACTCTTATTAATCATTATCCGCAGCCAATTGTTATTCATACCTTATTTGAAAGTGCCAGTATTGCGACTGATATTCCTGCTGCTATTACGCTTTATCCTTATGCACAATATACCATAACTATTGATCCAAATAATTTGATTAACAAAGAAATTTATATGAATGCGAGTGCAGCTGATTACTTTCATGATGATTTTCTGGGGGTGGGTTTATTAGCGTTGAAATCAACAACTTCTTATGAGCCTACCTCATTACAGGTCCATGGCTATCAGGTTACTTCCGCACTTTCTTTTTCTTGGACTAATCCTGATACGGCAGTCAGTGTTACATTCTGTGCACCGAAAGATTTTAATACTGAAACCTATCAATGTAATTAAAATTTAAGAAAAAAGATAATTTTGTTAAGGATGACTGCGAGTAGCTCTGCCAAGCGATTCTTTAATAAAAAATAAAGCCAGCAAAAAAGCCACAGTAATTAAGCCATACTCTAAAATCATAGCATGCTGGTAAGCGTTTAATGAATAGATTTGATTGTTTAAATTATGATGGCTTTGCCAGCAATCTAATAGCCAACCAAATAGAGGAGCAGCAAAAAGTGTAGGCAGAGTAGCTAGCATATTAATAAAGCCAATGGCAGTACCTGTTGTTTTTGGGTTAAGCTCACAGCCCATAGCATAACAAAGTCCACTAAAACTAGATAGTAACCCTAAACTTAGAAATGATAAGAATAGACTTAATACACTAAGTTGAGTTTCATAAGTAATCAGTAATAAAATAAGAATACAAAGAAAGCTACTGATGACTAAGAAGGGCTTGCGTTTATAAATCACATCCGACAGCCAACCTGAAATAGGACTACCTAGTATCCACCCTAAAAAGATCATGGAATTAATAGCTGCGGCAGTATGAGAAGAAAGCGTGGGATAATAGGTTTTAAGGAAATTAATTCCCCACAGCGAACCTAATGTGCCCGTAATAATATAAATCAGTCCCTCAAAAATGGCTATATACCAATTTTGTGAAGAACCTATTACTGCTTTAACTTCACTGAGTAAATCTTGCTGTAAGCAGGTTCGCTCTGGATTATCACGTATAACTAATATAAAAAAGAGTAAAAAAATAAAAGCAATAGTACTCAGTAAGTAAATAGTAGAACGCCAGCCAATAGTAACAACTAAACTTGTCAAAGGCGCTTCTAACAAACCGCCACTTAGTCCTACCATAATGGTTAAGCTTAAACCTAGTGCTAGCCAACGTAATTGAATCCATTGGGAAACAATAAACATAGCGCCCATAAGCCCGAAAGCACCACCAAATCCTGCAATAGTGCGACCTAAAATTGCTATGAAATAATGATTAGTAGATGCAAAAATAAAAAGCCCTAGACCACATAAACCCGCTGCAAGTGGCATGATACGACGTGCACCAAATTTATCTAAGAGCATACCGCCAATAATTTGCATTAGCGCGTAGGTACTAAAATAGCAGCTGTCTAACCAACCAACTTGGCTAGCAGTTAAATGAAAACTTGTCATAAGAGGATTAACAAGCGTGCTAGGTATAATTTCTAGAATAGTTTCATAGAAATAGTAGCTCGCGCCTAGCAAACAAATGATAAATTGCCAGGGTAGTTTTGGCTTTTTTGACATAAGTTATTGTAAAAATGTAATGAATAATAAGAAAATTATAAAGCTTATAAAGACTGATAGTAAAAGGTTTTAAAATAAAAGACTTAATAAATGGTTAAGCTTTGTCCTGTATAATTGATATTGATTAATATTTGCCAAGTCTTAAAAAGGGCGTATAATAATTAATTGAATGATCATTCAATTATGAATTGAACGTTTAAAATAGTGATAAGATAGCAATATTTTATGATTAGTAAGTAGGTAAAATATACGGATTTTTTTAATTTAATTAGGAATTAAAATACTTATAAACAAGAATAGTTTGGGAAAAATAATAAAAATAGACTAGTTAAATTATCATTTTTATTAAGCTTCCCTTAAGATTAATAACAAGAAGAGGAAACTTATTATGCCAACTAGAAGCAAAGACGGTCAAGTAGAACAACAACAACATTTAGTTCCAAGCGGAACTGGTGGCGGAGGTGGAGGCTACGGTGCTGCAGTGGATGGTGCTGCGTTACAGGCTGCAAGAGCAGGCAGTAGCTTAATTGCTAGTTTAGGTACTCAGAGAGCATGGTGGAGACTTCCTTTAGCAGTAGCAAAAAGTGGCGCTGCAGTAACTGCAGCGGCTAGTGCTGGTGGAGCGAGTGGTGGTATTACAGTTGCAGAGGCACTTAGTTATAGCGCAATGACTGCTGTTGAAGAAGTGGGTGCAGTTGGAGATAGCAAAGTGGGGGCAGTAGCAGTTGTTATTGATGGTGAAGAAGCTGCAGCCGCACGACCTAGACAGCATGCTAAAGAAAGATTTGTTATTGGTGAGGGAGCTGCAACTGCCGTATCAATTCCCTTTCGGGATTTAGACACTCTTTTTACTCGCGCAGCAGTATTTGAAAAAAGAGCTGGTGGATTCTTACGAGATGGATTAAGAAGAGTCACTTATGGAAAAGAAGCATTCGTAGGCCAATCATTGCCTATTTTTGTTATTGATAATATTATGCGCTATGACCAAACTGCAATTGTTCAATTGATGAGATATTTAAACAAGGGTCTCTTTGATAGCGCTGCTGTAATTCTGCCAGGAGTGAATGCTTTGGTTGGCTTGGCCATAGGTTTATTGAAGGCTCATTGCTGTTGCCCTACTCAAGCGCCAGAACGTTTTTTTGCGCGACCGAGAATTACAACAGGGGATAGTCCAGTGCCGATAATAAAGATGCTGCAGTTATTAGTCGATGAGCTAGAGAAGAATAAAGCAGCTTTAGAAACTATAAAAGCTCAAGAAAGAAAATGGATGCTGGGTTCAATTATTGAATTGATTCTTTGGGAATCAGTAGGAGTTATGCAACGAGTTAATCCAGCAGCAGCTGCGATGCTTCCTGGTGCAGTAACGCCATTTTTGGTTGCTAGTGTAAGCTTTTTAGTTGCCTATAAGCTCACAAAAGATATTGCTCCTGATAAAGTTGTACAAGATCTTATTGATGAAATTAATAGCTTTATGAGAGAGAATTCTTTGGGCCTCCAAGCGATTTAATTAGCATAGAGCCCCCCTGGTATCTTAAATTAATTTCTGCTACTCTGGCTGTTTTATTAAGGACTCTTAAGAGCAATAATGAATCAGCCTACTGTAGCAGAAATTGCTGTTTTAATTCCTGCCTATCAACCAGGATCTCAACTCTTACCTTTGTTAGAAGAATTGAGTGTGCAAGGATTTGCACAGATTATTTTAATCAACGATGGTTCTGCCACAGAGTATGATTCAATTTTTGAACAAGCTAGTAAATCAAAAATTGTTACTTTATTAACCCATCCACAAAATCAAGGTAAAGGGGCTGCCATAAAAACGGGCATTAGCCATCTACTTAAACATCATGCTGAGTTATTAGGAATTGTTACCGCTGATGCAGATGGTCAACATTTAGCTAAAGATATTAAGGCAGTAGCCGAAGCTTTCCTAGCAACACCTGAGCAATTAATTTTAGGCGAACGAACTTTTACTAAAAATATGCCACTTAGAAGTAGATTTGGTAATATTTTAACTCAAAAATTATTTGGCTGGCTCTACAAAGCAAAAATCCAAGATACCCAAACTGGGCTTAGAGGGTTTTCTTTAAAACTAGCGCAAGAGTTTTTGAACATTAGTTATGGTCGGTATGAGTTTGAGTTTGAATGTCTTATTGAGACAGTGAATTTGGGTTATAAAATCCATACTGTTCCTATCGAAATGGTTTATATTGATAATAATGTTTCTTCCCACTTTCGACCGGTCATTGATTCAGTTAAAATTTATTATGTATTTTTTCGGTACATGGTCATTGCCTTCGGTTCATTTTTAATTGATTTAGCAATCTTTGTAGTGCTCAATTACTTTATTCATAATATTTTATTAAGCTTATTTGTAGCGCGTTTTGTGTCCTCAAGTTTTAATTTCCACCAAAATAAATATATAGTTTATCGCTCACATGATCGAGAGAAAATTCGTCTGGAAATAATTAAGTATATACTCTTAGCGTTTTTAATTTTTATTGGTTCCTATATTTTACTTTCAATATTCCACTTAACTTTTCACGTTAGTATTATTGGGTCAAAAATCTTAGCGGATATTATTTTATTCTGTATTAGCTTCATTATTCAGCGCTATATTGTTTTTTGTTAAAAATTAGTTATTAATATCATTAATGATACCTTGTGTGCTATGACTGACAGCGGTATCCAAAGTTGTTTGAGTTGCGTTTGCAGTATTTGATTCTACAGTTGAACAACTTACAAATAATAAACTGATCAATAACAAAAACATTATTCGTAGCATAGAATTATTCCTTTCTATAATAAATTAATTATAATCTTTAATCAGAGAATGTAAATATTGAGCTTATTTTTAATTCGTTGAGTAATTGAATTGGTTTATTAGCATGCAGACATTAGAGACAGTTTTAGCAGCCACTAGTTTTCAACCAGTTATTCCAGCAGCTTTGCAGTGGGGACGAGCAATTATCTTAGATATGAATGCTCCGATATGGCAGAAGTTAAGTTTTGCTTCTGTCGCGAACCTAATACAGCTAACCCAAGCGTTAATGCAAGAGGTAGGTGCAGTTGTAGCAATAGGACGTTATGCGGAAAATAGAGTATATTTATACAAACAGCACGCCTTATTTTCTGCTCAAAAAAACTTACGTAGTATACATTTAGGGATAGATCTGGGTGTCCCAGTTAAGACACCAGTTTATACTCCTTTAAAAGGTGTTTTGCATAGTTTTGCTGATAATAATAATGCAGGAGATTATGGACCAACGATTTTGTTAGCCCATCAATTAGCCGGCCATATTTTTTATACTCTTTATGGTCATTTATCACGAAGTTCATTAATTAATTTAACAGTGGGCACAGAATTTGCCGCTGGCGAGCAAATTGGGACGGTAGGAGACAGCCATGAGAATGGAGGCTGGCCTTCGCATTTACATTTTCAAATTATCAAGGAGTTAGAAAACCAACAAGGAGATTATCCGGGTGTGGCTGCTCCTGAAGAGGCGGCAAAATATCTAGCAAATTGTCCAGATCCTAATTTAATTTTACGCTTGAGTATTTAAAAATTTTAAGCTTCTTTAGGAATCAAAAAAAATTTGCTAAGCTTATCAATTTGAGAATAAGCTATGCAACTTGCAGCGTTTGATTATAAGCTACCGCCTGAATTAATTGCACGTTATCCTACCGCAAAGCGGTCAGAAAGCCGTTTGCTTTGTTTAAGTCGGCAAACAGGGCAACTTGCTCATAAAAAATTTTATGAATTAATTGACTTGTTATCACCACAAGACCTGTTGGTATTTAATAATAGTCGTGTTATTCGTGCACGTCTTTTTGGCCACAAGCCTTCAGGAGGCAGAGTTGAGATTTTAGTAGAAAGAGTTTTATCAACTTACGAAGTGATTGCTCATGTGCGCGTTAATAAAAAACTTCATTCTGGTTCTGTTATTCTTTTGCCTAAGGGTATTACAGCAACCTTGTTAAGTCGATCTTTGGATCTATTTCATTTGCAGTTTAGCCAACCAGTCTTTTCTACTTTAGAACAAATTGGCCATATTCCTTTACCAGGCTATATCAATCGAGCGGATGAGGCCTTTGATGAAAATCGTTATCAAACTGTGTATGCAGATCTTCAAGGTTCTGTCGCCGCGCCCACTGCAGGCTTGCATTTTGATCAGGAACTATTAAATAAAATCAAAACTAAAGGTGTAGCAGCAGCTTTTGTAACTTTACACGTAGGCGCAGGGACTTTTCAACCAGTACGAGTAGAGAATATTACCCAACACGCTATGCATGCAGAATTAATAGAAGTGTCAGCAGAAGTTTGTGAAAAGGTTAAGCAAACTCAGGCTAGCGGTGGAAGAATAATTGCGGTAGGTACTACTTCGGTGCGATGTTTAGAAACCGCAAGTCAATCTGGAATAATCAAACCATTTCAGGGTGAAACGAATATTTTTATTTATCCGGGTCATCAATTTCAGGTAGTTGATGTGATGATTACTAATTTTCATTTACCTAAATCTTCACTTTTAATGCTGGTGAGCGCTTTTGCGGGACTTGAATCAATAAAGCGAGCTTACCAAGTAGCTATTGAAAATCAATATCGCTTTTATAGTTACGGCGATGCGATGTTTATAGTGGATTAACTATAATAAACCCATTAAAAATGAGCTACAAATGAGCAACTTTGCAGGATTTTTGTGGGGAAATAAAACAATCATTGGTATTTATAATGACTTTGCTATAATCTTGCCGTTTTAATGCTTGATGCAATTACTTTGGGAGTAATTTATGAGTTTTATTAGCACCGCTTATGCCGCTGATGCTGTTACTACAGTTGCGCCAGCTGCGCAACCCCATTCCCCTTCTATGACACCTATGATAGTTATTTTAGCAGTCATTATTTTATTCTATTTTTGGTTATGGCGTAGCCAAAGTAAAAAAACTAAAAGTCGTCAAACAGTGATTGATGGTTTAACCAAAGGTGATGAAATTATTACGACAGGCGGTGTCGCAGGGCTTGTTAAAGGAGTTGAAGAAGGTTATATCACTTTACAAGTTGCTACGGAAACAGATATTTTAGTGCAAAAATCTGCTGTGGCAGCAATTTTACCAAAAGGTACTATTAAGCATTTAGAAAAATAGTACACAGGGTAGTGAAAAAGGACATTGGTGAATGAATAAATACCCGGCATGGAAATACTGGTTATTACTTGTTGTATTGTTAGTGGGTATTGTATATGCCTTGCCTAATGCGTTTGGTACCGATCCTTCTGTTGAAATATCAAGTCCAACGCCTGGGGTTAGTTTAACTAATAATGATTTATCTGCTGTTACCCAATTATTACAGACTGATCAATTGATCTATAAATCGATCGTACTAGATGATAAAAGTATACTTATTCGTTTTAACAGTATAGATACCCAGCAATTAACCCAAGAGCAACTTAAAAAACAATTAGGTCATAAGTATTTAATTGCTATTTCTTTAGCTCCTGCAGCGCCTAAATGGCTATTGGCGCTTGGGGCTGAGCCTATGCGTTATGGCCTCGATTTACGGGGTGGGGTCCATTTTCTTTTACAGATAGATGTCAATTCAGTCATGAAGCGTCGATTACAAAGTGATGTGCGTAATGTCGCTGAAACCTTGCGTAGTGAACAGCTTCGTTATGCAGGAATTAATTTATCGCAAGGCAATATCACTGTTAGTTTTAGAGATCAGACTACTTTAAACCAAGCTGATAATTTGCTTAATACGCGATTTACTGATTACCAGTGGCAACAAACTAAAGGTCAATTAAGTTTAACTGGCTCTTTAACGCCGCAAGCCATACAACAAAATAATCAATATACGGTAGAGCAAACCATGGAAACCTTAAAGCGTCGAGTGAATGAGCTTGGAGTTTCAGAAGCTACGGTTCAGCAACAGGGCGAATCTCGCATTGCAGTAGATTTGCCCGGTGTCCAAGATGCTACCCAGGCAAAAAGCCTATTAGGTAAAACTGCTACCTTAGAATTCCATTTAGTTGATACAAGCCATGACCCCATGGCTGCCGCAGAAGGAGTTGCTCCGCCTGATACAACGCTTTATACCTATAAAGGACGTCCCATATTGTTAAAGAATCAAATTGTATTAACAGGAGATGCTATTAGTAGTGCGACTTCTGGCTTTGATCAAAATGGACAGCCGGCTGTTAATATTCGTTTGGCGGGAGGCGGTGAAAGTAATTTTTATCATATTACGGGTGAAAATATTGGTCAGCCTATGGCAACTGTTTATATCGAGATTAAATCTTATCCTACCACTATTAATGGCCAACAAAAGATTATTTATAAAAAAATTAAACGCGTTATTAATATAGCTACCATTCAATCTGCATTAGGCAGTCCTTTCCAAGTCATGGGATTACCGAGTACCGCAGAAGCAAATGATTTAGCTATGCTACTTAGAGCAGGGGCTTTGATTGCACCGGTAACAATTATTGCTGAACAAAATGTGGGTCCTAGTATGGGACAACAAAACATTCGTTTAGGCATGATTTCTATTGTAGTTGGCTTAATTTTAGTAGTGTTTTTTATGGCGCTCTATTATCAGTTTTTGGGGGTTATCGCAGATATTGCTCTATTACTTAATTTAATTTTTATCGTAGCGGTGATGTCATTAATTGGTGCGGTATTAAGCTTTCCGGGTATCGCGGCCATGGTTTTGACCTTAGGGATGGCAGTTGATGCTAACGTGTTAATCTTTGAAAGAATTCGTGAAGAATTACGTCAAGGGGTAGCCGTACAGGCAGCAATCCATGCTGGTTATGAAAAAGCTTTTGCAACAATTGTTGATGCCAATGTCACCAGCTTGATTGCGGCAACTGTCTTATTTAGTTTAGGCACGGGTCCTATTAAAGGATTTGCGATAACGTTAATCATAGGGTTAATTACTTCGATGTTTACAGCCATTGCTTATACTAGAGCCATTGTAAACTTTGTTTATGGCGGTAAGAAAGTGAAAAGTATATCAATAGGCATTCATATTAAACGTCCAGAACAAGGTAATAATTAGTATGGAGTTTTTTAAACAGAATACACAGATTGATTTTATGAGGCTGCGGTTAATAGCAGCAATTTTTTCATTATTGTTGTTTATCGGATCAATTGTTTCACTTTGTGTGTATGGGCTTAACTGGGGGCTTGATTTTACAGGGGGTACCCAGGTACAGGTTGTTTATCAACAAGCGGCTAATTTAGAGCAAATCAGGCAACAATTAGACAATGCAGGACTGGAGAAATTTACAGTGCAAAACTATGGTGATACACGTACTGTTTTAATCAGTTTAGGAGCACAAAAAGGCAGTGCAGCTGAGAATGAAAAGTTGTTGCAAAACCAAGTGGTAAAACAAGTGATGGGGGCTTTACCAGGCGCGAACTTTCAAGCAGTTAATTTTATTGGTTCTTCAGTCAGTTCAGAACTTGCTTATAAAGGTATTTTAGCAGTTATCGTGGCTTTATTGGGTACTATGATCTATATCGCACTCCGATTTGAATATCGTTTAGCTGTGAGTGCTGCGGTGGCTTTAATTCATGATCCTATTTTAATTTTAGGAATTTTTTCATTTTTTCATATTCAATTTGATTTAACAGCTTTAGCAGCAGTATTAACTGTCATCGGTTATTCTCTCAATGATACTATTGTAGTATTTGATCGAGTACGGGAAAATTTTCGTAAAATGCGTAAAGGCACATCAGTAGAGGTTGTTAACTCTGCCATTAATCAAACCTTATCGCGAACTATTATGACTTCAGGATTAACCTTAACAGTTGTAATCGTATTATTTTTATTTGGTGGTCCAAGTATTCATGGTTTTTCTTTAGCCTTGATGATAGGAATTGTTATTGGTACCTATTCATCTATCTATGTCGCTGGTGCTTTTGCTGTCGCGCTAGGCTTAAGTCGTAAAGACTTAATGACTAGCGCTAAACGAGAATTAGAAGAGAGGCCTTAATCAGAACCTCTCTTACTAGACAGGCGTTGGTAAGGGCCTGCTAATTCTTGTTCTCGACGAGGGTCAGCTACCCGGTCTACTCTTCTACAACTAGCAAAAAAACTACTAAAAGAAAATCTTCTTCGTAAAGGATCTTGCTTAATTGCAGGACCACGCTTACTCGCTTGAAAACTAACCGAAGTAGGTGTTACAGGAGGTGTAGAATGGGTAAGTTTTCTGCTTGTAGAATCTCTAGAGCTTGCTGCACTCTCTCTTAAACTTAGCGGTGTGCCAGCGCCTACGCCCGCTGTAGCAGCAGCAACGACTGGAGAACCAGCTCCTGCGTCAGCTGTAATAGCTCTTGTCGTAGCAGGGGAGCTTGTTCTTTGTGTTATAGCAGCAATAGCTGCTGCTGATTCAGCCTCTTTTGCTGCCAAGTATGTGCTACCTTCTGGAAAAAGTTGCATAATTTCTCGTGCTAGAGCTATATAGGGACTTTTTGCGTATTCAAAGAGTTTACAGATTTTTTGAAAAGCAGTTTCTCCGTAAAAATCTTCTTCATCACCAAGGCCTCTAGCAATTAAAATTCGGCTGGTTTTTATATCAAACACACTCACAGCATGATGTAATGCAGTTTGACCATAATATCCTCTGGCTTTAATATCTAAGCTTGGTTGTGCCAAAATAGCTGCTACTAAACCAGGATCTTCCGTTTCGGTTCCTCCTAAAACAGTATCACCAAAACTGCGTGCACCTTGTCTTGCAATAGCAAGATGTAAAATAGGCTGGCCTTGCCTCATTTCAAGCTCAAGTCGAGGAGAGACTGTGGCAGGAATTGGCACACCAAAACGATAATTAGGATCAACTTCGAAAATTTTTCGGGTATCTGCTGAGTCTGATTCTACTTGGTTATAAGCTAGATCAGAAATCTTTCTATGACCAATATAGTAGTAGATAGGTTGGCCTGAAATAGTTACTCTTGGCATATTTTATACCTTTTTTATTATTATTGTGTAAATAATAACCATTATTAATAAGCTAGTCAAGACCTTATTTCTTATCACTTTGATTGTTAAGTATTTTTACGATAAATTGACTTATCTTAATGATTTTTAATCAATATTTTGTATACTAGCAATAACAACAATAGGATATAGATTATGTCGAAGATTAGAATACGTCGTTTACTAGGGATTGCAGGGGTTGCGGAAACGGAGCCCCTTTTAACCCAGCAAGTTGCCTTTTTCTTTGAATGGTACATGTTATGCATAGCCTTTTGGTTACCCATTCAATGGTATCTAGAGATTCAAGGAGATATCACTTTTAAATTAATGCTGACGCTTGATTGGTTTGTTTGGTTTTCATTTGCAATAGAAACTTTGACTCTAGGGATTATGGTTAAAAATAAAAAAGATTATTTTACAGGTAATTGGTTGAACTTACTTATTATCGTTGTCGCATTTCCTTTGTTCTATAGTCATGTGATAGGTTTAGGAATATTAAGAACAGTTCGTTTATTAATTTTATTGCGGATTATAGTCCCTTGGTTGCGCAGTGCTCATAACATGTTAACTTTAAATCGAGTTGGTTTAACCTTGTTAGTTTTTTTTATTGCCACGACATTTAGCGGTATTTTTGTTTCTACCTTTGATTCAGGTATCACGAATCCTTTTCAAGGAATTTGGTGGGCTTGGGAGACAGTTACTACAGTGGGTTATGGGGATGTGATTCCTACTACCCCTGCTGGCAAAGTTATAGCCATGGTTATTATGGTATTAGGGATTGTTTTATTTTCTGTGGTGACAGCAACTATTTCGGCTTATTTTGTAGGTCGAGATAAAAAAACAGAGCTTTACAGCATTATTCAAGCGAATCGTAATTGCTTAAAAAATATTGAAGAAAGCTTACGGTTATTACACTATGAAAAAATAACATTTAAGAGTTTAACTGAAGCAGAAAAATTCATTCAGCAATTATTACCAGCAGATCGTCAATTATTATTAAAAGCGTTACAACAATTAAATGCTGAGAATAAATAATATTTCAACTATTAATTAAAAAGCTCATTTTTATCCTTTAGGAGAAGGAGGTCTTTCTTGTACCTCTACAATTCCTGGTAAAGGTGGGGGAAGCATATCTGGAGAGGGACTTGTGCTGCCTAGCGTAATAAAAGGTAAATCTCCTCTCCTATAAATTGGACTTCGAGAAGGACCTATATTCCTTTGGCCTGCATTTTGTAATTGCATAGTAACAGGTGAAGGCTTATCCCCAGTACTAAATAAAGCAGTAAGGCAAGGAGAGGGACTAGCAGGTGTTGGTGAAGGGGTTCTAGAAGCGGGTCTTTGAATTTGTAAAGGAGGTTGAAGTGAGGCTGCTGCTACAACAGCCATTACTTTTGTTTCGGCTGCCACTACCACTTGAGCTAATGTTATAGATGGAGGTAAAGGGGCAGGAGGAGTTTCTTTAAGGTCTGCTACAGGTGTTATAGCAGGCATACCTTTTGCTTCAGCGCTAGGTGCCCTTTCTTCCTGCTGTCTAGGGCTAAGAAAAGCTTCTCTTCTAGTAAAAAAAGGTCTTCTAGGTAAACTAAAAAGTGTTGCGCCAGCTCCAGCTCCTGCAGTAGCAGCAGCTGCTACTGCAGGTCTACCTTTAGCCTCTCTAGTAATTGAAAAAGTAGATTTGTCAGCAGGTGCTGCCACTACAAATTCAGTAACAAAAGGTGTTTGGCGAGGTTCTCTAACAAAAGGTGAATCAGCTTTTACAGCAATATTTTCTTGATCCTCACAACAGGCTCCAGCTGTTTCTGCAGCAGCTGCTTTTGCTAATGAATAAGGGTTGGGGGGAAGATCCAAGCTATCCTCAGTTATGACCCTTTCAATTAATCTTACTAATTCATTATTTGCAAATTCTCCTTTTTCATCATATAAAGGTAATAGACAATTTCTTCTGGTATCAAAAATAATAGTAATTTTTGTTATCGCAATCTCTTTTGTTCTGATAACTCTTAATCTGCTAACGATAGTTATACTGACTGCATAGACACCTGCTAAGTCATAATATTCTGCCTCAAAGGGATTATAGTAAAAAGTATCAATAGGACAAAGAATAACTCTTTGTGTACTAGGATTAAATTCAATGCCTTGTTTGCTAAGATAGTCAGCAATTAATTCAGGAAAAACAGACCTTAAACTTAAAATATCTTTGGATTCTTGGTCAGGTCCTAATAAAAATGTTCCCAATGCCGGATGTTGCCAGTAACGAGTAAACTCTCTTAATGCTCGTTCTCGATCTGAATCGCTTATAGCGATTGATGGGCTAGTACGCGGTAAATAGGCTAATTCTACAAAAGGGTGCGGGATGTCATAAAAGCTTGTAAAGAGAGCTTGTAAGTTTTGACTGATAGCCTCTGCAGAAATAGGCATAATAAGTCCTTTATTATTGTTATTATTGAATTAAAGAGAGATTAGCATAAAATTTAGTCAAGATCAAGAAATTTTGTAAGATATTTGCTATAGTTGAAACAGAGGATTACAAAAGATTAGCAGTAAGTTTATTTAAAAATCAATAAATTACTTTAAAGCAACGATTAAGGATTTCAAATTTTCAACAAGTTGCTTAATTAGTTTAGGATTGGCCGCAATTACATTGCCACTGGTTAAATAATCTTCACCACCTTGAAAATCTATCACGATACCACCGGCTTCTTTGATAATAAGGCTTGCAGCAGCTATATCCCAGGGTTTTAATCCCATAGACCAAAAACCGTCAAGTTGGCCAGCCCCGACATAGGCTAAATCTAAAGCTGCAGAACCAGCGATTCTAATAGTACGACAATGACTCATAATTAATTTAGCTGAATCAAAAAAAGGCTCGCGTAAATGAATTTGACTGGCTGGTAAAACTGTACCAACAATAGTGTTAGCAAGCTGATTTTCTTTACTAATACGAATGCGGCGATTGTTTTTATGAGCACCACCGCCATAAGAAGCGCTATACATTTCGTCACGAATTGGGTCATAGATCACAGCTTGTTCAATACGATTTTTATGTTTTAAAGCGATAGCAATACAAAAATGCGGATAACCATGGATAAAGTTAGTGGTGCCGTCTAAAGGGTCAATAATCCATTGATAATCACTTTGCTCACTTCCTTGGCTGCCTGTTTCTTCGGCTAAAATAGCATGATCAGGATAGGCTTTTTTAAGGCCGTAAATAATTTCTTCTTCAACAGCTAAATCTACTGTCGTAACAAAATTATTTTTTGATTTAATACTAACCTTGACTTCATCTAATCTTTCAACAGCTTGAGCTATAATTTTACCAGCTTTTAAAACAAGCGTGGTGGCGGTGTTTAAAAAAGGATTCATAATCTACTTCCAGTCTAAAGGCCAAAAGAATAACAGATTTGCTTAACTTTTTGAATGATTAAAAATAGAAAATAAGCAATTAATTATTAGTGAAACTGATAAGTGCTAATTGCTCTGATTTAGTGCTGCTAAAAGCATAATTTATCCTAGGATAGGACCACTAGCGGTGGGTGGTTTTCCTTTTTCGAAGAAAGAGGTATAAAAGTCTTTTAATTTTTCGGCTGAACGTCCATGGCCATTTCGTAATTCGGCATGATAGTCTTCATAAAGCTGTAATAAATAAGCAAGACCAATTTGATTATCATATTTACTTGAGCTTTTAGCAAAATAAGTTTCTAAGCTTTTTAATTTAGTCTACATTGCATTATGGGTGTCGGTATGGATAGCTTTTATCCTCAATAATTTACCAAAAATATTTTTTCGGTAGCGCTCCATTCTTCCAACTAAGGTTGTTAATTCTTCAAACAGCTGTTTAGCCGTTTTATTTGGTTTTAGCTTATAGTTTGAAGCTGGTCGAGTAGTAGGTAAGTTCAATAAGTTTTCCATAGCATGTTTATTAGCACCTGATCATTTTTGATAAATTTCATATAATAAATCAATATTCTTTGGTGATCCTTCGGCAAGCTTTTCTGTAAAGAAATTGAGAGGGGCTTCTTTTAAAGCATTAGGATTAAGTTTATTTTCATTAACTAGACGCTGAATTTTTTCTAAAAGGAGGTTGATTATTGCAGATAAACTAGGATCTGAAGTTTCTTTTTTTAAGTAAAGTTAATAAACAATGTAGACACTTATTCTAGCGTTGTAGACTGCACCAAACTTCCCTGGCCAAGCTTATACCTGGTGTAACACTAATCTCATCCAAAGGGCTTAAGCCTTGTGGAGTTCCAGCTGGAATAGTTATGATTGTACTTCGTAATTTTAGACGATAGATAATTTTTTAGTCTTCGTTGACTAAATTCTATAATTTTAGTACAGGCCTTAATTCTAAAAATAGTTTAAAAAATAATGGGTTAATAAGCGATCAAGCACGACAGATAAGGTTTTATTTTTCTGATAATAATATATTTATCAATCATTTAACAAAAGCACTAGGAAAACAGTATTTTTAATGTTAGCAAGACTTAATTTGAGATGTTGTTGATAAGAATATTATTTATGCTAAGGTGGGACCACTTGAAGAGGGGGGTAAACTGTCAGAATCATGGAATTCTCTTAATTTTGCTTCTGAGCGTCCACCAGTGCCTTGTAATTTTTTATGATATTCATCATAAAATTGCTTTAGATAAGCAAGGCCTATTTCATTTTCATAATCACTACTATCTTCAGCAAAAAACTCACCTATGCTATCTAATTTAGCTTTCATTTCAAGATGAGTTTGCCTATGCATGGCTGATACTTTTAATAAACTGCCAAAAACATTTTTTCGGTAACGATCCATTCTTGTAACTAAAGTGTCTAATTTTGCAAATAGTTGTTTAGCAGTCTCATGCTTTGGAAGTTTGTAGCTTGAGTCTGGTTGAGTAGTAGGTAAGTTCAATAAGCTTTCTAAAGCGTATTTATTAACACCTGATAATTTTTGATAAAGTTCATAGATTAATTCAATATTTCTTGGTGATTCCCCCGTAGATTTATGTGTAAAGAAAGTCCGAGAAGCTTTTCTGAAGGCTTTAGAATCAATTCCGTTTTCATTTATTATACGTTGAATTTCATTTAAAAGAGGGAGGATGTTTTTAGAGATATCTGAATTTGAAGATTCATTTTTTTGAATAAATAATAATAGATGTTCTAAACTTAGTATTAATTTTTCAGGGTTTTCGGTATTAAGTACATGCTCTAATGAGGCTGTTAAGAAGGTTGTTTTTTCAAGACCATAATTATGCTGGAGCTGCGCCTTGCAGTTTTGCTGAATAAAAGCTATAAAGTCGTCAGGTAAATCAGGTAAATCAGGTAAATCAAAGACTTCTTTTAGTTTAAACTTAATTTTTTCTGCAGAGGCTACCCCATAAAAAAGCACTTTTCCTAGACAGTAATCGCAAATACCTTGATAATACTTACTGCAGGCTTCTAAAATTTCATTAACCAATAAGTTGTTTTCGCAGATTTTTTGGATAATAGTATTACCAGGGAACCTTTCTTGCATGGTTTGTTTGGCTAGAAAAATACTATCAGTTAAACCCGCGTTATTGATATTTAAAAAAGTTAAATTTTCTTTAAAAGGCTTTAAATAAGCATCTCTAAGCATCTCTTCGGTTAAATGATCCAGGCATTTTTGTCTCATTGAAGCAACAAAGGTATTAGGCAATTTTTGTAAATTATCTCTTTGAAAATGTTCGCAAAGCATTTGTATAAATGCCTCATCGCTAGCGCTTGCAAAAGTGACGGCGTTTTCTAGACAGTGAGCGTTGATGGCTTGTAGATTAGCTCGATAGTATTGACTACAAGCCTGTAAAATATTATTAACTATTGTTTCATTTTCACAGATCTTTTGAATAAGAATATCCCCAGGGAATCTAGTTTGCATTTTCAATATAGCTTGCTGAGCATTGTCTACTAAATTGCTATTATCAGTATTTAGGAAAGTAAAGTTTTCTTTGAAGGCCCGTAAATAAAAAGTAGTAAGATCACTCTCCGTTAAATACGTTAAACTTTCACTTTTCACTAAGGTAGCAAAATATTCTAAAACATGATCTGGAATAGCTGTTTGACTTGAGTGAACCTTTTCTTGAAATGCGACACTTGCAATAATCTCTGCTATTTCCACATTGACGCAAAAAGCAGCATAGCCAGATACTGTTAAACAATTTAAAAAAGTATTTTGCAGAGTTTGATAAAAAGAGTTAGTTTCTTCATAAATAAAATTAAATGAATTTTCATCAATGGAGTCTAATATTCCAGGGTCAATATCATAGTGATTAATTAATTGTTGTTTAATTTGACTAATTCTATCCTCTGCTGCTGAATCAATAGCTATAAATGTAAAATCTTTTTTACATTGCTTAATTAATAATTGAGCTAGTTGACTTTTAATTGCATTAGCTAATTCGTCTTGAAAAGCTGTTTCAATACTAATTCTTCTATCCTCAACTAACAATCTATTAGCAACTTCAATAGTTGAAAGTGGAGCAGATAAAAAATAAACTAAATTGCTAAGTGAAATTCTGCCAAGACTGCTAAGAATATTTTTCGCTAAAGCCTGCGTACTTTCTGTCATAAGTTCATCTAAACTAACTTTTCTAACCAAGGCTGGATCGATATCTAGGCGAGTAGCATCATGTTCTCTTGCCCCTATTCTTTGTATAAAGGGAAGAAAATTAAATTGATCACTTGTAAAGCGATACATAATTCTTGCTAAAGAAAAAACATCATGATATAGATCTGCTGGAATAGCTTCTTCACCTTCTCTAAGGGCTCGAGTGCGATCAGTAGTATAAAAGTCATGAGGAGAATCTTCTGTTACTTCTGTTTCATAGCGGGTTGCAATACCGTCTTTTTCATACGATAATCCAAAATCAATGAAATACGCTTTAAATTGACCATTTGGTAGCCTTTCAATATGAATATTATTAGTATTTAAATCACCGTGAATGATTCCTTTGACATGTAAAAATCGCAATTCTTGTAAAATGGCGGTTAATATCAATAATCGTTCGGTTTCTGTAGTTACATGGGTTGTAAGATAATTATAAAGGCTGGCGCCAGGAACTTTGCGCATTAAAATACAATAGCAACGTTTTCCATCACGCATATAGGGTAAGAATTGAGCAGTTCCTTTTCCATAAACACTTTGAAAAAACTGAGTTTCTTTAGCAAGATTTCGTTCTTCTTCGTCACCTCTGATTTCACCAATTTTTACTACCCAATTTTGTTGAGTATAAGTGACAGTACCCAAGTGAGCTGTATAAACTGTGCCATAACTTCCTGTGCCAAGTCTTCCTTGGGGGCTAATATGGATTTCGTCCAAAGGCGGTGGACTATATCGGTCCTCAAGCGGAATAGGTTCAGCAGTATCTGCAAGTCTTAGAAAATATCCTGCCATATACTGTATCTTCTTTGGCTGTTTCTATAGCTTTAGTATAGGCTTTAATTCTTAAAATTAACTTAAGAAGCGGTGGTTTAAAAATAGCCAACAATAGTAAACCAGTGTTAATTACTTTCTATAAAAAGCTTTATAATTTTATGATTAAATTTTATTTATCAATGGATTAAGGGTATCTTTAAAAATAAAAGGCTGTTTTCATAACTTATTTATAAAAATAGGGATTAAAAACATAAAAAAGCACTTAAAAGTAAATAATTAAGTTTTTTTTAAGCTTAGTAATTTAAAATAAGTTTATTAATAACAATAAGAGCTTTAACTATGTTATCTTTTGTGAGTAGTGTTCAAAAATCTTATCATAGCAAATCTCAACATAGTAAAGACCCTGCTATTGAGTTAGTTCATGAAGGGATTTGTTGTGCTTCTAGTATTGTCGCGATGACTTTATTTGGTGTTAGCTATACTCTTAATCAATCAATCTTAAATATAAGAAACACTGAGAGAGAAGTTGAATATTATCAGGTTGCTCCTAAGGGATCATCTTATCCACACGGTGCTGAGAAAAGAGTTAAGTGGCTAGAAAAAATTGATGTGAGAGGTAAATTAACCGGCAAGAAAAGTGTATTGATGCGTTTTCTACCCAAGCGTTTAACTCATCGCATTAAAACCTATTTAAAAATGGAAGTTTATTGTAATGCCTTATTGGGTAGAAAAGCAGTTGCTTTCGAAAGAGCGGGTAAATATTATGTCATGATGGATGAATGGTACGATGGTCAGACTCTTTATTCATTGATTTACAAAAGCGCAACTATTCCAGGGCCAGGGGATAGAAACCTCTCTTTTGCTAATTTTTCACTTGAGCAACGAATAGAGTTTATCTACGAACTAGCTTGGTAATATCAATTGTTGGCTCAAGCCAACGTTTTAGCACCAGACATAGATCTAGCTAATATCATGCTTTATTGGGATCCTGGAACTAGTCGATTTCGAGTTAAATTAATTGATTTTTCTATGTGTGTGCATAGTTCAACAGGAAAAATTGTTTTACAGGGCAGGGATAGGCGAGTAGATGCTTATACTTTTATAAAAAATCGAGTTGACGTAAGTGGGCATGCTCATTTTTTTCAGGATAGAAACACTGATTATTTTATTTTAGCTTTTTGTTTTGCTAAGTTGCTGTGGGAATATATTGATAGTTTTCAGCGCTTAGAACTACCCGTAGCTTATCGATTTGGAGTACATACTGCTTACCCAGTGATTAAAAAAAGAAGTGATATATCTGTACCTATTCAATATCAAGCCTTGGTCAATCTGATTGAACAAATGGGTCAAGATAGCTTATCTGCTGAGGCAGTTATTGTAAGACCATCAGCTTTAGAGATAATTAATGCCTGTAAAAGAATTCCTGCAATAGAATATAAAGCGATTCAAGCTGTTTATCTTTCTATATTACCGTTAAGCGTAACAGGCTCATTACCACTTGGTGATATGGGAGAAGGTAAAGATGCGGAAGAAAGGGTTAGAAGAGACCTAGTAGCGGTGACTGAAGAAAAACAAACGTTATTTGTTGTAACAGGTGATGATAAAGAAGGAGTTGGGACAGATGATGCTGAGAAAGAAAGTAGGTCCTATCCTCCTATTGCAACCTTAACAGGACTAACTTTTACTCATGAGGATCGATATATAACTAAACAAGATACTCCTGATTTTAGGCAGTTTATTCCTAATATAAAAATTTTAGATGCAGATACATCACTAACTCTAACAGCAGGAGAATCTTCTGCCAGCAGTCCTTTTTTATCCTCTGGTAGCGCTAGACTCGCTTAAAATTAATTATTACTAGATAGCTAAACGTGGTATTTTAGTGTTTAAATTAGGTAAATTAATCTATGAGTTAGTCGAATTTTACTACTTCATGCAGAATTTTAGCTGGTAGTATGTTATACTATATAATATTTTTAATAATTAAAATCTGAAGGAATGTAAGATGAAACAACTGCTACAAAGTGCCATTTTATTAGCAACTCTTTTGTTTTCATTACCAGTGTTTGCCAGCTATTGTAGCCTGAGCAATGCTTATTGGGTACAAGCTACAGTTTTAAACAATCAATTAGTTTATAATGTAATATTTTGTGATACACCGCAAATTAATATGTGCCCAGTAATTAACACCGGTTGGCAAAAAAAATCTGGTCCTGGCTTAGGATATACTTGTAATGGTAGTAAAAGCAGTTGTGAATATGTACCTGCTCCTCAGCCTACTTTTAATGCCTGTGGATTACCTTAATAGATGTTTGATCGGGTCAGGATAGTTTTATTACAAACTAGTCATCCAGGAAATATTGGTGCTACAGCAAGAGCCCTCAAAACAATGGGACTCTCTCGTTTATATTTAGTAAATCCCAAAGAATTCCCAAGTAATAAAGCCACTGAGCTAGCGGCTTCGGCTCAAGATATTTTAGAGAAAATTATAATTTGTGGTTCATTAGCTGAAGCGGTTGCAGACTGTGAAGTGGTATGGGGTAGTGGTTCAGAATCAAGGGTACTTTTTACCCCTATCATTACACCTAGAGAAGCTGCGATGGAAGTTATTGATCAACACCTTGGACGAGAAGTTGCTTTTGTTTTTGGTCGAGAAAGCCATGGCATGTCTAATGAAGAAATGCAGCTTTGCCAAAAGCAAATTCAAATACCTGGCAATGCTACCTATAGTTCCTTAAATCTAGCTGCTGCTGCACAAATTATTGCTTATGAGTTACGTGTAGCTTGGTTACTAAAACAGGGAAAAAGTAATAAAACCGCAGAAAATTTAGCTTCTAATCAAGAAATGGAAGGTTTTTATGAGCATTTAAAATTAACGATGCAGCAAGTGGCTTTTTATGATGAAACTAAGCCTTATAGTAGACTATCGCGGTTAAGAAGAATTTTTAATGCTGCACAACTACGTAAAAAAGAAATCGATTTATTACGTGGTTTGTTACGTGCAGTTGAAAAAGCAGTTAAAAATTAATTACAAACTTCTACGCCATTCATATTGATCCAGCAATGTTGATGCCATTGCCAACTACGCCAAGTGACAGCTCCTGGTACCCCAGCATCTGGATAATTGCGAGGACCTGCTATACAGTGAGTATGGGTTACTCCATAGACATTAGTAACATTCCAGCAGCCCCCATAAGCTGATAGACTGACGAAAAGGAAGCAAATAAGAGCATTCATAAGTTTGTTCATAAATTAACCTCCAGGCTAGCTAATCATTCATTCTAAATATAAGGGTTTGAACGATTGAAGTAAACTACTGATTTATGACCTGAAAAGCATTTATAAACTTGACTAAATTACTCAGGATTGAGACAATAAAATTAAGTAATTAGGTAAACAATATGAAACTGACCACTAAAGGCCGTTATGCTGTGACAGCAATGCTTGATGTAGCAATTCATCAGGTTACTAGTCAAAGCGGGGTTGTCCCATTGGCTGATATAGCGAGTAGACAAAAACTTTCTCAGGCCTATTTAGAGCAGCTATTTAGCAAATTACGTAAAAAAGGCTTGGTAGGTAGTAGCCGTGGACCGCAAGGTGGATATAGTTTAGTCAAAGAGGCCGGTCAAATCACAGTGGCAGAAATTATTTTTGCCATTGATGAACCTATTGATACCACTCGCTGCGGTGGAGCTGCAAACTGTCAAAAAGGTGAGCGTTGTATGACACATCAGCTTTGGTCTGAGTTAAACGGGGTAATATTTAAATTTTTAGCAAGTGTTAGTTTAAAAACGCTTATGGAAAATAAAAATCAAGTGACCATAAAACAAAGTGAAATGAGGAATTGTGAACAATGATTAAAGGTTCTGCCAGAGAAAATATTATTTATTTGGATTATGCAGCAACAACACCTGTAGATCCTCGTGTTGCTGAAAAGATAGCTGATTGTTTGACGCTAGAAGGTAATTTTGGCAATCCAGCCTCTCGCTCACATGTATTTGGTTGGCAGGCTGAGGAAGCTATCGAAGCAGCCAGAAAAGAGTTAGCTCAATTAGTTAATTGTGATTCAAAAGAGATTGTTTGGACCTCGGGTGCAACTGAAGCTGATAACTTAGCCATTAAAGGGGTGGCTGAATTTTATGTGCGTAGAGGCAAACATATTATTACTAGTAAAATTGAACATAAAGCAGTATTGGATACTTGTCGTCATCTAGAAAAATTTGGTTATGAGGCCACTTATTTACTGCCAGATAGTCAAGGTATAGTTTCACCTAAACAAGTTGAAGAAGCGTTACGTCCCGATACAATTTTAGTTTCAATTATGCATATTAATAATGAAACTGGCATCATTGAAGATATAGCAGCAATTGGTGAAATAACTAGGAAGCATAATGTTTTATTTCACGTGGATGCTGCACAAAGCTTGGGGAAAATAAAAATTGATTTAAGTGCCTTGAAAGTAGATTTAATGTCTTTTTCTGGACACAAAATTTATGGGCCTAAAGGAATTGGTGCTTTATATGTTTGTCGTAAACCACGAGTAAGGCTAGAAGCGCAAATTCATGGCGGAGGTCATGAGCGAGGAATGCGTTCAGGTACTTTAGCAACGCATCAAATTGTTGGCTTTGGTGAGGCTTGTAGATTGGCTAGAGAAGATTTCAATGAAGACAGCCAACGAATCAAACAGCTACGTGATAGATTATGGCATGGTATTAAAGATCTGGAAGCAATTCATTTAAATAGCGATTTAGAAAGAGGTTATCCTGGTATTTTAAATGTCAGCTTTAATTATGTTGAAGGAGAATCTTTAATTATGGCACTAAAGCATATGGCTGTGTCATCAGGTTCAGCTTGTACTTCAGCGAGCTTAGAACCTTCCTATGTATTAAGAGCCTTAGGGTTAAATGATGAGTTGGCACATAGTTCAATAAGGTTTTCCATTGGTCGATTTACAACTGAGGCACAAATCGATGCAGCGATTAATGAAATTAACCATAGTATTCATCGGTTGCGAGAAATGTCACCATTATGGGAAATGTATAAACAAGGTATTGATTTAAGCACAGTAAAGTGGGCAGCGCATTAAAAATAGGAGAGAATTATGAGCTACGGTAAAAAAGTATTAGATCATTATGAGCATCCAAGAAATGTGGGCTCGTTTAACGAAGAAGAAATAAAAGATGGCAGCGTTGGCACAGGTATGGTGGGTGCTCCGGCTTGTGGTGATGTGATGAAGCTACAAATCAAGGTCGATAAATCTGGTAAAATTATTGATACTCGCTTTAAAACTTATGGTTGTGGTTCAGCTATTGCTTCTAGTTCATTAGCTACTGAATGGCTCAAGGGTAAGACTTTGGAAGAAGCGCAACAAATTAAAAACTCAGAAATAGCAGAATATCTTTCCTTGCCGCCAGTAAAAATTCATTGTTCTATTTTAGCAGAAGATGCCATCAAAGCTGCTATTGCTGACTATCGTCAACATAATCAATCAGAAACTCTAAAGGTTAAAACTGATAATGAATAAGCAAGAGCAATATAATAGTGAGTCAACTAAGCAGCCTGTAGCTGAGACTAATTTTTATTTAACAGAGAAAGCGGTTGCTCACCTTAAAAATAATATTGCTAAACGAGGTAAGGGCGTTGGAATTAGAGTGGGTGTTAAAACCACGGGTTGTTCTGGATTAGCCTATGTGCTTGAGTTTGTAGATGAAGAGCGGATGGGGGATAAAGTAGTTCCTTTTGCAGAAGATTTAGCGGTCTACATTGATCCTAAGGCTTTTGAATATTTAAAAGGTTCTACGCTGGATTATGTTAAACGTGGCTTAAATGAAGGGTTTGAATTTATTAATCCAAATGAAAAAGGCCGCTGTGGTTGTGGTGAAAGTTTTACAATTTGATTGATAATGCTGGAATTAAATAAAAATTATTTTGAGTTGTTTGGATTATCACTGAGTTTTCAGGTAGACCTGAGCTTATTGAAATCTAATTATCGTCAAATTTTGCTTAAAGTACATCCTGATAAATTTGCTCATACCACCGAACAGGAAAGGCGGATAGCTTTACAATATACTGCTTTAATTAATGAGGCTTACAAAACGTTGGTTTCGCCTTTACATCGAGCTATTTACTTTTTAGCGCTTCATGGGGTTAGTATTAATTTAGAAAATAATACCGCAATGCCAGCAGAGTTTTTATTAGAGCAAATAAATTTTAGAGAAGCGATTGAAACAGCAGAAGAAAATGAACAAAAATTATTAATAATAGCTTCTGAGATTAGTGAGTTGAAGCAAACTATAATTAAAAATTTAACAGTGTTGTTTGAGAAAATAACAGAAGAGAATTTAAGTAAAGCTAAACAGTTTGTTTTGAAGCTAACTTTTTTTGAAAAATTGTTAGCGGATATAAAAGAAAGAGTACAGCATTAATATGGTATTATTACAAATTTCAGAACCTAATCAATTACCAGCTAACAAACAACGTTATGCAGTAGGAATTGATTTAGGAACTACTAACTCAGTGGTAGCGATAGTAAACGAAGATTGGCCTTTAGCAATTGCTGATCCTAATGAAAATGTTCTTGTTCCTTCGATTGTGCATTATCAACAAAATAATATTGAGGTAGGTGAGGTTGCTAAACAAGCCGTAACTTATGATCCACTTAATACAATATATTCAATCAAAAGATTAATGGGGCGAGATTTTGGTGAGGCAAAAAGATTAGGGTTTGATCGAATTTATCATCTGTCTACTTCAGCAAACAATTTACCATTAATTAAGACTCAAGCTGGGGAAAAATCAGCTGTACAAATATCCGCTGACATTTTAAGCTTTTTAAAAAAACGAGCTCAAAAAACCGTAGGAATGGAGTTATCAGGAGCAGTAATTACTGTGCCAGCTTATTTTGATGATGCGCAGCGTCAAGCTACTAAAGATGCAGCTGCTGTTGCTGGATTGAAAGTGCTGCGGTTATTAAATGAACCTACTGCAGCAGCTATTGCCTATGGCTTAGAGAGTGGTGGGGAAGGCATGCATGTAGTGTTTGATTTAGGTGGTGGAACTTTTGATATTTCAATTCTACATTTTAAGCAAGGAATTTTTGAAGTTATTGCAGTAGGTGGAGATTCGGCTTTAGGTGGCGATGATATGGATGATCTCATAGCCAATTGGATTATTCAGCAAGCAAAATTAAACCTGGATTTACTTTCTCTCACTGAGAAAAGAAAATTATTATTGACTGCAAAGGCTGCAAAAGAGGAGTTAACCACTAAGCTTGAGATTACTATTGATTTTAATAAGTGGCAGGGACATTTTACTAGACGGGAATTTAATAAGCTTATCGAGCCTTTATTGATTAAAACCTTAAAATATTGTCAAAATGCTTTACAAGATGCTGAGCTTCAAATAAAGGATATAAAGGATGTTATTTTGGTTGGTGGTGCAACTAGAACCCCTGCGGTTCAAGAATATGTTGCAAAGTTTTTTCAAAAAAAACCACTTGCTAATATAGATCCAGATCAGGTAGTTGCCTTGGGGGCTGCTATTCAAGCAAATGCCTTATTAGGTCAGGCAAGTGGAGAACTTTTATTACTTGATGTCTTGCCGCTTTCTTTAGGTCTAGAAACAATGGGAGGATTGGTTGAGAAAATAATTTATCGCAATGCTACTATCCCTACCCAGAAAAGCCAACAGTTTACAACTTATAAAGATGGCCAAACAGGCATGATTGTTCATATAGTACAAGGGGAAAGAGAGCTAGTACAAGATTGTAGATCATTAGCTAAGTTTGAATTAAAAGGAATTCCGCCTATGAAGGCAGGTATGGCCAAGGTTGAGGTTATTTTTCAAGTCGATGCCGACGGTTTATTAAGTGTTTCTGCTAAAGAATTAAGTACTGGTATTGAAAGTAAAATTAATGTAATGCCTTCTTACGGCTTAACAGAAAAAGAAATTACTGAAATGTTGCAGGCCTCATTCGATCATGCCAAAGAAGACATTCAAGTACGACAATTACGTGAACAACAGGTAGTAGCTGAGCATTTATTGGTAGTTGTTAAAAAAGCCTTACAAGAGGATGCTGATAAGTATCTTAGTCAAGCTGAAAAAAATAAAATTATAGCAAGTTTGCAACATCTTGAAACAATAGGTACTACGCAAGATAGTTTGAAGCTTAAACAAGCTGTTACAGAATTAGAGCAAGCAACTCAAATTTTTGCTGAACGAAGAATGGATGGTAATTTACGAGAAGCTTTGCAAGGCGTTTCAATTGAGGAGCTTCCTCATGCCAAAGATTAAAGTCTTGCCACATCCAGAAGTTTGTCCTCAGGGCGTGGAAATAGAAGTTCCTATAGGAACTTCGGTTATACGTGCCTTATTAGCCAATGGTATTCATATTGAACATGCTTGTGAGATGCAATGTGCTTGCACTACTTGTCATGTTTATATACGTACAGGAGGCGAGTCGTTAAATTCTCCTCAAGAAAAAGAAGAGGATCTGTTAGACAAGGCATGGGGATTAGATTTTGATTCTAGATTGAGCTGTCAATTATTAATGGGAGAACAGGATTTAGTTATCGAAATTCCTAAATATACTATTAACATGGTATCTGAAGGTAAGTGATTATAGAGGTAATTATGAAATTAAAATGGACAGATGTTAATGAAATAGCAATTGAATTGGCAGAGAAATATCCTGATATAGATCCTATGCAAGTAAGATTTACAGATTTACATCAATATGTTTGTAGTTTAGAAAATTTTGAGGATGACCCTAATCGCTGTGGTGAGAAAATTTTAGAAGCTATTCAAATGGCTTGGCTTGATGAAAAATGATAAACCTCTTTGAGATTTTTATTTATAAAATTAATTTATCATAATTTAGCTATTACGCTCATGCTCAGTGAGCACCTCTCTAATAACTTGCCAAGATTGAATGGTTTCTATTGGCTTGGCTTGAGTGAGTCTAGCTGCGATAATTAAAGCCTTCCATAAAGCCCAAGCACGACCCCGGGCCCAGGTTTCGGTGTCTAATACTAATAGCTTACGAAATTGTTCGCGACTTTTGCCTGTAAAGAATGTCCAGGTAATTGTTAAATCACAAGCAGGATCTCCAATACCTAACATGCCAAAATCTATAACAGCACTCAAATGTCTTGCTTGCACTAATAAATTGCCAGCATTAACATCGCCATGAACCCAAACAGGTGAATTTAACCAGCTTGTGGCAAGCGCTGTTTCCCAAATATCTTTAGCAATTTTTGTATCAACTTTATCTTTTAAAATGGTGATTGCTTGCTGGACTTCAGTGCTATAGGCGGTTAACGAACCGCCACGATAAAAGTTATGAGGACCAGGCAGTGGCCCTTTTGTGGAATCAATTTTTTGTAAAGCAAGAAGAAATGTAGCAAGTTGATTGGCACAAGCGCATAAATCTATAGCTGAAACAGAGCTGGCTGGTTCGCCTTTCAGCCAGCGGTAAACAGACCATCGCCATGGATATTCATTGATTGGTTCTCCTATTGCTAAAGGTTCAGGAATGGGAAGGGGAAGAAGGGGCGCTAATTGGGGTAGCCATAAGTGCTCTTTTTCAATTTGCAACGCATATTCTGCTGCGCTAGGTAAACGCACCAACATAGAATCGCCTAAATGAAAAGTTCTGTTATCCCATCCACTTATTGCTACTGGACGTATAGGAAGGTCTCTCCATTGTGGAAATTGGGTTGCTATTAAGCGGCGCACTAATACTTTATTAATTATTAAGCTCATTTTACCAACTGGCTTCCAGTTACCTTGTTTCAATTAGTACTTGCTACGTTGATATTAAATAAAAAAATTAATATTTACAAATAGTTATTTGTTATTTTATTAACTTAGAAATTTTAATAAATTAACACTTTAGCGTATGTTTTACATAACAATGCATAAAAAATCCCATCAAAATTTTGCGATATAAATGAACAAAAATATTGTTTGCAGATTAAAATTACTGTTATTTGGTTAGTTGAATAATGATCGTCAAATCATTAATGGTGCGTTAGGATGTAAGAGTAAATTTAATATCTACCATATTAGGATGGTAAGACACAAAATGAATTAATATATGTATAAATAGTAATGGAAATAAAGTTTGCTGAAAGTTTTAGCTAGGGGAGTTAAAGTGCAATGATCAAATATATAAAACATTGGGTACTATTAGCAATATTGATTGTGCTGCTTAGTTTATTTTTTTATTTTCGTTTATATCGTTATCTTTCATTTGAGAGTTTGAAGTCTAATCGTGAGCTGCTTTTAGCTTGGAGTCAGCGTTATTATGCCTGGATTGTGCTAGGCTTTATGGCGATTTATATTATTGTCGTAGCTTGTTTTATTCCAGGAGCAACGTTTTTAACATTAACCAGTGGATTTATGTTTGGGATAGGATTGGGTACTTTACTGGTAATTGTGAGTGCTACAATAGGTGCTTTTATTGTTTTTCTTGCTGTTGAATTAGCATTACGTGAATGGGTAGCAAAAAAAACGTTGAAATGGCTTAAATTGATGGAGCAAGGGTTTCAACGTAATGCATTTTCTTATTTGCTTTTTTTGCGCCTAGTTCCATTGTTTCCCTTTTGGCTGGTGAATATCATACCGGCCTTACTAGGTGTTTCAAAACGTACCTTTGTGATAGCCACTTTTATTGGAATTATTCCAGGTTCTTTTGTTTATGTGTTAGTTGGTAATGGTTTAGGGCGTGTGTTTGATGCCAATGAAGCGCCGAACCTTGGGATTATTTTCGATCCTAAGGTATTTTTTCCATTATTGGCGTTAGCATTGTTATCTTTAGTGCCAGTAATTTATAAAACTATTCAACGCAGGCAAGATTCTTCCATGCCAAGGAAAAGGTCATGAGTCAAGTTATTCAATGTGATATTGTCATTATTGGTGGTGGTGCTGGCGGTTTAAGTGTAGCGGCAGGGGCCTCTCAACTTGGAGCTAAAGTTGTATTAGTGGAGTCCGGTAAAATGGGTGGTGATTGTTTAAATTATGGTTGTGTACCTTCTAAGTCGTTATTATCAGCTGCCAAAGCATTTTATCATGTAAAAACTGCAGAATATTTTGGTGCTCAAATTGATTCCTTGAAACTAGATTTTTCTAAAGTGATGCAATATGTGCATCACGTAATTGCAACGCTTGAAAAAAATGATTCGGTAGAAAGATTTGAATCTTTAGGTGTTAAAGTTATTCAAGCGTTAGGAAAATTTATCGATAATCGGACGTTGCAGGCTGGTGATATGATTATCAAGGCCAAACGATTTGTCATTGCCACGGGCTCTTCAGCTTTTTTACCATCGATTTCAGGTCTAGACCAAATTCCTTATGAAACCAATGAAACGATTTTTGATTTAAAAGTGCAGCCTAAGCATTTAATCGTGATTGGCGGTGGCCCTATTGGTTGTGAATTAGCCCAGGCTTTTGCTATGTTAGGTAGCCAGGTGACTATTTTAGAAGGTTTTAGACTGTTACCCAAAGATGATGTAGATTGCGTAACTATTGTGCGTAAACAATTAGAGAACATGGGCATCCATATTTATGAACATATCAAAGTACAGCAAGTCTCAAAACAAGCCGATGAAGAAATTTTAGTAACGATTGAAAAAGATGGTTATATACAGCAGATCAGTGGTACACGGATATTAATTTCTACAGGCCGATGTGCAAATGTACAGGGACTTGATTTAGAAAAAGCTGGAGTGGTTTACTCACCAAAAGGTATTGTAGTTGATGCTCGTTTGCAAAGTAGTAATAAAAAAATTTTTGCAATTGGTGATGTCATAGGAAGCTATCAATTCACTCATGTGGCCAATTATCACGCAGGAATTGTGCTTAGAAATATTTTATTTCGTTTGCGTGCCAAAGTGGATTATCGTGCCGTTCCTTGGGTTACCTACACAGAACCGGAAATGGCGCATGTGGGATTAACTTTAGAAGAAGCACAAAAACTACCTAATATTCAAGTTACCGAATGGAATTTTAACGAAAATGATCGCGCACAAACCGAACATGAAATTACTGGCAAAATCAAAGTGATTACCGATAGGAAGGCTAAGATTTTGGGTGTTACAATCGTCGGGAGCAAAGCCGGTGAACTTATTCTACCTTGGGTCATTGCCATTCGTGAAAAGAAAACATTGCGCAGTTTTACAGAGACTATTGTGCCATACCCAACACTTAGCGAAATCAGCAAACGTGTAGCAGGCAAGTTTTATACGGCGAAACTTTTTTCTAGTAAAACCAGGTGGTTAGTACGTTTGTTATTAAAATTAGGATGAAATCATGATTGAACAAAATGTACGAATGTATTATCAAAGATTGTTTGTTGATCCTTTGGCAGCTCGACTTAAAAATAGAATCCAACCCGATACAATTACATGGCTGTCTGGTTTGTTAGGGGTTTTAGTAATACCAGCCTTGCTATTGAATCAAGTGATATTAGCTATCATTTTATTATTGTTATCAGGCTATTTAGATACATTGGATGGTACCTTGGCACGATTTATCCATCGCTCTACTGCCTGGGGTTCAATCTTAGATATCATGATGGATCGCTTGGTGGAATTTTCTGTAGTATTTGCTTTGTGGTTAATTGATCCAGTGCATCGAGCTTTAGCTTGCTTATTAATGTTAGGCAGTATACTGTTTTGTGTTACCAGTTTTTTAGTGACCGGTATTTTTATTGCTAATGATTCTCAGAAAGGGTTTCATTACAGTCCGGGAATTATGGAGCGTGCAGAAGCTTTTATTTTCTTTATTATCATGATGCTTTGGTTGAAAGCTTTTACTTTTCTAGCGGTATTGTTTAGTTTTTTAGTTACTCTGACGGCCATCATTCGTTTGTATCAGTTTTATCAGTACACAAAGAAAAGTCAATAAGGGCATAATTAGTCTAAAGCGGTTCAATCAAGGAAGGTACTGTTTATTTAAGGAAAGGTTTCACAAAGGGATGAATGGGAGTGGATAAGCCTGAGTGTTTTGCCAATAGAAATGGTCGAGTGAAAGTTATATTAAAAAATGTTGAAAAATCAGCAGTAGTTTTGTAGTATGTCATCATGAAAACTATGAATAGTCTATATCAATTTTTAGAACTAACTTCTTATCAAGTGGAAGGGAGTAGGCCTATTTATAATATTTCTTTTTCTACCACTATGCCAATGCTTATGGGCTGCTAGCAGCCCAATAAATTCTTTGCATTTAAAAATCAATTTAATATTACTGAATACTTAGACAGAATGATAATATAATTTTTATCATACCCCTATCTGTTTATCTATGTTATTTAAATTAATCAATAATATATGAGGTATCTATGAAAAATAAACTTATCCAATTAATCGTTGCAAAAAACTCGCTGCTATTGAATCTGAATCAATGTGTCATTGTGTTTTTTGCCGTAATGAATAATTAATTTAATAATAATCCTGGGTAAACAGTTTAAATGATTGTCCGGGATTTATTGCCATATTTTTGCAATGGCTGGGAAATAAAACATGAGTCTTAATAAAATTTTACACTATAAAAATCAATACGTTTTAAATCGTTATAAAAAAACTATCCAAATAATTCGTCTTCACCAGAAGATGTATTTAAAGAACTGCTAAAATATTTCTGGATTTGTTATAAACATAAGCACGATAAGAAAAACAACCCTGCTAATGAAGCATTACACTTTTCTTGTGCGACACATAAAGAAATGCGTGAAATTGATGATATGCGGCATACTTTTTTGTTGTTCACTCATGAGTATGCTCAGTTTTGTCAGAATTATTTTGGAGAGTATTTACATCACATTCATAATATAAAAGAAAATAAGCCCACACGAGCAGAATATGAGGTAGAGCTTACTCATTATTTAGCTTATGTATATGATAATTTAGGCGAGCAAACATTAAGAAAATGGTTTGCTGAAACGTTGAATGAGCTGACGTAGAAAATCATGAAAAAAGAATATTGGCTAAAAGGGTGGGAGGCTGGTTGGAAAAATAAATATAATGTGAATATACATAAGAAAACTGCCATATCTAGTTTATTGACTTATTATCATCAGCTTAAATTAACTAGAAACGAACACATTTTTGTTCCTTTATGTGGAAAAACCAAAGATCTACTTTGGCTTAACAAGTAAGAGCTGAATGTAATTGGAATAGAATTGAGCGCGATTGCATGCAAGGATTTTTTCACTATAATAATCTATCTTGTACTATAGAACCAGAGCAGAAATTCACCTATTTTAGTGCTAAAAATATAGAATTGTTGTGTGGTGATGTTTTTGATTTATCGGTTGAAGATATTGTTACGCCGAATGCTATTTATGATCATTCGGCATTAGTTGCCTTACCAACAGAGATCCGCGAGTTATATGTCCATCAACTGACAAAATTAAGCAAACGAGGAACATTAATTTTATTGGTTGCATTTGAGACAGATAAGCTTTCTGTTCGATATCTGCCTTTTCCAGTTAGACAAAGAGAAATTAAACAATTATTTAATAAGCATTTTGACATAGAGCAACTTGAGCATCGCCCTATTATTCCAATCAATCCTTTATCAAATGAGCATTCAGGCTATCCTATGTTTAATACAGTATATCTTCTTAAACGGCGGTAAGTTTTGTTATTAGAATTATTTTAGAGAGAAACATGATAAATAGTATGAATATTTTATTAAAAGTCTTTAGCTTCAGAATAGAGTAATTCTTTTAATATTTGTGTCATTAATTATAAAAAATAATTACCTAATTCAATTACCATGAATTTTATAAAATTAACCTGTTGGCAGCGTTAATATTTGGCTCTGCTCCTAAATTTAAATTTCTTTCAACAGCTCTTTGTTGCTGGTGATGAAAGAATAAATTAGCATTTCTGTCTGCACTTTCTCGGGCGGAGACTTCGCGAGCACACTTTTTCTGCCAGGCGAGTACTAATAGCTCTGCTTGTTCTCTAACACTTGGTTCAAGATCATTATGTAAAATAGACATCATGGTATAAAGCCGTGTAGTTAAAGGGCCTTCATCAATATTACGATTAATTCGATTGATAAAATAAGAAATTGCATAACATCTGACTTTTTTATTTTCGCTTTGTAATAAATTAAGCATAATAGGTGTGATCTCGAGTGTTAAATACCTATCGAAAGCAGGCCGTAAAGCTAGATTAGCAAAAAATGAAGCCGCATTATTTTGTGAAGAAGATTCCTCATCATTCTCAAGAATAGTTTTCATGCTTAGCACAATTTCTTCATTTAATAATTCATCATAAGTAGTTTGTTTAGTAATTTTATAAAAAAACCAGCTTGCTTCTATTCTTAATAAATAGCTTTCATCTTTCAAAAATGTTTGAATGATAGGAGCTGCTCTACTTAAATGCTCAATATCAGTAGTTAAATCGACGAGTTTCAAAAAGAAGACTGTAGAGTTATTTTTATTATTTGTATCACCGCCGATTAAAAGCTTTTCCATAGAAGGAACGGCCAAGTGCAGTTGACTTAAGTTTTTTAAATAAAACCTTTTAGTACAACGTTCAGCTAATGTATTAAAAAAATATTGAGCTGAGTAACAAGTTTTGTTATTTAATAAAAGATTTCTAATTATAGGAATAATTGGTTTTAAAAAATAAAATTTAGTAGAATTTTTTAGTAATTTTGTAAAAAAAACAATAGCATTTTTTTTAGTTGAATCATTTTCATCATTTAAACACTTGGTCATGAGTGGAATAATATCAGTGAATTTTTCTGGTGAGGAGTTAAAGGCTAACTGTGAAAATAAATATGCAGTATTAAGTCGTATTATAGGATTTTTATCGTTTAAAAATACTTTAAAGGCAAGGAATTTATCTATTTCTAAATCGTGATCAGGAAGGTAAAAAAGAGAGCTAACATCATCACGAATAATAGTAGGATTACCATGTATCAATAAGGCGTTTCTAGTCTTTCTAATTCTTTGTTGAAGATGATTTGTTTCTTGCAAATACTTAACATTTTCAGCAGTTATCCATAATAAATTAATTTTAACCGAATCACTTTTAAATGTTTCTGAGTCTTGAGTTAAGAGCGTAAAAAGATCAAAGTTTACTCTTTGATCAGCTATGAGAGTTTTCATTAAGTCACTAAATTCTTGAGCAACTAAACGAACCCTTGGATCCTCATCTCTTATACATTTTTGCATAATTTTTATTATATTTAGTCCTTGAGTTTGCAAGCTTAGAATCCTTGTAATGAAGTTTCCTAAAGTCTCTGCAGCTTGCTTAGCAATCTCTAAATTACCACTTTGCAGTTGTCGAAGAATCTTATCAAGGGCCTCTTTTCCTTGAAGAAGTCGCGGATTAACAGCAGCGTAGCTCATACTATTTTCAATTAAATTAAGAAAGAAATTAGCAGCGTTAAGTCTAGTTTCACTATCACCATGTTTAATTTTTAATCTCTTTTCTTCAATTTTATTTTGCCAATTTAATTCTTCTTTGTTTTTATAAGTACTTAATTTTTCAAAAAAATTCATTGCCGCAATGGAGACCTTAGGTTCACCATCCACTACTAGTGCTTTAATTTTTAATACAACGTCATCTGAAGCTAGTGCAGCTCCTTCCTCTTTCTCGGCAAACAGATGACTTAAAAAACAGTGATTTTCATCCAGTGATTGATCGCTATTAATTAATAAATGCCTTTTCCAGCAGTTGGTCATGGCTTCTAATGGTTTATTATTTATAGTTGATCTAAGTAGACTATTAAAAAACCAAATTGCGTTTTCTTTTACTTTATTATTGGGGTGATTTAAAAGATTTTTTATTTTTATAACAACTTTTATGATCTTATGATCATGACATGAACGTCTTGCTAAATTTCTGAAGAATATTACTGCATTATTTAACACTATAGGATCTTGACTTGTTAACATGCTTTTCATAAATTTAGAAACAGCTTTACTATCAGATAGTTTGCCATCATAAAGTGCATTAGTTGCCATTTCAGAACAAACCCAGGTAATCATTCTTTCTCTAGTTAAATTGCTTGAGAGGCTAGCTGATGATATTCCAGTTGAAAATAGATTAAAAATTGAGGCGCTAGCGGCTGTTTGGTTAAAAATAGTATCAACTAGCAAGTGATTGCTGCTGTGACGAGAAAGAATATTAATAAAAAATTCTGCTGCGTTATTCCTTATATTGGAATCAGTCGAGTCATACATCAATTCCATGATATCAGATAGAAAATTAATCAATATATCATCATGTACTTCTCGCTTCGCTAAATTCTTAAAAAAAACGATAGCATTATTTCTAATAGTTGAGTCACTACTAGCTAACTTTTCTTGCATATAAGTAATAATTTCTCTGTGTATAGATAATTTTGCATCATAAAGAGAATTATTTGCCATACTGCTATAAAACCAGGTAAGATCTTGTTCTTCATCTAAAGTATTTGTTCGTATACTGCGAATAATTTCGAATACTAAACCAATTAATAATTGATTATTGCTGTGGCGCGTAAGAATATTTTTAAAAAAGAGTGCAGGATTCTTTGCAAGCTCATTAGTAAATAAACAATGTTTCATTGTTAAAAGAATATCTATTAATTGACCATCAAAAGCATCTCGGGTAGATAAATTATAAAAGAATAAAGTTATATTATTAATGATTTTAGAATCTTTTCTTGGCCCATGAAGTTCTTGCCTTAATATTCGTTTTAAATTATCAAAAATTGATGGATTAGTTATTAAAAGCTCATTAAAAAGTTCATTTTTTGCGATTGCTGAGCAAAGCCAGGCTGCATTTTGTAAAACTTGTAATCTAGGGCTGTTTAACAATGAATTAATTAATGCAGCGACATCAATTTGTTTTAATTTTAAAATTTGTTTATCTTTTTGAGCCAGGAGTGCAAAGAAGTGAGAGGTTTCTATTAAGTCAACATGTCTTTCATTATAAAAGCGAGTCATCAAATCCACTATAAGTTTATCTGGATAGAAATCCATTTCTCGAATTAAATCTGAAATAGTAGGTGTGTAGGAGGTGCGATGTCTTCTAATATATTCATGATTTGCTTGTCTTTCATCATTACTAATAGGTAGATAAAAATTAAAAATTTTAAAAGCTTTCATATAACTTCGCAGAAGTTGTATTTCTAGCGGATGAAATGGTCTTCTTGTTAAGGGATTGGTCAACTCTCTATTGCTTAATTCTTCATATAAAAGCCATTTCATGAGAGATGGTAAATAAAAGATATATCCACAGGTTGATATAAATTTATCACTTTCCTCCATTTCATCTAAATAACTATAACTAAGAGGACAAATAAATTTTTCATCGCTTTTTGCATTTCTTGGTGCCATTTTTCCTAAAATAAGCAATATATCATAAAAAATACGTTGGTTTCTTATTGCTTTGGGAATGGCAGGATCATTAACATAGGTTTCAATAATACTTCTTAAGGGTTCAGCTAATCTAGCTTTTTCGCTTTGATCAATTTGTTCTTCAATTTGTGTTAATGCTAGTCGTATTTCATCAATTTTAGGTCTTAATGTACCATGCTCTGGCATTATAACTTCACCATGCACTATATCATACAAATAGAGAAGTATTGTTGATATTTTTTGCATATAACTACCATTGTTTTAAACAAAAATAAAAGCTATGATAACAGTTGTTTCTTAATAAATTCTTAAAAGATTATTAAAACTAAAGATTTTGCGTTAAAGTAATTAAAATACATTATCAATATTAGGAGTTGATTGCTGTGTCTAAGTCGTTGCAGCTTGGTAAATTGCCTAATCATATTTTAAAAAATCTATTAAAAAATTTACCAAATTTTGGTAAAGAAATTATTATTCCTCCAGGGGTTGGTTTGGATGCGGCGGGTTTAAGTATAGAAGGTAAACTTTTTGCAATGACAACCGATCCAATTACTTTTACCAGTAAGAGTATTGGGAAATATGCTGTTTGTGTGAATGTTAATGATATTGCCTGTTTGGGGTGTCAGCCATTGTGGTTTTCTTCAGTTATTTTATTACCTAAGGGGACTCAAGAAAACTATTTATATGAGTTGTGGCATGAACTAAATGCAGAATTAAAAGAGTTTGGCATTCAATCAATAGGCGGACATTGTGAGGTCACTGAACAGGTATCAGCCCCTGTTATTGTAGGCCAATTAATTGGTAAGGCAGTTAATGAAAAGTTCTTTGATCCACGTGAGATTAAACCAGGGGATAAAATTTTATTATGGCGAGGTGTTGCAATTGAGGGAACAGCATTATTAGCTGCAGAGCGATTTTCGGCTTTATCACATTATATCATGCCAGCTCAATTGGAAACGATGCAGTCATTAATTGATGAACCAGGTATTTGTATTTGGCCTGCTGCCAAAGTAATACTTGATTTACCAGGTGTTATTGCTTTACATGATCCGACCGAAGGAGGTGTTGCAACGGCATTGCATGAAATGGCTGATGCATCAGGTTGTGGTTTACAAATTGAAGCAAGCAAAGTGCCAATCCTATCAGAAACTCAGCAATTAGCAGAAGTTTTAAAATTTGATCCATTGGGATTATTAGCCTCCGGTAGCTTATTAATTGCTTGCAGGCCAGAAGCAGAAGCTAGTATTATAGCAAGGCTAAAAGGTGAGCGAGTAGGACAGTTAGGAGAATTTATTGCTGAAAATGATCGAATTTTATATCGCGAGGGTGTAGCCCAAACTTTACCACGCTTTGATCAAGATGAATTGATAAAAGCTTTAAAAACTAGAATTTAGAATAGGAATAATTATGACGATTATACGGGTAGCTGTAATTGGAGTAGGATATTTAGGAAATTTTCATGCTGAAAAATATTCCAAAATTGAAGGTGTGCAATTAGCAGCAGTAGTTGATATTGATCAAACCAAAGCAAAAGAAGTTGCTAATAAGTTTGCTGTGAAAGCTTTTACTGATTACAAGGACTTAGTAGGTCAGGTTGACGCGGTTAGTATTGTGGTACCCACTCAACTTCATTTTGAAGTCAGTCAGTTTTTTTTAGAGCATGGTATTCATGTTTTAGTAGAAAAGCCTATAACTACAACAGTAGCTGAAGCAAACACCTTGATTGAACTAGCTAAGGTTAAGCAGCTTGTTTTACAGGTAGGACATTTAGAGCGTTTTAATGCTACGATTATAGCCTTAGCTAAGCATTTATTTAATCCACGTTTTATTGAATCAACTCGTATTGCACCTTTTAATCTTAGAGGTAGCGATGTGAATGTTATGCTAGATTTAATGATTCATGATATTGATATAATTCAAAGTATTGTTCAGTCTCCAATACAAAACATTGATGCTAATGGGGCCTGTGTATTATCAAATAGTGAAGATATAGCTAATGCCAGAATTACATTTTTAAATGGCTGTGTTGCTAACGTGACGGCAAGTCGAGTGAGTCTAAAGTCCGAGCGTAAAATGCGAATTTTTCAGCCTAATGCGTATTTTTCTTTAGATTTGCAGAATAAAAGCTTGGTAATGTACCAAAAAGGTATAGGAGAAATGTTTCCAGGTATTCCTAATATCAAGCATGAAACTTTAAATTTTGACAACGATGATGCTCTATTAGCAGAAATTAAAGCTTTTATTTTTTCAATTAGTAATAAAATTAACCCTGTAGTAAGTGGTGAAGAGGGTGCTAGGTCTTTACAAACAGCCATTGAAATTACTGAAATGGTAAGAGCTAAAGCTGAAGCTGAAGCCTATGGTGAGGTAATAACTAAATGAAACGAGTGATGATTATTGCTGGGGAGGCATCAGGAGATATGCATGCTGCCCAAGTAGTGAAAGTTATGCATGCTAAAAATTCTGGATTAGAGTTTTTTGGAATTGCGGGTCCTCAAATGCGAGCTCAAGGTGTGGAAGCTATTGTAAAAACAGAAACTATCGCCATCATGGGTTTTATTGAAGTATTGATGAATTTTAAAACTATTTATCATACTTATCAAAAAGTAAAACAGGCGCTATTGCAGCATAAGCCAGACTTGTTAATTTTAGTTGATTATCCTGGTTTTAATCTTAAAGTTGCTAAACTTGCTAAACAATGTGGTATTAAAGTGCTTTATTATATCAGTCCACAAATTTGGGCTTGGCGCCAAGGTCGAATAAAAAAAATTAAACAGTGTGTCGATATGATGGCAGTAGTATTTCCTTTTGAATTGAAGTTTTATGAGGCACATCAAGTGCCGGTTCGTTATGTAGGACTTCCTTTGTTTGATGAACTAGACTTTAATTTAACACAATCACAAGCTAGAACCAAACTCAATTTATTACCCGAGGTTACCACAATTACTTTATTGCCTGGTAGTAGAAGTGCTGTGGTAACTACCTTGTTGCCGGTTATGATGGATGCTGTTAAATTGTTAAAACATCAGTTTTCAACCTTGCAATTTGTCTTACCCATAGCGAGCACTTTATCTAAAGAAATTTTTGCAGCTTTTATTCCAGCTGAACTTAATATTAAGCTCATAGAGGGCCAATCACAATTGGCTATTAAAGCCAGTGATGCAGTAATTTCAACTTCAGGCACTTCTACTTTAGAAACTGCTTTATTCGGTGTTCCTCTAGTAGTTATTTATAAAATGAATGCCCTGAGTTTTCAAATTATCAAACGTTTAATCAAAATTAAAATGATTGCGCTTTGTAATATTGTTGCTGAAAAACCAATTGTCAAAGAGCTTATTCAGCATCAATTAACCGCTGAGGCTATTGCTGAGGAAATTAAACGAATTTTAACTGATAAAGTCTATAATTCGCAGCTTCGTACTGAACTAGCTGCTGTTCGTTTTAAGCTGGATAAACACGGCGCTGCAGAAAATGTTGCTACATTGGCTTTGTCCATGATGTAAATTTTAAGCGATCTTTAAGGAGGCTTCGTGTATAAAATAACTTTTTATGTTCCTGAAACTCATTTAGAGCAAGTTAAGCAAGCATTGTTTGCAGTTGGGGTTGGTAAGATTAATAATTATGACTGTTGTTGTTGGCAGGTGTTGGGCCAAGGTCAGTTTAGACCTTTGGCAGATAGTCAGCCGTTTTTAGGAGAACAAAATAAAGTTGAAACACTCAGTGAATATAAAGTAGAAACTGTTTGTGCATCAGAGTTAATTCAAGCAGCTGTTCTTACCTTAAAAAAAGTGCATCCTTATGAAGAGCCAGCTTATGAAGTTTACCAGCTTGCTGATTTTTAATCGAGATAGTTAAAAATGGCATAGTTTATTAAGTTTGTTTTAATAATTAAACAATTAAACCTATCAAAAATTGATCAATTAATAAAAATCGAGCATTTTAAAAGCTAACATGATACATTAGGCGTTTTTTCAAGATAGCAAGCAACTATGACGAACCAAAAAAAAGGTATGCTTTCAGGCTTTGAGCTTTATAAGAGAATTTTACACTATTCAAAATATTATTGGCTTGCTTTAGTCATTGGTATTATTGGTAATGCTATGTATTCTGGTGTGGATGCAAGCCTAACCTATTTTTTAAAGCCGGTTTTAAACAAAGGGTTTATTGCTAGAGATTATGAATTTTTACATTGGTTACCCTATATTGTGTTATTCATCTTTATTGCTAGAGGTGTTGCAAACTATTTAGGTAGCTATTATATGTCCTATGTAGCACGTAGTATTGTGATGCGGTTTCGTTCCGATATTTTTTCACATTTACTTAAAATACCTGCAACTTATTATGACAATAGTAGTTCAGGGCAAATTCTATCAGTATTAATCTTTAATGTAGAGCAAGTGGCCAAGGTAAGTGCTAGTGCATTAACTGATTTATTACAATCAGGCTTCTTAGTAATTGGTTTGCTAGTGGTTATGTTTTCGATTAGTTGGCGACTTAGCGCCATTTATTTTTTTACTGTACCGATAATTGCTATTTTTGTGAAATTAAGCAGTAAAAAGATGCGTAAAAATAGTCATGGTATACAAAAAGGAATGGGTAGCGTTACTAGTATTGCTGAAGAGTCTATTGTAGGTTACAAGGTAGTAAGAGCTTTTGGTGGTGAAGACTATGAGCAACAAAAGTTTAATCAATCAGTTGAAGATAATCGCCGTCGAGAATTAAAAAACGTCATTTTACGAACCATGAGTACTTCTACTGTACAATTGGTTGCTGCAATTGCTCTAGCGATTATTTTATATTTAGCAACTTCAAGTGGTAAAACAGAATTAGGAGCTGGTGGATTTGTGGCTTTAATAGCTTCTATGTTGGCTATTTTAAAACCTCTTAAAACATTAACGACAGTAAACGGAGATATTCAGCGTGGCTTAGCGGGTGCTCAAAGTGTATTTGCTTTATTAGATGACGAAACAGAAAGAGATACCGGAACCTTAGAAGTATCGCGAGTAAAAGGTGATATTAGCTATAAATGCCTTAACTTTGTATACCCAGGCACAGACAAACAAGTATTATTTAATGTAAGTTTTCAAGTTAAGTCAGGAGAGACAATCGCCTTGGTAGGGCGTTCTGGTAGTGGTAAATCTACTTTAGTTAATTTGTTACCTCGTTTTTATGATTGTAAAGCAGGAAGTATTAATATTGATGGTGTTAATATTAATAACTATACACTTCGCAGTTTACGTAATCAGATTGCAATTGTTTCTCAGCATGTAACTTTATTTAATGATACTATCGCTAACAATATTGCTTATGGTATAAAAAAAGATGCGCCGGAAGAGGAAATTATTGAAGCAGCGAAAGCTGCGTATGCTTGGGAGTTTATTTCACAATTACCAAATGGTATTCATACCCTAATTGGAGAAAATGGGGTGCTATTATCAGGTGGCCAAAGACAGCGTATTGCCATTGCTCGTGCAATATTAAAAGATGCACCGATTTTAATTTTAGATGAAGCAACGTCAGCGCTTGACACCGAATCAGAACGTTATATTCAGGCTGCTTTAGAAAAATTAATAAGAAATAGAACGACGATTGTCATCGCTCATCGATTATCCACCATTGAAAATGCTAATCGAATTGTGGTCATGCATGAGGGCTGTGTGGTTGAATCTGGTACCCACCAAGAGCTGTTAGCGCAAAACCAATATTATGCTAAATTACATGCCTTGCAATTTAGTGATGTTAAAATTGCAGCGGAAGGTTTATGAGCAGGCACAAACTTGCTAACTTTCTAGTTCAGGCCTGGTATAGACAGCATTTAATTTGGCTCACCTTGTTATTATTACCTATCGCTTACTTATTTCGCTTGGTAGTTTTAGTAAGAAAATATTGTTATCAATACCATCTCTTCACTTCAACGTGTCTTCCTGTTCCAGTTGTAATAGTCGGAAATCTAACAGTAGGGGGTACAGGTAAAACGCCCTTTGTTATATGGCTAGTTAATTATTTACAATCTAATCATATTAAAGTAGGTGTTATCAGCCGCGGTTATGGTGGAAATAACAATCAGGCTCCTGTCTTTATTAATAATAGTTCTCATGCCATTGAGGTAGGTGAAGAGCCCATTTTGATTTATCAACAAACAAATTGTCCAGTAGTGGTTTGTAAAAACAGAGTAGCTGCAGCGAATTATTTATTAGCAAAAACTTCTTGCGAGATTATTATTAGTGATGATGGATTGCAACATTATGCTTTGGCTAGAGATCTAGAAATTGCTTTAATTGATGGGACAAAGCGATATGGTAATGGACAATGTTTACCAGCGGGCCCGCTAAGAGAACCTTTAAGTAGATTAACAACAGTTGATTATATTATTGTCACCGAGGGAAATTCTTTGCAAGAAACGGTAATGCAATTATTGCCACAAGGCTTAATTTTGCTAATTAATCCTTCACAGCAAGTGGATAAATTCATGTTGCAAGATAAAGTTATTCATGCGGTAGCAGGAATTGGCCATCCGGAGAGATTTTTTCATATGCTTAGAACATTAAAGTTGAGATTTTTTGAACATAGTTTTCCAGATCATTATCATTATACAAAAGAAAGCTTAAATTTTGGTGAAGATGCTGTTATTGTGATGACAGAGAAAGATGCTATAAAGTGTAAAGAATTTGCAACGAAGGATTTTTATTATTTGCCAGTTAAGGCAGAATTGCCAGAACGGTTTTCTGGAAATTTATTGACCAGGGTTCGGCAACTATTAAGCAAGGAACATTAATATGAAAAAACTAGTAATATTAATAAGCTGTTTGATTGTCAATATAAGTCTAGCTACTAATGTCTTAAATACGGTGAATAGTAATCAAGCGCTAAATTCCAATCAGAATGTAAGCTCGGCTCAAAATAATATTCCAGTTATAAATAGTGATAGTCAAACTTCTAGCAATAATGTTAATTACACTAGTAATACTAATAATTCAGCTGTGTTACAAGCATTGCCACAAACCACGGCCCCTGCAAATGGTGTGATGACGGTGGAACGTCCTTATTTTACTTTACAACTAAATTCTAACCCGACTACAGGTTATTCTTGGTTTGTAGTCTCTTATCCAAGAAACTTACTTAAAGTTGTCAAGCATCAATATGTTCCCTCTACCAGCAAGTTGATTGGTGCAGGAGGAACAGAAATTTGGGTATTTCAAGCTTTACCAGCAGCATTAGCAGCGCCGACCGTTATAAAAGTTATTATGATGTATGCGCGTCCTTGGGAAATCAATGATAAAAGTACAACACAAACATTCTATATGGCAACTAATTAACAATTAATAAGACAAAATTAAATAGTAAAGAGGAGAAATTGATTGGAAAGCATTTGGTTAAAAAATTATCCGCAAGGAGTTCCGGCAGAAATAGATCCCAATAAATTTCCTTCTATTGTCCATGTATTTAAAAATACAGTAGCACAATATGCTAATCGTCCTGCTGTGGCTAATCTAAGAACTGTATTAAGCTATCAAGAACTTGATGAGGTCTCTGACGCTTTTGCTGCTTTTCTCCAAAAAATTCTTAAATTACAAAAAGGTGACAGACTCGCTATTATGCTACCCAACTTAATTCAATATATGGTAGTGCTCTACGGTGCTTTTAAAGCTGGTCTTACAGTTGTTAATGTTAATCCCCTCTATACAGCAGACGAATTGGTGTATCAATTACAAGACTCTGGTGCAGAAACTATTGTGGTATTAGCTAATTTTGCGAAAACAGTTCAACAAGCTTTAGGCCGTGTAAAAATTAAAAATATTGTTGTTACTGAAGTTGGAGATGCTTTTGCTGCGATTAAATCAATACTAGTTAATTTTGTTGTTAAACATATTAAGAAAATGGTACCTGCTTTTTCAATTCCACAAGCGATTAAGTATCGTAAAGCAATACAGCAAGGAAAACATTTAACGCTAGATTTAATAGAATTAACAGGAAAAGATCTTGCTTTTTTACAGTACACGGGTGGAACAACAGGCGTTGCTAAAGGCGCTATGTTAAGTCATCGCAATATGGTGGCTAATATAGAGCAAGCGTTTAATTGGATGTTGCCGTTTATAGAGTGTGGTCATGAAATAGTGGTAACACCTTTGCCCCTTTATCATATCTTTTCTTTATTAGCAAACTGTCTAGTATTTATGCGTGCTGGCTCATTAAATTTATTAATTACTAACCCTAGAGATATCGATGGTTTTATTAAAGAACTAAAAAGTTATAAGTTTACTAGCATGACAGGAGTGAACACTTTATTTAATGCGTTAGCAAATAACAAAAAATTTAAAACTGCAGATTTTAGCTGCTTGAAAGTTGTGTTAGGAGGGGGCATGGCTATTCAACGCGCGGTAGCTGATAAATGGCAAAAAATAACTGGTGTACATTTATTAGAAGCCTATGGCCTAACAGAAACTTGTCCAGCGGTGACTATCAATCCGCTTACTTTGAAACAATATAATGGCAGTATAGGTTTACCGATTCCATCTACTCAAATCAAAATTTTGGATGAGGATGGCCATGAAGTGTCAATTGGAGAACGAGGAGAGTTATGCATAAAAGGACCTCAAGTCATGGAAGGCTATTGGAATATGCCTGCTGAAACTAATAAAGTGATGTTACCCGATGGTTGGTTAAAAACTGGGGACATAGCTAAAGTAGATGAAGAAGGGTTTGTTTATATCGTAGACCGTAAAAAAGACATGGTAGTTGTTTCTGGATTTAATGTTTATCCTAATGAAGTAGAGGATATAATTGCTCTCCATCCAGGAGTATTAGAAGTTGCTGTCATTGGTATGCTAAGTGAAAAAACTGGTGAAGCACTGAAGGCTTTCGTTGTTAAAAAAGATCCGAGTTTAACAAAAGAAGATATTATTACTTTTTGTCGTGAACATTTAACTGCATATAAGATTCCAAAAATTTATGAGTTTAGAAATGAACTGCCAAAAAGTAATGTAGGAAAAATTTTAAGAAGAGCCTTGCGAAACGAAGAGAAAAATAGCTAGTAAGAGGTATATTTAATGGAGAAAATCTGGTTAAAACACTACCCTAAAAATGTGCCGGCAGAAATAAATACTACTCGTTATAGTTCCTTGCTTGATCTTTTTAGGCAAACAGTGAAAAACTATAATGATCGTCCGGCTGTAACAGGTTTAGGGATTACTTTAACTTATAGGCAGCTAGATGAAAAAAGTGACTGCTTAGCTACTTATTTGCAAAGTAGAGGATTAAAAAAAGGTGATCGTATTGCCTTAATGATGCCTAATATTATTCAATATTTAATTTCACTGTACGCTGCTTTTAAAGCAGGCTTAACGGTTGTTAATATTAATCCTTTATATACCGAGCATGAACTTGCTTATCAACTAAAAGATTCTACGCCTAAAGCCATCGTTGTTTTAGAAAATTTTGCTAAAACAGTTGAGAAAGCTTTGTTGCAGCAGCCGATTGAACAAGTGATTATTGCTAAAATTGGCGATCTAATGCCGACAGTCAAAGCACTGATTACTGACTTTGTATTAAAAAAAGTTAAAAAAGTTATTCCGATTTACACACTACAACAAGCCGTTTATTTTAATAAGGCGCTCTCTCAGGGTAAGCGTCTTACCCTTATCCCTGTGGAGCTGACTGCTCAGGATTTAGCTTTTTTGCAATATACTGGGGGAACGACAGGTGTTTCCAAAGGTGCTATGTTAAGTCATGGCAATATGGTTGCCAACGTAGAGCAGGCATTTGCTTGGATAGGGCATCAATTTCATTTAGGAGAAGAACGAGCGGGTGTAGTATTACCTCTTTATCATGTATTTAGTCTATTGGCCAATGCACTGGTTTTTATGCGAGCAGGTTCTTGTTGTATCTTGATTGCAAATCCCCGTGATTTACCTGCTTTAGTAGAAGAGTTTCGCAAGTATCGTTTTACTGCTTTTATGGCAGTAAATACTTTACTAAATACTTTATTGAGTCGAGAAGTATTTAGAAAGCTTGATTTCAGTGAATTACGTTTAGTGATTGCTGGCGGAATGGCATTACAAGGGGCTGTTGCAAAGAAATGGCTTGAGGTGACAAAGGTGCCTGTTTTAGAAGGATTTGGTTTGACTGAAGCATCACCCATTACCTGTATTAATCCTGCTAACGTTACTACTTTTAATGGTAGTATAGGACTTCCTATTCCTTCCACTGATGCCATGATTATTGATAATGAAAATTGTGAGCTACCTGTTGGTGAAGTAGGGGAGCTATGTTTTAAAGGACCACAAATTATGCAAGGGTATTGGAATTGCCCGGAAGAAACAGCACAGGTATTGTTTGGCAATGGCTGGCTAAAAACGGGCGATATGGCAAAAATAGATCATGATGGATTTGTTTATATAGTTGATCGTAAAAAAGATATGATTGATGTGGCTGGCTATAATGTTTACCCAAATGAAGTAGAGGGAGTGATTGCTCATCACCCAGGTGTGCGAGAAGTAGCTGTAGTGGGAGTTACTCATGACTCAACTGGTGAAATGGTAAAAGCCTATATTGTTTCTCAAGATCAAGCTTTAACGAAAGCCGATATTATTGCATTTTGTAAAGAACGCTTAGTGAGTTACAAAATTCCCAAGCGGATAGAATTTTGTCGTGAGCTTCCCAAAAATACGGTAGGAAAAGTGCTGCGACGCGTTTTAAAAGAGAAAGAAAAAGAGCATACTTAAGAAGCTTTATTTTTGAGCAGTTTTTTGTAAATAATTACAGCCCCTTGATTTAATTAATATTTAGTTGTTTGTAAAAATTTGATAAGCTTGCTTGGTTATTTTAAATATAATCTAAAGGAGAGAGATTTATGCGCAGCAGATATTTATTAGCGCTCATGGCATGTACAGCAACGTTAGCTTTAAGCGGTTGTAAACTGTGGGGAAGCGATAATGACAATAGTCAAACTAATCAATCACAAGCTTCAACAACTACTGATCAATATGCTGCGACTTCAGCAACAACGGCTAGTAGTAATTCATTGCCTGCTGATATGAACACGACTAATGCTGCAACAACTGCGTCAACTTCACAATCGGTGCCTATGAGTTCATTAACAGTTGCTAACCAATTACAAAATGGTACTAACTCAGTTTTACAACCAGCACAGCCACAATCAGCACCTATTACTTTACCTCAATCAGCCGTTGGTTCTCAGTTGCCTAATAATTTTGGTGCTTCTTCTGCAACAACCCCTTCTCCTTCTACTAGTCCAAGTGTTGCTGGAACTAATTCAGCATTGTCAAGTGGTTCAGCTATGACCCCTACAAGCTCTACCTTACCGACTACTTCAGCAGCAGGAAGTGTTAGCGCTAATCCAACGAGTACAGTAACGACAGGCCCCCTAGGGGCGTCTAGTGCTATGCCTAGTACTACTATGCCAAGTAGTACCGGTGTAATACCTACTAGTAACACCATGCCTACAAGTAATGGTAGCCTCAATAATTCTCAGCCTGCTAGTACGGGCGTTACCAGTTCTAATAACTTACTAACTACCAATCCTGGTAGCAATTCAACTACTCAATCAGGTAGTGTAACAGGTATGATGAGCACTACTAATTCTGGCAGTAGTTCAACTACACAGTCAGGTAGTATAACAGGTGTGAATCCAGTAGTAATACCAGTCAATCAATCACAGTCTTCTAGTGGTAATTTAAATCCTACTAATGGTAACAATAATTCTGCGACTAGTAATAGTGATGATTCTCAATCTGATAATGATGATTATAGTGATACTAGTGGTAGTTAATTATTTTGTGGTAAGACAGGTTATCATGCTTATTGTAACCTGTCTTATTAAGTATTTATTTATGCCATTGGACTGCCATTTCTAATAAAATCTTTGCTGTTGCTCCCCAGATTAAATGTTCTTGATAGGTAATTTTACAAACCTCAATTAATTTTTTTTGATTAAAAACTTTCATCGTTTTATAACGAGAAAGATCTAAAAAATAAGTTAAAGGAGCTTCAATAACCGTTGCTACTTCTGCTGTGTTTAAGTGATAAGTAATAGGTGGTGTGATAAGCCCAATGATTGGCACGATATAATAACCAGAGAGAGTAAAAAAATGTTTAAAATATCCTAAGGGAGTAATTTGAGAAGTTAATAAACCAATTTCTTCCTGGGTTTCACGTAAAGCAGTTTGAATAAAGTTTTTATCTTGTGGATGATAAAGTCCTCCTGGAAAACAAATTTGATTAGCATGGAGAGGAAGCATGGCTGTGCGTTTAGTCAAAATTATTTTGGGAATGTAATTATCGATTAAAGGAATTAAGACAGCAGAAGGCTTATAAGTTTCAAATTGTTGAGCCTGATTATCAAAGGTAGTGTGAATAGATAATTTTTGTAGCAATTCATTTTTTAAACGCATGATATCTTATTCAAAATTGTTTAGACTAAGTTAGTGAGCCCAAGATCTTACGATAAACATTAAACACAAGTTTGTCAAAGCAGACAAAATAAACTATCTCAAGCTTAGTTTCCCATGAACGCAAAAAAAGTTGTACAGTTTGAATAGCAACGACTGCTGCTTGATCAATAGGGTAACCATAAACTCCGCAACTAATAGCGGGAAAAGCGATACTTTTAATTCTATAGCGCCTAGCAAGCTTTAAACTTTCTTGGTAACAAGAAGCGAGTAGCGCTGCTTCTTGATGATTACCACCACGCCAAACAGGTCCTACAGTATGAATTACAAATTTTGCTGGGAGTTGATAGGCCTGAGTAATTTTAGCCTTGCCAACTTCACAACCTTTTAATAATCGACATTCAGCCAATAATTGTGGGCCGGCCGCTCGATGGATTGCACCGTCTACACCGCCACCGCCTAAGAGTGAACTATTGGCTGCGTTGACAAGCGCGTCTACTTGTAGTGTCGTGATATCAGATTGAAATACTTCCATAGCTGTTGGCATAAGTTGCTTATTGAAAGGGTTAACAAGAAAATTTTAGCGATTGCTTCAGCACTTTAATAGGCTTTTGAGCGATAAAATTATTTTATTAACCTATTTTTAGGCTATACCACTAGAAAAATAGTAGAAAACAAAATGAATTTTTTGCACTATATGAAAAAAATATTTATGTTTTTCATATAGTTAATAATTATGGTAAGTTTAAGAAAATTGGTTTAAAATGATGCAAATCTTAATAGAAGTTAGTTAAGGATTTGTTAAGCTTTAGTTGTTAAGATAATTCTATTGAAAGTAATGAGTTAGTATAAATATGTCGTATAAGAGTCCAGCCAGTATTACAGAAGCTTTAAAGCAAAAAAGAAGCCCGTATGGCATTTTTGCTGGAGAAGAAGATTTGGCACTGTTTACGATTGCGGCAGAAGCAATTGTATTAGGACAAATGAATGCTATGTTGGTTGCAGGTGCTTTTGCTAATAATAGCCCTTATCGTAGCCATTTTGAAAAATATCAACCGCAATCATTATTAAATTACCGTTTATTAGAAGCTTGTCAAATGGTGCGTGCTAAAGCATTGAGCGCTGGATTTACTGGTAATACTACTTTAATGTTTCCTGTGACCAATGGTGTGCATGCGCAGCTTTTGACAGTAGTAGTGAGTCATGAAGGACGAGTCGTTGGTGCTGCAATAAGTGATTCAATGTCTGATCAGCCTACTGTCACGGTAGTTCAAAAAGCAATCGATAAAGTGAATGATAATAAAAAAGTTAAAGTGAGAGTAGTGCCTAGAACTCCAGCGCATACTCAAACTACAGGTTATACTTGTATGGATCACGCGCTAAAACGTATGTTAGCTGTGCAGGGAATTACCAATGCTATCACTACGGCTAACGATGATGTGAGCTTACGCACTGCAGTGGTTGCAGAAATTGCAAAACGAACAGGCCTTGCTGCTAAGGTTGCTTCTTACCAACACATCGTTCGTCAATTAGCCGCTGTTCCCACTATCAATGCAGAAGAGTTACCTCAAGCTTATTATAGTTTAATTGAAGAAGAAGCTAGACTTCGTCATATTCAAGATCAATTTAATCAGCATTATCGTGGAGCTGGGTTGTTAGCTTTCGATCATGCTTATGCTGCTTACTTAGCTAGAGGCAAAGATGAAATGAGTGCCTTTGAATTAGCAATGAAAGATGCTTTATTAAATAAATTCGATTCTGAAATAAAAGAATTTTTTATTAATCTTACCACTGGGTCCCCAGCGTCAGCTTGTGCGATGGAGGCAAGAGTGCTAGACGAACCTGTTGCAGGTTGTGAAGTAGACGTGCCATTTGTACCACCTGTACCACGTTAAATATTAATTTTCCTTTAATTTTGCAATAAGCTCATAGAGTAAATCATGCGCCTGTTTTGGATTTAGTTCATCAGGTTTAATTTTTTCAAGCTGTTCAATGACAGGGTGGGCACTAGGTGAATGAAATAAATCTGTTTGCAAAAAAGGCAGTTTAGATTCTGGTTGGTTTAAAGCTTCATTTTCTAGTTGTAGCAATTTTTGTTTGGCGCGCTGAATAACTTGTCGAGGAACCCCTGCTAGTTGTGCTACTTGTAAACCATAACTTTGATTAGCTGGCCCCTCTTGTACTGCATGCATAAAAACTAATTTATCATTGTGTTCAACTGCATCCAAATGAACATTGGTAATGCCTGCAATTTCTTTAGGTAAATGGGTTAGTTCAAAGTAATGCGTAGCAAACAAGGTTAAAGCCTTAATATGACTTGCTAAAGCTTCTGCACAGGCCCAGGCTAATGATAAACCATCAAAAGTACTAGTGCCACGTCCGATTTCATCCATAAGTACTAAACTTTTATTGGTTGCATTATGTAAAATGTTAGCAGTTTCAGTCATTTCTACCATGAAAGTTGAGCGGCCGCTTGCTAGATCATCTGCAGCACCAATGCGAGTAAAGATGCGATCAATGGGGCCGATAGTTGCAATTTTTGCAGGCACAAAACAACCCGTATAGGCAAGGAGAACAATTAAAGCAGTTTGGCGCATATAGGTAGATTTACCGCCCATATTAGGGCCAGTAATAATTAACATACGTCGTTCATGATTCAGTAAGGTATCATTAGGAATAAAAGGTTCTCCCACCAAAACCTGTTCAACGACAGGGTGTCTACCTTCTTTAATATGAATGCCAACTTCATCTTGTAACTTGGGTGCTACTAAAGATAGGCTGTCAGCGCGCTCAGTAAAAGTAGATAAGACATCCAACTCAGCTAGGGCACTAGCGCTTTGTTGTAATTTTCCTAGTTCAAGAATCAGACGATCTAGTAGCGCTTCATATAATAATTTTTCACGGGCTAGGGCTCTTGCTTTACTACTGAGGGCTTTATCTTCAAAAGCTTTTAATTCAGGTGTTACATAACGCTCTGCATTTTTTAAAGTTTGTCGTCGAATGTAGTCGATGGGAGCTTGTACAGCTTGTGCCCTAGAAATTTCAATATAATAGCCATGAATACGATTATAACCTACTTTCAAAGTAGAAATACCTGAGCGTTCACGTTCACGAGTTTCTAAATCTATTAAATAACTACCCGCGTTTTCGCTTAAACTGCGTAGGTCATCAAGCTCTTGATCGTAACCTGTTGCAATGACACCACCTTCACGGATTACAACGGGTGGGTTATCGATAATTGCGCGAGTTAACAATTCTGCTAATTCTGGAAATTCATTGATTTGATTAGCTAGTGTGCGGCATAAGGGAATATCAATAGGCTGCAAAATTTGTTGAATAACGGGGAGGGCAGCAAAAGCCTCTCGTAACTGTACTAGATCGCGAGGTCTTGCCGATTTCAAAGCAATTCTTGCTAGAATACGTTCGATATCACCTATTTCGTTTAATGGTAGTTGTAGGGTTTGATAAAGCCGCTCATCTAACAACAATTGTACTACGGCTTGCCTGTTACGTATTATTTGATGATCACGTAGTGGTCTATTTAACCAACGTCTTAATAAACGACTGCCCATAGGGGTTTTAGTTTTATCAAGCACTTTGGCTAGTGTATGTTCATCTGTACCTTGTAAATTATGAGTAAGCTCTAAATTTTTTCGAGTGGCGGCGTCTAAGATAACGCTTTCCTCTTGTTGCTCACTACGCAGTGAAGTGATATGAGGTAAAGCGGTGCGCTGTGTTTCTTTCACATATTGAAACAAGCAACCTGCGGCCGCTAAGGCAATGGTTAAATGAGTACAACCAAAACCGGCAAGATCGCGGGTTTTAAATTGTTGTGTTAAGAGTCTTGTTGCAGTTTCTAGATCAAATTCCCAAATGGGTCTGCGTCTTAAGCCCTTACGGCTTTCTAGTATTTCATCTTTAGGCCAATCTTCGCTAATCAATAGCTCAACTGGTTGTAAACGTTCAAGTTCGGCAATTAGAGCTTCATAGCTGGTAACTTCTAAGATATTGAATCGGCCACTTGTTATGTCTAAAGTCGCTAAACCAAATTTATGGTTGTAAGCATAGATTGCAGCAAGCAAATTATCTTTATGTTCTTCTAATAATGCCTCATCACTGACAGTGCCAGGAGTAACAATTCTAACTACTTGTCTTTCCACAGGACCTTTATTATTGGGATCACCAATCTGTTCACAAATAGCAACGGATTCTCCATATCTAATTAATTTTGCTAAATAAGACTCAGCTGAATGATAAGGAACGCCAGCCATAGGAATAGGTTGGCCGGCTGAATTACCTCGCTTGGTTAAGGTAATATTTAATAGTTTTGCAGCTTTTTTTGCATCTTCAAAAAAAAGCTCATAAAAATCACCCATGCGATAGAACAACAAAGTTTCTTTGTATTTAGCTTTAATTTTTAAATATTGCTGCATCATGGGGGTATGCAGAGTAAGTGAGGTTTCAGCAAGTGCTTCCATAATGACCTTTTATTTATCCCATTGGGTGCTAAATCTTATTTAATTTTATAGGTAGTCTCAAGTATTATTGATTAATTGATTCTTTGTATTTTTTTTGATATAGTGCCCGCATTTTGTTCACTGTTTAAATTTTTAATATTAATAACTAAGATAATTCATGTCTTAAGAATAGTATTAATAAGGATTTGTGATGAGAATAGCAATAACGCTTGCTAATAATGGCAAAGAGCTTGGTCGGACTCGATTAATTAGACGGATTCAACTTGTTTATCAATGTAGTGGTAAAATTGTTTTTAATGAAGAAGCTGAGAGATTATTAAACAATTTATTATCAGTACATAAACTTATCAGAAAATTTTTCCCTGAAGACGATAGCATTCATTTAATATTTTTTGCATTGAAGTATCTAATTAGGCAACATTTCCCGCATAGTGATGTTGCTAATTTTGTTGCCATTATTAGCTTAGAAAGTGCTAAAGCACATTCTTTAGTTGCTTCAAGTAAGTGGAGATTTTTTAAGCCCGAAGTAACAGGTGATTTTGAATTTAGCTGGGCTTGTGGTCAGGATGATTCTTCTTTAGATTTTGCACAGCAATACAGTACAAAGGTTCAAGAGATCGCTCAAGCAGTGCGAGGAGCTAAAACAATAGGTGAGTCTGCTTATTTTGCTTTATTAGCCGCTTTTTATACCTGTTTAACAATTGATAAAGCGGAAAATGTAGGGTTATGCGAACAGATTTTTTCAGAGAAAAATGAGGCACTAATTGCAGCTGCAAAAAAATGTACAAAAACAGCAAAGTCTTTAGCCAGTAAAGTATTGCAAAAGGTGTTTAATCAAATGCTTAAACTTAGAAGTACTAATTTGCAAACTCCACTAAGAAGAGTAGGTGCTGCTACAAGGTTAGAAGTAGCAACGGACTTAACTATGATTAAAAAGCTAGTTGGCACAGAGGATGCTTTAGAAGCTAGTTCTGAAACTAATAGAGAAGTCACAACTGCCGAAGGTGGAGGTAGGGTTTTTCGCTATAGTATTAGTGGTGATAGTACCCCTTATCAAGCCAGCCAAGGTTTTGCTAAACGGTAATAATAAAAATAATTGTCAATTCAATAAGTTTATTGTTAAACTCAAGTTTAACATCCAATCTATTTAATTCTCCAAGCAAGCACAGCTTTTCCATATCATTCCAATAAGAGTTATGTCATAATTTCGTTCATTAAAATTTAAGGGGGTATATTCCATGGACCAAAATAGAGAAAAGGCTTTATCAGCTGCATTAAGTCAAATAGAGCGCCAATTTGGTAAAGGTTCAGTCATGCGCATGACTGATGAATCCATAGTCCGAGATATTGAAGCAATTTCTACCGGTTCACTGGGATTGGATATTGCTTTAGGAGTCGGTGGTTTACCCAGAGGTCGAGTGGTGGAAATTTATGGTCCTGAGTCTTCAGGTAAGACAACTTTGACCTTACAGGTGATTGCTGAATGTCAAAAGCAGGGGGGTACGGCTGCTTTTATTGATGCTGAGCATGCTTTAGAGCCTTCTTATGCTCAAAAATTAGGCGTGAATGTCGATGAACTATTAGTTTCTCAACCTGATACAGGCGAACAAGCCTTAGAAATTACTGATATGCTAGTTCGTTCAGGTGCAGTAGATGTTGTAATTATAGATTCAGTTGCAGCCTTGGTGCCTAAAGCTGAAATTGAAGGAGAAATGGGCGATACCCATGTTGGCTTACAAGCAAGATTAATGTCACAAGCCTTACGTAAACTTACAGCAAATATTAAGCGCTCGAATACCTTAGTTATTTTTATTAATCAAATTCGTATGAAGATTGGAGTGATGTTTGGTAATCCTGAAACTACAACTGGAGGTAATGCCTTAAAGTTCTATGCTTCAGTACGCTTAGATATTAGACGTACGGGTGCCATTAAGAAAGGAGAAGAAATTTTAGGCAATGAAACTCGTGTTAAAGTGGTTAAGAATAAAGTGGCTCCGCCTTTCAAACAAGCTGATTTTGAAATTCTTTATGATGAAGGTATTTCACGTGAAGGTGAGTTAATAGAGTTAGGGGTTGTGCATAACTTAATTGAAAAAGCAGGGGCTTGGTATAGCTATAAGGGTAATCGAATTGGGCAAGGTAAAGATAATGTCCGAATCTTTTTAAAGGAAAACCCAGAAATAGCACGAGAAATTGAAAAGCAATTGCGTGCTGATCTCTTAGCAAAAAAGACTAAGCTAGCCGAAGCACAAGTAGCTGAAGAGTTGGCTTAATAAATTATTGAACCAGAGGTTTAAGGCCTCTGGTTTTTGTTTTAGTTCTTTTATTATAATAGTTACTTTCAATTATGGTTGATGTTAATCAAGCTTCTCAAAGTGATATTTATCATACAGCAATTAAATTATTAACAAGACGCGAGTATTCTGCCGCTGAATTACAACAGCGTTTATTACAGACTGGATTTGCAGAAGAATTAATTATGGTGGTATTAATCAGATTGCAAAAAGAAAACAAGCAAAGTGATCAGCGTTTTGTAGAAATGTTAATTCGCAGTCGGCAGCAACAAGGTTATGGTCCTGTTAGAATTGAATATGAGCTTAAGGGAAAAGGAATTGAGTCAGAGCTGCTTACAGAATTTTTATATTTTGAAGATGAAGTGTGGTTTGAATTAGCAAAACAAGTTCGCCAAAAAAAATTTGGTGTAGATATTCCTAAAGAATATAAAGCGAAAGCCAAACAAATGCAGTTTTTGCAATATAGAGGGTTTGCTATGTCTCATATAACAGTTGCAATGGCAGGGGAGGTGCGCTAATATTAACCATTTATTTTAATATAATAATTACAATATGCCTAATACTAACAAAATACTAGTTCAGCGAGCAGATAGTAATCTTGAAGTTTTACGCCAGCTGCGCAATAATTTTTCTCATGCTTTAGCGCGATTTATTGGTATTGCGCCTTTATTAATGATCTTTATTGTTTATGCTAGGTTAGGTGAAGATGAAGCGCTTTTCAGCGCTTTAAGTAACGGGATTTTAACGGCGTTAGTTGTATTATTTAGAGCAAGTCTAGCAACTAATTTAGTGCTACCAGTTAATGAGCAAACTGATTTAATGGAGGTCGGTCAAGTTCGTTTGGCTGGTTATGGGTTAACAACATTCTGTGCAATTTTATTAAATTTGTTGTACGCAACATATAGTTATACTTTGCCTCAGAAAATATCTGATCATGAGGGTGTTGCAGAAGCGGCGCAAGACTATAGTCTTTGGACAATGCCAGGTATTTTTCCTTTAGTCTATGCTCATTTAGAAGGCCAAATTTTAATAATAACAAAAAATGCAAGAGGGGCATTAGTCCGTGATATTTTATGTGGCATTAATACAGCAATTTTTTTAGCACTGGTAGATAAGAATAAACTAAATATGGCAAAAGTAGGTCAGATGGCCTCTCTGCATCATACCATCTCCTGGCTTGGTTCTTTATTATATTATTTAATTCATTATCAGCATTTTAAAAAATTTGGCATTTTTTCTTGTCGAAGACCTCGACAAGAACATTGGCAGCGTTTTTGTAAGGAAACAGGTTATAACGTCCTGATAGGGTTACCTGTGGCAGTGGGAAATTTAGCGGTGGTCTTAGGAATAGGCAGTAAATCCTCATTAGATGTAGGCGTTTTGCAGTCAGTGGATATGTTGCTGCTAATTGGTGAAATGGTAACAATTGTATATACCTTAGGAATTATGCCGCAACTGGTGATAAACAATCCTTGTAATGCTAAAAAAATAGCTGTTTTGGGTGCATTATCAAACAGTATCATTCCTATTTTATTATTTATTTGGAGCTGGGTAAGTACGGAGAGTTTAATAGCCTTACTGGCTCGTAGATCTAATGCAGCTTTTGCTGAGCAAGTGGCAAACATACTTCCTTGGGGGGCTTTTGCTTTAATAATGTTAGCTTTACGAAACTCATTTTCAGCTTGTCTGCGCGGATTAAAATACAGTAGTTTTGCCACTACTGTTGATACCACCACTAATTTTTTAAGTTATGGTTTAGGATTATTATTTTATTTTAATGGCTATGGATTAATGTCTGTTCCTATTACTCGCTTAAGTATGTTTAGTCTGGGGGCTTTTATTCATGCTAGCAAGTTACTAATGCACCAGGATAAAGTTCACTCTATGCCAGTGGAGACTGAGGAAGACCAGTCAGTAACTATAACAGAAACAGAGAGGGCTTCTCCAGCAGAGACAAAAAGTGTAGTAGTTTTAACCCCAGTAATACCGAGCGTTTTAGATCTTGAGCCACCTCCTAGCCCAAAAGTGGAAGCTGTTAAAACTGAAGAAGGTGAAACTAAAGCTGATTTTACTCGTTCTTTAGCTATTAGCTTAGCTAGACAACGAGCCAAAATTGAATTAGTGGTAGGTGTTAGAAGGCAAGAAGGCAAGTTTTTTCCAAGATGGTTACCATTAATCCAAGATGCCGTAGGTCATGGACAGACGGCAAAACCATAACTAAGTTACTCTATTTTTAGGATACATTTTTTTTAAAATGCAGCAAATAAGCTCATTTTTTTAATGAATTATCATTTTAGGCCCTCTAGTTTCTTGTCTAATATTTATGATATGATGCGTTTTCTTTTTAGCCTAATTAACAAGATACTATGTTAAAACTAAACAGCTCACAAATTAGACAGAAATTCTTGTATTTTTTTGCAAAACATCAGCATCAAGTTGTACCTAGTAGTTCTTTAGTACCGCATAACGATCCAACTTTGCTGTTTACTAATGCAGGCATGATACAGTTTAAAGATGTGTTTTTAGGAGTAGAAAAGCGTGCTTATAAAAGAGCCACGACAGTACAACGATGCGTACGAGCTGGTGGTAAGCACAACGATTTAGAGAATGTTGGCTTTACAGTAAGGCATCATACCTTTTTTGAAATGTTAGGAAATTTTAGTTTTGGAGATTATTTTAAACGTGAAGCGATCCAATATGCTTGGGAGTTTTTGATTCAAGAATTAAAGTTGCCTAAAGAAAAACTTTGGATCACAGTGTATGAAAAGGATAAAGAAGCTGAAGATATTTGGTTGAAGGAAATGAAAGTGGACCCTAAGCGTTTTTCACGCTGTGGTGAAAAAGATAATTTTTGGGCTATGGGTGATACAGGTCCTTGTGGTCCTTGTACAGAAATTTTTTATGATCATGGGCCTGAAATTGCTGGGGGTCCACCAGGCAGTCCAGAAGCTGACGGTGATCGCTACATAGAAATTTGGAATTTGGTGTTCATGCAATATGAGCGTCAAGCTAATGGGGAATTAAAACCTTTACCTAAACCTTCTGTTGATACCGGAATGGGATTTGAACGTATTGCGGCAGTAATTCAAGGTGTGCATAGTAATTATGAAATTGATTTATTTCAGCACTTGATTTTTGCTACTGCGAAAATTACTAAGACAGATGATTTAACCCATAATTCTTTAAAAGTGATAGCTGATCATATTCGCTCTTGTTCATTTTTAATTGCAGATGGCGTGATGCCTAGTAATGAGGGTAGAGGATATGTATTAAGACGCATTATTCGTAGGGCAATTCGCCATGGTAATAAACTTGGGGTAGAAGGTATTTTCTTTTACCGCTTAGTACAGCCCTTAGTAGAGCAGATGGGTGAAGCTTATCCAGAGTTAGTGGTTAAACAAACACGCATTGAAAGTGCTTTACGTAAAGAAGAAGAGCAGTTTGCACAAACCCTTGACAATGGGCTGAGGATTTTACAAGAAGATATTGCTCAGCTTAAAGGTAATATTATTTCTGGTGAGACTTTATTTAAGCTTCATGATACCTATGGTTTTCCCATAGATTTGACAGCCGATATTGCTCGCGAAATGAATTTATCTATTGATGAAGCAGAATTTGAACGCTGCATGCAAGAGCAGCGTGATCGTTCGCAGCAAGAAAGCCAATTTGAAGTAGATTATACAAAAGCATTAAAGCTAAATGGAGAAACCAAGTTTACAGGCTATGAACACTTAAAAAATGATGGCAAGATTATTGCTTTATTGTTAGATAATCAGCAGGTTAATACTTTATCAGCTGGTCAAACAGGGGCAGTGGTTTTAGATCAAACACCTTTCTATGCAGAATCTGGTGGTCAAGTAGGAGATAAAGGTGAGTTAGTTTTGACGGATGGTAGTTTGTTCCTAGTTCAAGATACAAAAAAAGTAGGTTCAATTTATTTACATTTGGGGCGGGTTAAATCAGGTCAGCTTAAAATTAATGAGCAGGTTTCAGCAATGGTTAATGGTGTACTAAGACAGGCTACTAAATTAAACCATTCGGCAACGCATTTATTACACGCAGCTTTGCATCAAGTATTAGGTGAACATGTGGTTCAAAAAGGCTCATTAGTTGAACCGACACGCTTACGCTTTGATTTTTCGCATTTCGAACCAGTAACAAAAGAGCAATTACAAGTTATTGAGCAAATGGTAAATACTGAAATTCGAAAAAATCATCTTGTGGCTATAGATTTGACCAGTTTGGAAGTGGCCAAGGCTGCGGGAGTTGTGGCACTGTTTGGTGAAAAATATGGAGAAGTGGTGCGGGTACTTAAAATGGGAGATTTTTCTCAGGAGTTATGTGGCGGTACACACGTTATTCATACTGGAGATATTGGGTTATTCAAGATTGTTAATGAAGTGGGTACTGCTGCAGGAATACGACGTATCGAAGCTATTACAGGAGAGACGGCTATCAGGTATGTTGAAAATATGGAAAAAGAGTTGGGTGGCATTGCCTCGTTGCTTAAAACTAAACCAGAATCTTTGATGAGTAAAATTGAAGCTTTGCAACAACAAGTTCGTACTTTGGAAAAGCAAAATGAACGTTTACAAGCGCAATTGGCTAGCGGTGCTGGGGGTAGGGATTTAGTGCAAGAGGCGCAAGATATTGCAGGGATTAAAGTTATTGCTGCTAAACTAGAAGGTATAGAAATAAATGGCTTGCGTCACGCCTTAGATCAATTAAAAGATAAGTTAAATAAAGCAGTAATAGTTTTGGCTTCTATTGAAAAAAATAATAAAGTTCAAATAGTTGCAGGTGTAACCAAGAATTTGGCTGAAGTTATTAAAGCAGGCGAAGTTGTTAATTTTGTAGCTTTGCAAGTTGGGGGTAAGGGCGGTGGTCGTGCAGATATGGCTCAAGCTGGTGGTAATGACCCGGGTCAGCTAGAGGCTGCCTTAGCCAGCGTTTATGGTTGGGTTAAAGATAAAGTAAGTAGTTAATATTATGTCGTTACTTGTTCAAAAATTTGGAGGAAGCTCGGTTGCAGACATCACATGTATAGAGCGAGTTGCTGATCGAGTGATTGCGACTAAGGAGCAAGGGCATCAAGTTGTCGTTGTCGTTTCCGCAATGGCTGGTGATACGAATAAATTAGTGGCATTAGCTAAACAGATTACTGAAGATCCTGATATGCGAGAATATGATGTACTGCTTTCTAGTGGAGAAATGATTACTATCGCTTTATTAAGTATCATGTTAAATAAAAAAGGTTATCAGGCTAGATCCTATACAGCTAATCAAATCAAAATCTTAACAGATGATGTTCATAAAAAAGCTCATGTTGTTGCAGTAGAAACAGCACGTTTATTAGAAGATTTAACAAATGGTTGGATTCCTGTCGTAGCTGGGTTTCAGGGCGTGAATGAAAAAGGGGATATAACCACTTTAGGACGTGGTGGTTCTGATGCCACGGCAGTAGCGCTAGCAGCAGCTTTAAATGCTAACGAGTGCCAAATTTATACCGATGTTGATGGTGTTTATACAGCTGATCCTAGAATTGTTAAAGAGCCGCGTATGTTATCTAAAATCAGCTATGATGAAATGCTGCAAATGGCAAGTTTAGGGGCAAAAGTATTGCAGACTCAATCGGTAGAATTAGCCTGCCAAAATAATGTACCTACCCGAGTTAAATCCACTTTTACCAACAATCCTGGTACATTGCTTTGTCATCATGTGGAACGTCTAAAAGCTACGCCAGTGACAGGAGTCGTTTCTAAGCATGATTTAGCACGTATTACTTTACGAAATGTTCCTCATTATGCGGGGTTTGTTGTTAAGGTTTTGGCAGTTCTTACTAGTCGCCATATAAGTATTGATATGATGGTTCAACATCAAAGTGAAGATAATCAATCAGCCTTAAGTATTGTGGTACCACGAGATGAGTTTGTTTTAGCAGAAACTTTATTAACAAAGTTTGTAGAAGAGCAGGGCTTGCCTTCAATTATAGCAAGTCAGGGGGTGGCTAAGTTGTCTTTAGTGGGGCATGGTCTTAACTCGCATGCGCAAGTATTACATAAGATGTTTGAAGTTTTGGCCGCCCATCAAATAGACATTTTTATGCTAACTTGTACCGAAATAAAAATTTCTGTCATAGTTAACGAGGAACTGCTTGAAATTGGCGTAGAAGCCTTGCATAATGCTTTTGAATTAAGTCACGAGCAAAGCAGCCACTAGCTCAAGGACGAGAAAAAGCTCAAAAAATAGTCGAAATATCGCTTCGCTTAATATTTCCTTAAGTTGTGTTGGCTAAAATACGCCCAGGAGTTGAGGTGCTAATACCTTTCTCTAAGGGGTAAATAGAAATTCTATTTATTTTTTATTATCTTTTAGGGAGTTATAGCTCCTTGAACAATGGAAGTTAGCTGGATTTGCTTGGAAGCTGTATGCAGGAAAATAAAAGGGAGAAAAACCTATGCTTATTTTGACAAGACGAATTGGGGAGACCATTATCATTGGGGATAATGTTTCTGTTACCGTTCTAGGAGTTAAAGGTAATCAAGTACGTTTAGGGGTAAATGCACCTAAAGACGTTTCAGTTCATCGAGAAGAAATCTATCAACGTATCCAAACTGAGAAAAGTGAAGAAAGCACTAATTAATTTAATCTCTTTATAGATTAATGATAATAATCCGTATAAGTAGCAAACACTTATGCGGATTTTTTATTCTAAGAGTATATTTTCTAGTTGGACATTTTAGAAGAGGCGGTTATACTGTCGGCCTTTGTCTTGATATGGAGAGATGGCCGAGTGGTCGAAGGCGCTCCCCTGCTAAGGGAGTATGGGATCAAAAGTTCCATCGAGGGTTCGAATCCCTCTCTCTCCGCCAAAGCGTTCAAAATGGCAGCAAGCAAGTGCTAGCAAGCGAAACCCTTGAAAAAATAGCAACTTAACCCTCAATACGAAATTCTGGGTCATTCCCAAATTCGTACATCATTACCCATAAGTTGCCAAATAATAAAGCTGCTTAATAAATTACCTTAATGCTAAGATTTTCTTTAGTAACCAAAAGGAGATCGGTATGAATTGGGCTGAGGAAGAAATGTGTGAAGCTAACTTAGGAGATGAACGACTAAATAATCGATTAAAAAATCTGTTAACTGTTTTAAGTCAATCACCGACACAAAGTATACCAACGGCCTGTGGGGGCTGGGCAGAAACTAAAGCTGCTTATTGTTTTTTTGCTAATAGAAAGGTATCAGCGGATAAAATTTTAACTCCTCATTTCACTGCCAGTATAGAGAGAATAAAACAACATCCTGTTGTTCTGCTATTGCAAGATACAACCAGTTTGAACTTTACAGGTCAATCTCAGCGAGAAGATATAGGCCCAATTAATCACGAAAAACATTTAGGTATTCTATTGCATCCTACCATAGCGGTTACTCCTGATAGATTATGCCTTGGTGTGATGGATACTCATCATTGGGCTAGAAAGCAACTGCACCATAGATTTCCTGGAGAGAAAAGTAAAGTGAACCATAAAATTCCATTAGCTGACAAAGAGAGCTATCGTTGGCTACGTGGATATCAAAAAGCGCAGGAAATTGCAACACAAGTGCCACAGGTAAAAATAATCAGCGTTGCTGATCGTGAGGGAGATTTATATGATGTCTATTACGAAGAAAAATTAAATCAAACTCATCATATAACAGCGCGCTGGCTTATTCGCGCTAAAACGAACAGAAAATTAGTGGATGAAAATAATGCATTACAACAAGAAAAACTGATAGAAACAGTTAAAAAAAGCCAGCCAATAGGTTATATGGAGTTCGAATTACCTAGCCGAAAAAAGCAACAAAAAAGAATCGTCAAGCAAGTGATTTATGTAAGTACAGTTAGATTGAGCCTACCTGATAGAAAACGTAAGAAAAAATGTTATCCTTCTGTGGAGACGCAAGTTGTGATTGCAAGTGAATTAAATGCACCACCAGGTCAAACACCACTCGAATGGATTTTATTGACCGACATAGAAATTAATAATAAAAAGCAAGCTCAAGATATTGTAAAATGGTATTTATGTCGTTGGCAAATAGAGGTTTACTTCCGAGTTTTAAAAAGTGGTTGTCGTATTGAAAAACTACAGCTGGAAACAAAGGATAGATTCGATGCTTGTTTGGCAATGTATATGATTATTGCTTGGCGAATTCTTTATTTAACATTCATCACGAGACTATGTCCTAGTTTACCTTGTAACCATCTGTTTACTCAGGAAGAATGGCATATGATATATATTATGGTATATCGGAAAAAGCCTTCTAAAAAACCGCCACCTTTATCATTGATCATGAATATAATGGCTCAATTTGGTGGCTATTTAAATCGAAAGGGGGACATTTCCCCGGGGCCAACAGCAATATGGATCGGTTTACAAAGAGTAAAAGATTTTATTATGGCAAAACAAGCCCTTATAGAAGCTAATTATTAAACTTATGGGTAATGATGTGCAAATCCTGGGGCACTTTAATCACGAACACAACACTCTAACCCTTAATCGATTAATTTAATCTTCGTTAAAGTGCCCCTTTATTTGGGGTTGGGTTGAGCCATAAATTTTAACTTTTATCATATCTTATTTTCTGAAGATTTTTCTCAATAATCTTGCATCGACTATTATTTTTCACTTGTTTTAACCATGCATCAAACAGCTCAAACCGAAAACCCTCTGGCAACTCCATCTCTGTTAATCGCTTAAACAAATTCGATTTTGCTGGCATTAAATACAAAGTATCAAACAAGGCTTTTTCTGGTATTGCCATTAGCACAGAATTTTTTCCATAAATTTCATAACCCGTAAATAACACAGGGTTGATGCTATGAATAGACACTTTACCTAAAGGTGTTTCAAACACTTTTGTTTTACCATTTGAAATAGCAAATATTGTATGCGGAATTTGTTCAATCATGCCGTGGTAATATAAAGCAGAATACAGCGACACATAAGCCATCATTGGATGAACTAATATGCTGGGCAGTAAAAGTAGATCAACGGAATCTGAATATACCCATCGTCCTCGAGCCAAATGAACCACGGTATTTTGCTTAGCTAAGCGAGATAATATAACTGCCGCATGGTTGGCTGACACATTCAATATGCCTGCTGCTTCTTTCGTTAAAAACGTGGGTGCTAATACTTTTAATTTTTGATAGGCAGTCAATAAATTCATTTTTCTAATCCATTTAAGTAATGAAATGCTTCATTTGATATCGTTGCCCAGTAATCTTTGTTGTCGTAGATAGCTTGTCCTTCTGGCTCTAAGAAATTAATAACTTGAAATTTATAGTCCGCGAAGCTAATCGAAAGCAAAGCTTCCTCCGCTTGTGCTAAGGTATTTTTCTTCAAAGAAAACGATAATTTCGGTTTTCCAAGATGCAGCAAAAAATATAAATCAAAAATATCTCGCGCTTGCGTTAATGAACGATGAGCAAGCGCCAGTACTTTTTGGGTAATCGCATCGGTTAATCTGTAATGGGATAACCTCATTGGCGGCAAGCGGTAAGCTTGGCAGATTTTCATATCGACGCTGGCTAATTCAGTTTGAATTTTTTCATTACGCCATGAAAACTCTATTTTCGTGTGATAAGGCATTTCAGCCTGCTCAGTATGAATTTGAACTTTCCATTGTTGTGTTGTGGGTGTTTGTTTAAAAGCGGTTACTTCTAACTGAGTGATACCATAACTTTGTAGTAATTTTAACAATGGCGGTGAGGTGAGCAACTTATTGACTTTGTTTTCCAGTGTTTCTTGAGCAACAGTATAGATGTCTAAATTCAGATCCTCTGAATAACGCACACTGCTAAAAAAGAGTCGTAAATTACAGTCGCCTTTAATGGCGTATAAATTGGTATCAATCTGCATATTGAATTGACGCAAAAACATCAGATGAAAAAGTTCGACTTGTGCTTTGGGATTTAAATTCATTATAATTTCAGTAAATTACTTATTTGTCATTAATTAGAATTATAATATAAAACAACAGGAAAGACAAAAATCAATCTCAAACATGATGTAATTTACTGAAAATAATCATATTTTTAAGGTACCAAAATACCTTTTCAATACCCTCAGTTTTGGCAATATAAAAAATATTTCATTAAAAATTCATTAACTTGTTGAATAATTGTAAAAAATTATCTACCCAAGCATACTCTAATTATGTTCTAGGGAATTTTAAAAAAATTATATTTATTTAATATAATCAAATAGTTACACGATATTGTAGAATTTTTCTTTCCGTCAAAGCAATCTCCAAAATGTCAGCAAGTATAGGCAAGTAACAGCAAGCAAAAATCATTAAAAAAGATCAATGGAATTAAATATACTATGTATTTTTAAAATACTGAAAAATGTATTTAAATATCAGGGTAATATGAAGATGATCATTTAAAACAATTTAGCAGATAAGAAATTATTTTTTAAAGCCAACAAAAATTTGATCGAATAGCATGCTTGATTCAAGTTCAAGCAATGTTTTTTCTCTTTTTTTATCCATTAAAAATAAAGGTTGAAAAATTTCTGGATCAAAAGGATTAAGTTCAGGATTTCTTAATGCGCTAGTCTCACGTAATAAAATTATAGCTCCTGGTCTCAATCGATTTGAAAGGTTATGAATAAACTTTCTCATCTGTTCTATATTCATCCAAGAGCAAATATTAGAAAGTGATAGTAAATCATAAGTTTCAAGATCTGGAACTTCTTCTAATGACATAGGGTAATATTGAAAAGCATAAGGTCTTTTACATTTTTCACTAAGGAAGATTGGTAACGCTGTAGGCAGGTAATAGCCTAAAAACAAACGTTGTAAAATATAGTTTTTACACGCATAGTCAGAGCATAAGCCAGCTCGAATATTGTTACACAAAAAATTTCCGATTTTATCTCGAATTAACATATGCGAAACATGTTTAGATAAGACCACAGATACTAAAGAGGTGCTATAAACCATTTGAAAAATCAAATCCCAGAAAGGATTGTGCAAAAGCACTTTTGCTTTGTCAATTGAATAAGGGGATTGGCTAAACAATTCAACCAGTTCAAATTCAGAAATCAGTAATTCATTAGTTAAAAACCGTAGGCAACGATTTATTTTATTAAAGACAGCTTGATTAGAAAAGCTTTCTTCATAGGGTGCACCTATATTAAAAAAACGATTTATTTGTTCTTTGTTACCGGACTCTAAAAGTTTGACTTTTGCTTTTACCAGTTCTAATTGGCTTGGATTAGTATCGACAACATTTACTTGAATATTTGGAAAGACATTTTTTAAAGTTAAAGCCGTACAACCACCAGATGCAATACAAAGTACTTTTTTAACTGAAAATGCTTTACATAAAGATACTTCTAATCTTGGATCTTCATAGACATTATCAAAGATAATACTCATAATTAATTCTCATATTAAGCTGCTATTAATCCCTCAAAGGAAATTCATTTCCTAACCGCCAAGGAAAATAGTGCTGAATCCAAGTATATAAATTAGCTAAATAGTAATTATAGGCGCTGACTAGTCTATATAATTGCTCTTTGGTCTCTATTAAATTAAGATTATTAATGATTGCTTTGGTAAAATCCCAAACGTGATCTAAGCCGCAATAACCTAAAAAATTAGCATTAGCACGGAAATATCTAGGTAATATAGTAATTAGGTGATCCTTAGTAAAATTTTCTTCGTCTAACAGATACATAAAGTTATTAACACAATCATATGCAAGTGAGCGACATACTCCCTGAATAAAGATTAGTGTTGAAAAGTACTGTCCACGAGTTCCTGACTTATTTTTAATAATCCCACGCTGAAAAATATCAATAATTACTTCTGGCGGCTCATTTGCAATTTTGTTTGCTTCGAAATTTATTTTATTAATTAAATCTAAAATCTTATTATTCATATGAACTCTCTTTTTTAAAATCACATAAGTAATAGTGTTTTGAATTGTAATGTCCATCCCAAACTATATTACCGACTTTTTTAATGGCGATTAAGTCTTTTTCTATCACTTGTCCGATAACAGGATATGGCATGTCTTCTGTGATAGCTTCTGAATATTTAATCATTATTGTACCCACATTACCTCTAGATACATTGATAAAAACTCTACCGACAGGGGCTTCAGTGAGTAACTCATTATAAAGTTGATCATAATTGTAAAGTATTTGTGGTACATAAATATTTTTTGTATAGAGTAAATCTCCTGATACAACGGCATGTCCTTGTATGGAATTATATGGCAGTCCACTAATAAACCAATCGTATAGCTGCTTATTTTTAATATATGGTTCTACAGAGCATTGTAAATTTATTTTAGGCCAAGAAATTATAAGATTCATTTTTATCCTCACTACGTTTGAATTATATTGCGAATAATATTTTGAGATAGTTCAACAATAGATTCCATTAAATTTGAAGCAATATACGTACCTTGAGTTAATCCACCTAATACATAAATATTTTCTGATAAAGACTTATTATTGATGGCTTGCATAGTATCAGGATTTATTGAAATAAAATCAAACTGGTCAGGTGTCGCCAAGCCATAGGAAACAAGGTTTTTTATAAATTGATTTGATGACTCAGCTATACTTTGTGTTAAACCTGCTGCATCTATTAGGTAATCTACGGATATTGATAAATTTTTATTTCGCATAGTTATAAAAAATTTATTATTAGCATGTTCTATATGGGCATGATCGTTATGAAAGGAGAGTTTTTTATTACGATAAAGCTGATAAATTTTTTTTGCATTGCACAACGGCATGGCAATACGTTGGCTCTGAAACAAACGCATATAATATTTGCCAATGACTTGTTTTGCTTCAGGAGCCAATAGACGCCATATTAAATTAACAACATCATTAGTTGCATATAACGCTGCTTGCCAAGAGCGAATTTTATTATTTACTTTTATTATGTCATAACGAAATTTTACTATTGGTTTTTTATTAGCAATAAGAAGAGACTTTAGTTTTAAATTTTTTTTCTCATAATAACGGTATTCTTTTTTGATAAGCATTGCCAACTGTTTTAATGTTAAAAAATTTTCTCCATTTTTTGTTAAAGCCAATAGATAGCTTTTGTTAAGATAATGTCGTGGATATTTAACATGCTTGCTAATTACATTAGGCATAGTAGCGGTGCGCGAAATAGAATAAATTTCACCATTGTGCTTATTCTTGGCTAATAATAAAATGCTATCAATTGCACTTAATCGCGCCCCTAAAATTGCAACCTTAGCAGTTTTCGGTATTGTTGAAAAGTGCAATTCATCTTCGCCTGGAAAAGCAAAATAATTAGATTGTTGACTTAAATGTGGGTATCTAGTTTTTTTACCAAGACCTAAACAACAGCAAATAATATCAAAGTCTTGGGGAGGGTTAATTTTAAAATATAAGTTGTAGCCTTGCTGATTTTTAATAATATCAACTGCCTCATCTGCCATTAACTTAATTAAAATTCCTGCTTTAGCTGCTTTCTTTTTTGCATTGTGAAACATTGTTTGCAAATAAAATCCATATAGTTTACGGGGCAAAGGTGTGTTTCTTTCATAAAAGATTGGCTTTTGGCAATGAGCTTGCCATAAACTTTCATTTTCAACCACCCAGCTCCAAAAATGAGTTTTGTATCCATGGATAATTCCTAAATCAAAAGCAGGGGTATTAAGTAAGTTATTATCTAGCTGTGTAGAATATGCTAATCCCGGACCAAATATTCCTGTTTTTTCAATTACTGTAATTTTAAAATTAGTAGAGTTACCAATTTGAATTATATGATCAATTAAATTTATAAATAAAGCAGTACCGGCAGCTCCAGCTCCTAAAATAGCAATATTTTTTGGCGAATGGCTTAACATGTAAAGAGTTAGCTTAATTATTGTTACGACAATCAGTTGCTTGTAATGAACCAGGAAAGAGTACCATGAATTTAAATATTAAAGAATAAAAATTATACAAAATATTTAAAATATATAATCTACAGAATTTTTTCTAAAAAATTCTCTTTTATCTCAATGGATTGCATAGTTGTTATTGGAGAAATTGTAGAGTAATAATAGAATTTAATTTGAAGCAGGATAAATTTTAAGGTCTTTTTTTAATATCGTGTATGATCATAATATTCTTAATTTTAATTTAAATATAAAAAGGTAAAAAATGCTAGATTTTTCATATGAAAATTTTATCAGTAGGAATTATCTTTATATTAATCAAGAGCTCCAAAGTAGAATAAGTAAAATAAAGCTGGTCTTTTTGGGTACGGGATTAAGTAGCAATATTGCTTTACAGTGTGTCCGGCTAGGGGTTTTAAATTTTTATTTATGTGATGGAGATAAAGTTGAGCTAAGCAACCTAAACCGGCAAATATTTAAATTTGCTGATATTGGTTCATTTAAAACTAAAGTATTAGAAAAGAATATTCTTGAAATTAATCCTAATTGCAATATTTCTATCTCTACTACCTATATACAAAGAATTGATGAAATTAAAAAACAAATAGATGATAGTGATATTATTATTAATACTTTGGATTGCAATCAAATATACTTTGATGTAATTGAATACGGTAGATCCAAAAACAAACTCATTATTTGCCCTTTTAATCCAGGATTTGCAGGATTGATTATTTGCTTTTCTCATAATTCTAGTTCTTGTTGGGAGGTGTTTGATAAAAAAGAGGTGCTGAATGATTTTGAAATTTCAAAACAGCTTTTTTTAAAGTATCCTGAAATTGCTTCATTTATTCCAGCTGAAATCTCAATAGATGAATTTTTAATGTATGCACAAAATTATTATTTCCCACAAATTAGTATTGGCGCAGCTATAGTTACAGCGATGACTTTAACCTCAATAATAAAATTTTTTAAAAAAGAACCACTTAAATTAGCACCGGATATTTTTTATCTGAATAGCTATTATTTTATATGATTAAGCGGTAGTGAAGATTTATCTACGATACTTCGTAAAACAAAACTAGAGTGCACATTTCTAACACCATCTATTTGAGTAAGCTTATTTAACAAAAATGAATGGTATTCATTTAAACTAGGTACGACCACTTTTAATATATAGTCTTGTGCTTGTCCAGCTATCAAGTGACATTGAATTATTTCGGGAAAAGATTTAATAATCTCTTCAAAGCTAGACATTTTTTTAGGATCGTGAGTACTGAGTCCTACTGAAACAAAGATTGTAAGTTGTAAGCCTAATTTTTCAGGATTTAGCAGTGCTACATATTTATTAATATAACCTTCGTCCTCAAGCTGCTTAACTCTTCGTAGGCAAGGAGAAGGGGATAAAGCAACTTTTTCTGCTAGCTCTTGGTTATTAATTTTGCTGTCAGTTTGTAGTAGTTCCAAAAGTCTTTTATCAATACGGTCCATCTTCAGGCCCTTAATTTTAATGTTATCTATCATATTAGCATATTATTCTAAAAATTTATAATTTAATGAAATTAAATTTCATTTTTTCATGATAGTAAAGAATTTTAGCAATCCTTTACTAGGGGTAATTTGATAAGATATTAACCAGTAAGCGCATTTAATAACTAGGGAGATAATAATGATAACAACACAATGTATCTGGAAAAATGGCGTATTAATTCCTTGGCAAGCAGCACAAATCCACGTATTAACTCATGGGCTTCATTATGGTTCAGCTGTATTTGAAGGGATACGCTTTTACAAAACTGATAAAGGCTCTGCTATTTTTAAATTAAAAGAGCATATTCAACGTTTTTTTTACTCAGCAAAACAGCTAGGTATGCAGATTCCTTATAATGAAACTCAAATTTGCCAAGCTATTGTAGAAACGTTACAAAAAAGTGGTTGTGAAGAAGGCTATATTCGTCCTTTGGCTTTTTATGGTTATGGCAATATGAAAGTTGTGCCTACGGCAGATTTACCAGTAGAAATAATTATTGCTTGCTGGCCATGGAAAGATTATTTATCAGCTCCCGTAGTAGATGTAGCTATCAGCCCATTTATTCGCATTCATCCACAATCTACTGTGGCAGATGCCAAAATAAGTGGTCATTACGTAAATAGCATTTTAGCTGGACTTGCTATTCAAAATACTCATTATCATGAAGTCTTATTGTTAGATGCAGAGGGTTTTGTCGCTGAAGGAAGTGCTGAAAACATATTTATTGTAAAGAACAATAGGATTTTAACTACGCCTAAAGGCACCATTTTAATGGGAATTACACGTGAAACGGTTATGCAGATCGCTAAAGATTTAAATCTGGTTGTAGAAGAAAAACGCTTTAAGCCTGAAGAAATTTACTCAGCAGAAGAGGCATTTTTTAGTGGGACTGCTGTAGAGATAACTGCTATTCGTTCTTTGGACGGACAAGTGATTGCCCAAGGTAATATAGGAATTATTACCGAGAGTATTAAAACTAGGTATCAGAAAATTGTTCATGGACAAGTTCCAGCGTTTCATTCTGCATTAACCTGGATTGAAAAAGAAGAAGTGATGACGGTATGAAAAAACAGCAACAAATTTTTATTTTTGATACTACTTTGCGTGATGGCCAGCAATCTCCAGGAGCGGGTATGTCTTTTGAAGACAATTTAATTTATGCAGATTATGCAGAGGAATTGGGAGTTGATATTTTGGAAGCTGGATTTCCTGCTGCTAGTCAAAATGACTTTAAAATTGTTCATACTATTGCAAAAAATATGGCTGAGAGACAATCAAAGATGATTATTGCAGCATTATGTCAGCTGCGTGAAGAGCAAGTTATTTGTACTATGGAAGCCTTGCAACCAAGTTTGAAAAAAAGAAAGGCTAGATTACATACCTATGTACCAGTAGATCCTAATTTAATGCAGGCTTCCTTAGGTAATTTGGCACAAAATTACTCTCATATTATTACAGAGGTTCATAGACTAATTAAATTGGCGGCTGATTTTGGATTTGAAGTTGAATTTTCTCCAGAAGGCTATTCACGAATGGAGCATAATTTTGATTTTGTCACGGACGTTATTCGTGCAGCAATTAGCGCAGGTGCTCGGATTATTAATTGTCCTGATACTATAGGTGGCGCTACCCGTTGGCAGGGTGAAAAATATTTTATAAGTAAGATGCAACAGCATGCTGATATTATTGCAAGCGAGTTTCCAGGCTATGCAGTGATTTGGTCAGTACACTGTCATAATGATTTAGGATTGGCGTTAGATAATACAATGGCAGCGGTATTTTCAGGGCCTGCGTGTCAGATTGAAGGTTGTATTAATGGAGTAGGAGAACGAGCGGGTAATGTTGCTTTAGAACAATGTATTATAATGATTGATCAATTTGGTAAGAAAGTTAATCCCGAATATAATTTTTATACCAGTATTGATTTAAAGAAAATTAATAAAATTTCAAATTTTATCGCTGAAAAAATGTTAATGAGGCAACCTCATTGGCCTATTATAGGCGAAAATGCTGCTCGACATAGCTCAGGCGGGCATACCAATGCAATTTTAAAAAATCCAATGGCTTATCAACCATTTGATCCAGAGCGAGTAGGTAATAAAATTAGCTTTGTATTTGGTCCTTTAAGTGGTAGTAATCACGCAAAAGATATTCTTGAAAAAAACGGTTTTTATTGTCCTGCTGAAGAAAAAATGCAGATTGCGCAAGCGATTAAAGATCGCTATTCAGCTCGTCGTAAAGGCATCACTGATGAGGAGCTTATTGAGGGTTTTAAAGAATATTGTGCACCGATCAGAATAGATAAAATTTATTATGTAAAAGATCGCGAGGGGAACACTACCTTGTGTATCCAAGGAAAGTTTTTTTCAAAAACAGAAATATTTTTGCATAGTAAAAGTGAAAATTCAGCATTATCAGCTTTAGACAATGAGGTGAAGCAATATTTTCCTGTAGTTGAAATTGTTGATTATAGATCAAATTCTTGTCTAGGTAATACAGTCAATGCTAAATGTAACTCTACTATTATAATTAAAGTTGAGGATGTAGAAAATTATATTGGTAAAGCCGTTGATGCTGATATAAATATTTCAGTTATTAAAGCATATATTGATGCTGTCAATCAGGCCTATATTAATAAATACTATCGTTTAAATGAGGTTTCTTATGCCTAAAAATATTATTCAAAAAATTTGGGATGATCATCTTTTAGTTCAAAGACCAGATCATCCGGCTGTCTTAGCGATTGATAAAATGCTACTGCATGAAGTAACTTCTGCACAAGCTTTTAATGAGTTGCGACGACGAGGTTTAAAAGTTCGATATCCAGAACGCATTATTGCTACCTTGGATCATAGCATTCCTACTTCAAAAAATCGCTCTAATATCGAGGATATACAAGCAAAGCGCCAAGTTGAAGCACTACGTAATAATACTAAGGAATCTGGAATTAAATTATATGATTTTGATAGTCGTTATCAAGGAATTGTTCATGTGATGGGGCCAGAATTAGGTTTTACTTTACCAGGTACTACTATTGTTTGTGGGGATTCACACACCTCTACTCATGGCGCTTTTGGCGCTTTAGCTTTTGGTATTGGTACCTCAGAAGTGGCTCATGTGTTAGCGACAGGTGCTATTTTGCAATATCAACCTAAAACTATGAAGGTAGAGTTTTTAGGAAAACTTCCTCTCAACATTACTGCAAAAGACGTTATTATGAAACTTATTGCGACAATTGGTATGAATGGGGCAACTGGTTATATTATTGAATATATGGGCACGGCTATTTCTAATATGTCAATGGAAGCTCGTATGACACTTTGCAATATGTCAATTGAGTGCGGAGCTCGAGCTGGACTTATTGCGCCGGATGAAATAACTTTTAATTATTTGCAAGATCGTCCCTATACACCAAAAGATAAGATTTGGCGGCAGTCTGTAGAAAAATGGCGGACTTTAAAGAGTGATTCAGGTTGTTATTATAATAACCATATTCAAGTTGATATTAGTGCTTTAACTCCTATGGTAACTTGGGGAATTAATCCTGAGCAAGCTATAGCAATTAATGAATTAATTCCAGTAGTAGAAAAAGGTGAGCAGGCCTATGCTTATACTAAGCTTAGACCGGGCCAAGCAATAAAAAACCAACCGGTAGATTGGGCTTTTATCGGTAGTTGTACCAATGGAAGAATTGAGGATTTACGTTTGGCTGCAGAAATACTGAAAGGACGAAAAATTGCTAGGCATGTTCGCCTCTATATCGTTCCAGGATCAGAACAAGTTATGCTTCAGGCTATTGCTGAAGGGCTGGATAAAATTTTTATAGCATCTGGTGCTGAATTTCGTATGCCAGGCTGCTCAATGTGTTTGGCTATGAATGCTGATAAAGTACCAGCTGGAGCGCGTTGTATTAGTACTTCTAATAGAAATTTTATGGGTAGACAAGGTCCAGGTAGTATTACCCATTTAGCCTCACCAGCTACGGTAGCTGCTAGTGCTATTAAAGGTGCTATTGTGAGTGTGGAGGAAATTTAATGCAAGCTTTTCAAGCTATTATCAGTAATGCTATTCCACTTGATATGGATAATGTTGACACAGATATGATTATTCCAGCACAGTTTTTAACAAAAATTGAAAAGAGTGGTTATGGTAAGCACTTATTTCAACGATTAAAAGAGCAAAATCCAAAATTTATATTAAATAATTCAAAATATCAGTTTTCAAAAATTTTATTAGCAAGAGCTAATTTTGGTTGTGGCTCTTCTAGAGAGCATGCAGTATGGGCTTTGCTTCAGTCAGGCATGAAAGCTATCATTGCAGAATCCTTTTCAGATATTTTTTTAAATAATGCGTCAAAAAACGGTTTGCTAACAATTAGTTTATCCCCACAAACTATCAACAATTTAATGCGGCAAGCACAGCAAGAAACATATATTTTATCAATCGATTTATCTAAACAAATTATTGTTACTTCAGCAAATGAGATATTTAAATTTGAATATGACTCATTTCGAAAAGACTGTTTATTGAGAGGACAAGATGATCTAGATTATTTATTAGAGATAACCCAATGAATAAAAAAATAGCGGTTTTAGCAGGGGATGGTATTGGCCCAGAAATAATGCAAGGAACTTTACGAGTGCTTAATGTTATTGCACAAAAATTTAACCATCATTTTGAGTATTTAGAAGGTAAAATTGGTGGTCAAGCTTATGAAATTTATCGATCTCATTGTCCAGTAGAAACTTTACAAATTTGCCATGACGCTGATGCCATATTATTTGGGTCCGTAGGTGGTCCTGTAAATGAACAGCATTTAGCGAAATGGAAAAATTGTGAATTAAATAGTATTTTAAAATTACGTCAACATTTTAACTTAAATATTAATATTCGTCCTATTAAAGTTTATCCAGCATTAATTACCAGCAGTCCTTTAAAAGCTGAAGTTATTCATCAAGGTGTTGATTATCTAATATTTCGGGAACTCTCTGGTGGATTATATTTTGGACAACATGAGCAGTTTATTGCTGATAATCGTCGTTCTGCAAAAGATGAGTGTATTTATCTAGAGGAGCAAATTTTATCTATTGCTCATGCGGCTTTTAAAGCAGCAATGCTTCGAACTAAAAAAATTTGTTCTGTAGATAAAGCTAATGTGCTAGCAACCTCTAAACTATGGCGGGAGGTTTTTAATGAAACTGCTAAAACCTATCCAGAAGTTCAATTAACGCATATGCTAATAGATAATTGTGTTATGCAAATGATAATTAATCCTTGCCAATTTGATGTAGTGGTGACGGAAAACATGTTTGGAGATATTATTTCAGATCTTGCTGCAGCATTACCTGGATCTTTAGGATTAATACCTTCAGTAAGCTTAAATAAAGAAGGGAGGGGGCTTTATGAACCCTCAGGAGGTTCAGCACCTGATATTGCTGGTAAAGGTATTGCTAATCCTTGTGCGCAAATCTTATCTGCAGCTATGATGTTACGTTATTCTTTTGGAATGAATACTGAGGCAGCGATAATTGAAAAAGCTGTTCAAACCATCTTTGCTGAGGGAATTGTGACTAAAGATTTATTAAGGAATCAAGAAAAATGGGTAACAAGCACGGTTTTAATAAATGCTCTCATTGCTAATATTAACAAGCATTAGATAGCAAAAGCCATAAAAAGAGCTAATTGAGGAGATAAAGTTCAATCTAAGTGAAGCTTGCAGTTGGTCAAAAATATTAATAAATAAACCTCAAAAACAACAAAGGAATAACCCGTATATTTGCTATTAAAATAGTACCTTTTATTAAAAATGCAAGTATATCAATATGAGTGATTTTGCCATTTTATTTTTCCATCAATCTCAAAAAAACAGGTGTCTTTGTCCGATAATCTCCTTGTTTAAATTGTTCTAAAAATAGGGCTTGATTACGATTAGCTAAATTTCTTAATTGTAAATCATCCAATGTAATTTCTTTGAAGGAAGTTTCAGCAAGACGGGGAAGTAATATATTTTTCCACATTGATTGGGACCTATGACAAACTATACTGGTACTACGCTTTTAGGTAATCAGAATGTAATATCACGTTCAATAGGTATGTGACAATCATGAGTTATTAATTTATTATAAAATATACAATATAATTAAATAGTTAGATATGGTTAAAAATAGGTTTGAACTCAAATCTAAGAAAATAAATTAACAAAATTAATGAGCTGTATGGATTTTAATCAATCACTTATTGGCTGATTATATTTTGCATTGCCTAAAAAATTTGGATAGCATAAACTAAGAATTGTTATGATTTTATCAGGTAGGCTTAACCTCTATTTTTAGGAGTTCATCTTGACGAAGCAAGCAAACTTACAAGAAAATATCATGAATATGAGGGCGATTGTAGAGGAGTATTTACAAGGCTCGAATATGAGGGCGCAGGGTCCATGGCAATTATATGCAAAAGCATCTTTTATCTTTTCGTTTCTCATAATTACCTATTTTTTGGCACTTTATTTTGGTTCAAAAAGTTATATTAGCTTATTAGTTTTGTCTTCTCTTTATGGCTTTGCCATGGCTATTGTGCAATTTAATATAATGCATGATGGTTCACATCGGTCATTTTCTAATAAAGAGTGGATAAACAAAATAACCAGTAGCATTATTATGATTGCTGGTGCATCACCAAACTTGTGGCGTATTAAGCATGTTAAACTTCACCATGGTGCCCCTGGTGTTTTTGGAACTGATACTGACATTGATCAAGGACCTATTTTTCGATTTCACAAAGATAGTCGCTCTCGTTGGTATCATCGCTATCAACATCTATATGCTTTGCCTCTCTATTGCTGCTTAAATTTATATTGGACGCCAAGAGATATATATCTTGCAAGAAAAAATAAAGAATTACGTATGGATGTATTTATTGCAATTTCCCTTAATATTATTTTTCAGATAATTATTCCATTAATATTTTTACAAAACATTCTAAAGGTTATAATATTTTTTTTAGTTTATAGTTTCACGCTTGGAGTAATTATTTCTTTAGTTTTTGTACCAGCCCATACTTGTAATATTGTTCGTATGTTTTCAAAAAGCGAGTGTGACAATTTAGATTTTATGACACAACAAGTGATGGCAACTGCTGATTTTAATCCACAAAGCAGGCTTCTTAATTTTATAACAGGTGGACTTAATAACCAAGTAACTCACCATCTTTTTCCATGGATTTGTCACCTGCACTATCCAAATATTCAACCGCTTGTTGAAAAATTTTGTCAGGAACATAATATACAGTACCACAAGTTCCCATCCTTTAGTCAGGGAATTCTAGACCACTTTCGTTATATACGCATGATGGGCAAGTCTGAGTAAGTATAAAATTTTTTATTAGGACAGATCTCAGACCCTTTTTTGCTGGATCATACAAAATATAAATAAGTGTAGTCAAGTAATAATCTTATCACACATGATAAACTATTTAGGGTCAAAAATGAGGAGTGCACAAAAGTGTTATTTTTACCAATAAATATTGGTATTTCTATGATCACAGCGATGATATTAACCACATTAATAAAATTTTAAAAAACGGACTGTTTAAATTAGTGCCAGTTATTTATTATCTTGATAGCTATTATTTTATGTGATCAAGCGACAATGAAGATTTATCAAGAGATAAGCAGTGGGTTACTAGTTCTATTTTAGTAGATACTATCATTGCTTATATCAATAAGCTGTAGACTATTTAGATTTAGTTAAGGATTTATAGATTTTTTTATTTTAGAAAAATAAGAAAATATGAGATCAGCTGGTAGTCAACTAAGAATTTGGCAGTGGATTACTGGCTTATGGTTTATAAAAGCAAGCCATAAAAATATATTGGCTAGAATTTTTTGTATAAAATAACTAAAAGATTTACCTGCAATAATTACATTTAAAAATTTAATCAAGTTTATCATGGCCTAGCTTAATTTCCATAGTTTGCTTTTTAATCAAGCCTAAAGTGTAATGGAAATTTTCTATAATCATGCTTCTTTACAAAAAGTTCAACTTTAGTGTGTTTAAATTTTAATTGAGAGTATAATAAATTCTATTTTTTATAATAAGAGCAAAGAGGTAATACATATGCCAGGAGGTCAAGGTTCTCCCCAAGCAGGTTCAGGAGCCGCAGGTCAGCCTACAGATGCTTTATCCTTGGTGCCTGTTGCGGATGAGCAAGTAGGAACTTTCACTGAGGATGACTTAACAGCTTTATTAGCGAATAGTAATTTAAAAACTTGGTTAAATCAACTTGAATTTATTGATTGGAATAAAGGTCCTTGGCGTGATCCCAGAAAAATTATAGCTGTAGTCTTTGCAGCGGCCTCCCAAGCCGATGCTGTTTTAATATATATTGATCCCACCTATCAGCTTTATGGACATAATGCTTATGGGAGAACAAATGTCGCTTTTAGTTTGTTATTTAATTTTTTCTTGCAAGCCTATTTTGCCTATCCAAGATTTAAAGCAATTACGCATCTTGATTATAAAAAAATAAAAGATTCTTGCTCAATTGAATTTTGGCTAAAAGAACTGAGTAAATGGGTTGTCTCGGTATTAGCTTCAGTCATGTATGCGGATGTGGGCTCCGGAAGATTTAATACTAGGGGACATTACATTGCATTTTTAACTAATTTTACTTTTTTTAATTTTGCTGGAGTTGAGGAAGCTTTGGAAGAAGTGGTATATCCTTCTCTTGAACATAGGTTTGTGGGGAAATTTATATTATTAGCAGGAGCAGATCGTGATATCAGAAAGCGATATGTTGTTGCATTAGAGCAAAGAAGACTTAAAAAAGAATTAGAAGTTTTAATAGGATCAAAATTTGATTATTGGTTGCTAAATTCTGGCCAGCCAGAGTTTCAAGCTTTGCTTCAAATTATTAGAAATACAGCAGATAGTCCACAAATTAGAAGATTAAAGTTATTAATAGCCGTTTTAAACTCTCATCAGCAACGACCTGTTGAAAAAGATTTTTTTAGGCAACTATTAGAGCTGGGAATTACTCTGGTTATTTTTATTCTTATTGAAGTAGGATTTTTTGCCTATTTTTCTAATTCTTTATCTCAAGTTAAAGTAATGTTTGGTATTAATCTCGGTATTGGACCTGCAGTGGCAACAGTTGGTGCAAACAGTGGTCTTGGTTATCTAATGTCAAGATCAATTGCTAAAAAGCTTGTTGATATATTCTTTGATAGAATTATTAGACCTTTAGCATTAAGACAAAATTGGAAATTAAGTCTAGGAGTAAGTGCCATGTTATTGGGTGGAGCAGTTTTTACCTTAGGAACCTCTCTTGCTTTAAATAAAAAATACTATAAAGATAAATTAGATCCAGCCTTATTTTTGATGCTCAATATCTTAACTTGGATTGGCACTTTAATATTTAATCCCTGGGGGGCAATTAGCCTTTTTTTGGTAATCTACGCTGCTTATATTCTTTATTGGCCTAATCCAGGTAGAGATCAGGCTTTAGTTGCAGAAGCTTTTAATACTGTAAAAGCTAGTATAACAGAGATGAACGCATCTGCTACTTTATTGGCACTGGTTTTTTTACATGAAAATGAAATAATTAACTTATTAGCACCTGGATTAAGAAATCATTTAACATTAAGAAATTGGCGAAGAGGTATAACTCTGCCACAAGCTTTAAAAAGTTTAACGGATGGTACTACACACGGTGTGAGCTATTTATTAGAGAGACAGAGTGAATATTATCCTCGTCGAAATCGACTTATTTTTTTAAATGATTGTATTATGATAGCAGCCACGATTGGATTTTATTATGCAAGTAAGCAACTACTGGGCCCAGCGGATTCTATATTTAAATTAGTTCTTTATTATTTAGGAGGTAGTATAATTTTAAGACTACAAACTTTAGCAGGATCTCTTAATAATTGTTGTAAGTATGGTTGTTTTCCAGATGTTACTGTTAGAGCAAGATTGATAGATACTGCTGCAGTTTCTGAATCAGCTATAGTTTCTAGATCTTCTTCAGTGGGTGGTGAGCTTGCAAAAACAGCAGCTACCATTGGTGTGCCAACAATGTTTGCAGCGGGTGCTCACGCGAGTATAAATTGGACCCTAAGAACCTTCTTTTTTGCAGAAAATCCTATGGCTCAAATAGGTGGAGAAATAGCTGGATTTGTTGTTGCTACAAGTCTCGGATCAAAAGCAAGAAAATTAATAGGTAGTTATTAATGGGTCATAGTATAGATAAGAGCCTTTACTTACTAAAAGCTTATTTGGGAGTGTTGCTAATAAATATTCTTTTAAATCAATCTACTAAAAAATTTTGGCGAATATGTAGTCAAAAGTAAGTTGTTAAAATAGGGCAAATGCTAGGTAACTCATTGACAGAAATAGTTTTTTAATTATACTGAGCAGCCTTCATTAAATTTAAAAGTTTTGTACGCGCCCGTAGCTCAGTTGGATAGAGTATCTGGCTACGAACCAGGGGGTCGGGAGTTCGAATCTCTCCGGGCGCGCCATAAATAATCAATATGTTGCAAGTGTACACAGAAATAATTAAGCCTATGAATTTTTAATATGTACACTTTTGGCAATAATATTAAAAAAGTAGGTTGCACTTTTAACACTGGCCGCCAGATTTTGAACTGCAAGAACTTGTTCACGTGTCGATGTTATGCTGGAGTTTATTGCGCGTGATTTACACGAGGTTGATCAGGCTATTAAAGGCTAATCATCTATTGAAATATGACTTATCGCCCATATATAGGTTAACAATAAGTCAGGAATTAATCGTCATGTCAAATAAATTAGCCTCTTCATTTTCGCCAGGCGATCAAGCTATTACAAAAAAATCTGAAGATAAGTTATATGTAAAAGCTCGCGTAGTAGATAAGATATTTAATTTCATAAGCAACGATCAGATAAACTCTTTAACCGTTGCAATTACTGGGGAATGGGGATCAGGTAAAACATCCGCAATGAACTTACTCGCAAATGCACTTAACGAATCGCATAATAACGTAGTACTAACCTTTGAGCCCTTACTTGAGGGAAGATTTGGAGTTACTGAGGTTTTGGAGCTTTTTTATTTGAAGCTGTATGCCGCTTTAAGCAAAAAAAACCCAGAGGTTGATTCTATTTTTAAAAAATTATTAGGTAGCTTAGGCGCTATTGTTTTTACAGGTACAAAATTGTCGATTGACATACCTACAATTGGCGAAGCAGGAATTGATTTTGGAGAAAAATACCAAAAAATACTCGATATATGGAAGAAACATGATGTTAAATCTTTTCAACAGCAAACCGCCCAACTAAACGAATTTTTACAAAACAAAAAATTAAAGATATTCATATTTATTGATGAAATAGATCGTCTGCCACCTGAGCACATCATTAGCTTTCTTATGTTTGCTCGTATCTTAGAAACATTTGAAAATTTAATTTGTATTGTTGGCGTTGACTATGATCAAGTTATTCAAAGTTTGATGGCATCATCAACTTATAGCCTTAATAGTTACGAAAGAGCTAAATCTTACATAGATAAGTTATTTCATGCACAATTTCATATTCATCATAACCAAAGTATCCTGGCATCCTTGTTGATTATTTAAGAACGCCAAGACAAATAAAAAAATGGTTAACATTGTTAATGACAAACAAAGCATTAGTGGATCATTACCCTAATGAAATACTTAGATTTTTAATGTTGGCCGCCGTATGCGTAAAACATCCAATTATTGTAGGCAATATTGCAGAACATACTTTACCGATGTTAAATAACCGTGATCTTTTAAGTCTTTATATTAAAGAGAGATATGGGAATGGTTTACTTTTTAAAGATACTAGCAAAGAAAAAGGCGATGATATTATTGTACAAAGCGTGGGTATAAAACAAAAAAAAGATGATGTCTTTATTTTGGATATTGCAAAAGAAAATATCGTTGATCAATTAGCGTTTAAATTTATAAAAGAAGTTTTATTGTATCCAAAGATTTCTCTTCTCTCTCTGTTTGTTGATGGTTATGCGGATGAAGCTAAAGTTAAACTGTATTACGATTATTTTGAAGGAGATACAAATAAAGCCATTAGCCGGCTAATTACAAATTATAACGAGGCTGATGCAATTGTATCAGATTTAGATGAAACGTTATTAAAACAACAAGGGTACCCAAAAAGCACGGCTGATATTAATCTGTTGAATCAACTTTGGCAAAAAACTGTTAATCCTAGAGATATTGTAAACTCATATTGGCGAATTATTTTATTTGTTCTAAACAAACATTCTGTTGAAGAAGTCATCGAGAAAGCTAGCCTTGGTTTACTTGAAGCATATATTGATAACATTTTGGCTGCGTTTAAAATAAAAAATAAAGATAGTAAATATGATATTAATGATTTTGTATCTATAAAAGGATCAGCTAACAATAATGGCTCCCAAGTTGAAAGGTTCGCCTTACATGGGCTTAAGTTCAACGGAAAAGTTATTGATGATTTTACTCAAGAAACAATTAAAGAGTTGCTATGTCAATGGGTTAGCAGAGTTGAATGTGATTTTGACAACAAGTTCAACAGTCTTGTTCAAGATGAGAATAGCTTAATTTCTATTTTTTATCGTTATATTCAGTGGGCAAATACAATCAACACTGATGATAAGCGTGAAAATCTAGCTCGGCATGTTCTGAAGTATCTTAAAAATCAAGAAATAGATCTTGATAAAAAATTGGAATTAACAAATTTAATTTTCCGCGACTGTGCAAAGATTGGCGATCTCACAGAAGCCAATAATTCTATAACAAATTTATTTAACAAAAATGTTAAACTTGTTAATGTGCTCGAAGAGGTAGCAAAGGCAAGTTCCAAAGATATTTCATGTTATGAGGATTTCAAAAAGAGCATCCGGTAATTAAACGCCTGATATCATTCAGCCATACCATTTGTTCAGTAATTATGCTGAAGTTTATTATCGACAGTTTTTATGGTTGGCTAAGAGTTTAATGAGTTATTAATCGACTGTCTCTACCTTAAAGAGATAATTCAATTTTTTTAAGTTCAAATTTAAGGTAGTGACAGTCGACTACGACTGTTAA